>Ga0111538_10005692_pt1 | contig 16999 bp, 17 predicted proteins | sample SoiMethybrSBSTD1_FD_79669 | JGI IMG/M metagenome (GOLD analysis project Ga0111538, IMG submission 79669) | Bulk soil microbial communities from a Populus tree surrounding site in Tennessee, USA - Soil MetaG P. TD hybrid SBSTD1 (version 2)... | ecosystem: Environmental > Terrestrial > Soil >...
CCGACGTGCACACGTTCCTCCGCGGGCAGATCGGGCTGGGCGATGGCTGACGCGACCCCTGAGGGGGATGACATGACCGACGACACGACCGACGACACCACCGACGACACGACCGACGACGTGTTCTCGCGCATCCGCACGGCGACGGCGATCGTGGCCGACCGGGCCGTCGCGGTGCGCGTCGACCTGGACGCCCTGGCGCGGCTGGCCGACGGCCTGGCGCCGCAGGCACCCGCGCTGTTGCCCGAGGAGGTGCCCTCGGGCGACGGCGAGGCGATGGCCACCGAGGTCGTCGTGTGGAACGCGGTCAACTTCGGCTCGGGCTGGTTCCCCGACCTGCGCAAGCGACCCGGGCTCTCGGGGGCGCGCTCGCTGGCCGAAGCGCTGGCCGACCACGTCGCCCGCGCGGGCGCGCCGACCGCCGAGTGGCTGGCCGAGGTCGACGCCGCGACCTGCGCCGAGGTGTTCGGCCAGCCCCACCCGGGCCCCGTCGACGACCTGCTCGACCTGTTCGCCACCGCCTGGAACGACCTGGGGACGCTCCTGCTCGACGAGTACGGCGGATCCGTAGCGGCGCTCGTGGCCTCGGCCGACGGGTCGGCGGCCGCCCTCGTCTCCACGCTGGGACGGATGCCCCTGGCCTGCGACGTGGCCACCTACGGCGACGGGCCCGAGGCCCTGGAGGTGCCGTTCTACAAGCGGGCGCAGATCACGGTGTCGCACCTGGCCCGCGTGTTCGACGGCCGCGGCCTCGGCGAGTTCGAGGACGTCCGCGAGCTGACGGCGTTCGCCGACAACCTCGTACCGCACGTCCTGCGGATGGCGGGCGTGCTCGTCTACGACCGCGGCCTGGCCGCGCGCATCGACGGCGGCGACCTGCTGCGCCCGGGCAGCCCCGAGGAGGTCGAGATCCGGGCGTGCGGCCTCCACGCCGTCGAGCTGCTGGCCGCGGCGCGGGCCCTGGCGCCGGCCGACGTCGACCACGAGCTCTGGCAGCGGGGGCAGGATCCCGCCGTCAAGGCGGTGCCCCGCCACCGCTGCCGCTGTTCGTGGTACTGAGCGCGCCACGTGCGGGTAGCGTCCGCCGGATGGCGAACGAGCCCGCGCCCCCGACCCCCGGCGCCCGCCCGCCCGGCCCCCTCGTCGAGATCGAGGTGGGCGACGACGCGGTCGACTGGGAGTCCCTCGGGTTCGCCGTGGACGACGCCGTGGCCACGGTGGGCACGGTGCGGCTGCGGTTCGCCGGGTCCGACGACGAGCGGGGCCGCGGCATCGTCGGCTGGACGCTGCGGGGTGGCGGCGCCCCGACGGGCGACGTCGACGGCCTGCCCACCGCCTACGCGGTCGCCGGGTCCGACGACGCGGGCGGCGAGCCCCCCTCCGGCGCCCGCCACCCGAACGGGGTGACCCACATCGACCACATCGTCGTGATGACCCCCGACCTCGACCGCACCACGGCCGCGCTGGCCACGGTCGGCCTCGAGGCCCGCCGCACGCGCGAGGCCGGCACCGGGCGGCTGCAGCGCTTCTTCCGGCTGGGCGAGGTCATCCTCGAGCTGGTGGGCCCGGCCGCCCCGGCCGGCGACGCCCCGGCCAGCTTCTGGGGCCTCGCCTTCACGGTCGCCGACATCGACGCCACGGCGAGCCACCTCGCCGGGCGCATCGGCGAGCCCAGGGACGCGGTCCAGCAGGGTCGGCACATCGCCACCGTGCGCACCGGCGACGAGGTGTCGGTGCCGATCGCGCTGATGTCCGCGGCGGACGGCCGCGACCGGCCGGCCCGATAGCCTGCCGACGCCATGCTCGACCACGTGTTCACCGACGCCATCGGGGCCCTGCGGGACTCGCTGGAGCGGGCCTTCCTCGAGCGCCAGGCCTTCGAGGAGAGGTTCCAGGTCGACGTGCTGCTCGGCGACGTCACGTGGGAGACCTCCTACGGGCTGCCGGGCGAGGGGCTGCCGCCCCGCGTGCAGGCCGACCTCACCCTCGACTGGCCCACGTGGGCGCAGACGGCCTATCGCTCGTGGTACATCGGCGAGCCGTTCAGCGATCCGCCACGCATCGAGATCGAGCTGGTCATGCGCGTCCAGCGCCTGGCCGAGGCGCCCGACCCCAAGCTGGTTCTGGCGGTGCTGCCCGAGACGAGCGCGCCGATCGGGTCCGAGCGGCTCGAGCGGTCGGGCCCCACGATCGAGACCGTGTGCTCGGCCGACCTCGACGAGCGCGAGTACGCCATCGAGGTGTCGTACGAGGGCAGCTACGACCTCGACGAGGCCACGCTCGAGGACGGCACGATCCTCGACGACCACCTCAGCGCCATGGGCGGGTGGATCGCCTCGACGCTGGTCAAGCTCGGCGACCTGACGCTGCCGTTCCTGCCCCCGGTCGACGACGGCTCCTGACCGCCGGCGGCCACGGCCGTCCGGGCGGGCCGCCCGACGGGACGCCGATCGGGAGGGCGGTCGGGGGGGTGCCCGTCGGGTCGTGGATCCGGAGGCCGGGGTGGCGCGCCGGTAGGTTCGCCGCCATGACCGACTCCGACGTGCTGCTCCTCGACGTCACCGATCGCGTCGCCACCGTGACGCTCCACCGCCCCGGGTCCCGCAACGCCCTCGACCGCCAGCTCCGCAAGGCCCTGCACGCGACGGTGCGCGACCTCGACGTGGACGACGACGTCGACGTGGTGATCCTCACCGGCGCCGACCCCGCGTTCTGCGCCGGGCTCGACCTGAAGGAGCTGGGTGCGGGCGCGGCGGCGTCGGTCGAGGCCCTCGGGCGCGACGACCGTCCCCCGCAGGAGCGGGGGCCGTTCCCGCTGATCGGCAAGCCGGTGATCGGGGCGATCAACGGGGTCGCCGTGACCGGCGGGTTCGAGCTGGCGCTGCGGTGCGACTTCCTGGTGGCATCGGAGCGCGCCGCGTTCGCCGACACCCACGCCCGGGTCGGGATCATGCCCGACTGGGGCCTGTCGGTCCTGCTGCCCCAGGCCGTCGGTGTGCGCCGGGCGCGCGAGCTGTCGGCCACGGGCAACTTCCTCGACGCCCCCACCGCGCTGGCATGGGGGCTCGTCAACCACGTCGTCGCCCACGACGACCTGCTGCCCACGTGCCGGCGGCTCGCCGCGGACATCGCCTCGAACGACCAGCGGGCCGTGCGCCGCCTGAAGCGGACCTACGACGACGGCGCCCTGCTCAGCGCCGGTGATGCCTGGATGCTCGAGACGACCGTGGCCGCCGAGTGGCAGGGCGAGGGTCTCGACCCCGCCACGATCGAGGCCCGCCGCGCCGCCGTGACCCAGCGGGGCCGCGCCCAGATCTGAGCGCGGTTCGGACGCGGGGACCATCGTCCGCCGCATGCCCGCCGCCGCCGCTCGACCTCACCCTGAGCGCCACCCACGGCGCAGACGGTGCTTGACCCCGGCGACCAGCGGCGGGAACCTTGCTGGGCACACGGGTCTCCTCCCGCTCTCCCCGGCCGAACGGAGACGCTCGTCATGCACCGTCGCCTCGTCCGCTGGCTGCCCGCCGTGGTCGCCGCCCTCGCCATCGGCGCCGCGGGGTCGTGCCACGTGCCCCCCAACTACGAGACGAACAGCTACTACATGGCGCGCAACAGCCCGGCCGACGCGTCGGCGCTGGGCTGCTACAACAGCTCGAAGTCGGGCCGGATGACGATGTTCTTCGGTGCACCGGTCGAAGCTCGCGGCGGGTACGGGGCCGCCGTCTGGGGTGCCCCCGACATGCACGTCTGGGACATCCAGAACACCGTCATGGACTTCATCCGTGGCTACGCCTACTGCCGGCAGAACCCCGGGTTCGTCATCCAGATCGGTGTGGGCACGTCGAACAGCGGCATCGACGGCCGCACGGGCGCCTGGCTCAACGCGCACGGTGCCGCCTGGGCCGACGCGGTCAACGGCCTCGCCGCCTGGGCCAACTACTACTACCCCGGCGTCGCCCAGGTGTTCGGGGCCTGGGACTTCGAGCCGTCGTGGTCGTCGTTCGCGGCCGCCGACGCCTGGATGCACGGCTACGACGGCGCTCCCGGTCGACAGGCCCTCTTCGTCAACGCGTCGGCCGACGGCTGCTCGCTCTCGAACGCCGACAACGGTCCCTGCAACAACGGTTGGACCCAGTCGGCCGTCTGGCACCTGGCCTGGCAGCACGACCCGTCGCTGCCGATCCCCCAGATCTACCGCACCGACGGGGTGATGGCCGCGCAGTGGAAGCTGATCGACCTGTGGGCCACCGTCAACACGGGGGACGGCATGTACTTCTACGGCGTCATGGCCCAGAGCGGTGCCTGTGGCCAGGTGGGCGGCTGCGCCGGCACGAACAACACACCGCACCAGGCCTACGACCAGCTGCTCTGGTGGCTCAACTCCGACTCTCGCACCGCACAGGGAGAGCTGCAGACCATGACGAACGTGTACTGGAACTCGTGATGGCGGCGCGCCGGGGCCGTGGCCCCCTCCTGGCGGCGGCACTCGTGCTGACCGCGGTGGCGGCATCGGCGGCGGCCAGCGCCGCCCTGTCCGAGCCCCCCGAGCCCCCTGCGGCCGACCGCATGCGCGAGGAGATCGACGACATGGTCGCCTCGGGCGTGCCGGCCGACGATCCCAAGGTCGAGATGCTCGAGGAGGCCGCAGCCGACCTCGAGGGCGCCGACACCTCGCCCCCACGCGATCCGGGCGCCGCGGGGGTCGGTGAGCGGATCGCGGCCGCCGAGGCCGCGGACGCCGCCGGGCAGGAGGGCGTCGCCCCGTCGGCCGCCCCGGCCGACGGCGCCCGCACCACGGGTGCGGCCCCGGCCCCGGCGTGGGAGTCGGGACCGGTGCTGTGCGAGGTCGTGCCCGGCCAGCTCGGTGCCGACGAGATCGCGGGAGCCCTGTGCGCCAGCGTGCCCCAGCCCGACGGCACCGACCGCTACGTCGCCGTCACCCCCGACGGCACCGTGCGCACGGTCCTGTTCGGGGCCGACGGCGTCCGCCGCCTCGGCGACGTGTCCGCCGGCACGCCGGTGCCGGCCGGGTCGAGCGCCCAGGCGACGCCCGACGGCCACCTCGCCCTGTCCCCCGCGGGCGCGGCACCGGTCACGGTCGACCTGCCGTAGCGCGGCCGCCCGCCGGGGCCCGGACCGGACGGCGTCGCCCGGGCGGCCGCCGCTCCGTACCCTGGCGGTCATGCTCGACGACAAGATCCGCGCCCTGGCGGCGGAGGGCAAGAACTTCGCCGCCGTCACCACCCTGATGCCCGACGGCACGCCGCAGACGACGCCGCTGTGGGTCGACACCGACGGTGAGCACCTGCTGCTCAACACCGAGGTGCACCGGCAGAAGTACAAGAACGTCTCGCGCGACCCCCGGATCACGGTGACGATCATGGACGCCACCAACCCGTACCTGTACGGCGAGGTGCGGGGCGAGGTCGTCGAGACCGTGACCGGGCCCGAGGCCCGGGCCCACATCGACAAGCTCGCGCAGAAGTACCAGGGCACCGACTACGGCAACCCCATCCAGTCGGAGCGGGTCATCCTGAAGGTGGCGCCCCGCCGCCAGTTCGCCCGCTGATCCGGGGCGACGGGGCTCAGACGGCGAGCGACGCCAGCGCCACCTCGGGACGGGCCCCGATGTGGCTGATGACCTCGGACGCGGCCAGCGACCCGAGCTCGCCGCACTCGGGCAGCGGGCGCCCGTTGGTGAGGCCGTAGAGGAAGCCCGAGGCGTAGAGGTCGCCGGCCCCGGTGGTGTCGACGACCTCGACCGGCTGGGCCGGGACCTCGTAGGTCTCGGCCCCGGCCACGACGACCGAGCCCTTGTCACCCAGGGTGATGGCGGCGATCGCCACCTCGGCGCGGGCCCGCTCGACCGCGGCCCCGACCTCGTCGCAGCCCCACAGGGCGCAGGCCTCGGTCTCGTTGGCGAACAGGATGTCGACGCGCTCGCGCACGAGCGGGAGGAAGTCGTCGTGGTGGCGCTCGACGCAGAACAGGTCGGAGAGGGTGAGGGCCACCTTGCGGCCGGCGTCGTGGGCGTAGCCCGAGGCCGCCCAGTAGGCCTCCATCGACTCGGGCCGGTCGAACAGGTAGCCCTCGAGGAAGGTGACCTGCGCCGAGCGGATCAGGTCGGCGTCGACGTCGGACGGGCCGAAGAACGCCGACGCGCCCAGGTAGGTGTTCATCGTGCGGTGGGCGTCGGGGGTCACCACGATCAGGCACCGGCCGGTCGGCGGGCCCTCGGTGGCGGGCTTGTTGTGGAACGTGACGCCCTGGGCCCGCAGGTCGTGGGCGAAGACGGTGCCGAGCTGGTCGTCGAAGATGCGGCCCATGTAGGCGGACGTGCCGCCGAAGCTGGCCACCCCGGCGATGGTGTTGGCGGCCGAGCCCCCCGACATCTCGATGCCGGGCCCCATGGCGGCGTACAGCTCTTCGGCGCGGTCGGTCTCGATGAGCGTCATCGCGCTCTTCACCAGGCCGTGGGCGGCGACGAACTCGTCGGTCTCGTGCGAGAGCACGTCGACCAGCGCGTTGCCGATGCCGACCACGTCGACGGTGGCGTCTTCGGTCATCCGGCAGAACCTAGTCAATAGGGGTTCCGGAGGCGCAGGCGGGGTCGGCAACCGCTGCGGACCGCAGTCCGGCGGCCACCGGGCGGGCGCGCAATCGGCCTCCACCGCCCGGCGGCACTCGGTACCGTGCACCCCCGTGTCGTCTCCCGAGCCGTCCTCCGACAACCCCCACCGGCTGCCGCGCACGGTCGTCCCCCGGCGCTACGACCTGACCCTCGAGCCCGACCTCGACGCCGCCACCTTCGCCGGTTCCGAGGTCGTGGTGGTCGACGTGGCCGAGCCCACGGCGACGGTCGTGCTCAACGCCGTCGACCTCGAGATCGACGAGGCCACGGCCGACGTCGGTGGCGAGCACATCGTGGCGACGGCGGCGCTCGACGCCGAGGCCGAGCGGGCGACGCTGACGTTCGAGCGACCGCTGCCGGCCGGCGAGGCGGTGCTGCACCTGCGCTTCCGGGGCGTGCTGAACGACAAGCTGGTCGGGTTCTACCGGTCGACGTTCACCGACGACGCCGGCGTCGAGCGCGTGCTCGCCACCACGCAGATGGAGGCCACCGACGCCCGCCGGGCGTTCCCGTGCTGGGACGAACCCGACGCCAAGGCGGTGTTCGGCGTCACGCTCGTGGTGCCCGACGACCTGCTCGCCGTGTCGAACGCCGGCGAGATCGGGCGCGAGCCGGCGGGCGACGGCCGCGTGGCCGTGCGGTTCGCCGACACCATGCCCATGTCGACGTACCTGGTCGCGTTCGTGGTCGGGCCGCTGGCCGCCACCGATCCCGTCGACGTCGACGGCAAGCCCCTGCGGGTCATCGGCCCGGTCGGCAAGGAGCACCTCGCCGACTTCGCCCTCGAGGTCGGCGAGTTCGCCCTGCGGTTCTTCACCGACTGGTTCGGCATCGTCTACCCCGGCGACAAGCTCGACCTGGTCGCGATCCCCGACTTCGCCTTCGGCGCGATGGAGAACCTGGGCTGCGTCACGTTCCGCGAGCGCTACCTGCTGGTCGACCCGGCCACCGCCACCCAGGCCGAGCTGCAGGCCGTCGTCGACGTCATCGCCCACGAGATCGCCCACATGTGGTTCGGCGACCTCGTGACCATGAAGTGGTGGAACGGCATCTGGCTCAACGAGGCGTTCGCCACGTTCATGGAGATGACCTGCACCGACGCCTTCCGGCCCGAGTGGAGCCGCTGGGTCGACTTCGGCCTGTCGCGGTCGGCCGCGTTCGACACCGACGCCCTCGGCTCGACCCGCCCGATCGAGTACCCGGTCGTGTCGCCCGCCGACGCCGACGGCATGTTCGACGTGCTGACCTACGAGAAGGGGGCGTCGGTCGTCCGCATGCTCGAGCAGTACCTGGGCGCCGACCGGTTCCGCGAGGGCATCCGGGGCTACATGGCCCGCCACCAGTACGGCAACACCGAGACGTCCGACCTGTGGGACGCGCTCGAGGCCGAGACCGGCGAGCCGGTCCGTCGCATCGCCGAGTCGTGGATATTCCAGGGCGGGTTCCCCGGCATCGAGGTCGAGCGGGCCGACGGCGACGGCCTCCGCCTGTCACAGCGCCGGTTCCGCTACGGCCACGCCGACGGCGACGAGCAGTGGTCCGTGCCGCTGGTGCTCGGCTCGCGTGGCGACGGTGGCGACGGCACGCCCGTGCCCGTCCTGCTCGAGGGCGCCTCCACGACCGTCGCCGACGCGGGGTGGCCGTGGGTCAACGCCAACCTCGGCGCCCACGGTTTCTACCGGGTGCGGTACGCCCCCGACCTGCTCGACGGCCTGCTCGCCCACCTCGGCGACCTCACGCCGCTCGAGCGGTACACGCTGGTCGACGACGCCTGGGCCTCGGTCCTCGCCGGCGACACCGAGGCCTCCGGGTTCCTGGCGATGGTCGAGCGGTGCGCCGACGAGCGCGACCTGTCGGTGTGGGAGCGCATCACCGGTGGCCTGACCATCCTCGACCGGCTGGTCGACGGCGACGCCCGCGACGCCCTCCACGGGCGCGTGGCCGCCCTGGTCGGACCCGCGCGGGCCGAGCTCGGGGCCGACGCCCACGCGGGCGACGACGACCGCACGCGCACGCTGCGCGGCGTGCTGCTGCAGACCGCAGCCCTGCTGGGCGACGACGGCGCCGCCCGCGAGCGAGCCGCCGAGCTGCTCGACCGCTTCCTCGCCCACCCGCCGAGCGTCGACCCGAGCCTGGCCTCGCCCGCCCTCGCCGTCTGCGCCACGCTGGGTGACCTCGCCACGCACGAGCGCCTGGCCGACGCCTTCCGGTCGGCCGTCAACCCCCAGGACCGCCAGCGCCTCCAGCTGTCGCTCACCCGCTTCCGCGACGCCGAGGCCCTCCAGCGCACCCTCGACCTGACGCTGTCGGGTGACGTCCGCACCCAGGACGCCCCCTACCTGCTGGGCGAGACGCTCGCCAACCGCGACAACGGCGAGCGGGCCTGGCGGTTCGTCGCCGCGCACTGGGACGACATCGAGGGCCGGTTCCCGGCGAACAGCCTGGCCCGGCTGGTCGGCGGCATCCGTTCGGTGCGCGACCGGCGCCTGGCCGACGAGATCGCGGCGTTCCTCGCCGAGCACCCGATCCCGCAGGGCGACAAGCAGGTGCGCCAGCACGTCGAGCGCATGGGCGTCACGGTCGCGCTGGCCGAGCGCGAGGCGGGCCGCCTGACGCGCGCCCTGGTGTCCTGACGCTCGGGGTGGTCAGCCGACCACGACCACGACGGATCTCCGGCCGGCTTGCGCTCTGCGTGGTCGACCGGCGACCATCGTGGGCGACGACGGCGGGGTGGAGTCCCCTGGGTACCCACGCTGAGGACCCGCCGGCGCACACGACCCATGCATCCGCCGCACCCTCTCGAGATCCCGCGCCTGCGGGCCATGGCCCGCCACGCGCTGCCCGGCCTGATCGAGGCCAGCGTCATCCCGCTGGTCGTGTTCTACGGCGCCCTGTGGCTCGTCGGCGTGTGGGGCGGCCTGGTCGCCTCGCTGCTGTGGTCGTACACGGCCGTCGCCCGCCGCCTGGTGACCCGCCAGAAGGTGCCCGGCCTGCTCCTCCTCGGGGTCGTCGGCATCACGGCCCGGACCGTGGTGGCGCTGGTGTCGGGCAGCGTGTTCGTCTACTTCCTGCAACCGACCCTGACGACGGTGCTGATCGGCGCCGTCTTCCTGGTGTCGGTGCCCGCCGGGCGGCCGCTCGCCCACCGGCTCGCCGGCGACTTCTGCCCGCTCCCCGAGACGTTCATGGGCTCGCCGCCGGTGCGGCGGTTCTTCGCCCGCATCACGGTGCTCTGGGCGTTCGTCCAGCTCACGAACGCGGCGGTGAGCCTGTGGCTGCTCGCCACCCAGTCGGTCGAGACCTACGTGCTCGCCCGTACGGTGCTGTCGTGGGTGCTCACCGGCGGCGCCATCGTGGCCTCGACGCTGTACTTCAAGCGGTCGATGCGTCGGCACGGCATCGCCATCCAGTGGCGGGGAGCACCGGGTGCCGCATGACGTCCGGGCGCTGACCCTGCGCACCGGCGACGGCCTCACGCTCGCCGCCGACGCCTGGCTGCCCGCCGAGCCCCCGTCCACCGCGGTCGTGCTGGTGCACGGCTTCACGGCGCACCGCCGCGATCCGTCCGTCATGGCCATGGCTCACGACCTGCGCGACGCCGGCCACGCCGTCGTCGTCCACGACATGCGGGGCCACGGCGAGTCCGAGGGCCTGTGCACGCTGGGCGACCGCGAGCGCCACGACGTCGCCGCGGCGGCCGAGGCCGCCCGCACGCTGGCACCCCGGGTCGTGCTGGTCGGCGCCTCGCTGGGCGCGATCGCCGTGCTGCGCCACGCCGCCGAGGACGCCGACCTGGCGGGCGTCGTGACCGTCAGCTCGCCGGCGCAGTGGAAGCTGCGCAGCCCCCGCGCCGCGGCTGCCGCGGTGCTGACCCGCACGGGTGCCGGCCGGCGCCTGGCCCGCAGGCTGGGTGCCCGGCTCGACCCGACGTGGCGGTGGGCCGATCCGCCCGATGCGCTCGCCGCCCGCGTGACGGTGCCGCTGGCCGTGGTCCACGGCACCGGCGACCGGTTCATGCCCACGTCCGAGGCCGAGATCCTGCACGCCGCCGGGGCGGGCGCCGCGGCCGGGCACCGCCGCCTCGACCTGGTGCCCGACATGGGGCACGCGTTCTGCACCCGGGGCCACGAGGCCGTCACCGACGCGGTGGCGTGGTGCCTCGCGGCGCGACCGGCCGGGCAGGCCGCCTAGACCTGCACATCGCCTCCGCGCCGGTGCAGGGGACCGACGACAGCCGGTCCCCTGCCTTCCGGCGGGGTGCGGTGCTGGTCACGGTGGACATCCGCCCGGTGGGGCCCCGGGGCGGCCGCCAGGACCCTCGACCTCGACAGGAGGATGAGGGTGAGGGTCCGGACCGACCGCCCGGAGGTCAGCGCTGCCAGGGGGCGGTCTCGCCCATCTTCTCGTAGTACTTCGCCAGGTGGGACTTCACCCGGTCGATGTCCTTCTGCGGCAGGTCGACACCGCCCCGGGCGCCCTGCAGGACGTTGCCGGCGGCCATGACACCGCGGGGGACGGCCCGGAGCTTGCCGTCGACGACGTCGGCGATCAGCAGCTTGTAGGCGCCGAACTCGTCCTTCTGGTCGGCGTCGTACCACACGTGCGCGTCGCGGTACCGGGCGTCGGGGGCGTCCTCGGCGTCGGCCCACCTCCGCACCCGCTTCTCGGCGGCGTCGCCGTCCCAGGCGCGATCGCGGTCGGCGAGCGGAAGGTCCTGGAAGGTGGTCACGGCCATGGCGGCTCCCTTCGGATCGGGCCCGCCGTCGGGTCGGCTACCCCGGCGGAGACGGCCTTACACGAGCGACAGGACCAGCAGCACCTGTCCGAGGTGGTAGGTGACCATCACCGCCAGGTCGCCGCCCTCGCGCGCCTGCACGAACCGGCCCCAGCCGATCAGCGCGTCGGACGCGTAGAACAGCACGGCGCCGGCGATCGCCAGCGGCACGAGCGTCCCGAACGCGCTGACGAGCATGGCCGAGATGACCACCATGTAGGCGACGACCGGGGCTCGTAGCGCCGGCTCTGACCGGGCCGCCCCGGCGATGACCCGCCGCCCGACGAACTGGAGCGCGTTGGCGACGACCACGAGGCCGATGCCGACGCCCACCGGCTCGACGCCCGCCAGCAGCAGGCCGACGACGTAGGCGATGTGCGCCAGCAGGAACGAACCGAGGCCCGGCACGAACAGGTCGCCGGGCAGCATCAGGAACACGTCGCCCGCCAGCGACATCACGAGCGCCACCACGAACCACGTGCGCACGGTCGGGTCGGCGGGGTCGAGCGCCAGCGCCGTCGCCGTCAGGAGCACGAGGGTGAGCGGCTTGAACACGTACCGCATCGGCTGGTGCCCGTGCCGCACCGCGATCCAGTCGATGACCGCCGACACGAGCGTCAGCGCCAGCAGGACGATCGCCGCCGCGTTCACGTGGCGGCCGCCTCGGCCAGTGCCTCGTCCCAACCCGCCCCGCGCTCGACCAGCCCCCGGAAGGTCATCAGCAGGCGGGGCCGGTTCATCGCCAGCACGCCCACGAGGCGGTCGCCCCGCCGGTAGAGGGCGACGAAGCGCCGCTCGTCGGTCGAGCCGTCGACCACGCGCACCTCGTCGGCCCCCGACGAACGGCCCGCGAGCTGGATCTTCCGGTCGTACTGGTCGGACCAGAACCACGGCACCGGGTCGTACGGCGCGGTCGATGCCGGGTCGTCGGCCGGGTCGCCCGCCAGGTCGGCGAGCAGCCGGCGGGCGGCGTGCTCGCCCATCGTGATGGCGTTGTCCCAGTGCTCGATGCGCATGAGCTCGGCGAAGCGGTGGCTCGGCCACCGGGCCACGTCGCCCGCGGCGACGACGCCGGGCGCGGCCCGGGTCGTGGCGTCGCACACCACACCGTCGTCGAGGGCGAGACCCGACCCCTCGAGCCAGCCGGTGTTGGGCGTGACGCCGATGCCGACCACGACGACGTCGGCGTCGATCCGCGAGTCGTCGGCCAGCCGGACGTGGGTCACCCGGTCGCCGCCCTCGAACCCCGCCACCCCGACGCCGAGGCGGAGGTCGACGCCGTGGTCGCGGTGCAGGTCGCCCATCACGGCGCCCATCTCGTCGCCCAGCGCCCGGCCCAGCGGCACGGGCAGGGCCTCGAGGATCGTGACGTCGCAGCCCGCCGTGCGGCTCGTCGCCGCCACCTCGGCGCCGATGAACCCGGCCCCGACCACCACGACCCGGCGGGCACCCCCGTTGATCGCGGCCCGCACGGCCAGGGCGTCGTCGAGCGTGCGCAGGGTGTGGACCCCCGCCAGCGCCCCGGTGCCCGGCAGCTCGCGGGGCGCCGCCCCGGTGGCGATCACCAGGCCGTCGTAGGGGACGTCGGCGCCCCCGGCGAGGTGGACGATCCGGGCGTCGACGTCGAGGCCGACGGCCCGGTGCCCGAGCCGCCAGTCGAGATCGAGGCCGGGGAGGCCGGCCTCGTGGCTGACCACCAGGCCGATGCGCTCGACCTCCCACGTGCCCGCCAGCACCTGCTTCGACAGCGGTGGGCGGTCGTACGGCTCGTGCGGCTCGTCGCCGATCATCGTGATCGTGCCGTCGAACCCGCCGAGGCGCAGCTCCTCGGCCGCCCGCAGCCCCGCCAGCGAGGCGCCGGCGACGACGACGCGCCGGCCTGCCTGCCCCGTCACGCGCCGGGGCTACTCGTCGACGACGGTGATCGCCGCCTTCGGGCAGCGGCGCGCCGCCTCGTCGACCTTGGCCCGCAGCGAGTCGGGCGGCGTCTCGTCGAGCACGTAGAGGAAGTCGTCGTCGCGCACCTCGAACACCTCGGGCGCGGCCTCCATGCACCGGGCGTTGCTCTCACACAGGTCGAAGTCGACCACCACGCGGTAGCCCATCGGTGCCTCCCTCCGTCGGGATCTGACTGATCGTCACGAACCTAGTGGAGGCCCGACCGGGTCGCCTGCACCGGCGGGCGCCGGCATCCGGGGGCCGCGGGCCGTCCGGCGCCTCGGGCGCCCGTAAACGGCGCTCGATCGTGCGGGCGACGCCGGTAGCCTCCGCCCGGCATGGTGGCTCCGGTCGTCGCGACGCACGAGATCAGCCGGCGCGACGCCCGGCGGGTGGCGCTGGCCGCCCAGGGGTTCACCGAGCGCCGCCCGACGGGGCGCGTCGACAGCCGGCACTTCCGCAAGGTGCTCGACCGCCTCGGCACCGTGCAGCTCGACTCGGTCAACGTGCTCACGCGCAGCCACGAGCTCGTGTTCTTCGCCCGGCTGGGGGCCTACGACCGCGCCGCCCTCAGCCGGTGGCTGTGGGGCAGCCGGCAGGTCTTCGAGTACTGGGGCCACGAGGCGTCGCTCCACCCGGTCGAGCGCCAGCCGCTGCTGCGGTGGCGCATGGCCGACGAGCACCAGTGGAAGGGCATCCGCGACGTCGCCCGCGAGAACCCCGAGATGGTGGCGAGCGCCCTCGCCGAGATCCGGGCCAACGGGCCGGTCACCATCGGCGAGCTCGAGGTCCACCAGCAGGCGCCGCGCCGCGAGGCGAGCTGGTGGGGGTGGGGCGACGGCAAGCGGGTGGTCGAGCACCTCTTCTACGCGGGGGAGATCACCGCCATCCGCCAGAACGGCTTCACCCGCAGCTACCTGCTGCCGGACCAGTGGATCCCCGCCGAGGTGCTGGCCACCCCCACGCCCGAGCCTGACGACGCCATGAAGGACCTGCTCGAGGTCGCCGCCCGCGCCCACGGCCTCGGCACCGCCCGCGACCTGGCCGACTACTACCGCATCAAGGTGCCGACCGCCTCGCGCCTCCTCCCCGAGATGGCGGCCGACGGCCGGCTGGTGCCGGTGCAGGTCGAGGGGTGGAAGCAGCTCGCCTACCTGCACCCCGCCGCCCACCAGCCGAAGCGCCGCCTGCGGGCTCGGGCCCTGCTGTCGCCGTTCGACTCGCTGATCTGGGAGCGCGACCGCACCGAGCGCCTCTTCGACTTCCGGTACCGCATCGAGATCTACGTGCCCCAGCCCAAGCGCGTCCACGGCTACTACGTGCTGCCGTTCCTGCTCGACGAGCGGCTGGTCGGGCGCGTCGACCTCAAGGCCGACCGCCAGGCGGGCGTCCTCCGGGTGCGGGCCGCGTGGGGCGAGGCCGAGGGGGTGCTCACGGGCGCCGGCGGGCGCGACCGGGTGGCGTTCGAGCTGGCCGACGAGCTGGGGGCGATGGCCGCCTGGCTGGGGCTGCCCGGCGGGGTCGACGTCGAGCCGCGCGGCGACCTCGCCCCCGACCTCACCGCCGCGGTCACGGCCCGCTGACCGGCTTCTGGCGTCTCTCACCGCGCCATGGCGCGGTGAGAGACGCCAGAACAGCAGTTCTGCTGGCACGATGGCCCGATGACCGCCGTCGACGACGCCCCCTCGCCCGACACGCCGCCCCGCTGGGACCTCGCGCCGCTCTTCCCGACCGTCGACCACGCCGAGGTGGCCGCGGCCGAGGCCGGACTCGGCGAGGCCGTCGACGCCCTCACCGCCCTCTACGACCGGCACGGCGTGCGCGGGGCCGACGGCCCGGCCGGAACCGGCGGTGGGCCCGGCGGCGGCGACGGCGACGTCGGCGCTGTGGTCGACGCCGTGCTCCCCGCCACCAACCACGTGCTCGACCGGTTCTCGCGACTCGAGGCGTTCGCCTACGGCCACGTCAGCACCGACAGCGGCGACGAGGCGGCCCAGGCGCTGCTGTCCCGCCTGACGACCCTCGAGGCCCGCATCTCGGTGCTGCGCACCCGCCTCGACGCCTGGCTCGGCACGCTCGACCTCGATGCCGTCCTCGCCGCCAGCCCCGAGGCCGCGGCCCACGCCTGGCCGTTGCGCAAGGCGGCCCGGCGGGCCGAGCACCAGATGTCCGAGCCCGAGGAGTCACTGGCCGCCGAGCTGGGCATCACCGGCTCGACCGCCTGGAGCCGGCTCTACGACGACGTCAGCGCCGGCGTCACCGCGACCGTCACCCACCCCGACGGCCGCACCGAGACCCTGCCGATCTTCACGGTGCGGGGGCTCGCCACCGACCCCGACGCCGGCGTGCGCGAGGCCGCCTTCCGGGCCGAGCTCGAGGCGTGGCAGGCCCACGCCACCCCGATCGCCGCCGCCCTCAACGCCATCAAGGGCGAGACGCTGGCGCTCGGCGCCCGGCGGGGCTGGGACGACCCGCTGTCGCCGGTGCTCGAGTCCAGCGCCGTCGAGCGGGCCGCCTTCGACGCCATGCAGGCCGCGGTCGACGGGGCGCTGCCCGACTTCCGCCGGTACCTCGTGGCCAAGGCCGGCCTGCTCGGCAAGCGGCGGTGCGCCTTCTGGGACCTGTTCGCCCCGGTGGGCGACGCCCCCGCGCAGTCGTGGTCCGCCGCCACGGGCACCGTCGAACGGGCGTTCACCGGCTACGGCGACGACCTCGCCGACCTGGCCCGCCGGGCGCTGGACGAGCGCTGGGTCGACGCCGGGCCCCGGGCGGGAAAGGTCGGTGGCGGCTTCTGCATGCACGTCGGCGACGGCGCCAGCCGCATCCTCATGAACTTCGACGGCTCGATCGACTCGGTGCACACGCTCGCGCACGAGCTCGGGCACGCCTACCACAACACGGCCCTGCGGAGCCGCACGCCGCTGCAGCGCTCGACGCCCATGGCCCTGGCCGAGACGGCCAGCATCTTCTGCGAGACGATCCTCACCGACCGGGCCCTCGAGGCGGCCGACGGCGGCGAGCGGCTCGCCCTGCTCGAGGCCGACCTGCAGGGCGCCTGCCAGGTCGTCGTCGACATCCGCAGCCGGTTCCTGTTCGAGTCGCGGGTGTTCGACCGGCGGGCCGCGTCGACCCTTCCGGCACGGGAGCTGTCGGACCTGATGCGCGAGGCCCAGCTCGAGGCGTACGGCGACGGCCTCGACCCCGACGAGCTGCACCCGCTCATGTGGGCGGCGAAGCCGCACTACTACGGCTCGACCTTCTACAACTGGCCGTACACGTTCGGGCTGCTGTTCGGGCTCGGGCTCTACGCCCGCTGGCTCGACGACGCCGACGGGTTCCGCTCGGCCTACACCGACATGCTCGCCTCGACGGGCCTGGAGACCGCGTCCCAGCTGGCCGCCCGGTTCGGCATCGACCTGGGCGAGCGGGCGTTCTGGGACGCGAGCCTCGACGTGCTGCGAGCGCGCATCGACGACTTCTGCGCGGCGGCGGACCCGGGATCACCCGACCGCGGCTGACCGACCCGGCCCCGCCGGGGGGCAACGGCCCCTCGGCGAGACGAGGCGCTCAGCGAGCGGTGGCCGGCCGCGACACCACATCGCCCGGGGACGGCGCGTCCGCGGCGGACGCACGGCCGGACGGCGACGCGGCGACCG
>Ga0111538_10005699_pt1 | contig 16987 bp, 19 predicted proteins | sample SoiMethybrSBSTD1_FD_79669 | JGI IMG/M metagenome (GOLD analysis project Ga0111538, IMG submission 79669) | Bulk soil microbial communities from a Populus tree surrounding site in Tennessee, USA - Soil MetaG P. TD hybrid SBSTD1 (version 2)... | ecosystem: Environmental > Terrestrial > Soil >...
CAGACCGACCTGAAGTATGTGATCGCCTATTCGTCGGTCTCGCACATGGGGGTCGTCATGCTGGGCGCGGCGACGCTCACGGTCACCGGTCTGAACGGATCGGTGTTCCAGATGTTCGCCCACGGCATCATGACCGGCTTGTTCTTCGCGCTGGTGGGCCTGGTCTACGAGAAGGCGCACTCGCGCGAGATCTTCAAGATGGGCGGCTTCGGCGTCATGATGCCAGGCATCGCCACGGCGTTTACGATCGCCGGCCTCTCGTCGCTGGGCCTGCCGGCCACCGCAGGCTTCGTCGCCGAGTTCCTCACCTTCCTCGGCGCCTGGACGTCGAACTATTCGTGGTGGCTCTTTCCGGGCGTGCTCGGCGCGTTCCTGACATCAATCTACGTGCTCCGCGTCGCGAAGCAGATCTTCTTGGGAAAGAAGAGCGACGACCCGCACTTCCAGCATCTGCCCGACGCGCAGGGCACCGAATGGGCGGCGCTGGGGATTCTGGTGTTCGTGCTCGTGCTGTTCGGCGTCGCACCGGGGCTGGCGCTGAAGCCTGTGGATACCGCGACCGTGCCGCTCCTGCAACGTATCGTGCCGTCTGTTGAGGCTTCCCGATGATGAACGGTCAGGCCGGGATACCGCTCGCGCCGGAGCTCGCGGTGTTCGCGCTGGCCGTCCTCGTCCTGCTCTCAGGACTCATTCGGCCGGGCCGCGCGATTGGATGGATCGCGTTTGCCGGTCTGGTTGCGATCTTCGGGCTGCTGATGGTCACGCCCGAGGGTCAGGTGCTCTTCGGCGGCGCATTCGTGCAGGACGCGCTGGCGCTGTTCGCCAAACGGCTGTTCGTCGGCGCGACCGCACTGAGCCTGCTTGGCTCGCTGACCATCGGCCATGCCAACTTCGATCGCCGATCGAGCGAGTATCACTTCGCGATGCTCGTCTCGCTGCTCGGCATGCTGGTGCTGGCGTCCGCGCGCGAGCTGATTCTGCTGTTCGTCGCGTTCGAGCTGATGTCGATCCCGCTTTATGTGCTGACCGGCTTCATCAAGCGCGACGCGGTGGCACCAGAGGCGGCGTTGAAGTTCTTCCTCGTCGGAACGGTCTCGTCGGCGGTGATCGCCTACGGCATGTCGTTCATCTACGGGGCGACGGGCGGAACGGCGCTGGCCCTGATCCCGCAGGCGGTGCGCGACGGGCATCCGACCGTTCTGCTCGGCATGGGACTGCTGCTCGCCGGGCTCGGATTCAAGATCGCCGCGTTCCCGTTCCACATGTGGGCGCCGGACAGCTACGAGGCCGCGTCCACGCCGTTCGTGGCCTGGCTGTCGGTCGCGCCAAAGACAGCGGGGTTCGTCGCCATCATCCGCATTTATCTCGAGGGCCTCGGCAGCACCGCCGAGATCTGGATGCCGATTCTCGCCACGCTGGCCGGCATGACGATCGTCACCGGTAATCTGATGGCGATTCCACAGCGGAACATCAAGCGGCTACTCGCCTACTCCGGCGTCGCCCACATCGGCTACATGTTGATCGGCGTCGCTGTGGTGTCGAGAACTGGCGTCGCGATGCTGCTGTTCTATCTGCTCGCCTACCTGTTTGGAAACATGGGTGCGTTCATGGTCGTCGAGACTGTCGCGCGCTCGGAGCAGTCGGACGGCATCGACGCCTACAAGGGTCTCGCGCAGCGATCGCCGCTGCTCGCGCTGGCAATGCTCGTCTTCCTGCTGTCCCTCGGCGGTATTCCGTTCGTCGCCGGCTTCTGGGCCAAGTTGTACATCTTCCTCGCCGCCGCCGAGCGCGGCATGTATGGCCTGGTCTTCCTCGGCGCGGTCCTGACTGTCGTCGCGCTGTATTACTACCTGCTCGTCGCGCGGCGGATGTACATCGAAGCGCCGGTGCGGCGTGAGCCGATTCAGACGCCTGGACTCCTGGGAGCCGCGATCGCGGTCTGCGCGATCGGAGTCGTCGGTATCGGCGTCTACCCAGCACCGTGGGTCACAATGGCCCAGCGCGTCGCCTCGACGCTGTTTCCGTAGATGTAGCGTCCGGCTTCAGCCGGACAATGCAGTAGACTGTCGCCGCCCGGAGGCGGCAATGTCAGAGAAGCATTCGGTCGATCGTCGTGATTTCCTGAAGACCGCGGCCGTCACCGGCGCGGCGGCACTCAGTGCCGGCTCGGCTGCTGCCGCGGCTCAGGCCCCTCAGGGGACGCCACCCACTCAGGCCAGCGCACCCGTCGCACCGCGCGAGGTCGATCCCGGCGGCAACGTTGAGGTCCTCACCACCGACCGGCCCGGCGGCGACTTCATGGTCGACGTGATCAAGACGTTGGACTTCGAGTTCATCGCCTCCAATCCCGGCTCGAGCTTCCGCGGCATTCACGAGTCGATCATCAACTACGGCAACAACACGAAGCCCGAGTTCATCACCTGCTGCCACGAGGAATCCGCCGTCGCGATGGCGCACGGCTACTTCAAGGCCGAGGGCCGGCCGATGGCGGTGCTATGCCACGGCACCGTCGGCATGCAGCACGCCGCGATGGCGATCTACAACGCCTACTGCGATCGTGTGCCAGTCTACGTCCTCGCCGGCAACTCGCTCGACGCGACCTTGCGGCGGCCTGGTGTCGAGTGGGCGCACAGCGTGCAGGACGCAGCCGCGATGGTGCGCGATTTCATCAAGTGGGACGACCAGCCGATCTCGCTGCCACACTTTGCCGAGTCGGCGATGCGGGCCTATAAGATCGCGATGACGCCGCCGATGATGCCGGTGCTGCTGGTGATCGATGGCGGTCTGCAGGAAGATCCGATCTCGCACGAGGTCAGCTCACGCCTGCGCATCCCCAGGCTCACGGTGGCGACGCCGCCACAGGGCGATTCAGGTGCGGTCGCCGAAGCCGCGCGCCTGCTCGTCAACGCGCAGAACCCGGTCATCGTCGCCGATCGCGCGGCGAGGACCCCGGCCGGGATCACGCATCTCATCTCGCTCGCCGAGGCACTGCAGGCGCCGGTCGTGAGTCAGGGCGGGCGCATGAACTTTCCGTCGCGCCATCCACTCAATCAGACCAGCAACTCGCGTCAGCTCATTGCCGACGCAGACGTCATCCTCGGTCTCGAGCTGACCGACTTCTGGGGAACGGTCAGCGCCATGCGCGATGGTCTGACGCGGACGTCGCGATCGCTGGTCAAGCCCGGAACGAAGCTAATCAGCATCACCGCACTCGATCTCGCGACCAAGGGCAACTATCAGGATTTCCAGCGCTATCCCGAGGTGGACGTGGCGATGGCCGCCGACGCCGAAGCCACGCTGCCAGCGCTCGTCGAGGCGTGCAAACGCGCGACGTCATCCGATCGCCGGAGCGCCTTCGAGGCTCGCGGGAAGCGGCTGGCGACGGCGCATGCCTCCGCGCTTGAACGGGCGCGCGCCGAAGCCGCGTACGCGTGGGACGCGTCGCCGATCAGCACCGCGCGCATGACGATGGAACTGTGGGCGCAGATCAAGAACGAGGACTGGGCGCTCGTGGCCGAGAGCGGGATCATGAGCGACTGGACGGCGCGGCTGTGGTCGTTCGAGAAGCACTATCAGTCGCTCGGCGGATCAGGTGGGGCCGGCGTCGGCTACGGTGCACCGGCGGCGGTCGGTGCCGCGCTCGCCAACAAGAAGCACGGGCGATTGTCCGTGACGATCCAGGGCGATGGCGATTTCCTCTACGCCCCGGGCGTCTGGTGGACAGCGGCGCATCACCGGATTCCGCTGCTCGCGGTGATGCACAACAACCGTGCGTATCACCAGGAAGTGATGCACGTGCAGCGCATGGCCAACCGGCACAACCGCGGCATCACGCGCGCTCACATCGGCACGACGATCGACGATCCGAACGTGGATTTCGCAAAGATTGCGCAAGGGCTTGGCGTGCACGCGCAGGGACCGATCACCAACCCGAACGATCTGGGCCCGGCCATCAAACGCGCGCTCGACGTCGTCAAACGCGGCGAGCCGTCGCTCATCGACGTCGTCACGCAGCCGAGGTAGGGCTCGCCCTGTGGACGTGCCTGGAGCAACTATGAACGTGATGAAATCTCTGGTCTTCGGTCTGCAGTCTGCGGTTCTTGGTCTTCTGCTCGTCGCGGCCGTCTCAGCGCAGACACCGGCGCCGCAACCGAATGCGGCTTCGCTAGGAAACGTTGAAGCCGGCAAGAAGCTGTTTGTGAGTGATGGCTGCTACCAGTGCCACGGCTACGAGGCGCAGGGATCGAATGCGACTGGTCCGCGGCTCGGACCGCGGCCGATTGCGTTCGCGGCCTTCAGCCGCTACGTCCGTCAGCCAACGGGTCAGATGCCGCCGTACACCACCAAGGTGGTGTCAGACGCCGACCTCACGAACATCTATGCGTTCGTGTCGTCGAGACCGGCGCCAGCGGCGAACATCCTGCTCCTGAAATAGAGGCAAGTCTAAAGACCCGCCTCTATGATTCGCGCCGTTATTTCTCGCGCTTCAGCGTGAACTCCTGCGCCTGGCCTTCTCCGCCTTCTGCCTTCCGCGACATGGCGATCTCGTCGCCCTTGAGCGTGCCGCTCCAGTTGAGCGTGACCGGGGTGCCACCGCGGCCCTGCTGCTGCGTCTTGAACTTCAGCGCCGTGCCGGCAATTGTGCCCTCCTGAATCGGAGTCTCTCCGCCTCGACCCATCACGCTGCCAGTGAGTTTGCCGCCGTCAGCCTTGAGCGTCAGATTGACCTGCTGGGGACCGCGGCCGCCCTGCACTTCACCGCTCCACTTCCCGTCAACGCTCTGCGCGATCACGGCGATCACCGAGGCGCACACGACCAGCGCACACAGTCTTGCTTTCATAGTTTGTCCTTTTGAATCAGGTCTACGGCGTACATCACAAACCGCGATCCTACCCCGCTCCTCACCGAGGAACCGATTCTGACGAACAATTCATCAAAACTTCACAACGCGATAATCTTCCCCCCATGCTGAATGGACTGGTGCCGCCGTTGATCACGGCGGCTGCGGCGGCTCTACTCCTCTGGTGCCGCCGGGTCTACCTGCGACGCGGCGGACGCCCATGGCATGCCGACATCGGTACAGCGATCGGAATCGTGTGCGTGACCGCGCTGCTCGAGCTTGCCATGGGGCGCACGGTGACGTATCGGAACGGTCCGATCCGGCCGTGGGTGAGCGAGGTCCACAGCGACCAGAACTCGCAGCAGATCTCCGACTGGTACACCTTCAGCCACATCATTCACGGCGCGCTGTTCTACGGCGTCACGCACCTCACGATGGGACCGGCGTCACTGGGCATGCGCGCGGCGGTGGCGGTGGCGATCGAGGCGACCTGGGAGTCGTACGAAAACACCGACACAGTGATCAATCGCTATCGGGCGGCGACGATTGCGCTCGGCTACTACGGTGACAGCGTGCTGAACTCGATGAGCGACATCCTGGCGTGCATGTTGGGATTTCTGCTCGCCAGCCGTCTGCGCTGGTGGTGGACGATCGCGTGGGTGGTGGCAGCGGAGGTCGTCGTGGCGATGGTCATCCGCGACAACCTCACGCTGAACATCATCATGCTCATCTGGCCGATCGAGGCGATCAAGCGGTGGCAGACGGGGGCTTGAGCTGGCTCTCGTCTTTAGGCTTTGGCCTTTAGCCTGATCCTAGAGCCCAAAGACAAGAGCCTAAAGCCCGGTCACAGCGCCTTATTGACCGCGTCCCAATTCACCACGTTCCACCAGGCGGTGATGTAGTCGGGACGACGGTTCTGATACTTCAGGTAATAAGCGTGCTCCCAGACGTCGAGACCGAGCACCGCCTTCTTGCCGTCCATCAGCGGATTGTCCTGGTTCGGCGTGCTGCTGATCGACACCTTGCCGCCGTCGGCGATCAGCCACACCCAGCCGCTGCCGAAGCGGCCGGCACCGGCCTTGCCCCACTCGGTCTTGAAATTGTCGAAGCTGCTGAACGCGGCATTGATCGCGTCGGCGGCCTTGCCGGTCGGCGCGCCGCCCGCATTGGGCGCCATCCACGTCCAGAACATGCCGTGGTTCCAGTGCCCGCCGCCGTTGTTGCGAACCGCCGTGCGAATGGCTTCAGGAACGCTGTTGATGCTCCGGCACAAATCGTCGATGCTTTTGCCCTGCAGCTCGGGCGCCTTCTCGAGGGCGGCATTCAGGTTGGTGACGTACGCCTGATGATGCTTCCCATGATGGATCTGCATCGTCTGCGCGTCGATGTGCGGCTCGAGCGCGGCGTAATCGTATGGGAGCTTTGGCAGTTCGTGAGCCATTCTTCCTCCTACAGAAGAATGGAATCGTACTCCAACCGGGGTCAGATCTTGATTCTTGCGTCCGGGACGTGGACGCAAGAATCAAGATCTGACCCCGTCTGCTAGCTGATCGACAGCATGCGCTCGAGCGCGACGCGGTTCCAGTGCTTCTGCTCTTCGGGCACGACGATCCGGTTGTGCACGCGCCCCTCAACAAGCTCTTCAAGAATCCAGAGCAGGTGATTCGGCGACACACGGAACATCGTCGAGCAGAGACAGCCGAACTGGTCGAGTGAGACGACGGTTCGGCCGGGTGCGAGCTGCTGAGCGAGGCGGTTGACGAGGTGAACTTCGGTGCCAACGGCCCAGATCGAGCCTTCGGGACTGTTGGAGACCGTCTTGATGATGTACTCAGTGCTGCCGCTGTCGTCGGCGGCCTGCACGACGTCCCACGGCACCTCGGGATGCACGATCACGCGGATGCCAGGATGCTGACGACGCAGGGATTCGATCTGCTTGGCGGTGAATCGCGTGTGGACCGAGCAGTGCCCCTTCCACAAGATCATTTTCGCGCGCTGCACCTGTTCGGGATCGAGACCGCCAAAGATCTCGTCCGGATCCCACACGACCATGTCGTCGAGCGGAATGCCCATCTTGTACGCGGTGTTCCGCCCGAGATGCTGGTCGGGCAGGAACAGAATCTTCTCGCCCTGAGAGAAACCCCACTTCAACGTGGCCATCGCATTCGATGACGTGCAGACAGTGCCGCCGCGCTCGCCGACGAATGCTTTAATCGATGCCGCCGAATTGATGTAGGTCACGGGCACGACGCCCTGGATCCCCATCTGGGTGAGCTCTTCCCAGCATGATTCGAGCTGCTCGGGCGCAGCCATGTCGGCCATCGAACATCCGGCCGCCAGGTCCGGGAGGATGACCTGCTGCTGCGGGCTGCACAGCACGTCAGCGCTTTCGGCCATGAAGTGCACGCCGCAGAAGACGATGTAATCGGCCTCGGGCCGCTGCGCGATCTGGCGCGCGAGACGGAACGAGTCGCCCGTGTAGTCCGCGAACCGAATCACTTCGTCGCGCTGATAGTGATGGCCGAGAATGACGAGGCGGTCTCCGAGCGTCGCGCGCGCCGCGGCAATGCGGCGCATCATCTCCTCGTCAGAGAGTCCGAGATACTTCTCAGGAAGCGCCTGTCGCTCTGACAGGTTCTGCTTCTCGTATTCGGTCAGCAACGGGATGATCGAGCTCATCTCAGTCCGCATCCTCATCGCCCACGACTTTGTGAAACTTTTCGCAAAGTCGGGACGTGAAAAAGGCCCAAACCTCAGCACGGGCTCTATCGCCCGGTGGTGTTTGGACCTGCCCTAATTATAGATCGTTTGCGGGAAAGCGAGATCAGGCAGGTCTAAGGACCCACCTCTACAGGTGCCGGGATATTCACGATGTTGTACAGCGTGTCACGCTCGAGCGGTTCCCGGCCGGCAGCCCTGACCAGACGGCTCAACTGTGCGGTCGACATGCCCTCGGGCGTGGCCGATCCGGCCATGTGGTAAATCTTCTCCTCCTGGACCGTCCCGTCCAGGTCGTCCACGCCGAACCAGAGCGAGGCCTGCGCCAGCTCGACTCCCGTCGCAATCCAGAACGCCTTGATGTGCGGAATGTTGTCGCACATGAGTCGCGCCACCGCGTGCACGCGCAACGTGTCGGTGCCGCTCGGCGCCGGCAGCTTGCGCATCTGGTTGTTGTCGGGATGAAACGCGAGCGGAATGAATGCCTGGAAGCCGCCGGTCTCGTCCTGCAATGTCCGCGCACGCAGCATGTGATCGACGCGCTCGCCCATCGTCTCGATGTGGCCGTACAGCATCGTGACGTTGGTCGGCATCCCGAGCTGATGCGCGATTCGATGAATGGCGAGATAACGATCGGCGTCGCACTTGTCGTGGCAGATCTTTTTGCGCACGCGCTCCGCGAAGATCTCGGCGCCGCCGCCGGGCAGTGAATCGAGGCCCGCGTCCATCAGCTCGCGCAACACCTGCGTGTCGGTCATCCCATAAAGATCGGAGAAGAACGCGATCTCGACGGCCGTGAAGCATTTGAGATGAATGCCCGGGCGGATCTGCTTGAAGCCGCGCAGCAGGTCGGTGTAGTAGCTGAAGGGCAGTTCCGGATTCAACCCGTTGACAATGTGCAGCTCGGTGAGCGGCTGATTGGCGCGCTTGCGGAGCTTGTCCCAGGCTTCCTCGAGGGACATCGTGTAGGCCTCGGGCATGCCGGGCTGCAGGCGCGCGAAGGAGCAGAAGAGACAACTCGCCTGACACACGTTCGTCGGCTCGAGGCGCAGGTTGTAGTTGAAGTAGGTGCGCGCGCCGTGACGCTTCTCGCGCTCGCGATTGGCCAGCCAGCCCACAGCGAGCAAGTCCGGCGCCTCGAACAGACGCACGCCCTCGTCAAACGTCAGGCGCTCGCCCTGCTCCAGCTTGTCGTCGATGTCGGCCAGTCCAGCCGCGCGGAGTCGTGATTTCACAGCGAAAATCCTTCCAATTTTAGCGTGCTATACTCCACGACAACAACCGCCGCGCGGTCTAAAAGACCGCGCGCTACGGTGACAACAGACACCGCCCGGGTGATCAGGGGAAGTGGGTGAGAAGCCCACACGGTCCCGCCACTGTAAGCACGCCGAAGCCCGCGAGGGCATAGGCGGCGAGTCAGGACACCTGCCCCGGCGCCTTGTCCCATTTCCTTTGTGGCGCGACGGACGCCGGGAGGACGTTACGACTACTCATTCCACCTCACATTTCACGACCTGGCGACGGCGATGAAGCCGCGCGCAGCGGTGTCATGGAGCGGCGGCAAGGATAGCTACCTTGCGCTGCACCGCAGCCGATCGTCGTACGACGTCGTGGCCATGATCACGATGTTCGGCGAAGACGGCACGCGGAGCCGGTCGCACGGACTCAGGCCGAAGATCGTCGAGGCGCAGGCGCTCCGGCTTGGTCTCACGCTCTGTCCCGGCCTCGGATCGTGGACGACTTACGAAGTCGGTTATCGTCGAGCGCTTGCCGACGCCCGGGCGTTCGGGGTCACGCATGTGATCTTCGGCGACATCATGTACGAATCGAATCGAGTCTTCCCGGAGCGCGTGTGCGCAGCGGAGGGACTCGTTCCGGTCGAGCCGCTCTGGGGCGAATCAACAGAGACGCTGTATCGCGAATTCGTTGATACCGGGGCTGACGCCCGCATCGTCACGGTGCGCGACGGCGTGCTCGGCCCGTCCTGGCTTGGCGCGCGACTCACGCTCGATCTGCTGGACGACATCACCGCTGCTGGTGTTGACCCCTGCGGTGAGCACGGCGAATACCACACTGTGGTTGTGGACGCGCCTCTCTTCTCGAGCCCGATCGGCGTCGTCACCCTCGGCCAGGTATGCCGAGACGGGTGCTGGGCAGTCGATCTGGTGCTGGACGATCACGACTCAACAGAGGGAACGCGTGCTGCACGCATCTGAGCTGTCGTACGGCTATTCGTCCGGGCGTCACACGCGATCGTTCACGCTCGACGACGTCAGCGTGACCGTCGAGCGCGGATCGCTCACCGGACTGCTGGGCCCGAACGGCTGCGGCAAGACGACGCTGCTGAACCTCTTGAGCGGCGTGCTGCAGCCGGCGCACGGTCAGGTGTCGCTGAACGGCATCTCGCTGGCTGGCCGTTCGCGCCGTGACATCGCGAGGCATCTGGCCGTTGTCCCGCAGGAAACGCATCCGGCGTTCGACTACACGGTGATGGAAATGGTGCTGATGGGCCGCCATCCGCATCTTGGTACGTTCGAGCTGGAAGGACCGAGCGACCTCGCGCTGGCGCGAGACGCGCTCGCCGCCACGGGCACCGACCACCTCGCCGGACGCGCCTACATGACGCTCAGCGGCGGTGAAAAACAGCGCGTCGTCATTGCCAGCGCGCTGACGCAGTCGCCCGAGGTGCTCCTGCTCGACGAGCCAACGGCGTCGCTCGATCTCGGCTATCAGCTCGAGGTCGCCGCGCTGCTGCGGCGGCTCAATCGCGAACGCGGCGTCACGATGGTGCTGGCCACGCACGATCTGAATCTCGCAGCGTCGCTGTGCGATCGGCTGATTCTGATGAGGGACGGACGCGTGGTCGCTCAGGGTGCGACGCGCGACGTGCTGACCGCCTCGTCGATCCGCCGCATCTACGACGTCGACGCCGACGTAAGCTTCCATGGCGCCGCCGGCCACGTCACCGTCACGCCGTTGAGGCGCGTGCAATGAGCCGCCTTCGCGCTTCACGCTTCGGCGGCCAAGAGACCCTCGACTCGGTGGCGGGTGCGAAGACCCGCGCCCGCGACACCCGCGCCCATGTCGTTCCGACTCCTATCCGTACCCGACTCCTGAAGACGGTCGCCGGATTCGGCGTGCTGCTCATCGTCACGTGTGTGATCGCGCCGCTCGTGGGCAGCTCACCGATCAGTCTGGCCCGCGTGTTCGATCGTTCCATTCCCTTCAGCGAGAACGTGGATGCGCAGATCTTTTTCGTCGCGCGGATGCCACGTGTCGTTGCGGGTGTCATAGTTGGCGCAGCCCTGGCGACTGCGGGCGTCGTCTTTCAGGCGTTGCTGCGCAATGCGCTCGCGACGCCGTTCACGCTCGGCGTGTCCGCAGGCGCGTCTCTCGGCGCGATGCTCGCCATCGTGCTGGGGGCGACGATCAGTGCGGGACCGCTCTCAGCCGTGCCGCTGGCCTGCCTCGCTGGCGCGGCGATCGCCGCCGCCATCGTCTACCGGCTGGCGACGATGCAGGACCGCGCGATGTCGACGACGGTGCTGCTGCTGGCCGGCGTGACGCTGAACTCATTTTTCTCGGCGCTGATCATGTTCGTTCAGTACATCGCCGACTTCTCGCAGGTCTATCGAGCCGCGCGCTGGATCATGGGCGACCTCGACGTCGGCAGCTTCGAACCCATCATGGCGGCGCTGCCGATGCTGGCGATCGCCTTCGCGATGTTCGCCTGGCTGCCTTCGTCGCTGAATCTGCTCAGTGTCGGCGCCGATGCGGCGTCTGCTCGCGGCGTCGACGTTGGTCGAACGCAGCGGCTCGCATTTGTCAGCGCGTCACTCGCCACTGCGGCTGCCGTATCGCTCGCCGGACCAATCGGTTTCATCGGGATCGTCGTGCCGCACCTCGTGCGGCTGATCATCGGAGTGGACCATAGGCTCGTCCTGCCAGCCTCGGCGCTGTTTGGCGCAGCCTTTCTCGTCGTGTGCGATCTGGCCGCACGCACGTTGCTGGCGCCTTTGGAGATTCCGGTCGGCGTCATCACGGCACTGCTGGGAGGGCCGTTCTTCCTATGGTTACTGGTCCGAAAAGGCTGATCGGCCTCGCCTTCGTCGCAGTCCTCGTCTTCTGGGCCGCGCCCCCGGCGACGACACAGCAGCGTCCTGCGGCAGCACAACGCATCGTCTCGCTTGTGCCAGCGCTGACGGAGATGCTGTTTGCGATAGGCGCCGGACCGCAGGTGGTAGCCGTCAGCAGTTACGACGAGTTTCCGCCCGAAGTGAAGTCACTGCCGAAAGTCGGCGCGCTGCTCGATCCCGACATGGAACGAATCCTTGCGCTGCGTCCGGATCTCGTCGTGAGCTACGGCTCACAAACCGACATGCAGGCACAGCTGGCGCGAGCAAAGATTCGGGTGTTCAGCTACCGGCATGCAGGTCTGAACGGCGTCTTCGCGACGTTGAAGGATCTTGGCGACGCCGTGGGCCGGACCACGGACAGCGAACGTCTCTCGCGGGAGATCCGCAGCGGGCTCGACGCGATACAAGCGCGCGTCCGCGGACGTCCCAAACCTCGCACGCTGCTCGTCTTCGAGCGCGATCCCGAGTCGCTTCGCGGCGTCTACGTCAGCGGCGGCGTCGGCTTTCTCCACGACATGCTCGGAATCGCTGGCGGCGTGAATGTCTTCGCTGACGTCGCCCGCGAATCGGTCCAGCCCTCGGTCGAGACGATGCTGGCGCGAGCGCCGGAGTTCATCCTCGAAGTGCGCGCGACGGGACTGCTCGCCGGGGCGGACGTCACGCAGGCGAAGCGCGTGTGGGGCGTTCTCGCGTCTGTTCCAGCCGTGCAGCAGGGCCACATCCAGATCCTCACAGGCGATCATCTGGTGGTACCGGGTCCTCGCCTCGTTCAGGGGACTGAAGCGTTCGCAAGAGCTCTTCATCCGGACGCATTCAAATGAAGATCCTCCTGTCGTGGAGCTCGGGCAAGGACAGCGCGTGGGCGCTGCACATGCTGAATCTTCAGTATCCGGGTGCCGTGCAAGCGCTGCTGACGACAGTCAATGAAACCGTGAATCGAGTAGCGATGCATGCGGTGCGTCGCGATGTGCTCGAGGCGCAGGCGAGAGCCGCCGGCTTGCCGCTCGTCGTGGTGCCGATTCCGCATCCGTGCCCGAATGAGGTGTACGAGGCGCGGATGAGGATCGCGGTCGCTGACGCGGTCGCCGCCGGATTCACGCATGCGGCGTTCGGTGATCTGTTTCTCGAGGACGTGCGCCGCTATCGAGTGGAGAAACTGGCCGGCACGGGCCTCGAGCCGCTGTTCCCGGCCTGGGGTATCCCGACGGATCGGCTGGCCAGCGAGATGTTGAGTAACGGTCTGCGCGCGCGGGTGGCGTGCGTCGATACGCGGACCCTCGACGCCGCCTTCGTCGGCCGCGAGTTCGATCGCAGTTTGTTGGCGGAATTACCGTCCGGTGTCGACCCGTGTGGCGAAAACGGCGAGTTCCACACCTGCGTCTACGCCGGCCCGATGTTCAAGAATCCGCTCCTCCTCGAGCCCGGCGAGATCGTCACGCGCGAGCCCTTCGCGTGGCGTGATTTGCAACTCGTCGCAGAAACTGCCATTTGGGGTCAGACCCGGGGTCAGACCCCGGGTCTGACCCCGTGAGCAGATTATGAGCGGCTACCCAACCCGCATCGTTTGCCTGACCGAGGAGACGACGGAAACTCTGTACCTTCTTGGCGAGGGCGACCGCGTCGTCGGCGTGTCGGGCTACACCGTGCGGCCGCCGGAGGCACGCCGCAAACCGCGCGTGTCCGCGTTCATCCACGCCAAATACGAGAAGATCGACGCCCTCGAACCCGATCTGATCCTCGGCTTCTCCGACCTGCAGGCCAACATCGCCGCCGAGCTGATCAAGCGCGGCTACCCGGTGATGGTCTTCAACCAGCGCAGCGTTTCGGAGATTCTGCAGATGATCCGCGTACTTGGCGCACTGATCGGCTGCACCGAGAAGGCCAATCGCCTCATCTCACATCTCGAGCTCGAGATCGATTCGATCCGCGCCGCCGCCGCGCAGCTGCCCTGCCGGCCGCGCGTCTTCTTCGAGGAATGGGACGACCCGCTGATCTCGGGCATTCGCTGGGTCGAAGAACTCGTGCAGATCGCCGGCGGCGACTCGATATTCCCCGAACTCCGCGACGCCAAACTCGGCAAGCAGCGCATCGTCAGCGGCGAGGACGTCATTCGCCGTCAGCCGGACGTGATCATCGCTTCGTGGTGCGGCAAGGCCGTGCGGCGGGAGCGGATCGCGCAGCGTGACGGATGGCAGGACGTGCCCGCGATTCGCAACGGTCACATCTACGAGATCAAGTCTGCGTACATCCTACAGCCGGGCCCTGCCGCGCTCACCGAAGGCGTGCGCCAGCTGCACCACATCATCGCCAGAGTCGCGCCGGCGATCGGCGCCGCTCGCTCAGGCGCCGAGGAACACGGCGGTGTGCACCGGCGGAATCACGCCGACGGCCCTGGCGCGCTCGAACAGCATTTCGACTGCCCGCCGTCCCTCTCGTCCAAGATCGACTGAGTAGTCGTTCACGTACAGGTCGATGTGCTGGTACATCACGTCCTCGCTCATCTCCTGAGCGTTGGCGCGGACGAAGGGCAGACTGGCGGTCCGATTCGCAAACGCGTACTCGACGCTGCGCCGCATGATGCGATTCATCTTCTGCTGGACGTCTTCCGGCAGCGCGCGATTGATGACGATGCCGCCGAGCGGAATCGCGGCGCCCGTTTCGGATTCCCAGTACTCGCCGAGATCGATGATCTTCTTGAGGCCCTTCGCGGCGTAGGTGAAACGGTTCTCATGAATGATCAGCCCGGCGTCGAACGTCCCGTCGAGCACCGCACCTTCGATGGCGGAGAAGAGCAGTTGTGACTTTGCGGTCGCGCCCGGGAACGCCAGCGACAGGAGAAAGTTCGCAGTGGTGTACGTGCCGGGGATGGCGATCTTCAACCCGCCGCGCGCGACTTCATCCGGCGCGATTTCCCGCTTCGAGATCAGCAGCGGCCCGCAGTTCCGACCAAGTGCGCTCCCGGCATCGAGCAGCACGTAATTGCCGGTGCAGTACGCGTACGCATGGAAGCTCAGTTTGGTGACATCAATCTGGCCGGCAAACGCCTCGGCATTGAGCGCCTCGATGTCGGCCATGCGCACGTCGAATTCAAGACCTTCGAGATCGATGCGCTGGTGCACCATCGCATCGAACATGAAACAGTCGTTGGGACAGGGTGAGAAGCCGAGCGTCAGCCTCATAGCTCACTCAGCATACGTAGTGCGGTGCCGCCTAGGCTGGCGACGGCCTCGGACATTTTCCACGCTTCTCGATTGCGTCGCTGGACGAGGTTCGAGACCGCGCGGACCTGCGCGAATCGCTGGCCCTGGACCAGACACGCGTACATGAACGCCGCGCCTTCCATGCTCTCAACCTGAGGTGCGAATCGCCGCGTGACAGCGGCAATCGATTGATCGCGGCCGTGCACGGTGTTCACGGTAATGCCGCTCACCGCGGGAAGGTCGGCCAGCGTGGCACTGACGGGCGGGGACTGGTTCACGAGCGCGCCGTTGAGGAATGGCGGCTCGTTCTCGTCCAGCAGGTGCATCTCGTGAATCGAGAGAAACGTCTCGTCGTCCTCGGCGCCGAGCTCCGCGATCCGGTCGCTGACGACGTGCACGACCGTGCCTGGCGTCAGCGAACGGTCGAAGCTTCCGCATACACCCAGATTCAGTGCGAGGTCGTAGCGCTCGCGGCAGAGCGCCTGCGCGCACCACGTCGCTGTCGCCACCATCCCTACGCCAGTGACCAGTACGTCTACGTGGTGACCCGCGCCACCATACCGCGTCGTCCTGAGGTCTCTCTCGCCATCGCGACGCAGTCCCGCCGTGACTGGGCCGATCTCGGCCGCGGTCGCAGCGACGAGAAGAATGCGCACGCGACTTGTCTACTTGTCCTTCTTCGCTTTGTCTGCGAGCCAGCGAAAGAGGTTTCCGAAGTTTGCGGCGGGGGCGGAGAATTCCTGCGGCGTCATTATCTGCAGCATGTCCTGGTGTGTCGGCGCACCGTAGGGCGCTGGACCGGTGAGCGCATTTTCCAACCCGCCGAACAGCTCGATGCGTGGGGCCTGACCGAAGACGTCGACGACGTAGCGAAGCCGCAAACCGTCGCTTTCGTCGCGCACGGTGGACTGCCGCAGCTGACGCTGGATGCGATCGAGGTTGATGGGCAGACGGCTGACATCAACTGTGGACTCGGCCGGCTTGGTGGCAGGCTTGGCCGCAGGCTCGTCGGCCGAACCGGCCTGCGCAGCGGCCCCGGTGGCCTGTACCAGGCTGAAAAAAAGCGCCGCCGTTGGGCCGAACCACTTGGTGCGCATGTGTTTGAGACGACCGGTAGCTGCTACTGGCCTTCCTTCCATTCTTCGTACCAAGCCATCTGGATAGCCTCCAGCTTAGGCTCGTTCGAGGACTTGGGGTCGTCGCTGAACCCGTCCAGCTGCATGACCCGCTCGCGCAGGTCTGTGAATCGCACCGTCAGCGGGTCCACGGCGGGAAACTTCTCGAAGAGGGCAATGCCGATATCCTCGGAATCGATCCACTTCACGATCGTACCCCAGCCTTCTCGTCCTCGCGATCGACGTCGGACTTGCCGAGCTGAATGGCGCCGCCCTCTTGTACGTAATTACGGGTGTACAACGGGAATTCGACGACGACATCGCCCTTGATGACCGCCTGGCATCCCAGTCGCGAATTCGGGCGGAGATCCCACGCGGTGTCGAGACGATCCAACTCGTTGTCCTGCGGCTCGCTGAGATTCTGCTCGCCCTTTTTGACGAAGAGATGACAGGTCGTGCAGGCACAGCTTCCGCCGCAGGCATGCTCGAGCGGAATCCCGAGATTCATGGCCACGTCGAGAAACGACTCTGGCAGACCGTGATGCGAGTATTCGAGTTTGCCGTGCTCGAACTCGACGGTCGTTTCTTTGCCGTCCTTAATGAAAGTCACCTTGGGCATTAAATATCTTTCACGTTTCGGCCGGTGAGCGCTTCGCGCACGCTGCGGTTCATCATGACTTCCGCGAGATGGCGCGTCGCGTGGTTGAGTGCGTGCGTCTTCTCGTGAATCACTTCGCGCTCGGTCCCGGCCATGACCTGTTTCAGATCCCCCAGCGCGCGCTCGATCTGCGCGAGCTCGTCTTTCGTCAGCTCGCCGCCGGTGATCTCGGCGAAATCAGGACGGCGCAGTGATTTTTCTGTGGCGTTGATGACGGTCTCGGCTTCGTTGCGCGCTTCGATGAGCAGACGGGCATCGAAGTCCGCCTGCGCATGCTCGAACGACTCGATGAGCATCCGTTCGACTTCCTGATCGGTCA
>Ga0111538_10005701_pt1 | contig 16984 bp, 11 predicted proteins | sample SoiMethybrSBSTD1_FD_79669 | JGI IMG/M metagenome (GOLD analysis project Ga0111538, IMG submission 79669) | Bulk soil microbial communities from a Populus tree surrounding site in Tennessee, USA - Soil MetaG P. TD hybrid SBSTD1 (version 2)... | ecosystem: Environmental > Terrestrial > Soil >...
CGGTGGCCGGCGAGATCGAACACCTCGACCCGCACGTTCGCACCGGTGGTCGGGGCGTCGAAGCGGATGGTGGTCCTGCCCGCGAAGGGATTCGGCGAGTTCTCGAGCCGCAGCGGCGCCGAGTTCTGCGACGGGCCGACGCCGACGAGGCTGTTCGGAATCCGCAGGTAGTACACGTCCTGGCCGCCGTTGAACGTCGCGGCATATGCGACGTCCACGCCGGTGTCGTCGGAGCTGGTGTCGTAGTAGTCGCCGATCTTCTGCTGGTTGGGCCAGCCGATCACGCTCGACCAGGTCGGCGTGACCTGCACGTTCGGCGACCAGGTGGTGCCGCCGTCCGCCGAGTACGAGTAGTAGAGCGCCGAGATCGTGCTGTCGGCCGACCCCCGCGTGTCGTTCCACACCGCATCGATCCGTCCGTTCGGCGCCACCGACATGGTCCCGAACCACTGGAACTTCCGGGTGTTGCCGGCGGGATCGTCGTTGACGCGTTTGGGAGTGCTCCAGGTCTGACCGCCATCGGTGCTGCGGATGAAGTGGACGTCCATCGGATCGGTCGGGGTCTGGACCGAGGACAGCACGTACACCCAGCCCCGGCGAGGTCCGTTCGATTTGTCGACCGCGATCCACAGCTGCCCGAGCAGTCCTGCCGGATTGGGGCCGCCGGTGTTCAGGAACCCGCCGAGATTCACCGGTGTGGTGGTGAAGGTCGGAACGCTCGCGTCCTGGTTCTTCGCGTTGATGGACTTCGAAACCGCGATGTTGGTGAACTGGCCGCCGCTGGTGGCCCACCCCACCAGGTAGAGGTTGTTGTCGAGGTCGACGTCGAGGGTGCCCCAGATCGGGGCATCGGGAATCTGGCTGGGCGCGGTGAAGCTCGCGCCGTCGTTGATCGACTTGTTGAAGGTGTTCGGCGCGAACGGGTTCGAGGCAGTGCTCCACGCCTGGTAGAAGTTGTCGAGTTGGGGATCGATGACCATCCACTGCTTGTCGCCACCGTACGAGTACACCGCACCGCCCCACGAGGAACCGCCGGTGGTGGAGGGGAAGACATTGGTGATGAGCGTCTGGGCGAGGCTGTTGTAGAAGATGTCGCCGTTGCTGTCGACCGCCAGCACCGGATCGCTGCGGAACGTTCCCGCCTGGATCTTCCCGGTCGCCCAGGTCGCACCGCCGTTGGAGCTGTAGCCGAAGCCGGCCTCACGGAAGTTCGACCCGATATTGTTGAACTGGCGCCATCCGATCACCATCTGGTTGTGGTCGAACGGACTCACGGCCAGCGACGGCTCGTTCGCGGCGTCGTTCACGACGTCGTTGCCGAACGTGTTCACGTTCACCTGGATGCTGGTGTAGGGGCCGAAGACGATCGTGCTTGCCACGCGCGTGGTCTGGAGGCCGGTCGCTGCCGGCGGCATCGGGGCGTCGTCCTCGTACTCGAGCGGCAGGCCGTTCCGCAGGCGCCACATCGGATTCTCCCGTTCGTCGATCGGAACGGTCGCGGCGACCGCCGGCGCAGACACGGCGATGCACAGCGCGAGGAGGACGCCGAAGGCGACGAAATGACGAAGTGCGGAACGTGCTCGGATCATGGGCATGTGGGAAAAGCGAATGCCGCCGGTCGGTGAGTGACGGAAGTCTCTCACGGACGGGGCCGCACCCGGCATTCCGGGTTCCCAGCGCGGCGTTCGCGGGTTCGAGCGCCTACCGAACCCGCAGGATCTTCCGCGTCTCGGCGGCTCCGCCCGCAGTCAGGCGGCACAGATACACGCCCGGGGACGCAGCGGAACCGTCGGCACGCCGTCCGTCCCACACGATCGACTGGTCGGTGCCGGTCCGGAACCCGTCGATCAGCGTCGTCACCCGGTGTCCCGCCAGGTCGAAGATCTCCAGCCGAACGGCTCCGCCGCCGGCCGGCGCCGCGAAGTGGATGGTGGTTCCACCCGCAAACGGATTGGGATGGTTGTCGAGTCGCAGGGTGGCCGCCCGGGATGTTCCAACCCCGGTCACGGTGTTGGGGATCCGCAGGTAGTAGACGTCCTGCCCGCCACTGAAGGTCGCGGCATACGCCACGTCGACCCCGGCGTCGTCCGAGCTGGTGTCATAGTAGTCACCGATCTTGGCCTGGTTGGGCCACCCGATCACGCTCGACCAGGTCGGCGTCACCTGGACATTGGGCGACCAGGTCGTTCCGCCGTCGGCGGAGTACGAGTAATGGAGCGCCGAGACCGTGCTGTCGGCCGATCCGCGGGTGTCGTTCCACACCGCGTCGATCCGGCCGCTCGGCGCCACCGACATGGTCCCGAACCACTGGAACTTGCGCGTGTTGCCGGTGGGATCGTCGTTCACGCGTTTCGGCGCGCTCCAGGTCTGCCCGTGGTCGGTGCTGCGGATGAACATGACATCCATCGGATCGGTCGGCGTCTCGACCGAAGCGAGCACGTAGACCCAGCCAGCCCGCGGACCACTGGTTCGGTCAACACCGATCCACAGCTGACCGAGCAACCCACCCGGGTTGGGCCCGCCGAGGTTCAGGTAGCCGCCGAGATCCACCGGTACGGTCGTGAAGTGCGGTGGATCTGAGTCGTGCAGGTACGCGTCGTTCGAGCGCGAGACCACGATGTCCGTCAGGTAGCCGGAATCATTGACCGCCCACCCCGCAAGGTAGAGCCGGTACGCGGTGTCCATCGTCAGGGTTCCCCACACCGGCGAATCGGGTATCGAACTGGGAGGGCTGTACGTGTCGCCACTGTCGATCGACTTGTTGAACGTGTTCGGCGCGTAATTGTTCGAAGCGGTGCTCCACGCCTGATAGAGGTTCTCGAAGTCCGGATCCAGATACATCCACTGCTTGTCGCCGCCGTAGGCGAAGACGCCAGCCTCCCAGGTGGCTCCCCCGGTGTACGAACGGAATACCTGGGTGGAGAGCGGACCGTAATAGGTGGTGAGGCTGTTGTAGTAGATGCTGCCGCCGTTACTGGCTTCCAGCACCGGGTCGCTGCGGAACACGCCGTCCTGGATGGTGCCGGCGGTCCAGGTCAGGCCGCCGTCGGTGGTGTAGCCGTAGCCCGCTTCGCGGAAATTCGACGCGACGTTGTCGAACTGCCGCCACCCGATCACCATCTGATCGTGATTGAGCGGATTGACTGCCAGCGACGGCTCGTTGGCCGCGTCGCCGACGATGTCAGCGCCGAACCCCGCGACGTTGACCTGATAGCTGACGTAGTTGCCGAAAACGATCGGGCCCGCGGCCTGCGTGGTGCGGAGGTTGGTGCTCACGGACGGCGCGGGCGGATCGTCCGGCTCCTCCAGCGGCAGGACGCGGCGGACGAGCCCGACGGGGTGGTCGCGCCCGGAGATTGGAACGGTGGCTGCGCCTGACGGGACGGGCACGCCGAGGGCGAGCGCCCACAGAAGAGTGTGGGTGAGAGCGCCGCGAATCGCGGAGACGATGCTGCGTGATTCTCGTGGCATGCGGTAACCCGAGAAGCCTTCGCCGCGGAGGTGACCCGACACGAGTGTCCCAGAATCGGAGCCCGGCCTCTACAACAACGTTCCCCGCAGCACCAGGCTGGCGACCGAGAAGTAGATGATGATGCCGGTCACGTCGACGAGCGTGGCAACAAAGGGAGCGGAGGCGGATGCCGGGTCGAGTCCGGCGCGTCGGAGGATCAGCGGGAGCGCTGCCCCGGCCACGGTTCCGAACGTCACGACCCCCAGCACGCTCGCGCCGACTGTGATCCCGACCAGCATCGAGTGGGATCCGTAGGAGTGGAAGACCCGTTCCCACAGCACGACGCGCAGGAAGCCGATCGCCGCGAGCAGCGCCCCCATCGAGACGCCCTGGAATACCTCGCGGCGCACCACCCGCCACCAGTCCGCGAGCTTCACCTCGCCGAGCGCCATCGCGCGGATCACCAGCGTCGAGGCCTGCGAGCCGGCGTTGCCACCGCTCGAGATGATGAGTGGAATGAACAGGGACAGCACGACCGCGCGCGCGATCTCGTGCTCGAACCGACCCATCGCGCTGGCGGTCAGCATCTCGCCCACGAACAGCACCGCGAGCCATCCCACACGCTTGCGGAGCAGGCTGGCAAAGCCGGTTTCCAGGTAGGGTGCTTCGAGGGCCGCGGTACCACCGATCTTCTGGATGTCCTCGGTCGCCTCTTCCTGGATGACGTCGACGATGTCGTCGACCGTCACGATGCCCTTCATGCGCCCCTCGCTGTCGACGACCGGGATCGCCTGCAGGTCGTGCTCGGCGAACAGACGCGACAACTCCTCCTGGTCCATGCTCTCGCCCGCCACCACCACCTCGCCCGAGCAGATCTCGCGCACCTTCTTGTCCGGCGCCGCGATGAACAGGTCGCGCAGCGACACCACGCCCAGCAGCCTTTGATCGGTGTCGATCACGTAGACGTAGTAGAAGTTCTCGGTCTTGTCGCGGGCCTGTTTGCGCAGGTAGCTGATCGCCTCGTCGATGCTGACATCGGGACGCAGCCTGGCGTAGCGCGGGTTCATCAGCCCGCCCGCATCGTCCTCGGCGTAAGCCAGCAGCGCCTGGACTTCGGCGCGGGTCGGGCCGTCGAGCAGATCGAGCAGGCGGTCGCGGCCCGCATCGTCGGAGGCCTGGATCGCGTCGGCCGCGTCGTCGGGCGGGAGCAACCGCATCCACGAGCGGCGCTGGGGCGGCGACATCGACATCAGGAGTTCGGCCTGGTCGCGGGCCGGCAGATCGAGGAAGAAATCCTCAGCCTGGTCGCGCTGCAGCTCGAGGAACGCCTCGATCCGTTCCTCGGGATCGAGGATGCGCCAGGTCTCCTTGAGGTCGGAGACCTCCAGCTCGCTGGCCGACTGACTCTCGGTCCTCAAGGTCGGCATCGGCTACCCCCGGGAGGTGACGCACGCGACCCGGAGCGGCCGCGGCACGCCGCGACCGAGACTAGTCGCTCGCGCGCGCGCGCGTCCAGCGCAGAGGTCGGGCGGGATGTGGTGCGCACCGCCGACCCACCGCTATGCTGCCGTGAACTCGAGGGGCCGATGACCCGCAGCAGCGTCGAAGTGGTGGTTCGCGCACTGAACGATGCCGGAGTCCGCTACCTGATCGCGGGCGGCCTGGCGGTGGTCGCACATGGGTACGTCCGGTTCACGGCGGACGTCGATCTCATCCTCGACCTCGCACCCGAAAATCTCGCGCGCGCGATCGAAGTCTTCGAGAGCCTTCGCTACCGGCCACGCGCCCCGGTCCCCCTCTCATCGTTCCTGGATCCAGCTGCTCGCGCCTCGTGGGCCCGTGACAAGGGGATGACCGTGTTCTCGCTGTCGAGCCCCGACCATCCGGCAACAGAACTGGATCTGTTCGTCGAACCTCCGCTCGACTTCGCGGCTGCGTACGCGCGAGCGCGGCATGCAGCAGTGGCCCGGGGACTCGAGGCAACGTTCGTCGGCTACGACGATCTGATCGCGCTCAAGCGGAAGGCCGACCGCCCCCAGGACCGCGAGGACATCGAGCGCCTCGAATCGCTGCGTCGGGAGGAATCATGAGCGAGTCCGAGCGCGGCTGGGACGAAGGGTTCGCAGGACATTCCCTCGCGCAGCTTCGTCGCCTGGCGCGACTGTCGTTGCCCGAGAAACTCGAATGGCTTGAACAGGCGCAGCGAATGGTCGAGGAGATGAACCGATCGCGAGCCGGCGAGGTCCGTGACGCGGGCCGCGAGGAGCGATCCTGACTCAGCGCGAGACGACCAGCTTGCGCGTGACGTCGGTGGCCCCGGCGCGCAACCGGCATAGGTAGAGCCCGTTCGGCAGCGCGCTCGCGTCGAAGCGCACCTCGTGCGCGCCGGGCGGATGCGGAGCATCGACGAGCAGCCGCTTCACCTCACGTCCACTCACGTCGTGGATCGTGAGCGTCACCGGTTCGGCGCGCGCGAGCGTGAAATGGATGCGGGTGAAACCGGCGGCGGGATTGGGACGGGCCGCGAGCTGAACTCCCGGAACCGACCGAGGCCGATCGGAAACCCCGGTGACCGCGTTCGCGATCACCGAAAGATTGGCCTGCGGCTGGTTGTGGACCGCCGTGTGCTGACCGCCGGCGACGATGCTACTTCCCACCATCCCGAGGGTGATGGGACCACCCGGCATCACCGGGTTCCAGCCCGGGATCGCAGCTCCGGTGCCCGAATCGAGAGCCGCGATCCCGAGCCGGGATTCACCACCGATGAGGGTGAAGTAGCCTCCGGCGTAGACCACACCATCGGCAATGACCAGTGCGTTGACCTGACTGTTGGCGATCGGGTTCCACGACGTCGCGACACCGGTTGCGGAATCGATCGCCGCGATGCGGGTGCGCGGCTGGCCCCCCGCAGTGTTGAACTCCCCGCCCACGTAGACCGTCGGACCTGCGACCGCCATCGAAGTCAGGTTGCCGATCACGCCGGGATTCCAGCCCGTGACCCCACCGGTCACTGGATCGAGTGCCCCCAGCCGGTTGCGTGGCTGCCCACCGAGATTCTGGAACGAGCCGCCCACATAGATGGTCCGTCCGCTCGCGACGAGATGTTCGACCGCACCGTCCGAACTGGGACTCCAACTGGTGGCGTTCCCGGTGCTGCTCAGAAGGGAGGCGAGGTGAAAGCGGGTCTGGCCACCAATGTTCGCGAAACCGCCCGCAGCGAACAGCGTGTCGTTCACGAACGCGATTCGCTTCACCATCCCGTCGGGGTTTGGATTCCACGACTGCAGCAGACCGTTGGTCGCGTCGACCGCCCCCAGGTAGCGACGGAACTGGCCCCCGAGCTGGTTGAACTCGCCCGCGAGATAGGCCGTGCTGCCGCGGATCGCCAGGTCGTACACCACAGAAGTGGGTTGTGGGAACCACCCCGTCACGGTTCCGGTCGTGAGATCGATCGCGGCGGCGTTGTTCCGCTGGACCCAGCCCCCCATGCTCGTGAACGTCCCGCCCGCATACAGCTTCCCGCCGGATACGGCCAGGCTCTGGACCCAGTTGTTGGGAGAGGGATCCCACGACTCGGTCACGCCGGTGGCCGAATCGACCGAGGCGAGGTTGTACCTCACCTGGCCGCCCACGATGCTGAACGTGCCGCCTAAGAACACCTTGCCGCCGTACGTTGCGACCGCGTTCACGCCTCCGATACTCCCGGGATTCCACGTGGTGGCGAGGCCGGTCACGGAATGGATCGCGGCGATCGAGTTGCGACTCTGGATCCCGACGGTCGAGAACGAGCCGCCGACATAGACGGTGGTGCCGCTGATGGCGATGCTCTGAACGCCGCTGCCGCCGATGTTCGGATCCCACGCCGTCGCGACTCCCGTCGCGGTATCGATCGCCGCGATCCGATTGCGGGTCGATCCTCCGACATTGTTGAACGTCCCTCCCGCATAGACGATCCCGCCCTTCACGACCAGCGCGTTGACCGCTCCTCCGGTGATGTTCGGATTCCAGCTCGTGACCAGACCGATGATGGGATCGAGCGCCGCAATTCCCATCCGTGTCTGGCCACTCATGTTCGTGAACGGACCCCCCACGTAGACGACCCCATTGGCATACGCCATCGCCTGCGGGTTGATGTTCGGAATCGGGATCCAGCTCCGCAGCAGCCCGGCACCGGTGTCGGCCGCGGCCATGCTGTAACGCGTCTCGTTTGCGACCGACGAGAAGAAGCCACTCAGGTAGACAGTGGTTTCGGCCACCGCGATCGTGTTCACCTGTCCGCCAGGTCGGGGATTCCACTGGGTGACGGTGCCGTCGCCACGGATCCGGGCACAGTTCAGGCGCGGCACGCCACCGATCGCGCTGAACAGGCCGCCGATGTACCAGCCGCCCCTGCCGTCGGGCACCACGGTGCGTACGGTGCCGGCAACGCGCGGGATCACCGGCAACTGCGCGCCGGTCACCGCGTCGAACGGAACACCGCCGCCGGAAGCCGGGCCAAGGCTCCCGAACGAGCCGACGAGGTACAGCGTGTTTCCGGACACGGCGGTTGCATAGACGGGGCCGTTCGGCACCGGCAGATCCGAACGCACGGTCTGCGCGGCGGCGGGGCTGGCCGCGAGAACGGCAACGATCAGGGCGAGGAGGGAGCGGCCCATACGCCTAGTCTAGGCCCACCCCCGGGGGACGCGCAGCAGGTTTTTCGCGTCAAAGCCGCAGCTTCTTCACGAATCGCGCTGATCTGGGCGCCGGACCGCGCGAGGTTCAGCGCGCGATCACCAGCTTGCGCGTGACGATCGCCGCGCCGGCCTGCAGCCGGCACAGATAGAGACCGTTCGGCAGCGCTCCCGGGTCGAAGCGCAGGTTGTGTTCGCCGGCCGGATGCTGCACGCCGTGGAGCAACTGTTTCACCTCACGACCCGCGACGTCGTGGATCGTGAGCGTCACCGGCTCGGCGCGGGCGAGTGTGAACCGGATGCGTGCCACGCCGGCGACCGGATTGGGACGTGCGGCGAGATGAAGACCCCCGTCCGGGGTCACGGGTGGAACCGGCACCGCGGTGACCGCGTTTGCGATCACGGCGACGTTCGCCTGCGGCTGATTGTGGGCGAAGCTGAATTGTCCGAACACGCCGATGTCGCTGCCGATCGGCAGAATCTGGCTCGGACTTCCACCCAGCATGGGATTCCAACCCGGAACCGCCAGCCCGCTGGCTGCGTCGATCGCCGCGACCAGCCGCCGGGGTTCACCGCCGATGGTGGTGAACGACCCGCCCACGTAAACGACTCCGTCGCGCGCAAGCAGCGTATACGTCGAAGAGCCATTCGAACCCGGGTTCCACGCGGTCGCGAGGCCCGTGGCCGAATCGATCGCGGCGTGGCGACTGCGCAGCTGACCGCCGATGCTGGCGAAGTCGCCTCCCACGTAGACCGTCGATCCTGCGGCGGAGATCGCGTTCACCGCGGCGCCGGCATTGGGATTCCAGGCCGTGACCACCCCTGTGGCCCGATCGAATGACGCGACTCGAAAGCGTGTCTGGCCGCCGATGTTCGTGAACAAACCACCTGCGTAGAGCGTGCGCTCCGTCAACTCGAGCGCTGACAGAGGGGCATCGGGATTCGGGTTCCAGCTGGTGGCCAGGCCGTTGCTCGTCAGCACCTCGGCGAGGTAGCTCCTCGGCTGTCCGCCGATGTTGGTGAACCACCCCGCCACGATCAGTGTGTCGTTCTTCATGACCAGCTCCGTCACGGCGCCGCCCGAAACGTTGGCCGTCCACGGCAACAGCGCTCCGGTGCCGGCATCGACCGCAGCGAGAGAACTGCGTGACTGACCGCCCACCTGGCTGAACGAGCCACCGAGATAGACCACGCCATTGCGGACCGCGATCGCGCTCATCAGGTTTCCCGGTGATGGATTCCAGGCCGTCACCTGGCCGGTGAAGAGGTCCACTGCCGCAGCGTTGTTCCTCGGAGTCCAGCTCCCGATGCTCGTGAACGTCCCCGCTGCGTACACCTTCCCGCCCGCAGCGGCCAGCCACCGGGTCCACTCATTGGGATTGGGATTCCAGGCATCGATCGCACCGGTCGCAGAATCCACGGCAGCGAGATAGTTCCTCAGTTGTCCCCCGATCGTGCCGAACGCCCCGCCGACGAACACCTTGCCGGCCTGGGTCGCAACCCCGAGCACGGCACCTCCCGTGTCCGCGTTCCAGCCCGTGGCGACTCCGGTCGAACCATCGAGAGCGGCGACATTGGCCCGGTTCTGTCCGCCGATGCTGCTGAAGTTCCCCCCCGCGTACACGACTGTCCCGCTGACGGCGATGCTGCTGACGGAGGGCCCGGTGCAGTTCGCATTCCACGCGGTCGGGGCGCCGGTTGCTGCATCGATCGCCGCGATCCGGTTGCGGGTAACGCCTCCGACGGTGGTGAAGGTTCCGCCGGCATAGACGGTTCCGCCGTTGACCACGATCACCTGGACCCCGCCCCCGGTGACGTTCGGGTTCCATGCGGTGGTTTCAGCGCTCACGGGTTGGAGAGCGGCCAGCCCGCGCCGCGTCGCACCGCCGACGCTCGTGAAGCTGCCGCCGAGATACACCACCCCGTTCGCACAGGCGATGAAGTTGACCGTCGAGTTGATCGAAGCCTGCCACGGCCGCAGCACGCCCCCACCGGTATCCACCGCGGCGAGGCCGAAGCGGCTCTCACCGGCGATCTGGGTGAATCCGCCGCCGAGATAGACGGTGCTGTCCATCACCGCGAGAGCGAGCGCACTGGAATTCGAATTCGGATTCCATGGCGTAACCGTGCCATTGGCGCGGATGCGGGCGAGGCCGTTCCGGGGAACGCCGCCCACCGCGGAGAAATTCCCGGCGATGTACCAGCCGCCCCTGCCGTCCGGAATCACCTTGGAAACCGAGCCCGCGATCACGGGATTGCCGGGCAGCTGCACGCCGCTCGCCGCGTCGAACTGGATTCCACCGCCCGAGGCCGGCCCGATGGCCGAGAAAGACCCGCCCAAGTACAGAGTGTTCCCCGAGACCACCGCGCTGGAGACGTTCCCGTTCGTCACCGGAAGATCGGAGCGGACGGTCTGGGCGGTGGCCGGTCGGGCGGCGAACGCGGCGAGGATCAGGGCGAGCAGAGTGCGACGCATGCACCGAGTGTAGACGCACTGCACGGAAACGCGCACGCGCTTTCGTGTCAATTGATGCGCGACGCCGGCATCAGCTCCAGGCTCGATCCTCCAGCTTCTTCGCGAACCGCGCGCTGGTCTGCTCGTAGCCGAGGTGCCGGTAGAACGCGTGCGCCTCGACCAGACTGTTGTGGCTGGTGATCTCCATCAGGCTGCACCCGGCCTGCGCCAGGTGCTTTTCGGCGGCTGCGACCAGCGCGCGTCCGATGCCGTGGCCGCGGTCGGGCGCATCGACCACCAGCGCATGAATGCGTCCCATGGTCTCGGGCCGATGGAGCGGGGTGGTGATGTGGAGGGTCGCGACGCCCGCCAGCGTGCCGTCGGAACGGACCGCAACCAGCGCGGTGTTGCCCTCGGCGCGCCACGCCTCCCAGCGGGACACCACCAGGCCCGGGTCGGCGGCGCGGCCGAGCTGAACCAGCAGGCGCGCGATCTCCGGTAGATCGGATTCGGTGGCGAGGCGGATGTCGTGCACGAGCTGGATCGGCTCCGTGCGATCGTGACGAGCTAGTCCTTCAGCTCCTTGATCACGACCGCGTCGTGGCCGTCGATCTCGGCCAGCTTGACCCCGATCACTTCCTTCTTCGAGGTCGGCACGTTCTTGCCGACGTAGTCGGCGCGAATCGGCAGCTCGCGGTGACCGCGATCCACCACCACCGCGAGCTGGATCGCACGCGGGCGACCGAAGTCGATCAGCGCGTCCATCGCGGCGCGGATCGTGCGGCCGGTGTAGAGCACGTCGTCGACCAGGATCGCGACCTTGCCGTTGATGTCGACCGGGATGTCGGTCGAACCCACCACCGGCTGATGCGCGACGGTCGAGAGGTCGTCGCGATAGAGCGTGATGTCGAGGCTGCCCTCGGCGGGCGCGTGGCCTTCGAACTCCTGGATCTTCTTTGCCAGGCGCTGGGCGATCGGCACGCCGCGCCGGCGGATCCCGATCAGCACCAGGTCGTCGACGCCCTTGTTGCGCTCGACGATCTCGTGCGCGATCCGCGTGATGATGCGGCGGATCCCGTCGGCATCGATGATCTCCGCCTTTTCCTTGAGCGAGGCTTCCATGGCGTGGGTCCCGGGTGGGAAAGGTCGATCGTGCGCCCGACGTTAGCCCGGCCCGGGAGTCGCGGCAAGTGCTACGACGAGCCGAGCACCGCCAGCGAATCGCTCGCCGCGCGGTTGTCGGGATCGAGCCGCAGCTCGGCCCGGTAGTGCCGGATCGCGCGCTCGCGGTCGCCGAGCGCCTGGTACGCCCGCCCGAGCTGGACCTCGAGCCCGCGGGACGTGGTGCGGTTGCGGCGCTCGCGCTGGAATTCCGCGAGCGCATCCGCGGGCCGGCCCTGGGCGAGCGCGATGATGCCGAGGCGCTCGTGCAGGCGGACCGTCAGCGGGGACACCGCGACCGCGCGCTCCAGATGCTGTCGGGCATCGTCGAGGCGGCCCTCGCCGAACGCGAGCCGCGCCTGCACGTCCTGCGTGCGTGCGTCCCACGGCGACTCGCGGCTCGCACGCTCGAGCTCGGCGATCAGGGCGCGGCGGCTGGCCGAGTCGGCGACCGCACGGTCGAAGCGTCCGGCCATCGCGCGCGTGCCGCCCGCGAGCCACTGATACGCGTGCGCGTCCGCGACGCCGGCGAGCGGTCCGGTGCGGCGCGCGTACACGGCGGCTGCGTCGTCGAGGAACACCAGCGCCCACGCGGGATCGGCGTCGAGGAAATCGAGGATCGCGCCGGCGCCGGTGTCGTAGCGGCGATTGAGCACCGCGTAGTCGAAGTGGTATTTGGCCTCCAGCTGTTGCCACGCTCCCGCACCCTGTTCGCGCGCGGCGAGCGTCGTGAGCGCGCGGTCCTCTTTCGTGGCCGCCTCGGGCGTGCCGGTCATGAACGGCAGCCGCTCCTTCTCGGGCCAGAAGCGCCACGCGAGGTAGCCGCCCAGGTACGCGTCGTTGTAGCCGCGCCCGCGGATCCCCCAGTCGCGGATCACGTCGGCGGCGCGGATCGGATAGCGCGTCTGGTCGAGCGACATGCCCATCGGCAGCTCGATGCGCGCGAACTCCCAGGCGGCGATCCCGGCGCACAGCAGCGCGGTCACGCCGCCGCGCACCGCGGCCGGGCGCGTCCACGCGGGCCACGCCCGGCTCGCGATCCACGCGTCGAGATCACGCGCGAGGTAGGGAGCGCACAGCAGCGAGTACACGCCGGTCAGTCGCTGAGTGTTGAGCATCGCGATCGTGAACAGTGCACACAGGACCGCTTCGACTCGGTCGAGCCCGAACCGCCGCGCGCGCCACAGGAGCAGCAGCGGCCACACCACCACCAGCACCGGCAGCCCGTTGCGGGCGTTGTTGCTCCACATCACCGGCTGCAGCTCGCCGATCGTCCGGTAGATGGGTTCGCTGCGCAGGAAGAACATGAACTCGAACGGCAGCCACAGGGCCCGCCACCCGAACGGATTCACGAACGACACCAGTCCGGCGGCGATCGTGACCGCGATCAGCTTCGGGAACGGACCGACCCGCCGCTCCTTCGCCAGCGGCGCGGCCGCGCCCGGCAGCAGCGAGTCGAAAACGTGAAGCCCCAGCAGCACGAATCCGAGGTACCAGGAGATGTGACTGTTGGCCCACACCCACGCGATCCCGACCAGCCACCACGTGAGATCGCGCCCGCCCATCCTGCGGGTCTCGAGGATCCAGACCTGCAGCGCCATCAGCACGGCGGCGAGCGTCTCGGGCCGGATCTGGGAGCGCTGCCGGTAGACGAGGATGCACAGGACGATCACCAGCAGCGGACTCAGGCCCCGGGCGCCCATGCGGCGCGCGGCTGCCCACAGGATCCCGAACGCGGCCAGCGTGGTGATCCATCGCCAGGCATAGAGGCCGGTCAGTCCGCCGATCGACCAGAACGGCCACACCAGCACCCGGAACAGCGGCGACGCGTTCATGTCGGGAGTGCCGTAGGTCGACCACGCCCACACCTGCTGAAGAGGGATCGCGTGGGTCTGCCAGATCACCCGCCCGGCCAGCAGGTGATGCCAGAAGTCGGTGTCGTAGATCCGGATGGTGACCGCCAGCACGGCGCACGTGGCCGCCACCAGCGCCGGAATCAGCAGCCACGGACTTGCGAACGACAGAGCCGGCGCGGGATCCGGCGCGTGCGCGCGGCGGGATGCGCCGGGCGTTCGCACCGGCGTCGCGTGGGGAGTGGATTTCGTGCGTTGTGGGGAACGAGGGGTGGAACGGGCCATGGGCCTACGACCCTAACGGAGGCGCGGCGCTTCGGACCAGCCGCGGCGCAGCCAACGAACGAGGCCCGCAAGCGGATCGCTCGCGGGCCCCCGGGGGTCGACGGACGCTCTACGCGTCGACGGAGCCGACCGCCTTGGCCTTGCCAGTCTGGATCGCCTTCTCGGTGAGCTGGCGGATCTCGGACTCGACCTGGCGGTTCACCGTCTGCATCTGCTTGCCGTAGCGCTCCTGCTCCGCGCCGAGCACCGCCTGCTTCTCACCCAGGGCTTCCTGCTGGCGGCCCAGTTCCTCCATCTCCTCGGACAGCGCTTCCTGCTCGGCCTCGAGCTTGCGCTGCTCGGCCTCGAGGTCGGCGGTGTCGAGACCCCGGCGCGAACGCGATGCCATCTTCGACGCGATCTGCGAGTTGCGACCCGCGAGCAGGCCCTGGCGCGCACCGAGCTGACCCTGACGAGCACCCAGCCGGCCCTGCTGCCCACCCAGCTGACCCTGCCGTCCACCCAACTCACCCATCTTCTTCCCCAGCAGCTGCATCGGCTCGACGATCTCGCCGGCCTTCTCGATCAGGGCGGCATCGCGAATCAGCCGGTCGCGGCCATCGAGCCGCACGTACAGGAAGCGCTCCTTGCTCTCGCGCGCCGCCTCGTGGATCACCCGCGACGCGCGCCGGTCGGTCGAGCCGATCGTGTTGAGTCCATCGTCCTGCGGCTGCACGAGCGCCCAGTAGAAATCGCGTTCGTCGTCATCGTTGTAGCCGTATGCGTACGAGCGGCTCTTGCTCTTGCTCGAGCCGGCGGTCTTCATTCCGTCCTCGCAGGCGAGAACGGCGTCGACGCTGACCATCGACATGGCCGCCTGGCTGCACAGGGACGCGACGTGGATCTGCGGACGCGACGGCAGCGGGGCGATCGCCAGCAGCACCGAACGCGTCACCTGGCGGATCTTCGCCTCCGGCGCAGGCGCTGCCTTGGCCGCTGCCCGGGCGATCGCCGCCCGGGGAGCAGGAGCCGCCTGAGCGACCGGGGCCGGATCGGCCGCAACCGGATCACCCAGCGCCTGGGTGGCAACCAGCGGATCGGCTTCGGCGGACTTGGCCGGGGTCAGTGTGATGTGCGCGCTGAGGGCGAACGCCGCCAGCAGCAGCACGGGAACTCCGAATACGATCCCCAGGGTCAGCGCCTGACCGAGGGCGTTCCTGCGTGAGCGAGCGTTCATGATTCCCTCCAGCGAAGTCGGCTGCGGTTCATGCGGGCACCAGTCGTCGGGGGTGGCGCCTTAAGTTCGAATGGTGAGACTTCACCGGACCCGGAAAGGTTGGAGGACCTGTGATCTTTCGGGCGGTGGGATCTACCGGACCCGCCGACCGCCGCGAATCGTGGGACCAGCGCCGGACTCGTGGTAGCTTGGCGCTCCCCCGGCTCGGCGCGCGGTAAGTCGTTGCGACCGCGTCGCTCCCGCAGCGCGCCCCTGACGGAGGTCCCGTGCGAACCCGTGGTTGGCTGGCATTTGCCCTCGTCGCCCTCCCCTTGCTCCTCGCCGGGGGGAACGCCGGTGCCGCGGTGGTTCGCGGGGTGGCCAGCTATCGCGGCAACGCTCCGATTCCGCCCGATGCCCGGTTCGAAGCGCTGCTCGAGGACGTGACCCGGCCCGGCAACGCGGTGGTCGTGGCCCGCGCGAAGATCAACCAGCCGCCCACCGGTTACATCCCGTTCCAGATCCTCTACGCGCCCGACCGGATCCAGTCGAACCACGCGTACGCAGTGCGTGCCCGGATCGCGATCGGCGATCGCCTCGTGTTCGTGAGCGAGCAGCCCGTCCCGGTCCTGACGCGCGGAGCCGGCAACTCGGTCAATCTGTCGATGCGCACCGTGTCGCTCAGCTCGGATCCCGACCTCGGACGGCGCGGCACGCTCGACGACCTGCCGGCGAGCTTCACCGGGCTGCTGCCGTGCAACGACTGTGCGGGCGTCCGCGAACACCTGGTGCTGATGCCCGACGGCACCTACCTGTTCGGCCGCACGTTCATGCGCACCGGGCACGACGAGACCTTCTACGACATCGGTTCATGGGTGGCATCGTCCGATGGCAGCCGCCTGGTCCTGCGCGGGCAGCGCGAGAAGCCCGACCAGCTGGAGGTGCGCAACGACGCCACGCTCCGGCGGCTCGGCGAGAACGGGCGCCCGACCGAGCCGGTGCCCGCGAACGACCTGCATCGCGCCGAAAGCCTGCAACCGATCGAGCCGCGACTGCCGATGAGCGGGATCTACAAGCATGCGGCCAAGGGCGCCGGCACGTTCCGCGACTGCCTGACCGGACAGCAGTGGCCGCTGCTGCCCGCGGATCCGGAGTCCGCCTTGCCCACCGCATGGAAGGAAGCGAAACGCAAGACCGGCGGCGAAGCGATGGCCTACATCGAAGGCCGGCTGGTGCTCCACATGCGCGACGACGGCGCGACCGAGCGATCGCTGGTCGTCGAGCGGGTGATCGGCTTCAAGCCGAAGGAGACGTGCGGCACGGTATTCGTCTCGGCCCCGCTCGAAGGAACGCGCTGGCAGCTCGCCGAGCTGGACGGCGAAGCGGTCGCGCCGGCCGAGCCGTCACGCGAGGCGTGGATTACGCTGCAGGCGAAGGACCATCGTGCGTCCGGGTCGGGCGGATGCAATCGCATCTCGGGCAGCTATCAGCTGACCGGCAACCAGGTGCTGTCGTTCGGCGCGATGGCCGCGACCAAGAAGGCGTGCGAGAGCGGAATGGACGTGGAGTCGAAGTTCCTCGCCGCCCTCGAGGCCACGCGCTCGTACGTGGTGGTGGGTCGGAGTCTCGAGCTGCTCGACGAGAGCGGCCAGCGCCGCGCGCGACTCGACGCGGTGAAGAAACGGTGAGTCCGTAACGGCGCCTTTACCTGGCGGGTGGCGACGGCTCGAGAATCACATCTCCCGACGGGGACGCGCGCAGGATCACGGCTTCCCGAGCGCCATCGTCGGTAACGATGGCCTCCCGATTCGTCGACACGGCGAGCTTGCTCAAGAACGAACACAGAGCGTCGAGACTGCGCTGGTCGGTGATCTCCTCCGGCCAAAAGCACAGAGTCACTTCTTCCACTGC
>Ga0111538_10005702_pt1 | contig 16984 bp, 8 predicted proteins | sample SoiMethybrSBSTD1_FD_79669 | JGI IMG/M metagenome (GOLD analysis project Ga0111538, IMG submission 79669) | Bulk soil microbial communities from a Populus tree surrounding site in Tennessee, USA - Soil MetaG P. TD hybrid SBSTD1 (version 2)... | ecosystem: Environmental > Terrestrial > Soil > Tree...
ACTCCGCCGGACTGGTATCCGGCAGCCGTCGTGGACTCGGCACTGCCGGCAATCGTGCCGCCGGTCGCGACGATGACGATGCGTGGCTTCGAGGTGTGCACGGGATGGGCCGCCACGACTGTACCGCGAATTTTGACGGCCCGCGCGCTCAGCGTGACAAGACGCCGGGGAGCGTCTTCATGAAAAGGCGAATGTCGCCGATCTGATCGGTCGTCGAGATGAACTCGAACGCGGTCGGGCTGACGGGCGTCGTGCGGCGTTCGAGAACGGCCGTCAGCGCCGCTGGCACGATGGGACATTCGTCCAGCAATCCGAGCACGCTGATCCAGGCGGTCATGTCGAGCATCGCGAGCACGTCGGCGGCGTCGCGCGCGAGCCACGGCGTCCCCGCCTCGCGCTGCTTCTCGAGTTTGATCCGCAGCGCCCAGAGGTCGCGGCGAGTGTCGGCGTCGACACAATGAAGATCGGCCAGCGTCGACACGAGCTGATCCGCCACGAACAGGCTGACGTCCCGGTGCAGTACCGACCAGCCCGCTTCGAATGCCGTCACGAGGTCGTGATCTACGAGGAACGCGTCGGGGGGCGCGGGCCCGCATTCGAGACCGAGGTTGCAGATGCACGCCGCCGCATCGGATGCTTCCTGGGGCGTGAACGGCCGCGACTGAATGGAGGATCCCGCGAGCAGCGTATTCGCGAGGAACGCAAGCTCGCGAGTGCGCGCGAGGTACGCGGGCTCATCGTCGTCTAACACGAACTCCATCAGCCGCTTCAAGAGCGGGAGCTTCGCGGCTCGAGGGTCCTCGTCCGCGGCTTCGAGCAGCGCCCGCGGCCGTTCCGGCATCACTCCAGCCTCGGCCAGCAGGTCGATGACCGTGTCGATCGAGGTGGGGATGTCCTCGTCGCCTTGCCTCGCCGAAGCCTTGGCGAAGGCGGGCGGGTCGTGGTGTCGCACACTCTCCGTTTCTTCTTCGGCCGCCCGAAAGTAGGCCGCGGCGATGGGGTTGATCGTGTGCTGCGGTTGCCGCGCCATTTGCAGGAAGGCACGCGCGTCGGCCGGTGTCGCGTAGCCCTGCCGCGATCGCCGTCGCTCCCGTTCGATCGCGGTGTCGTGGAGGTGCTGCTCCGGCGCACTCAGCAGATCGTCGAGGCCGTCGATCTCCGGCCTGGAGTTGGACAGGTTGCGGCATCCTTCCATCACCGCGTGAAAGTAGTGGTGGTGCTCGGTCTCGAGCGTGACGAGGAGCGTGACGATTGCATCCCACGCGTCGGCTCTCCGCGCCCGCACCAGATAGCCGCCCACTTCACACTCGATCCGGTCGCCGCCTCCTTCACGCATCGCCTCGTGACGATCTGTCGGTTCGTCATCACTCTGGGCGGTTGGTTCGAAGATGCCCGGGTCGAAGACACGCAGGTAGCGGCAGAGGCCGACGATTACGAGGTTGGTGTCGAGGGCGGCGACGGTACGTGCCGCCACCGACTCTCCGGTGTCCACCAGCACTTCGAGCCATTCGCCGAAGCGATCGACATCGAATTGTTCGTCGCGTCCCGGCTGCGCGTGCCGCCACAGATCGAGGTCGAGCAGGGAGGTGAGCTGCGCGGGTGTCGCAGACGTGACGAGCTCGCCGCTCGCATCGAGTCCGCGGTACTGAATGAGCTGATGCAACGTCTCGGGCGGGAGGTGCGGGACGACCCGCGCGAAGAATGGCGTGTCCAGGAGACGCGCGAGCCGACGATCCATCGTTGACATGGACCGGCGATGATACGCGTCCTGCGGATCAACAAACAGTCTTGAAGAGTAAGCAGGGTGCGCGCATACTATTAGTGGGATCGACGTTCGTCATCCCCTCCTCGTCCTCCGGCCTCACCTTCCGCCTGCGTCCCTTACTCCCAGTTTCTGGATGTCGTTTGCACGGAAAGCCGCTCACGTTACAAAGATTCCCCGAAAGGGTAATGGTCCCGTTGCACCCGTTGATGTAGGATTCGCGCGCTCCACCCCGAGCTGGGCACGCCTCAATGCCCTGTCAGTGCCTCGTGTCCAGGAAGGGAGTATCTCGTGAACGTACGCAAACGGTCATACGGGCTTGCGCTGCTCGCAATGCCTGTCGCAATCCTCTGCCTCTCGTCCGCGGTTCGATCGCAGGGCGGGAGCGAACAACTCGATCGCGCGCTGATTCGGGTCGATGGCGGCGCCCGCGGCGTGACCATCTTCGGCACTGGCCAGTACCTCACCGGCCCATCGTCGAGCGAGCCCGAAGGCATCGCGCTCGGCTACGTGCAGGAGCACCTGCGTGAATTCGGCCTCACCGATCGTGAGGGCAACGGGCTCTACGTCGAGAAAGCGCACACCACCGCCAACGGCGTCACGCGCGTGTCGATCGCACAGCGCGTCGGAGGACTGCGCGTGCACACGGCGCGGCTGGTCGCGACGCTCGATCGCGAAGGCCGCCTGGTGATGGTGTCCGGCCGCACCGGCAGCGCCCGCACGTCGGGCCGCTCGTCGTTGACTGCAGGCCAGGCCCTCGGCGTCGCAGCGTTGCGCGCCGGCGCACAAATCCGGTCGCTGCCGCAGGGCGCCGGGACACGCGCGCCCGGCAAGCACCGTTTCGCCAACACGATCGCGCGCAATTTGCGCCGGCCTCAGGACATGAGCGCGGAACTGGTCTGGTTCATCAACGACGACGGCGGATTGCGCTTGTCGTGGTTGACCGATATCGAGGCCGGCCCCGGCAACTGGTTCGGCACCATCGTCGATGCCGAAACCGGCGACGTGCGCGAGCGTGAGAGCCGCTACAAGCACTCGGGACCGCAAGGGACGGTGTTCACCGGGCAGAATCCTCTTGCGGGGACGGCGACTCGATCGGTCCAACCGTTCTCGGGCGTCAACGGCACGTGGGTTGACGGCGACAACGTGACGAAAGGCAACAACGTCAACGCGTACCGCGATCTCGACGATAGCGACGCCAACGATGAGTACCAACCGAGCAACGGCAGCCAGCACTTCGATTACGCCTTCACCAACGCGTTCCGCAACTTGCCGAACGTTCCTCTCGCCAGCATCCCCCCCGGCGATCTCACGACGGCGCTCGACGCCGACCTCGACGCGATCATCACGCAGTTGTTCTATTACACGAACGACATGCACGACTGGTTGTGGGGCTTCGGTTTCGATGAAGCGAGCGGCAACTTCCAGACGGACAACTTCAGCGGCGAGGGTGAGGACGACGACGCGGTGCTCGCCGAGGCGCAGGACGGCTTCGACTTCGGCTGCCTCGACGACGACGACGTCACGCCGATTCGCTGCCTGAACAACGCGAACTTCGGCACCGACGAAGACGGCACCACCGCGCGCATGCAGATGTACATGTGGGTACCGGGTAATCCGTACGGTGACGGCAGCCTCGATGGCGACGTCATCGCCCATGAGTACGGTCATGGTGTCTCGAACCGCCTGGTGCCCGGCACGATTAGCGGCTCCACCAACCAGGCCGGATCGCTCGGCGAAGGCTGGAGCGACACCATCTCGTTCCTGCGCTGGGGCGACGACCTGGTCGCCGAATACGTGACCGGCGACAATACCAGCGGCATCCGCACCTTTGCGTACAACGGGCACCCCTGGACCTATGGCGACTACAGCACCGCCGTCACTTCGCCTCACCGCAACGGCGAGATTTGGGGCGCCACGATGTACGAGATCCGCTTGCGTCTCGGGATCACGCTGACAACGCAGCTGGTGCTCGACGGCATGCGCAGCACCGGGAACGGACCGTCGCCAACGTTCCTCGACGCGCGCGACGGCATTCTCGCGAACGATCAGGCCGCCAACGGCGACGCCAACCGCTGCGCGCTGTGGGCCGCCTTCGCGGTTCGCGGCATGGGCGTGAATGCGGTCTCGAACGGCCTGCACGCCGTGCCGACCGAAGACTTCACTGTCCCGGACAATTGCCTGCCGGCCGCCGACGCCGGCGGACCGTACAACACGCCGGAAGGCACCGATGTCGTCGTTAGTGCGTCGGGCTCAGCACCGGGCGGCCACGCGTCAGCTGGCGCAATCACGACCTACGAGTGGGACCTCGACAACGACGGCGCCTTTGACGACGCGACGGGCGTGACCGCGAACTTCACGATGGTCGGCCAGGACGGCGCGTTCACGGTCGGCGTCCGCGTCACCGACGAGTGGGGCCTGACCGACACTGACACCGCGACCGTCAACGTGACGAATGTCGCTCCGACCGTCGTGATTTTCCCGATCCCTGCGATCGACGAGCATGGCACCACGACCATCTCCGGCGTGATCAGCGACCCGGGCTGGCTTGATGTGCTGACCGCGACGATTGACTTCGACGACGGCGCCGGTTCACAAGGGCTCGGCGGCGTGCTCGAGAACGTGAGGCCGAATGCGACCTTCACCTTCACCGTGCCGAAGCAGTACGGCGACAACGGGCTCTTCAACGTCGTCGTCACCGGCTTCGACGATGACACGTCATCGATCGGCGTTGGGATCGCGGCGGTTGCTAACGTCAATCCGACGTCGGTGATCGACGAGTCCGGCACGCAGGAGTACGGCGGCCAAACCGCATTCGTGCTCGAGGCCGGTGGTGATGTCACGGTGCCGGCATCGTCGGCCGATCCGGGCAGTGATGACCTGACGTTCACGTGGGACTGGGATGACGGCACGACATCAACCGAGACGTCGCTCGTCAACCCGCCGGCAACCGATCCGGCGAAGAGCCCGTCGGTGCAGCCGCGCGCGGTGTCGCTCGAATCCACGCACACCTATGCGACGGCGTGCCTCTTCACGTTGACGGTCACGGTGGACGATGACGACGGCGGCACGGCGAATGACACAGCCGCGGTCGTGGTGCGCGGGAACTCGAACGTCAACAAGGGTTCGGGATGGTGGCTCAACCAGTACCGCGTCAAGTCCGCCAACGACTTCACGACCGAAACGCTCGAGTGCTATCTCGCGATCGCCGGCTACTTCAGCCTGGTGTTCCCGGATGGCATGACGCGCGAGGACGCCGTCAACATCCTGTATACCCCCGCGAAAGCGCCGCCGCTCGATGTCTTCAAGCAGCAGCTGCTCGCGGCGTGGCTGAACTTCGCCAATGGCGCGATCGACTTCGATACGCCGGTGGCGACCGGATCGGATCCGAACGTGCTGAATACGACGTTTGGCGCTGCCATGCTCGCGGCCGAGCTGGTGGGAGCCAACCCGGCGTCGACGCCTGATCAGATCAGGGCGCAAAAAGATATCATCGAGAGGATCTTGCGCCGTACTGAGTCCTGACGCTGATGATCGGAATGCTTCGGCCCGCTCTCGTTTACGCCGGCCTCCTGGCCGGATGCGGGAGCGGGCTGACTTCGGCCACGAACACCGCGCCAGATCGGATCGCTGCGACCGTGCAATCTGAGGCGGTGCCCGTACCTCGCAGGCTGAGCCCGGCCAATGACAAGGGTGTGTTCACGATGAAGGTCGGCCAGACGGCCGGCCTCGTCGTGTCCGATCCGAGTGCGCCCGATCCGGACGTCGAAGGCCGATCGGTGCAGGTCGTGGAAGTGAACAACGTCGATGCGTCCGGCCGCCGCGAGTGGGAACTGCGCGCGGTCTCGGCGGGACGCACCACGTTACGCGCTGGCGGAAGCCACCCCTACACAATCAGACTCGAAGTTCAGCAATAGGCACTGAGACCTAATCGGTCCTCAGCGCGTCGGTTGGGTCTACACTGGCCGCCCGTCGCGCGGGTACGTATGTCGCAAGCACGGCGGTCACGGTCAATGCACACGCAACCGCCGCGAAAGTCGTCGGGTCAGCCGGCGTGACACCGAAGAGGAGCGAACGAATCCATTGGTCTGCCGCCACTGCGCCGGCCAATCCCGCAGTCAGCCCAACCGCCGTCAACACCATGCCCTCGCGGACGAAGAGCCAGACCACACCTGACGGCGATGCGCCGATCGCAAGGCGCAAGCCAATTTCCTTGGTCCGCTGGCTGACCAGGTACGCCAGCACACTGTAGACCCCGATCGCGGAGAGCGCGGCCGCAATGGCAGCAAACGATAAAAACACGACCATCGTGAATCGGCGTTCCACGATCGATGCGTCCACGAGTGAAGCCAGCGAGTTGATGTTGGCCAGCGGCAACAACGGATCGAGTCCAGCGACGTCGCTTCGCAGCGTGGGAACAATGGCGAGCGGATCCGCCGTCGTGCGCACGGCCACGGTAAACGCATCGACCCGGTGTTGGTCGTACGGCAGATAGATTTCGGCGGGCGTCTCTTCGTCGAGACTGCGGTATTTGACGTTGCCGACGATGCCGACGACTGTCTTCGGCCCGTTACGCGCATCTCGCGCGATCTCTGCGCTGACCCGAATCTGGTGACCGATCGGATTGACGCCGGCGAAAAACCTCTGCGCCGCTCGCTCGTTGATCAGGACGACCTCAGGCGCCGTCGCTGTGTCACGTCTGTCGAAGAAACGTCCCGAGCGGATCGGAATCTTCATCGTCCGGAAATAGTCCGCGCTGACGATGCGCATGGACGCCGATGGCATCGACGCCGATTCGGGCTCGGGCTGGTCTTCGCGGCGGAACCCGGTAATGGCATTGAGGCCGCTCGAGAACGGCAGGCCGTATGCGATGGCCGCCGATTCCACTCCGGGTTCGGCCTCGAGTCGCGAGAGGAGCGTCGACACGAACGCGTCGAGGTTTTCCGGAGCCGGGTATTTCGCCGCCGGAAGCGATAGACCAAAGGTCGCGACGTTCTCGGGATCGAATCCAGGCTCAACGCGCTGCAGTTGCAGATAGCTGCGAATGAGCAAGCCCGAGCTCACCAATAGCATGGCGGCAAATGCGAGCTCCGAGACAACCAGCAATCGCCGGGCCCCCGCCGTGCTCGCGCCAACTGCACCGCGGCTACTCAGCGCGAAGGAGCGGGCGGGCGTCAAGCCGAACGCGATGCTGGTAGCGATGGCCATAGCCACGGCAAAGGCGAGAACGCCGGCATCGACCGTCAGCGTCGCCAGGCGCGGAATCGATGAAGGTCCGAACAGCACGAGCGCGCGGACGAGCACGATGGCGAGACCGACACCGGCGGCAGCGCCAAGCATCCCTAACACGAGGCTTTCGGTCAGCAACTGCGCGATCAGCTGGCGACGCGTCGCACCCAGCGCGATGCGGACGGCAACTTCCCGGCCGCGAGCCTGGGCACGCGCCAGCAAGAGACTCGCGACGTTCGCACACGCAATGAGCAGAACGAGCGTGACGGCGCCAAGAAGCGCGAACAACGTCGGCCGGATGTTTCCAACGATCCGTTCATGCAAGGGGATGGCGAGCGCCGTGACATCATTCTCTGTTCGAGGGAATTCTCGCGCGAGGCGGAGGCCAATCGTTTGCAGTGTGGTCGTCGCTTGTTGCGACGATACGTCGATCTTCAGCCGGGCGAGAACTTGCACCCATTGTGCGCCCCGCGACTCGTTCGCCATATCCCGCGGGGTGAAGATGAGTGGCTGCCAGAACTGGGCGGTCGCGGGAAAGTTCAGATCCGCCGACGCGACACCGACAATCGTGACGGCGCGGCCGTCGAGCGTCGTCGTCGAATTGATCACGTCCGGGCGGCCACCGAATCGACGGCGCCACAGGCCGTAGCTCAGCACGATTCGATTGCCGTCGCCTTGATCATCGGCCTCGACGAACGCGCGCCCGTGTGCCATCCCGACGCCGAGCAAGTCAAAATAATTCCACGAGACTCGCACGCCTTGCAGGCGTTCGGGCTCGCCGAAACCAGTCATGTTGACTGTGATCGGCGTCAGCGCAGCCGTGCTGGAAAAGGCGTCGTTCTGAGCCGCGTAGTCCCGAAAGTTCGGCGGCGAGAACCACGGCGACACTGTGCCCTTGTGCCCGTACTGGAGCGTGACCAGGCGACCTGGATCGCGATACGGCAACGGCCGCAACAGCACACCGTACACCACGGTGAAGACGGCCGTCGTCGCCCCGATGCCCAGGGCCAGAGTGAGAATTACGACACAGCTGAACGCCGGCTGGCGTCGTAGTACGCGGCATGCCTGGCGCAGATTCTGAAGCAGTCGGCCCACGAACAACATTCGTTGACTAACTAGATGGCTTGGCGCGCCGAAAGGTTGTGGGCTACGTAATCACTTTTTCCGTTGCTGAATCTGCGCAAGGAAGAACTGCTTCAGCGTTTCATTCGTGAGCCCGAGCGCCGTCGCTTCTTCCATCGCCTTGCTGGTATCCCATCCATCGACGATCGTGCGTTTCATGAGCCACATCCCGGCGGCTCTTCCACCGCCCGCTCAATGAATGAACGCCGGCTGAACGCCCGGCGCGGTGATCGTCTTCAGAAACGTGTCAACGGCCGCGGGATCGGGCGTCGAGGCACTGAATGGAATGTGGTGGTAGGGAAGGCCGTTCGCCTTGGCGACGGCGATGTGGCCCTCGATGTCAGCCCCCTGCTCGGTCGCGAGCCGAAGGTTGATAATCGACGCGTACCCCATCTTCTTGATTTCCTGGATCGCTGCGGGCGTAATGGCGCCGGCGCACGCCACGGTCGATTCGATCTTGGCGAAGTTCCGGATGCCGGCCACTTCCTGTCTCACGACCTGCGCGCTCCCCTCAACCGCTGCGAGGCACCCGACGACGGTAAACAGTGCAAGCTTGGGAAGGTTCCTTTGCATGCCGACCTCCTTTGGAACATGAAGCTTACGTCAAAAGCCGCCGCGTACGAATGCGTGGCGGCCACCGTCGATGAAGTTGATATATCCGGCGCGATCTCGCGATTCAGCAGCATGTTCATGCCGAGCATGGATCAGTTCGGTGGCCGTTTTCCAGCCACTTGCGGACGCCTTCATTTGACTTCCTAATGGAACGCGGGCATGATGCATTAGGATGCCTAATAGAGAACCGTCCAAGGCGGAAGTCCTGCGCGGCACGCTCGACTTGATGGTGCTGCAGACGCTCGCGGCGCTGGGGCCGCAGCACGGCTACGCGATCGGCGCCCGGCTCGGGCAGGCCTCGTCGGGCGCGCTCACGCTGAACATGGGCACGCTGTACCCGGGCCTGATGCGCCTGGAGCAGCAGGGCCTCATCAAAGCCGAGTGGGGTGTCACCGACAACAACCGCCAGGCGCGTTTCTACGCCATCACCGCCGCCGGACGCCGGCGGCTCGCCGCCGAGAAGAAGGCGTGGGATCAGATGGTGTTGGTCATGCACACGCTCTTCGAGGATCCGGCATGACGCTCCGCGAGATCGGCTCCTCGCTTCGCGAGTGGACACGCCGGATGTGGGGAGCGCTCAGTCGCCGCCGGACCGACGATGACCTGCAGCGCGAGCTTGCCGGACACCTTGCCATCGCTGAAGACGAGCTCCGGCGGAAGGGGCACGCACCGAGCGACGCTGCGCGACTCGCCCGCGCCGCCGCCGGCGGCCGCATCCAGGCGCTCGAAGCGCTGCGCGATCAGCGCGGGCTGCCCTGGCTCAGCTCGTCGTGGCTCGATATCAAACTCGGACTGCGACTCCTGGTCAGGAATTGGGGGCTGACGCTGGTCGGCGGTCTTGCGATGACCCTGGCGATCGGCATCGCCGCGATCGTGTTCGCCGCGTTTGACATCGTCATGTGGAGCCCGCTTCCGCTCGACGATGGTGACCGTGTTGTCGCGATCCAGGTGTGGGACCGCGAGGCCGGCCGGCGGCGTGACACGACGTGGCAGGACCTCGAGCGTTGGCGCGCCAGTCTGCAATCGGTCAGTGAGGTTGCAGCATTCCAAACGATTCAGCGCAACATCATCACGTCCGACGGATCGGTGGAACTCGCGGCGGTCGCCGAGATCTCGGCCGCCGGGTTTCGGGTCGCAAGGGTTTCGCCGCTCGTCGGCCGGTCGATTATCGACGCCGATGAATCGCCGGGCGCCGCCCCCGTCGTCGTCATCGGCCACGATGTGTGGCAGCGGCGCTTCGCCGGCGCGCGAGACGTCATCGGACGCGAACTGCGGCTCGGCAAGGACGTGCATACCGTCATCGGTGTCATGCCGGACGGCTTCCAGTTCCCGCTCAACTTCCGGTACTGGGTTCCGCTCCGCCTCGGGACCGACGCGACACTGCGCAACACCGGTCCCGAAGGCGTCGTCTTCGGCCGGCTCGCGCCGGGCGCGACGCTCACGCGCGCGCACGCCGAGGTGTCGGCGCTCGGGATCCTCCCGCCGGCCAATTCGGAAAACACCGCGCGGCCGAATCCCAATGCGACCGGAGCGCGCGTCGTGCCGTACACATTTGCCTTCACGGGGGACTTCGAACCTGGCGAGCTGGGCCTGGCGTGGTCGCTGTCGAGCCTGTTGCTCGTATTGCTGCTGCTACCGCCGTGCGCGAACATCGCGATCCTCAACTACGCGCGCACCGTCACGCGGCAGCAGGAGTTCGCCGCGCGCCACGCCCTCGGCGGCAGCCGCGCGCGGATCGTCTGGCAGCTGTTCATCGAGTCGCTCGTGTTGACGGCCGCGGCCGCCGGCGCCGCCCTGCTGATCCTGCGCGTCGTGTCGATCGTGGTAGCCGGGCGCCTGCAGAACATCCCCGGCGGCCCGCCGTTCTGGATGACGTTCGATGTGTCGTACCGCACGCTTCTCTTCGTCGGGGTCCTGGCCCTGGCTGGCGCCGCCGTCTCCGGCCTCGTGCCGGCGCTTCAGGCCACGGGCCGCCTGGCGCGACTGGGCGCCGGCGCGCTCGCGGGACGGACCAGCGTTCGGCTCGGCGCCACGTGGACCACGCTGGTGATCGCGCAGGTCGCCTTCTCGGTCGGCGTGCTGCCACTGGCCACCGAACTCGCGTGGGGCACTTTGCGGACTGGCGTCGTCGGACCGGGCTTCGCCGCCGAAGAGTTTGCGACCGCGCGCGTCGCGCTGGAAGGGAACGACGCTTTGCTCTTTGGCAATCGCCAGCGGGAGTTGACGCGACGGCTGCTGGCCGAGCCACGCATCCTCGGCGTGGCGACCGCGTCGCAGCCACCCGGCGACGAGCCCTGGGTGTTCGTCGACATCGAGGGCCGCGACGCACCGACCGAAGTCATCAACGGCCAGCTGCCGGGATTTCTCGCTCGGTTCAACCAGGTCGATACGGCGTTCTTCGATCTCTATCAGGTGCCTGGCATCGCCGGTCGGCGATTCAATGAAGGTGACGTTGCCGCGAAGGGCAGTGTTGCCGAGAGCGGTGCGGTCATCGTCAATCGCAACTTCGCCGAGACCATCGCTCCCGGCGGCAACGCGCTCGGACACCGTTTCCGGTACGTCCGCGCGACGGACGGCGAGTGGCGGCACGGACCGGAAGTGGACCGCTGGTACGAAGTCGTCGGTGTCGTCGGAAATCTGCCAGTGACCACCGACGGGCGGGTCGCGTACCACGCGACGGCCCCGGGGCAAATCCATCCTGCGCATCTGCAACTTCGCCTCAGAGGCGATCCGGCCGGTCTCGCTGAAAACCTGCGCGACGTCGTCGCGAGTGTCGACCCGACGCTACACGTCGATGAGGTCCGCACGTTGGCAGAGATCTATCGTCAGCACCGCTTCGGCGACAACCTTGGCGCCAGCGCGATCGGCGCGGTCACCGGCAGCCTGCTGCTGCTCTCGGCCGCCGGCCTGTACGCGCTCATGGCGTTCACGGTCGCGCAACGCCGGCGTGAGATCGGTATCCGTTCGGCCCTCGGCGCCCCGCCGGGCCAATTGGTGGCGGCTGTGTTCAAGCGCGCGTTCTGGCAGATCGGTGCGGGTTCGGCGGCAGGGATGCTCGCCGCGTACTTCGTCGGGCGGTACGTGCCGATCGAACAGATCGGCGGCTTGCCGATTCCCGGAATCCTCCCCGGCGCGGCCGCGTTCATGCTGCTCGTCGGCGTCCTCGCGTCACTGGGGCCTGCCCGACGCGGCCTTCGCATCGACCCAACCGAATCGTTGCGAAGCGAGTAGAGGACAGCCGACCTGATCAATCTCAAGACTACGTGCTCCGAAAAGCAACACTCTGCAATTCCGTGCTTTCACAGAAATTCCAAATATTAAAGAACTTTAACTGACATTAAAGACTATAGATGTCTGTTGCAAGATCGGCTAGAACAGGCCCGTGAATTGCTGCCGATAAGGATTCCTAAGCACAACAAGGAGAATCCATGCGCCGGCTCACGTTCCCTCTGATAGCCGTACTGTGTGTCCTCACGCGGTCCTCGATCGTCGCACAGTCGCCGCCGCTGACGCCGTTCCGCGGCCTGATCGATCACGTCAGCGCCGACCAGTGGGGAAACGTCCCGACCGAGGACGTCGAGGTCTGGCACGGCGCGATCAGTGGCGACGGCCGCTATGTCGTCATGAGCACGCGGAACCCGTATCTGGCAACCGGCGAATACAACGACACCAACGGATACGCCGACGTCTTTCTTCGCGATCGCATGAGCGGCTGGACGTGGCTGATCAGTCGCCCGACCTTCGGCGGCTCCGCCAACGGCATCAGCCAGATGGCCACCATCAGCACGAATGGACGCCACATCGCGTTCGCATCCGGTGCGACGAATCTTGTCCCGGGCGATACCAACGGCCGTTGGGACGTGTTCGTGTACGACATGGATCAGTTTCGCCTGGCGCGGGTCAGCGTCGCCACCGACGGCACGCAGGGCGACCGCGACGCCTACTATCCCGCCATCAGCGCCGACGGACGGTTCGTCGCGTTTCTCTCGTGGTCGACGACGTTTGCCTCGGGCGTCTCGTCGTCAGCGCCCCGGCAAGTGTATCTGCATGATCGCGACGCCTCTGGCGACGGGTTGTTCGACACGCCGGGTGACGTCACGACGCAGTTGATCAGCGTCGGGTTCTCGGGTGGCATCGCCAACGACTCCGTCGACAGCCCACGCGTCAGCAGCGACGGCAGCGTGCTCTTCGAAAGCGCGGCGACCAACCTGAGCGACGTCGGCAATCCGAACGCGATGAATCATCTGTATCTGCGCGATCGGACCGGCCAGACCACGCTCATCGATCGCGCCGCGACTGGCGGACCGTCACAGAACGGTGTCGGGTACGGAACGTCCGACATCACCGACGACGGGCGGTGGGTCGACTTCTCCTCCAGCTCTCCCGGCCTTCACTGGCACGACATGAACGGGCAGTCGCAGGTCTTCCGCTACGACACCGCCAACGGTCCAAATTTCACGCTGATTGTGAGCCAGCTGCCGCCTAACGGACCGGGAACGCTCGGGGATGGATCGAGCTATCCGACCTCGGCAAGTGCGGACGGCAGGTACGTCCTGTTCACGACGGCGGCGTCGAACCTTGCGTCGCCGCCGCCCGGTGCGTCCGGCCCCGCGATGCTGGTCGTGCGCGACATGTGGGAAGACACCTTCACGCGGGTCGATGTGCTCGACTCCGGCGAACCCTTCGATCAAAGCGACTACTACTACACGGCCGCCATGAGCGCGGACGGCAGCGCGATTGTGTTGCAGACGCGATCGGAACGCGCTGTTGGCGATGTCTACACCTGGGGCGCATCGCATGCCGTGGTCCTGACCGCGATGAGCGCCGCGCCTGCATCGGCTTTGTTTCCAATCGGTGGCGGTTCCGGTTCAATCGAAGTGAATACGAGCGCGGTGTCGGGCTGGCGCGCCTCGTCGTCTTCGCCGTGGATCATGGTGACCGAGGGCGGCGCTTTCGCGGCCGGCCCGCGCACCGTGCAGTACGTCGTCGACGCGAACAACACCGGTGTCGGGCGCGACGGCTGGATCCAGGTCGGCTCGAAGTACATCCCGATCCACCAGAACGGCACCGACGACATGACGCCGCCGGTCATCACGCCCCTGGTCACCGGCACGCTTGGCGACAACGGTTGGTACACCAGCGACGTCTCCGTGTCCTTCGCGTATGAGGATCCCGATTCGGCCATCAGTTCGGCCGTGGGCTGCAATCTGGCGATACAGACGACGGACACCGCCGGCACGACGTTCACATGCACGGTGACGAGCGAAGGCGGGTCGGCGTCGGGTTCAGTTACCGTGAAGCGCGACACGACGCCTCCGAGCGGCATCATCTGGGGACCGCCGTATGCCGAATTCCTCCATCAGAAGAACACCCTCTATGTGACCGACTACGGCTGCGGCGATACGACGTCCGGGATCGCGTCGTGCGTCGGGCCGGTGCCGGATGGTGCGTATCTGCCGACCAACGTCGCTGGCCGCTTTACCTTCGACGTGCAGGCGCGGGATCGCGCTGGTAACACCGCCGTCATCTCGAGGCCCTACTACGTCAGCACCAACGTGTGCTCGCCGCGGCCGCCGGGCCTCGTCGGATGGTGGCCCGGGGACGGCCACTCCCGCGACATCATCGCGCGTAACGACGGCTCGATCGTGAACGGTTCTCCGATCTACACATCCACCTGGTACGGCATGGGGTTTGTTTTCATCCAAAGCCGTTACATGTGGGTGCCCGACGTCCCGGCGCTGCGCATGGACGACGCGTTCACGCTGTCGGCGTTGGTCTACCAGGTTCGCGACTGGCTGGGCCCATACGCCGTCATCGCGGGCCGCGAAGGCGAGTATCTGCTGGCGCGCGGCCCGAACGGAAACATCCACTACTCGATCGCCAACACGAACCCAGGCTGGGGCTGGGTTGACAGCGGCGTCTGGATGGATCGCGAGCGCTATATCAAGCTCGCATTGACCTACGACGGCAGCGCGATTCGTCTGTACAAAAACGGCCAGCTTGTTCACGTGCGTGCGGCCAGCGGCGTCATTGGCGACGCGGCGCCGTTCCAGAACGCCTTCCAGGTGGCCGCCCGCCAGAGCGCGACCGAGCCGTCTTACTTCGACGGCACGATCGACGACGTGGAGCTCGTCGATCGCGCCATGTCGGCCGCCGAGATCGACACCGCCTACATGAGCGGAATCGGCGGTATCTGCGCGCTGCCGACGACGCTGTCGTTCACGCCGACGCCGCAACGCGCCACGTTCGGCGGATCGGCGGAGCTCGTGGCACGGCTCACGGATGACCAGGCGCAGCCGATCCAGGGTGAGCAAGTCCAGTTCACGTTCCGGAACGTGTCCGCGGGGACGGCGACCACTGACGCGACGGGTGTCGCGCGAGTACCCGTATCGATCTCCGGACTCGCTGCTCAGACTATGGTGAATGTCGCGCAAGCGACCCACAATGCCACGGCGTACGTGCAGTACGCGACCACGACTTCCAACTTCGTGATCGACCGTGCGACGCCGGTCATCACTTGGAACGCGCCGGCGGCCATCACCTACGGCGCGGCCCTCACCAGCGGATCGCAACTCAACGCGACGGCCAACACGCCGGGCACCTTTGTCTATTCTCCGGCCTCCGGCTCGGTCCTGCCGGCGGGAACGCACACGCTCAACGTCACGTTCACGCCCTCGAGCTCGAACTACACCGTCGCGACCGGCAGTGTGGCGCTGACGGTAAACAAGGCGACACCAACGGTGACGGCGACCGGCGGCACGTTCACGTACGACACGCAGCCGCACGCCGGCAGCGGTGCCGCGACCGGTCTAGGGGGCGCGACTCTGACGCCGGTCACGATCACTTACGACGGCTCGTCATCCACACCGCCGACGGACGCCGGAAACCATACCGTGCGCGCGTCGTATGCGGGATCGGCCAACTACTTGGCGCGCGAATCCGCCGACGTCGCGCTCACGATCAACCGTGCGACGCCGACGGTCGAGATCTCGAGCGCGCCGGTCTGGTATACGGGCTACCCGCGCGCGGCCACCGTCGTCGTCCGCGGCGTCGACGGCGACGAACTGAATCCGTTTGTTGTGCGGTACGACGGCTCGACGACCGCGCCGACCAGCGCCGGGACGTACGCGCTCGACGTGCAATACGCCGGCAGCACCAACTACGCGCCGGTGACCGCCACCGGTTCGTTCGTCATCCGCAAGGCCACGCCGATCATCGGCACGCTCAACGACATCGGCATCACTTACGACGGTGGGCCGCACGGCGGCCACAACGTCAACATCGCCGGCGTCGCCGGCGAGTGGCTGACGCCGGTGATTTACACGTACAACGGTTTGCCCACGGTGCCCGTCAACGCGGCCGCCTACACCGTCGAAGTGCGCTACGACGGATCGGCGAATTACGAGGCCATCTCGAGAACATACACGCTGACCATCTTCAAGGCCGTTCCCTCCTTGACGTGGCCGCCGCCTTCCGGCATCACGTACGGCACCTCGTTGGGCGCCAGTCAACTGTCCGCATCGTCCAACGTGACCGGCAGCTTCGAATACACGCCGCCGGCCGGCACAGTCCTGAACGCCGGGTCGCACACGCTGGCGGCGACGTTCACGCCGGCTGACACCATGAACTACGAAATCCGATCGATCTCGCGGTCTCTGACGGTGTCGAAGGCGAACGCGTCGGTCGTCTGGTACCGGCCCGACAATGTCGCATACGGCACACCGCTCGGCCCGACGCAGCAGAACGCCACGGCGCCGACGCCAGGGACGTTCACCTACTCGCCCGCTGCGGGAACCGTGCTCGGCACCGGCGATCACGTGCTCTCGGTGACGTTCGCACCGGACGACGCTGCGAACTGGAATGGATCGAGCGCCCTCGTTCCATTCACGGTCATCAAGGCGAGCTCCATCGTCAGCTGGAACAACCCGGCGGAGGTCGTCTACGGCACCGCGCTCGGCGCGGCGCAGTTGAATGCCACGGCGAGCGTCGCCGGCACGTTCAGCTACTCGCCGGCCGCGGGCACGGTGCTCGGCGCCGGCTCGCAGGCGCTGACCGTGACCTTCACGCCTGACGACGCCGCGAACTACAACGGCTCGTCGGCGAACGTTACCCTTAACGTCGCGAAGGCCGCCACGATGGTGACCTGGTCGAACCCGGCAGACATCGTCTACGGCGTCGCGCTCGGCGGCTCGCAGTTGAACGCGACGGCCACCGTCGCCGGCACGTTCAGCTACTCGCCGGCCTCTGGCACGGTGCTCG
>Ga0111538_10005704_pt1 | contig 16971 bp, 12 predicted proteins | sample SoiMethybrSBSTD1_FD_79669 | JGI IMG/M metagenome (GOLD analysis project Ga0111538, IMG submission 79669) | Bulk soil microbial communities from a Populus tree surrounding site in Tennessee, USA - Soil MetaG P. TD hybrid SBSTD1 (version 2)... | ecosystem: Environmental > Terrestrial > Soil >...
CGCGACCCCAACTCAGGCTTCGTCTCGTACGTGCCTCCAGGCAGCGTCAACAAAGGCAAGGCGCTGGTCGAGAAGGGCGGCGGCGGCAAGACGATCGCCTGCAACATCTGTCACGGCGAAGGCATGAAGGGGCTGGCGAACGTGCCGCGAATCGCCGGCGTCCATCCGATCTACCTGGCCAGGCAGCTCCATCTGTTCAAGGACGGCGACCGCAAGGGACCCGACTCCGCACTGATGACGCGGCCCGTAGCGAAGCTCACGGACGAAGATATCCTGAATATTGCGGCGTACCTGGGGTCGTTGTCACCCGAGTAGAGCACTGTAGGAATCAGGAATCAGGGATCAGGAATCGGCCGTGGGCAAGCTCGAAGGAATCAGGCCGCTGAGCACGTAGTGTAGGCCGGGCCTTGTACTTCAGGCCCGGCGCTGACGGACGCTCAGGTCTCGGCCTTCGCGATATTCAAATGATTGAATCAATCGTGCAGGACGTCCGCTATGCCGTTCGCGGCCTGCGCACGTCTCCCGGCTTCGCCGCGACGGCGATCCTGATGCTCACGCTCGGCATTGGCGCGGTGACCACCGTTTTTACGCAGGTGAACGCCGTCTTCCTGAAGACGCTGCCGGTCGCTGGGCCCGAACATCTGCGCAAGCTTTCATGGACGTCGCGCGCACGCGTTTTCGCAGGGCCGCAGTTCGCGCGCTTCGGCGATGCCGTCATGGCTCGCGGCGGCACGCTCGAAGGCTTTCCCTACTCGGTCTACGAAAACCTGCAGCGCTCGGTCTCGAGGTTCGCGGGCGTCGCCTGCATGGCCGGCGCAAATCTCCGGCTCGTCGGCGAAGGCGGCCTCGTCAACGGCTTGGCGGTGACGGGCAACTTCTTTGCGACGGTCGGCATTCCCGTGGTGCTGGGACGGCCGCTGACACCGGACGACGACCGCGTCGGCGCGGAACCGGTCGTCGTGATCAGCCATGGCTTCTGGCAGCGGGCGTTCGGTGGCGACCGCTCGGTGCTCGGGCGTTTGACGCGGTTGAAGGGCGCTCCCTTTCGGATCGTTGGCGTCATGAGCGAGGGCTTCGTCGGGATCGATCCAACCGAGCCGCGCGAAGTCATCATTCCGTTTTCAGCGCGGAGTTTGACCACCCCGGGCAAGTTCGATCCCGATCGTTGGGGCACGTGTAGCCTTATCGCGAGGCTTCGCCCTGAGACGGACGATGAGGCGGCACGTCTGTCGGCCCAGGCGGTCGTGCACGCGTTCATCCAGGCCAATCCTCCGAAAGACGCATACGAGCTTCCGCGGTTGTGGATGACCGATGTGAGCCATGGCGCCGATTCGCTGCGACAAGCGACGTCGCGTCCGCTGCTGATCCTGTTCTCGATGGTAGCGGCCACGCTTCTCATCGCGTGCACCAATGTCGCTGGACTCGTGGCCGCGCGTGGCGAAGCCCGTCGTCGCGAGATCGCCACCCGCGTTGCGGTCGGTGCCTCCCAGGCACGTATTCTCAGACAACTCCTCACCGAGAGCCTGCTGCTCTGCAGCGTCGGAGGCGTGCTCGGGATCGCGCTGGTCTACGGTTCGAGCCCGCTTCTTCCTGGTCTCTTGCGCGAGATCGCTGAAATCCCGAGCGGAGGCGCGCCGTCGCGCCACGCGATGCTCGGGGTACAAACCGCGCCGGATCTCACCGTGCTCGCGTTTGCCGTGATCACGATCGTCGCGACCGCGCTCGCATTTGGTCTTGCTCCCGCGCTCCGGGGCGCGCGCACGGGTCTGCTGACAGCGATGAAGCCCGGCGGACGCTGGGCGCGCCGTCGTCTCTTGCCTCCAGTCGGAAGTCTGGCGATCGGCTGTCAGGTTGTTCTTTCGATGCTCTTGCTCGCCACCGCGGGGTTGTTCCTTCGATCGGTGACCAACCTGTGGGCGGTACCGATCGGCTACAACCCTGATCGACTGCTGTATGTCACGACCGACAACATCACCACTCGTCCGCTCGTGGACGATGTCCTGCGTCGCCTCCGCGGATTGGCTGGAGTCACGGCAGTCTCGGTGTCTCAATGGCCGCTCTTCACCAATGCCGAACGAGCCACTCGCGTGTGCATCGGCGGCTCACGGGAAGAGCTCGTCGATTCCGATCGCATCACATCGCGTTTCTTCGAGGCGTGGGGGACGCCTTTCGTCGCCGGCCGTGACTTCGGTGAAATCGCCGAACCATCGATCATCGTCAATCAGACGTTCGCGAAACGATTCCTGCCCGGGAATCCACTTGGTCAGACGGTGGCGCTGCTCGGATGTCCCGGCCGCCCGATGACGGTGATTGGCGTCGTCGCCGACCACACCGATCGTCCACGGGCAGGCATCACGCCGATGGTCTACATGTCTTACCGGCTCGTCGGACCGACGCAGCCGATGACGTTCACGCTTCGCACCGAGGCGGATTCGTCAGCGATGGTGCCGACGCTGCGTCGGGCCATCAGCGAGTTTCCGACCGCTGTCGGCGGCGACGTCACGACCGGATTCGAGTATCGCGATCGGACGCTGACGCAAGTGCGGGCGCTCAGTGGCCTGCTGTCGTTCTTCGGCGTGCTTGCCGTGCTGCTGTCGTCGTTGGGAATCTACGGGATGCTGACGTTCGCCGTGAATCGACGAGTCGCGGAGATCGGTGTACGGATCGCGCTCGGTGCGCGAATCGGACACGTCATTCGAGCCGTCGCTTCGCGATCGCTGCTGGCCGTGGTGCTCGGGATCGTCGTGGGCACCTTCAGCACGTCACTGGCGACGCGGGGAATGGCGGCCATTCTCTTTGAGGTGTCGCCCACCGACCCTTGGATCTTGACCGCCTCGGCGGCGTTGCTCGTTGGAGCGGCTGCCGCGGCGATGGTCAGGCCGGTGCTCCGGGCGTGCCGCACGAATCCCCTCGAAGCCCTTCGAGAGGAGTAATCAGCGCTTCAACGACTGCTAGTCGGACTCGAGGGCGCACGACGGGCGGCCTGACGACGCTTCAACTCCGCGACGACGGAGGGAGGCATGGGCCGGCAGTTGCAGACTTTCGCGTGCGCGACGTGCCAGCGCACACGGTCGTCGAGCGTCGCGTTCTTGGCCATCGGATGGGTTGCGTGCCAACGGGCGTTCATTGCGGATGGGGTCCTCCACTCGCCAATAAATCGATAATCAAGAAATCATTAATCAACAACGAATCACGAATCAAAGATCACAACTCAACAATCCCCGTGGCCCCCACGCCCTCCATGCCCGCTGATCCTCACCAACCACTTCGCGACGACGTGAGGCTGCTCGGCGAGCTGCTGGGCGGCACGGTCCGCACGCAGCAGGGCGAGGCGCTCTTTCAGACCATCGAGCGCGTGCGCGCCTTGTCGAAGAGCGCGCGTGCGGGCAACGATGCCGACTTTCGAGTGTTGTCAGACGAGCTGGCGCAGCTGTCGCTCGACCAGGCGCAGCTCGTCGCGCGGGCGTTCGCGCAGTTCCTGCATCTGGCCAACATCGCCGAACAGCATCATCGGGTGCGGCGCCGCCGCGCGTATCAGCGCGATCCATCGGCGCGGCCGCAGCGCGGATCGTGCGAAGAGGCATTCGGCCGCCTGCTCGTGAGTGGCATCACATCCGAGCAGTTGTACGACGCGGTGTGCGGCCTGCGCATCGAGTTGGTGCTGACGGCTCATCCGACGGAAGTCGCTCGCCGCCGCATCGTCCAGAAGCACAACCGCGTCGCCGCGGCGCTGGCCAGGCGCGATCGTCCCGATCTCACCATCGTCGAGCGCGACGAAGTCGTCGCGGCGTTGCGGCGCGAGATCGAAGGCGCGTGGGCGACGAGCGAGGTGCGCGCCCAGCGGCCGACGCCGATCGACGAGGTGCGCAGCGGCCTCGTCGTGTTCGAGCAGAGCCTGTGGGATGCGGTGCCGCGTTTCGCGCGGGCGCTCGACCGCGCTCTCGAGACGAGCACCGGCCGGCCGCTGCCGCTCGAGGTAGTGCCGATCCGCTTCGGATCGTGGATTGGCGGTGATCGCGACGGCAATCCCAACGTGACCCCCGAGGTGACACGGCGCGCCTGTCTGCTCTCGCGGTGGGTCGCCGCCGAGGCGTACGTGCGTGAGATCGATGCTGTCCGCGACGAGCTGTCGATGGACGTCGCTTCGCCGGAGCTGCAGGCGCGTCTGGGTGGCGCGATCGCTTCACCGTATCGCGAGTTGCTGGGGATGGTGCGTGAGCGCATGCTCGCGACGCGCCAGTGGACCGAAGCGTCGCTCGACGCCGATGAGAATGCGACGCCGTCGCCGGACGTCTACGTCGAGAGCAGCGGGCTGATGGCCGATCTGCGGCTGTGCCATCGTTCGCTCGAAGAGACCGGCCACGCGCTGATCGCCGCTGGCCGTCTGACCGATCTCATCAGGCGGGTCGCGGTCTTCGACGTCACGCTGGCTCGGCTCGACGTTCGGCAGGACAGCACGCGCCACACGGAAGCGCTCACCGCCATCACGACGGCGCTCGGCCTCGGGGCGTATGCCGATTGGGATGAAGCCTCTCGCCTCGAGTTCCTGCAAAGCGAGCTGTCGGGGCGACGGCCGCTGATTCCGCCGGATCTTGCCGCGAGCGCCGACATCGCCGACGTGCTCGGGACGTTTCGGATGATCGCGCGCGCGCCGTCAGGATCCCTCGGCGCGTACGTCGTGACGATGACACGACACGCGTCGGACGTGCTCGCAGTCGAACTGCTGCAGAAGGACGCGCGGGTCGCGTCACCGCTGCGAGTCGTGCCGCTGTTCGAAACCTCACGCGACCTCCACAACGCGGGCGCCGTCCTCGACGCGTTGCTGGCGGTGCCCTGGTATCGGGCCCGCATCGGCGGCCGACAGGAAGTCATGATCGGCTACTCGGATTCGGCCAAGGATGTCGGCCGTCTCACGGCGGGCTGGGATCTGTTCAAAGCCCAGGAAGAGGTGGTCGCAGCGTGCCGGCGCCATGACGTCGCCGTGACGCTGTTTCACGGCCGCGGCGGCAGCGTCGGCCGCGGCGGCGGTCCGACGCACCTGGCGCTGAAGTCGCAGCCGCCGGGGTCGATCGACGGGACGCTGCGCGTCACCGAGCAGGGCGAGATGCTGCAGGCGCTCTTCGGGTTTGCCGACATCGCGCTTCGCACGCTGGAGATCTACACGACGGGCACGCTCGAAGCCTGGTTGCTGCCCGCGCGCGCCGCACTGCCGGAATGGCGCGCCTGCATGGACCGGCTTGCCGCCGACGCTGCCGCGACGTATCGCCGAATCGTCTACGACGAACCGCGCTTCATCGAGTACTTCCATGCCTCGACACCGGAAGCGGACATTAGCAGCCTGAATATCGGCAGCCGGCCCGCGCGGCGCGGCGGCACCGCAGGCGTCACCGGGCTGCGGGCGATTCCCTGGCAGTTCGCATGGACCCAGACGCGTCTGATGCTGGGCGCCTGGCTCGGGACGGAGGATGCGCTCGACTGCGCCGCCGAACGCGGCGAACGCGACCGGCTGATGACGATGTATCGCGAGTGGCCGCATTTCGCGTCGGAGATCGATCTCATCGAGATGGTGCTGGCCAAGACCGACGGCCGTATCGCCGGCGAGTACGATCGACGCCTGGTACCGCCGGAGCTCCAGCCGTTGGGGGCCGATCTTCGCGCACGGCTGCAGCGCGCGATTCGGGCCGTGCGCGACCTCACCGGACACCGCGAGCTGCTGCAGGGCATGCCGGTGATACGCCGATCGATTGACGTGCGCAATCCGTACGTCGATCCGCTCAACCTGGTTCAGATCGAGCTGATGCGTCGTCTGCGCGAGCACCCGGACCCGCGCGTGCGCGCGGCGCTCATGGTCACGGTCAACGGGATTGCGGCGGGGATGCGTAACACGGGGTAAGTGGTGGACCGGTGAACGGGATGAAGGTGGAATCAACAACGATTCAACAATCGATAATCGACGAAATCAACAATCGACAAGGTGTTTGTCAACGCTCAGGTCGACGAAAACGCATTCGGTCGAAATCGTGCGACGAGGTCGAGCAGATGTCCGCGCAGCCACCCCGGGGCTGGAATGGGCCTGGTGCCGTGGGGCGACGTCAGGTCGGTCACCGTTGGCCGCGGTCGAATCTCGGAGAACGTCGTCACTTCCCAGTGCGGTCCGATCACGCCGCAGTGCGACGTATCGTGCTGGAAGACGAACCGGCACGCGCCCAGGTCGAAGGAGACGACGTAGTAGATCGCTTCAGGATCGGTCGGCGGCGCATATGCCGCGGCAGCCTGAACGCCGGGGATGAGTTTCCACTCGAAATCATCGACCACGGATTCGGAGACCGGTTTCTCGCGAGCGGCCCATTTTCGACGGGTCTGGTGTGTCCACCCGTTGACCGCGCACGCCGCTCGGACTTCGGTGTCGATGTAATCGATCCAGTTCTTGTCTTCTTCGCGCACGGCGGAGGCTCAAGGGACGCCGTCAAGATTCTACGCCCTTCGTCGTGAGAATTTTGGGCGTTGATCTTCGTCAGGCATTACAACTACTATGTGAGAGTAATGATGCTCGGCGAGTTCGAATACTTGATGCTCACGGCCGCCGCCCGTCTTGGCGACGAGGCCTACGGCGCCGCCATTCGGCAGGAGATCGAGGAGGCGACCGGCGCGCCGTGCTCCATCGGCGCGCTCTACACCACCCTCGATCGGCTCGAACGCAAGGGCCTGATCAAGACGTGGATGGGGGATCCCACCCCCGAGCGGGGTGGGCGGCCGAAACGCATGGTGCGCGTCACGGCCGCCGGCACCCGTGCCGCCGCATCGTTCTACAAAGCCGTCATTCGCGTCAGCCAGGGGGTGTCATGGGCCATCCGATGACGTTCGGGTGGCGTCTGGTCGATCGCGTGTGCCGCCTGCTCGAGCGCGACGACCGCGACGCGGTCTGCGGCGATCTCGCGGAATCGCAGATGTCGGCGTGGCGCGCGCTGCGAGAGGTGGTTGGATTCCTGCTCAGACGTCAGGCGGCGCTGTGGCTCGAGTGGCGCCCGTGGGCCGCGCTCGTCACGATTGCGATTCCACTCGGCTTTCTCTTGAGCGTCACGTCGCGCTGGTTTGCCGACGGCACGGCATTTCACCTCTCGCTCTATTCGCGTACGGGCGACTGGGCCTACCTCGCCATACCCGGATGGCGACGCGATTTCCTCGCGTCGGCAGCCACGGCGACGCTGATGTGGCTCGCGCTCGTGGCGTGGTCGTGGACGGCTGGTTTCGCGTTGGGCCGTGTAACACGTCGCGCATGGTGGAGTGTCACAGCATTATTCGCGCTGGTCGTTGTCCTGGGCACGCTCGCGTCGACGACCACCGGGACGCGCGAGGGATATGCCATCGCGCATTTCCGTCCGATCGGGTTGTATCTGACGGCCGTGATGCGAATGCTGCTCGTCCTCCTGCCTGCGCTCTACGGCATCGACGCCGCACGCGCCGTGCGACGTCGTCCGTGGTCGACTGTGGTAGTTGCGGTGGCGACGGTCGCACTCACAGCGCTGAGCGAGAAAGCGCTCGAGGGCTCGCTGATATTCGGGTGGGGCGTCGTGCGCCCTCAACCGGGCCCGGACGGCATCGTCGGCACGGCCGACGATTTGAGGCCGTTGTGGTGGTTGTCGTTCGTGATGGCGTGGCCGGCGGTGTTCGTCCTCGCGAACGCGACGTTGACACGCGTCCTTCGCGCGCCTCTTCCTAGTCCCTAAAAGCCCGAACGACACACCGAGGCGCCGAGGCACCGAGACGAGAAAGCCAAAGATCTCGGTGACCTCAGTGCCTCGGTGAGTCGCATCTCGTTGCGTCGGAGTGTCGTTTCGTTCTCAACTCAAGTGAATATCGGTGTAGGTCCTTGGTTGGCGGTCCACTCTTGCGCTCAACCCGCATTGGACTGCGCGACCATGGACCACTGGACTCAAGGACCATTTACGAAAAGAATCTCTCGGACCAGGAGCACGAGCGAAACGTTCGGTGGACAGGCCACGATCGCGACTTCATCAGGCGAGGGGGGGTTCATTGCGTCGACGATCGCTCGCATTCATCTTCGTGCTGGTGGCGACGCTGCCGCTGCTGGCGCAGGCTCCCACGCGGATCGCGATTCGCGTCGGCCGCCTGATCGACGGCAGGAGCGATCAGCCGATCGACAATGCGCTGATTGTCGTCGAGAAGGACCGCATCCTGTCGGCGACGCCCGGCGGCACACCGCCGGCCGGCGCGACGGTGATCGATCTGTCTCGCGCGACTGTGCTACCGGGGCTCATCGACGCGCACACTCACTTGCTGCTGCAGGGCGACGTCACTTCGGCGGAGTATGAGGCGCAGCTCCTCAAGCAGTCGATTCCCTACCGCGCGATCCTGGCGGCACGCAACGCGCGGATTGCGCTCGAGCACGGCTTCACTGCGCTGCGCGATCTCGAGACCGAAGGCGCGATGTACGCGGACGTAGATGTGAAGAGGGCGATCGACCGCGGCGAGATTCCCGGGCCGCATCTGTTTGTCGCGACGCGCGCGATGGCGCCAACCGGGATGTATCCACTCAGTGGCTTCTCGTGGGAGCTGTCGCTGCCTCACGGTGTCCAGGTGGTCGACGGCGTGGACAACGCGCGGCTCGCCGTGCGGGAGCAGATCTCGCACGGCGCCGATCTGATCAAGTACTACTCGGACCGCGCCTACTTCTATGCACCCGACGGATCGCTGCACAGCCGCGTCAACTTCACCGACGATGAAGCGCGCGTTATCGTCGACGAGACGCATCGATTGGGACGTCCGGTGGCGGCGCATGCGATCGGAGCGGATGGCATTGCCGCGGCGCTGCGCGCCGGCGTCGACTCGATCGAGCATGGCAACGGACTCGCGGACGATACGCTCGCCGAGATGGCGAAACGCGGCACCTACTGGGTTCCGACGGTCACCGTCACGATTTACGTCGCCCCCGGTCGCGGCGGCGACTGGCCGAAGATGGTGGAGAGCGAGCGGCGCGCATTCGGGCTGGCGTTGCAGAAGCGCGTGAAGATTGCCTTTGGCACCGATGTCGGTGGGTTCCCGTGGAGCGCGCTCAATCAGGCGCGTGAGTTCAAGTATTACGTCGACTACGGCATGACGCCTATGCAGGCCATCCGTTCCGCAACGACGGTCGCAGCGGAGCTGCTCGGGTGGAGCGACCGGATTGGCTCGATCGAGCCCGGCAAACATGCGGACCTCGTGGCCGTGAAAGGCAACCCGCTTACCGACATAACCGAGCTCGAACGCGTCTCCTTCGTCATGAAGGACGGCGTCGTCGTCAAGAACGACTAGGCCGCCGGTCGTCCCTGGTTCTTGGGCCTTGGTTCTTGGTCCGTCCGTAGTCCCTGGTCCGTCCTCGGTCCCTGGTTCGCGGTCCACTCTTGCGTGATCTGGAGTCGTCAGGACCAAGGACCATGGACTCAAGGACGGACCAAGGACCAAGTACGGACCAAGAAACCAAAAACCAAGGACCAAGGACCAAGATCAGTCGCGACACAGCATCGCCACGGTGACAACGACCACAGCGAGGAAGAACGGGACGATGAAGACGGGTTGACCGAGTACGAACAGATCGACGACCACCGCGCCCAGCATCGTTGCCGCCACCAGCGCCGCGCCGACCACCATCGTCTTCGGCACGCACATCATCAACCCGCCCGCGACCTGCATCGCGCCCGTGAACACGCGGAACCACTGACCGAGCCCGATCTGCTCGAATGTCTGGTACCACGTGCCCTTCGGATCGCCGTCGAATTTGGTGTAGCCGATCAGGACGAAAAACACACCGACGATGGCCGGTGGCCCGACTCTCTTGACGCGATCGAACCAGGTGACCTTCGGCGGTTCGGCGGTGAAGAGTCCTGAGAACTCCGCCATGGTGGCGCTACGTTACCACCGCCGGCGATCGAGCGTTAATCAGCCGTAGGCCGCTCTACCTGATCGATCACGACAACTTCGATCGGCGCGCGCGACGGTTCGAGCTTCAGGCCGAGCTGCTCCTGGATGGCGACGAAGAGCGACGCGCCGTCGGGATCGACGGGCGGGAGCGGCGGGGGCGATGCGCCCGCGGGCGGCGGGCCTCCCAGTCGCATGCCCTGGGGCGTCCACGACAGTTGCAGGTTGTATTTGCCGGTAAGCTCCGTGCGATCGATGACCAGCCGCTGTGCGAACGGACCCAGAACGAATGCGAACTGCGACATCGGGACGCCGCCGAGCAACATCTGTCCCGGGCCGATTCTCATCCCGCACATCGGCGGCTCTTCGGGTTTCGACGGTGGGGGCTGTGGTCCGCCCCCGGCTGCGAGCATCGCTTCGCAATCCGACGTGGAGAGGCTGGCGCGCGGCCCGAGCCGCCCGTCGCTGCGCGCCTTCACCAACGCATAGACCGGAAGCTCGCGCGTCTCTTTGTGCGTCGTCAGCTTGAAGCGGTCGGCGAGCAGCGCGCGCAGCATCGACAGGACGACGCGTGGTGGGCCTGCCGGTGTCCACGTGGGAAGGTCTTCGTCGGCGGTGGCGTTGACGTCGAAACGTTCGGTGCGAATCCAGTCGGGGCCGCCCGTCAGCCGGCTCTCGTCGACGTCGTAGGCAAAGCGGATCAGATTGCGCAACGGAACGTTGGTCGCGACGAAACGCCGCGCGCCGGGCATGTCCATCTTGATCATCAGCTCGGCCGAGCGATTCTGCTTCACCGACGCGACGGCGAATGTCTGTTCTTGTGCCTGTGCCCCGCTCGTATGTGCGACGACGTATGCAGCGACGAGAGTGACGGCGAGCGCCGGTGACCACAGCGACGGTCCGTATTCACGCGTGTCCGCGCCGAGCAGCCGTTCGATCCGTCGGACGAGCGACCCGTTCGCCGCGCCGAGGGCGAGGCGAGGGGTCGTCAGCGGGTACCGTGCGATTGCACTGAGCGCTTTCGCGTATGAGAGCGCGTCGCCGCATTCGCGAACGGCGTCGTCATCGCAGCACAGTTCCCGCTCGACGCGAATCTGCCTCGATGCCCACCAGATCGCGGGATGGTAGAAGAACAGTGTTTCGACGAGCACCTGAAGGATGTTCACGAGGTAATCGTGACGACGGATGTGGGCCAACTCGTGGGCGATTACGGCCTCGAGCTGTTCGGGCGTGAGGCCGAGTGCGGCGGCGGGCGGCATGAGCAGCACGGGGCGCCAGACGCCGACTGTGGCTGGTGTCGGCATGAGCGTCGAGATCGCGACGCGCACGCGGCGTGCGATCCGCATCCGCTCCGCCAGGCGCGCGACCGACGCGATGAGCGCGGGGTCGGCAGCCGCGGCGCGTCGTGTCAACCGCCTGGCGTAGGTGGCGCTGCCGACCGCTCGCAACGAAAACAGCACGACACCGATGGCCCACAGCGGAAGGGCCCAACGCTCGATCGGCGCAACCGACGCGACGTCTTGCCTGGTGGCGACGCTCCACGTCGCGCGAACGATCTCGGGTACTGCGCGGACGACGTCGGTCGCCGGTATGAGCAGCGATGGCATCGGCTCCGACGGCGTTGGGCCGACGCGCCTGAGCGCGCTCGATACTGGCCACAGCACCATCAGGGCCAGCGCGGCGCAGCAGATCGCGTAGCGAACGCGGGCGGAGCGGTGGTGCAGCGCGCGGAGCGCGAACCACAATCCCACTGCGACGAACGCGTCCTGCCAGAGCGACTGCGCGAGCGCAATGCTGATGGCTTCGGTCAGCGTGCTCATTTCTGGCCTCGTTCGTAGCGATCGAGCAGCTTCTCAATCGCATCGAGATCGTCCGGCGACGGATTGCGGGTGCCGATCGCGTGGAGCACGAGCGCGCGAACCGAGCCGCCGTACACGCGTTGAATCAAGTCGGTCAGGATCTGCTTCTGCGTCCGGTCCTGTGAATGGCGTGCCCGATAGATCTGCGGGCGCCGGGTGTCGTCGCGCTCGACCAGCCCCTTCTCCGTCATGATCTGCATCGTCTTGAGTACGCTGGTGTAGCCGGTGGGCTTGGCGCGATCGAGGATGTTGCGCACGTCGCGCACCGAGAGCGGACCTTCGGCCCAGAGCACGCGCAGGATGTCGAGCTCGGCCTTCGTTGGATGCGGACGCTTGATGGCCATTCCGTAGAGGGCGCTTTCGTGAGGGCCGCCTGTAGGCGGCCCAACCTTCAGGCGGCCCACCTTCCAGGCGTTGCAGTATTGACGAAAGACTCCGTCAATGTCAACGAAGCGCTTCGTCAAGCCGCGACGCCATCGTGAGACGCTCGGCGTACCGCGGCTGTCGAGGCACTTGGAAACAACTGAGTGTCAGCGACTCCGCTGACGTCTTCCACTCGAATCGCCGGTTACGCGCGCGCTCCTCCTGGGCGTCCGTGGCGTTGGCTGGATTCCCGTATCGCGCCTTCAGGCGCGATACGAGTTGTTCGCACAACGGGTACGTGGCTCTGCCCTGTATCTGTCGCTCAAATGCGATCGTGATCGTTCGAGCGGGACCGTTGCGACTCACGCCGACGGTCGAGATGTGGTCGTGCGACTCCTCGTCCGACAGATACACGAGCGTGTCGAGTGCTGTGGATTTCGGGTATCTCTTCTTCAGGTCCGCCATCGTCGTGTTGAGATTCAGACCTGCGAAATCAAATGCGGAGGCGTTCCGCTGAACGGACTGCGCCGATGGCGTTGATTCGATGTACCACACGATAACGAGGCTCGCGCCGACGCTGAGCCATCGTTTCCACTGCGTCCGACGGCACATGGGATTCGGTCTCCTTCGGCGCGGTCAGTCCTCGCGCAGCGCCACGAGCGGATCCATCTGCGCGGCGCGCCGAGCCGGCACGTAGCACGCGAGGTACGCGGCGGCGGCGAGCGCGGCAGGCGCAAGCGCAAACGCCAGCGGGTCGGCGGCAGTCACACCGGTGACGAACCGGCTGAGGCCCAACGCTGCCAGCCAGGCGAGCGCGAGGCCGACCAGCAGGCCGGCGCCGGCCCATGACATGCCGCGCTTGGCGACGAACGCCATGACCGATCGCCGCGAGGCGCCGAGAGCAAGCCGCACGCCGATCTCACGGCGGCGGAGGTGCACCAGAAAGGACATGGTGCCGTACAGCCCGACTGCGCCGAGCACCAGTGCCAGCAGTCCGAGCGTGCCCGATACGACCGCTGCGGTGCGATTGACCACCAGTCCGAGCGTCAGCCGCTCGTCGAGCGTGATCAGGTTATAGGCGACCAGATCGGGATCGACCGCGGCAATCTCGGTGCGAACGAACGCGAGCACCGCGGCCGGTTCGGCCGTCGTTTTCATCAGCAACGTCGGCGTGATGACGGTGCCGCCCGTCAGCGGTCGATAGAGGAATGGTGTCGGGCCCTCCTCGATCGATGCGTACTTGCTGTCGCGACTCAGGCCGACGATCTCGACGAGTGGATCAGTGCCGATGCTCACGTACTTGCCGATCGGGTTCTCGCCCGGCCACAGCCGGCGCGCCAACGTCTCGTTGGCGATGGCCACGGCGGCAGCACGCTCTCGGTCGGCGGCTGTGAAGTCGCGTCCCGCGAGCAGTGGAATCCCCAGCGCCTGAAAATGTCCACGCCACACGCGATTCGTGTACGCCTGGACGCTGCGGTCGCCGCTTCGCACGCCGGTGGGTGTGAGCAGCGTGTTGTTGGTGAGCGGAATGTTGTCGACGGCGGTCGCCGACACCACCCCGGGCGCGCGTTCGAACCGCTCGAGCAGCGTCTCGACCACAGCGTCGCGTTTCGCGGCGGTGTAGGTTCCGCCGGCGAGCGGCAACGTCGACATGACGACGCCGGCGCTCCTGAATCCATAGGGTTGTTCTGAACGCCCGATCACGCTGTGCGCCAGCAAGACAGCGGTAACCAGCAGCGCGGTCGAGAGCGTCACTTGCGCGACGACGAGACCAGGCTGGACGCCGCCGGCCGACGCGGCATCCTTGAGCGCCGTAACGACGTCCGCCTTGAGCGCGCGGCGCGCGGGCGCGAGCCCGCACAGCAGCGTCGCGAGGCACGACGCCACGACCGCGAACGCCACCACGCGCCAGTCCATCGTGAACGACAACGCGAAGGGCATCGGCACGGGCAGGTAGAACTGGCTCACGAATCGTGCGGTCACGTAGGCGCTGTACATCCCGATGAGGCCGCCGGCCGCGCTCACGAGCACGCTCTCGACGAGCAGCTGTCGCAGCAGCTGCGCGCGCGTGGCGCCGAGGGCCACGCGGATGCCGATCTCGCGGCTCCGTGCCGCCGATCGGATCGCCATGAAGATGGCGATGTTGTCGCAGGCAATCAGCAGGACGACCACGACGATCAGCGCGAACGTGAGCACGAGCGCCGAGACGCCGCGCAGCATGAACGGCGCGACCGGGCGCGCCGGGTAGGCTTCAATCGACCTGAGCCGGCCATCCTGCGCGGTCAGCTCGGTCGCGATGCGTGCGATATCGGCGCGCGCCTGCGCCGGAGTGACGCCCGTCTTCAAACGGCCGATGACCTGCACGCGCAGCGGAAACGCGTTCGGTCCGTCTTCGATGAGCGGTCGATATATCTGCGAAATCATCGGCGCGTTGGTCCCCGTGAACGAAGCGGGAAGAACGCCGACGACGGTGTGCGCTTCGCCATCAAGGAAAGCGGTCGTGCCGACGACGTCTGGACGCGCATTGAAGAAGCGTCGCCATCCGGCGTCGCTCAGCACGATCACCGGAGGCGCGCCGCCACGACCGTCCTCGGGCGTAAGCGTGCGGCCGCTCGCCGCCTTGACTCCAAGCACGTCGAAGAAGTTGCCGGTGACGGGGGTCACCGGAACCATCTGCGGCGGGCCGTCCACCCGGACCCGCATGGGACCGCCGATGTGTCCGGCTGTGAGGCCATCGAACGACTGATTGCGATCGCGATAGGCGAGGTAGTCGCGTGGCACGATGTGTGCCTCGTTCTCAGTAGCGCCGGCGGCGCCGGAATTGCCACCGGGACCGGTGAGGCGAATCAATCGCGCGGGATCGCGTGCGTCGATCGGACGGAGGAGCCATTGATTGACGAACAGGAAGATCGTGATGTTGGCGCCGACGCCGATCCCCAGGGCGAGCACCGCCATGACGCTGAATGCCGGGCTGCGGCGGAGCTGGCGCACCCCGTAGAAGACGTCACGAAACAGATGTTCGAGGGCGCGGCGAACGCTCGCGCCCGGCGTATCGCGCATCATCATCGGCACTTTGGACGACCGCCCGGCCGTTCGAGCCGGCCGTTAAACCATGCCGTTGCCATCGAATTGGCACAAATCAGGCCAATTCTCGCGCTGAGCCTGTTTTTTAACGTCCTCTTAAACACATCGGCCCGCCGCCGAGTATGTACTAGAAGGTCTGTCGGTAAGGAAGGGACGTTGCAGTCGATATGAAAAGGGCGTTGAAGCGCGGGCTCTGGGCCATCGTCATCCTGGCGATTCTCGGTGCCGGCGGCTATTACGGCTACAAGCGGTACAAGGGTGAGAAGCCCACTATTCAGTTGGTGACCGCAACCGTCAGCCACGGCAGCGTCGTTCAGGGGATCGACGCGACCGGCCGGCTGCAGGCGGTGATGACGGTGCAGGTGGGCTCCCAGGTCTCTGGCACAATCAAGTCGCTCTATGCCGACTTCAACTCGCAGGTGAAGAAGGGGCAGATCGTCGCCGAGCTCGAGCCGTCGCTGTTTCAGACGCAGGTGGAGCAGGCCGAGGCGACAGTCACTCGCGGCCAGGCGGACGTCGAGCGCGCGCGGGTACAGCTCGAAGACACGAAACTGAAGCTGGTTCGCGCGCGCGATCTTGCGCAGCGCAAGCTGATTCCGCAGGCGGACCTCGAGACTGCGGAAGCGAACAGCCGGCAGGCCGAAGCGGCGCTCAAGTCGGCGCAGGCGCAGCTCGTGCAAGGGCAGGCATCGCTCAACCAGAACAAGGTCAACCTCGGTCACACCGTGATCGCTGCTCCGATCGATGGCGTCGTGATCAATCGCAACGTCAGCGTGGGGCAGACGGTTGCCGCGAGCATGCAGGCGCCGACGCTGTTCGAGATCGCGAACGACCTCGCGCAGATGCAGGTCAACGCCAACATCGACGAATCGGATATCGGCGCGATCAATCCGGGACAGGCCGTGCGATTTCAGGTCGACGCGTTCCCGGGCCAGACGTTCACCGGCACGGTGTCGCAGGTGCGTCTGAATCCCGTGATCGAGCAGAACGTCGTCAGCTACGTCACGGTGATCGACGTGCCCAATCCTGAATTGCGCTTGCGGCCCGGCATGACGGCGAACGTTACGGTCGAAGTGGCGCGGGTCGACGACACGCTGCGTGTGCCGACATCGGCGGTGCGCTTCTCGCCGACTCCGGAGCTCTTCGCGGCGCTGGGCCAACCAGTGGTCGAGCCGCTCAATATCACTGAGAATACGCGCGGCGATCGTGAGGGCGCGCAGGCGTCCGCGTCGGTGGGCGGCGGTCGTGGTGAGGGCCCGGCCGCGAACGCAACGAACGGTCGCGGAGGCGCACGCGGCACGAACGGCCGCGCCGCCGAGGCGCGTGGCACCGATGGCCGTGCCACCGAGGCACGCGGTACCGACGGACGGGGCACCCAGTCACCACGAGCCGAGGCGCGAGGTGACGCAGGCAGGGGTGATGCCGCGGGTGGCGAGGCCGCGAGCGCGGACGGGCGCGGCGGCAACGACGAGCGTCGAGCCGCGCTTCGTGAGCGCTTACAGCAGATGTCGCCGGAAGAGCGCCAGGCGTTCTTTGCCTCGCGCGGCGGCGGGCGTGGTGGGTTCGGCGGCGGCCGCGGTGGGTTCGGAGGTGGCGATGGTGGCGGCCGCGGTGGGTTTGGTGGTGGCAATGGTGGCGGCTTCGACGGCGGCGGCAACGGGGGCGGTGGCGCTCGCGCCGGTGGCGGTGGTCGTGGCAACTTTGGCGGCGGCAATTTCGGCGGCGGTGGTGCGCGTGCCGCGGCTCGCGC
>Ga0111538_10005707_pt1 | contig 16966 bp, 11 predicted proteins | sample SoiMethybrSBSTD1_FD_79669 | JGI IMG/M metagenome (GOLD analysis project Ga0111538, IMG submission 79669) | Bulk soil microbial communities from a Populus tree surrounding site in Tennessee, USA - Soil MetaG P. TD hybrid SBSTD1 (version 2)... | ecosystem: Environmental > Terrestrial > Soil >...
AACTCGCCGCCGAGGCCGGCATCGAGATCGATGGCCGCCGCCGCCCGATCCGCGAGCGCACGGGAACGTGTCACAACGAAAATGTAAGCAGCCAGCGCGACCACGCCGATCACGACCACGGTGGGCGGCGTCCACGCGCTCCACCCGGTCCATCGCCGCGCCACCGCCACGGCCAATGCCGCGCCCGCAATCACCGGCGCAGCCCGCCACAGCAACCGGCTCGCCTCGCGAGCCCGCCGCCGCCGATCCGCCGAGGCCAACGCCTCGCGGACCGCCTCAGCGGCCGCCGGTGGCACGAAATCGGATGTCGACACTCGTTTGTAACGATAGCGTACTGGTGTGCTGCTGTGTTCGGTTGGGCCGGGAGTGGGTGGTGTGAACTGTGGGGTTAAGTGGCGGGTTGGAGGCGCGCCCTGGCCGCCCCTATCGCCGGCTCTTGAGCCGCTTCACGATCCCCGCGGCGTCCAGCCGGTCACGGGCGACTTTGGCGTTCGAGAGCGCAAACTTCTCTCCCGCCCCATGAATCACCAGTGCCTCGCCTGCAACTTCCGCGGCGGTCGCAAGATCACCAGCGCGGCGCAGTCCCGGCACGTACAGTTTCTCCACATACGCCGTGTCGTCCGAGGTATCGAACTCGCCGACGTCGAGGATCGCGAGAGGCGGAGTGACGATCGCCGATGCGAGGATGCCCGCGAGCGCGGCGTCGCCGCTCGCGACCAATGCCGCTGACGGCGTGGCGCGCAGTGCGGTGACGATGTCGGCGACGCGCTGGGCGGCGGCGGTGCGGTTGTAGGTTTCGAAGTGACGGATCTTGGCGGCGGCCGCGGTGTCGAAGGACGTAAAGGTGATGGGCTGAACCTTGAATCCTTTCGCGGCCAGCTGGCGATCGAAGTCGCTGTCGGTGCCGGCGGTCAGCACCGCGCGGATCGCGGTGGCTTTTGACGCCACCGCAGTCGAATCGCCGAACCCGAGCGAATGCCGGAGCGCGCGCGCCCTTGTATCGAGGTCAGTGGCGGTCAGCTGCTTCCTGGCGGCCGCGATCCAGTTCTCGGTCAGCTGTTCGGCGCTGAGCGCCTCGGGCGGAAGCGCGCGTTGATGGAAGACCAGGAGGTCGGCGGGGGAGTCGGCAGTGAATGACCGCTCCCGCACCTGGACCTCTGCCGGCGCGCCTTTCATCCAGCGGGCCAGCCAGGCATACATCGCCTCGCGCGACTCCCTGTTGTAGTTGTGTTCGGCCTGGAATCGGACCGCGGAGACGTGATCCGGCGCGTCCAGCAGCGAGTAGAGGGCGCGCACCGCCGGATATTCTGCTTCGAGCGTGTTGGCGGTCCAGTCACCGGTCGCTGAAATCATCAGCAGAGGACGCGGTGCGATCGTCGCGGCGATCTCGACGTTGTTGGTGTCGAGGCGCAGGGTGGGCGCGTTCTCGCAGAGGCAGCCGCCCTGCATGTGGAGCGAGATCATGTTCACCGGGACCGCAACCTTGACGCGATCGTCGACCGCGGCCAGGAGAAACGTCTGCGTGCCGCCGCCGGATTCGCCGGTCACCGCCAGGGCATCCTTCTGGACGTCGGGCAGGGACTGGAGGAAGTCCAGGCCGCGGATCGAGTTCCACAACTGCAGACCGGCGAGACTCATTCCCCACAGCGTTTCGCGCTTGCCCCCGAAGGTGTGCGGCAGCTGCCGGCTGTCGTCATAGCCGATCATGTCGTAGGTGAAGACGACGAATCCCTGACGCGCGAGGTTGATGGCGCGTCCGGGAACCGAATTGAGCGTCGTGTTCTCCAGTCGTCCATACGCCCAATGCCCGTGCGGCGCGAGCACTGCCGGGAACGGGCCCGGTCCGGCCGGCCGATACAGATTGCCGGTGACCAGGAAGCCGGGGAGGCTCTGAAAGTAGACCTTCTCGACGGTGTACTCGGTCTTGGTGACCTTGCCGAAGATCTCCGGCGCCAGCGCCGCGCGATCGGGCATTGGCAACAGGCCGGCGGATGCGAGGATGTGCTCCCGCAAATACGCTGCCCGCTTCTTCCATTCGACGGCATCCGTGAATCGCGGCGGCGAGTACTTGTCGTCGAGCGTGCGGAATCCCGCCTGGCGGGCGAGCGGGGACGCGGTCAGGACCAGTGAAGCAGTCAGGACGATCGCGGCAGTGCGCATAGGCGGCGAGTGTAAAGGCAGAAGGCAAAAGGGAGAAGTGGTTTGATATCCTCAGATATGCGAATTCTCAGATATTCCGCGCTCGCCCTCGCCCTGGTCGCACCGGTGGCCGCGCAGACTGCCAAGAAAGCACAGCCTGCGGCGCAGCCGATCGTCGTCTACAAGACGGCGACCTGCGGGTGCTGCACCAAGTGGGTGGACCACCTCAAGGCGGCCGGCTTTGCGCCAACCGTGCACACGCTTCAGACAATGGACGAGGCGCCGGTCCGAAAACAGATTCCGGCCCAGCTGCGGTCGTGCCACACTGCGACGCTCGAGGGATACCTCGTCGAAGGACACGTCCCCGCGGACGTGGTCCGCAAGCTGCTCAAAGAGAAACCGCGTGTGCAGGGAATCGCCGTGCCGGGCATGCCGGCTGGCTCGCCGGGCATGGAATCGAATCAACCCGAACCGTACGACGTGGTCGCCTTCGATGCGAACGGCAAGACGTCGGTGTTTGCGAAGCGGTAGGTCTCTGCAGGTCGGGCGGGTCTGAAGACCCGCCCCTACATGTGACTACTGACGACTACGAAGACTGCATCTTCCTGTAGTTGTCGAGACAGCGCTTCGCCATCGCAACCTCGCCGTCGGGGCCGGCGTGCTCCTGCTCGATCAGGTAGTACTCGACTCCGCCGGTCGATTCCGCGGCCTGGAAAATGCTCTTCCACGGCACGTCCCCTTCGCCGAACGCCACCGTGTAGGCGCGGCCCTCGCCCTTTCCCCAGTCCTTCAGGTGGATGCTCTTGATCCGCCCCGGGTTCGCCTTGATCCAGGCGACGGTATCGACGCCCATTTCGATCGCGGTGCCTGCATCGAGCTGGAGGACGAAGTCCTTCGGCGTGTTCTTCGCGAGGATATCCATCGCCCGCTCGCCGGCCTCGAAAGGTTTCCATTCTGTCTGGTGATTGTGGAAGCCGGTCGCCATCTTGTGCGGCCGCAGCTTCTCGCTCGCCGCGCTCATCGAATCGGCGAATGCCTTCCAGCCGTCGGCCCCCACCACCTTGCCCGCGCTCGCGACGATGATGTACTTACTGCCGATGATTTGATTGAGCTCGATCGTCTTGTTCACGTTGTCGCCGGTCACTGCCTGTGCGCCGTTATGCGTGGACAGGCACTTGATCCCGAGCTCGTCGAGCAGCTTCCGCACGTCCTTCGCCTGGTCGGTCGTCCAGTTCAGGTATGGCGAGTAGAACTCGACGACCTGATACCCGAGCTTGGCAACGGCGCGGACCGTGCCCGACAGGTCCTTCACCAGCTCTCCGCGCACCGAGTACAACTCGATGCCGATGGGAACCGTCTTCGACTGAGCCAGCGCGGCCGACGCCGCAAGGGGCGCCGCGGCCGCCACCGCCAGGAAATCACGACGAGAGAGGTTCGTGTTCATGGACGGGGACAGTACCACGAAAGTCCATAATCTCTAATCGCCCCTCCGCGGGAGCACTTGATGCGCATCCTCAAATTGTTCGCGCTTTCTCTCGTCGTCGCGGCTTCGTCCGGCGCCCAGACGGCCACCTACGACATCGTGATTTACGGCGGAACGTCGGCCGGGATCATTGCGGCGGTGCAGGCGAAGCGGATGGGCAAGTCAGTGGTCGTCGTGGCTCCCGAGAAGCACCTCGGAGGACTGTCGGCCGGCGGGCTCGGGTTCACCGATACAGGAGACAAGTCGGTGATTGGGGGGCTCTCGCGGGAGTTCTATCAGCGGGTCTGGTCGCACTACGACCGGTCCGAAGCGTGGAAGTGGCAGAAGCGCGAGGAGTACGGCAACAAGGGACAGGGCACGTCGGCGATGGACAGCGTGCTCCGAACGATGTGGATCTTCGAGCCGCATGTGGCCGAGAAGGTGTTCGAGGCCTTTGTCACCGAGTACAAGATCCCGGTTCATCGCAACGAGTGGTTGAACCGCGCTACCGGTGTTTCCAAGCACGCCGGCCGCATCGTCACCCTCACGACGCTGAGCGGGCGCACCTACACCGGGCGCGTGTTCATCGACGCGACCTACGAAGGCGATCTGATGGCGGCTGCCGGCGTGAAGTATCACGTAGGACGGGAGTCGCGCGCGCAGTATGGTGAGCAGTGGAATGGGGTTCAGACGGGCGTTCTTCATCACCGCCATCACTTCGGCGTTCTGAAGCGACCGATCAGTCCGTACGTGACCCCGGACGATCCGCAGAGTGGCCTGTTGCCCCGCATCAGCTCCGCGCCGCCTGGCGAGTTCGGGCAGGCGGACAACCGCATCCAGGCGTACTGCTACCGGATGTGCCTGACCGATCATCCCGAGAACCGGATCCCGTTCGAGCAGCCCGAAGGCTACGACCCGCGGCAATACGAACTGCTGCTCCGTGTGTTCGGGGCAGGTTGGCGCGAGACGTTCCAGAAGTTCGATGCCATCCCGAACCGGAAGACCGACACCAACAATCATGGTCCGTTCAGCACGGACAACATCGGGATGAACTACGACTACCCGGACGCGTCATACGAGCGTCGCCGCGCGATCCTGCAGGAGCACGAGCGCTATCAGAGGGGCTGGTTGTATTTCATCGCCAACGACCCGCGCGTGCCCGCCGAGGTTCGTGAAGAGATGCGGAAATGGGGGCTGGCGAAGGACGAGTTCACCGACAACGCGGGATGGCCGCACCAGATCTACGTTCGCGAGTCGCGGCGCATGCTGGGGATGTTCGTGATGACCGAGAACGAGCTCCTGAAGACCAGGCCGACACCGGACCCGGTCGGGATGGGGTCGTACACGATTGATTCCCACAACGTGCAGCGCTACGTCACGCCCGAGGGCGCCGTGCAGAACGAGGGCGACATCGGGGTGACGACCAACGGGCCGTACTCGATCGCCTATGGCGCGCTCGCGCCCCGCCGTGGACAGGCGGACAACCTGCTCGTGCCGGTGTGCGTCTCGAGCTCACACATCGCCTTCGGCTCGATCCGGATGGAGCCCGTGTTCATGGTGCTGGGCCAGTCCGCCGCCACAGCCGCCGCGCTGGCGATCGACGGCGGCGTCGCGGTTCAGGACGTGCCTTACGCGCAGCTGCGGGAGAGGCTGCTGAAGGACGGGCAGATTCTGGAAAAGTGACGCGGGCCGCGAGTCAGTTACTTCTTCTTAGCAGCCTCGAGCCAGGTATCGATCAACGCCATCGAAGGCCCGCCGCGCGCGCGATACGCGTCGGCGAGCGTGTGCATTCTTTCCCGATCCTTGTCTTCGGTCTCGATTGGCTTGCCGCCGCGGAAGGCCTCGTAGAGCACCAGCAGTCCCGCCGCGAGCGTCGGCTCGTCTTCCGCCTTGCGCGCCACGAGGTCGTCGAGCGTCAGGAGGCCGTCGGCATATTCGCCGGCGAGGAACGCCGCCAGGACGAACCGGCGCTTGAGGCCGTCGTCGGCGGGCCAGCGGGACCGTGCCTTGTCGAGCGTTTCCAGCGCCATCTCGCCGTTGTCCTGGCGCAGGAAGGCGTCGGCGAGCAGCGTATGAAGCGGCAGCGCGTCACCTTCCTTGATGAGCGCGGTGCGCCAGGCGCCGGCGGCTTCCTTGTCCTTTCCGCCGGCCGCGTAGCAGGCACCGAGGTACACCATCGCGGGATAGAAATCGGCCGACGCCCGCATTGCGGCGCGGAACGAGTTGGCCGCGAGCTCCAGCTTGTTCTGGGAAAGCAGCGATACGCCCTTCAGAAACGCCGCGACCGGCGACTGCGCGGCGAGCACCTCTGACACGTACAGCTGGCCGATGTTCGTGCGCGCGTCGCGTACGAGGTCGCGGATCATCGGCGATGCCGCTTCCGGCCGCGCCGCTACGCGATCGAGGAATGCGCCGAGGACCTGCGGCGACGTGACCTGGTCGATGGCGAACGGGGGAACGGCAGCAACTACCCGGGCCGCCGTCCGGCGCGGCATCAGGACTCCCGAGACATCCGCGGTTTTTCCGCCCGCGACGATGGTGGCTGGAGCGAGGGGCGCTTCGGACAGCGTGAACGGACGGTGAATTTCACCGAGGACGGCGGTTCCCGACTTTATCTTGACGCGCGCGATGTAGCTTCCCGGCGGCAGCACGCGCATGTCGGATACGCCCTGCGCCAGCAGCGCGCCGGGACGGAGCTTTTGGAGCGTCGCGGGCGCATGGACCAGTGGCGGCCCGGCCGCATCCCTCGCGATCTCGAAATCGACCTCGGCATTCTGGATTTGCGTCGGCTCGCCATCGAGGTCGATCTGCACGGCCAGCCGCTCGTCCTGCCTGACCGTGTCGACCGCCAGGCGGGGCTCACCTTGCCCGGGGACCGGGAGGCGGAGCAGCACGGGACCGGTGGCTGTCACCCCTCCCAGCGGCATCCGCCGTACGTCCACACGATGATCGACCGAACCAACACGCCCGGCGCCGTCGATGACCGCAAGGCGCAGGACGTAGCCTCCAGGCGCGATCGGCACGTTCGCGGTGAAGCTGAGTCCATCGCCCCGCGGCTCGCCGATGGGCTGTTCGCCGGCGAGAAGTTTCTTGCCGTCGAGATCGCGGACGAGGAGCTGCACGGTCGCCTCGCCGGGATCGAGCCGGGACGCCTCGCCTGACAGAATGATCTTCAGGCGGGTCGGATCGTCCGGATCGGCGGTGAGATAACTGGTGACACGCAAGGCGACGGCCGTTGCCGGAATCGGCGCCTCGAGCGCGGACGAGAGCCGCGCGGCCCAGTCGCGATCTTCGTAGGTGCGCACGTCGAAGACGTCGCGGGCGCGTATGTTCACGCCACTCCGCGCGACCTGCACCTTCATCTTCCGACCCTTGCCGTCGGCATCGGCGGCATCCTTCTCGACGCCGAGGCGGTAAAACCCGGATAGCTCGCGGCTGAGGCGCTCGAACACCGCGTCGGCACCGACCTCCGCGCGATACGAGTTGCCCCCGGTCATGCTCGACACGGTGTCGAGCGGTGCCGACAACAGGTAGGTATCGTTTGCCGGCGTCGAGCTCATCATGCGCCGGCTGGCCGAGCCCGCCGTACCGGGCACGAAGAGCGTGTAGAACGTCGTGCGCGCGGCGGCCGCCTCACTGGCCAGCGTCGACATGAGCGTGTGCTGCTCTCGTTCGTCGAGGGGCCAGCCGCCCGAGATCAGAATCAGCGTTTTGTCGCCGCGGACGCGTTCGAGCGCCCCCAGCAGTTGTCGCAGCGAGTTGATGCTCGTCTGCGACGTCATCAATGCGCCACGCCACGCCCATTCCGCGCGCATCTGGAGATCTCGAGTACAGCTGTCGCCGAGTCCGCTGCCCGAGCGTGTTGCCCCGCCGCCGCCCCCGCCGCCCCCGCCGCCGCCCCCACCGCCACCGCCGCCGCCACCCTGTGTGCCGCCGCCCGCACCTGTGCCACCGCCTCCTCCCTGCGTGCCGCCACCCCCACCGCCTCCCTGCGTCCCGCCGCCGCCTCCCTGGGTTGGAGTACTGGCAATCGGGCCACCTCCGGACGAGCCGCCGAAGGGATCCGACATCGCCCGGCCGCATTCACGCTGGCCCACGGTGCGCAGCGCCAGCAGGCTCCGATTCGCGATGTCGCGGGCTTCAGTCAGGCTGCCGAACTCCCACGTCGAATCGTTGGCACTTTGTCCGATGACCCTGCCGAGCGCATCGCGCACGCGATCGTGGGCCCAGGTAAAGTTCACGTTGGGGCCCGCCGGCAGGAGCATCAACGCCGATCGATCGACGAACGTGAGGTTGTTGAAGAACCGCGACGCCGATCGCGCGATGTGGCGAACGTTACCGGGCTCGAGCGTGCCCTGATCCACGACGAACACGAACAGCCGGCCGAGTCCTGCCGTGTCGTTGGTACTGATGACGCCAGGTTCTCCCGACGCCTCCTTCCTGCCGCTCGTGTCGACGTAATCGGCGCTGACGACCTTGCGCGGCACGCCCGCAACGGTGACGGTGAAGTCCGTTGGCGTGAGGCCGCGCATCGGCAGCCCCTGCCGGTCGACCACGCCGACATCGACGGTAACCAGCTCGACCCCCGTTCTGAACGTCGGGATCGGCAGTTGCTGCGATGCCGGCTGTTGAGCCCAGAGGGCCGCGCCCCCGAGCGCCAGGACCACGCCCACTGCTGCCTGCCGCACTGTCCGTCCCCTTCCGGTGATTCTCATGGCTTACCTTTCCGCCTGCTGTGGGCTGCCTGCGAGGTATCCCTGGCGCGCGCGGATGTCGTAGCTGCCTTTCCGCACGCGGACCTTGATGCTTCGCCACTTACCGTCCTGCTTGGCGTTGAGCGGGGAATACGACAGGACGTATTGGTTGGAGAGCTCCGACACGATTTCGTCGAACACCGCATCGAGCTCGCCAGTGTGCTTCGGAAAGAAGGGTTTGCCGCCTGTCGATCGCGCGTAGGTCTCGAGGCTGGCGCGAAGCTGTGGAACCGTCGCGCCGCCGCCGAAGCCGATCGTGTAGAGCATGGCGTCGCTGGCCTGCACGCGGGCCATGGCGGTTTCGCGCCGCGTCAGGCTGTTGCGATCGTCGCCGTCGGAGAAGATCACGATTCCCTTGCGCCCGGTCTCACGGCTGACCAGTTCGAGCGTGCGCACGGTGGCGTCGTAAAGCGCGGTTCCACCCCAGGAAGTCAGCAAATCGACGGCATCCTCGCGGGTGCGACGATCCTTCTCGCGTTCCGCCGCGACGAACATCGTGTCGTTGAAGCCGACCAGCGTCGCTGCGTCGCCAGGCCGAAGCCTCGACAGCAGCTGTTTGACCGCGGGCTTCACGTCCACCAGCGCGCGCTCCATGCTGCCGCTGACATCGATCGCCAGGACGAGATCCAGGGGCGCATCATCGGTGACCAGGCTGTCGATCGGTTGACGGATGCCGTCCTCGTAAACCTCGAAGTCCTGCTGCTTGAGCCCTTTCACGAACATGCCGCCGTTGGTCACGATCAGCGGCACGAGCACGGCCGACGTGCGGATTTTCTCGGCGTAGCCGATTTCCTTGGTGCGGAGGTTGTCGACCAGCCGGCGGCCGTCCTTCAGCGTCGCCACCACGCGGATGTGATGCCCGCGGACGACATCGCCGGGCTCGAACCAGCAGGTCGTGAACGGCGGCCGCTCCAGCATGCAGGCGAGCCGGCCGTTGACGGAGAAGGTGACCGTCTTGATATTCGCGATTTCCGAAGCAGGCTCGAGTGCCACTTCGATTCGCGTGTTGCCGCTCACGATCACGTCAGGTCCCGGCGCCGTGATGCGGAGCGCCGGCCCCTGTTTCGCCAGTGTGGTTGCGGTCAACAGGGCGACGGCGACGAGCGCGGTGAGGCTCGCCGCATTCGATCGGTTTCGAGACAGCTTTGACTTCAACACCTATCGGGCTCCATCACCGTGCCGCGACCCGCTGCCATCGAGCATCGGCACCAGCGGGCCATCGGTCGTCAACAAGGCCAGGTACAACTCGACGCGGTCTCCGGTGAGAGCGTCGACGTAATCAACGAGGGCCTGACGATCGTCGTAATCACGCGAACGCACGTTGACGACGAAATCCCAGGTGGCGGCGGCGAGGACCGAGGGCAGGAGCGTGCCCGGCATCCCGAGATCATCCAGGAGTTCGGCCAGCCTGAGATTGAGATCGGGAAAGCCGGTGGCAAGTGCGCCGGTATGCCAGCGTCCGGTGGAGAGGTCTGCCTGACGCCACGCCGGCATTTGAAGGCAGAGACAGCCGATACGCGGCTCGCCGGGGACGCCCCAGGCATCGAGGGAACCAGCCTTCGCACCCGGTTCCAGTCCCAGCACGAGCAACTCAGAGGGAGACAGCTGCAGACCCGCGGGCTGGCGCTGTACCGCCCAGGCGAGCAGCGTGGTCCGTGCAGGCGCGAGGTTGAGCAGACCGGCGACCGCCTCGACGTCGCGGGCCGTTCGAACTGCGGCGGCCCGCTCCCGTCCGCGCCTGATGCCCGCCACCAGTGTCTTGTGATCGGCGGGTTTGAGATCTGCCGGGTTCATCAACGGGACGGTCTCGATGAACAGCCGGCGATCTTCGTCGTTGAGAGTTGGCCGGCTGGACGGCGGCCGGGTCGAGAGCCGGACGATGCTGAAGGGCGCCAGCGCGACGTCCAGTCCGAGGATGGAGCCGGTGACGTGCCAGTCCCGCACGCGATCCGCGCCCGCAGCCGGCCGGCGCCACACCCCGAGCCGGCCAAAACCGGGAAGATCGAAGCCGAACTCGTGGCGGCTCGCGGCATCGGCCGCAAGGATCGTCGTGCCGTCGGGCTGTCCCAGTGCCACCGCGTAGGTGAGCTCGAGCAACCCGCGCGCGAGAAAGCCGTCGGCGAGCAACCGGAGCCGGGGTGTCAGGCGGCTCGCGTTCTTCGTGTCTCCCGATTTCGCAGCTCGCGCCAACAGGCCGAGCAGCTCGCGGCAGCGGGCGATCAGATCTTCGGCGTGCCACCGATCGACACTGTTGCAGGAAGCGGCTTGCAGCGCCGCCTCGATCGCGTCGGCCTGAGCGGCGAGGGTGCTCCGTGTGAGCCCGGGAGTCTCGAGCATCTGGGCTCCGGTGACCAGCGATGCTGCCGCCGAGAACGACAGCGCCGGCGAATCACCCAGCAGCCGGTGCAGCCGCGAGGCTTCGCCGCTGCCCGGGTCCACGCGGTACCGCGTGCCCTCCCACTCGACGACATCGGTGCGCGGAGCGTGAGGGCCCGCGACGAGCGCGAGGACATCGTCGTCGAGCGAGCTCGTTGACGCGTCGCCATTACCGTTGGTGATCTGAGGTCCAGCCCGCGGCCGCTGCGCCATCGCGACTGCGCCGATCACCCACTCGACGATCTGCCCGCCGTAGTCGCCGCGGATGTCCGTCTCAATCGCCGAGAGCGCCGAGACGAGCTCGGCGGCCTGCCGATCGTCGATGCTGCCTCGCGCCCGCGCCCTTGACACCAGCACGAGCGCCCCCTGGAATTGCGCCAGCGTCACCGCCGCGCGATGTTCGTCGTCGATTCCCCCAATCGCCGCTGCCCGGCGCGCCGCCGCCGCGAATACCGGAATGGAGGTGATCCGCGCGCGCTCGAGGGCGGCGCTGAGCGCGGCATATTTCACCACCGCGCGGGTGGCGATGACCGCATCCACGACGTTGTCCGGTGTGAGGCGATCGATGCGTCGAGAAGCGAACAGGACCTGTTGATACGGTCCACGGACGACGGCCTGGCCGCCGGTAAAGATCTGCTCGCAGAGCCATGCGAAATCGACGCGGGGACCTTCGGCCGCTGCGCGGCGATCGCGATCCGGGTCCCCCTCGCCAAGCGCCAGCGCCCAGAAAGCGGCAGTCCCTGGTATCCGCGGCGTGCCGGCGCCGTCGACCGCCAGGTCCGACACCAGCAGGGACGGATCGAGAGAGGGACGCCAGAACGGGCGTTCCTGGGCGTCCCAGCCGAGCGCGGCCCGCTCGAACACGCCGAGCAGCTTCCGGGCGGCGCTGGTCTGCGCTCCGGTATCCCCGCCGTCGAGCGAGAGCAGGAATCGTTGCTGAACCGGCGTCAGCAGCGCGACCGATCCATAGAACCAGGCCAGTGATCCCTCAGCGCCGATCAGGGCGCGCACGAAATCGGCCGGTTCGGTGACCGCGCGTCCGACCAGCGCGTTCCAGAGGGGCGCGGCAGCGCTGCCGGCAGGCACGCGGACTGTGCCGCCGCTGATTCGAATTCCTGGCGCGGCGAGCAGAAACGCCGCAGCCTGACGCTCGGTCAGGTTCGTCACCAGCGCAGGGCTGGACGCGACCCATTCGCGCGTTCCCGGATCCATGGCCAGGAGCGCGCAGTACACGAGCGATGCGACCGGAGACCGGAGCAGATCGCGTAGAAGCGTTTCAGGAGTGGACCGGCCGCCGAGCACAGTGGCGGTCCAGAACGCCGGAGTCAGTGGCAGCGGGACAACGTCGGAGGTCTGGGCCTGGGCGGAGGATTTCAGCACCCGATCGAAATGATCGAGCAACGGGCGGAGAACCGCGTCGCGCCGCAGGCCTTTCGTCCCGACCGGCGTCTGGAACGAGCGCCGGATCAGGTCCTGGAGCAGGTTTGCGGCGTCCGCGGTCTCGCTCTCGCCGAGCGCGGCGCGGGCCGCCGCCAGGCCTCCCGGCACCGGCACAGCCGACATCGTCCGGTCGATCTCGGCGCTGTCCTGTGCCTGCATCGGTCCAGGCGCCAGGACGACGACGAACGACACGATGAATAGAGCGCGAGTACGAAGTGGCTGACGCATGACAGCCGCGCGAAGTGGAGTGATGGGCCGGCGTGCGGACCTGCAGCGCTGGGACTCGTCCCCCTGAGGCCGGTATTCTGCACCCCGCCCGGAAAATTACAAGTTCTATCTCCGGCTCATCCGCCCGAGTAAGGGGACAGCCACGATTTCCCGTGGCGGTACGGAAATCGCGGCAGTCCCCTTACAGCGTCGCGAGGAACGCCTGGGTCCAGCGGATGCTCGATTCGACGTTGGCCAGGTTGCGCGCTGCCGGGGTACTCGAGGGATCCGGCGGCGGTTCCGGCGTGGGCTTGCCCTTTTCCGCCAGCGCCAGGAACCGTGCGAATTCCCAGGCTGGTTGGTTGCGATAGAGCGCCCAGGCATCGGGGTTCGCGTAATGGAACATCCGTGGCTGTGCGCTCACGATCACCTCGAGCGACACGGCCTTGCCAGGACACTTCTGGAGATAGGTCCGGAGGTAGTCCTCCATTCCCATGTTGCCCTCGCCCATGCGGGTCCACCGCACGGCGATGCCTTCAGGAGTTTTCCACAGCGCGCTGTCGCGCATGTGACTCGTCAGCACATACGGAGCCAGCGTGTCGAGCGTGAGATGCGGGTCTTCGACGGTCCAGACCGGGTTCCCCGAATCGAGGCAGACGCCGACGATGTCGCTGCCGGCGGCCTCGATGAGTCCCTTGAGCTCCCGGGCCTGCATGTCGCCGGCGTGGTTTTCGATTGCCACTTTGATGCCGGCATCGAGAATGCGCGAGCGCATGGTCTTGAGGACGCCGACCAGCGACTCGATGTGCCTCTCGATGCCTCCCTTCCGATCCGCCGCGCTGCCCAGGACTGCCCGTACGATCGGCGAGCGAACGATCCGCGCCGCGTCGAGCATCCTGCCAAGCTGCTCTTCGGCGGAGCCCGCCGCCTTGTCGAACATCGCCGAGGTTGGACAGATCGACCGCATGCCGATTTCGAGGTCGATCGCAAGCTCGTCCGCTCGGGCCCGCACCTTTTTCAGGTTGTCCGGTTCCAGGTTGCCGAGAAATCGAATCTCGCTGAAGTGAACGACCTTCACGTTCCACTTCGCCGCGAAGTCCAGCTGCTGAAACGGGGTCCAGTTCTGTGCGCCCAGGCTGAACATGTCGACGCCGAACCGGACCGGTGACGGTCCCTGCGCCAGGACCGGCGTGCCCAGGGCCACGGCGGCCGCGCCAAGCGTCTTCACGAAGGCTCGACGATCGGGTGAGGGAAGATCCACTACTCGCAACCTCATTCAGGTTCTTCAGTCTGGGAAGCCGTGATTATCGCCGCGGCTGTCGTGAAGTCAAAAGATACCTGCGTGCCGATGATCAGCGAAGGGTGTCTTTACCTAAAACGAGAGCGGTTTCGATCTCCGTCGGTCCGCATTGATTGAGAGTCCTCGCAACTGCTGAAAAGTCCCGCATTCATCGGATCACCATGGCTGCGCTCGTCGGCGGCGTTCTTGCTCCAATGCCGAGGTTCCCGCGGTCATGACGATGGCGACGCGCAGCCACGTGACAGCGGCAGCCCGTACGTTGACCGCGCCGGCTGCCCGTCATCGGAGGACCGCCCCCAGCACACAGGAGATCCCGGAATGCAGATGAAATCATGGTTTGTCGCGGTTGCAGTGTTGGCGGCTCCAGTCACAGCGTTCGCACAGGACAACTCACAGAAGCCCCCGGCAACGTCCGCGATGGTCGACTTCGGCGTGCTGCCCTCTGGGCCGATCGGCGGAGCCACGACCAAGTGCCTGCAGTCAGGCGGTATCGGCGGTCCGGCGGATCCATGCTCCTACAGCCTCCATCACCTGACGCCGGAGGAAGTGACGATCAAGCAGGGTGGCGAAGTGACCTTCCAGATCCACGGGGGTGGACACGGCTTCGCGATCTACGAGGTCAGCAAGGACACGACGCGGGAAGAGCTCGGCCAATTCCTCTGTGAAGGTGTAGATCCGAAGAACATAGCCGTGGCGAACTCCGACGACCACCCGTGCAATCTGAGCGCGGCGAACGCCGACGCCGAGCACACGGTTCGGGACGGTCAAGGCAAGGTCGTGCTCGTGGCACGGCAGAACCTGACCGGCGCTCCCGGCGTGCACCCGCACAACCGGGTGTGGTCACCCGAGGATCGCCTGGTGTCGTCTGGAGGAATTCAGTTTCTGAACGGTGGTACGGTGCCGGCCGGCCCGACTTCGAACGGCCAGTTGATTACTTATCAATTCCTGAAGAACGGGCGGTACCTGGTGTTGTGCATCAACCGCGTGCACTTCCTCAACGACTGGATGTTCGGGTTCGTCAACGTGACGGGCGAGGAGGGGGACAAGTAGGAGCGACGGCGGGGCAGGCCCCGCCGTTACCGTCCGCTCAGGATGCGGCCTTGAGCTTGCGGGCCGCTGCCGTCGCCGTCTCGATGCGTCCGTTCACCACGGCGCCGTCAGCTACCGCAATCCGCGGCGCCGAGATGTCACCCTGAAGGTCCGCGCCGACCTGGGCCTGGATGCGCTCTTCGGCGAGCAGGCTGCCATGCACGGCGCCCGAGACCACGATTCCAGTCGCCGTGATGTCGCCGACGACGTGGGCTCCGGCTTCCACCACGACGAGGTGCCCGGTCACATTGATCGACCCCTCGACGCGCCCCGCGATGACGACGTCTTCGTGCGCCTTCAGCTCTCCTTTGATTACCACACTCGATCCAACACCCGCGCGCTGATTCATTTGCGAAACCTCCACGTGATGTACGAACGGCGGGAGCATCGCAAAGCGCGTTCCGGGCGGTCGCGGGCGAGAAAGCGCCATTCACGCCATTGCCGGCATCACGTTTTTGTCACCGCCTGACCGATTTGTCATCGTCCGCGGGTGGATTTGAGAGAATCGCGCGATGAGAGGGCTGGCCGGCGCAGGGATCGTGGTCGTGTGGCTCGCGGCAGTCGCCAGCGCGCAGCGCCCCACCCGCGCTCCTGACATCTTCTTCGTCCCGACCTGGGAGCCGGTCGTCTATCAGATGCTCGAGCTCGCAAGCGTCACCAAAGACGACGTGGTCTACGACCTCGGATCGGGTGATGGTCGCATCGTCATTCTGGCGGCGCAGAAATACGGCGCCCGCGGCGTCGGGATCGAGCTCAATCCGCGACTGGTCGAGATCTCGCGCCAGGTGGCGCGCGAGGCGCAGGTCACTGAGCGTGTGCACTTCATCGAGGGCGACCTGTTCACGTCGGACATCTCGGCGGCCACCGTCGTAACGTTGTTCCTTTCGTCGAGCGCCAACGACGAGCTCGAGCCAAAGCTCCGGCGGGAGTTGAAGCCCGGCACGCGGATCGTGTCGCATCAGTTCGGGATAGGAAAGTGGGCACCCGAGAAGACGGTTCGAGCGGACGAGGACAGGACGAACCTCTATTTGTGGCGCGTATCCACTCCGGATCGTTCGGACGCGTCTCTCGTTTCAGTACACGGGACAGGACTCTCGAGGAGGGCGACGCGATGAACACGGCCGGTGCTGCGGACGCCTTCTTCGCGGCGCGCGATTTCCTCCTGAAGTACCGGACCGACTACGACACGGCAATTCGCGCGTTCCAATGGCCGGCCCGGCAACACTTCAACTGGGCACTCGACTATTTCGACACCATCGCGTCCGGCAACGATCGTCCTGCCCTGCACATCGTCGACGAGGACGGCGCCGAAACGGTCCGTTCGTTCGCGGAGTTGTCGGCTGCATCGAATCGCGTCGCGAACTTCCTGCGCGACCTGGGCGCACGGGCGGGTGACTGCCTGCTGCTGATGCTCGGCAACCAGGTCGAGCTCTGGGAAACGCTGCTCGCCGCCATCAAACTCGGTGTTGTCGTAACGCCGGCGACGACGCTCCTCACGACGGCCGATCTCCAGGACCGCGTCGACCGGGGACGTGTCCGTCATGTCGTCACCGGCGCGGAGAGCGTGTCGAAATTGGAGCAGGTATCCGGCGCGTTCAGCAGGATTGCCGTCGGCGACGCGGCGCCGGGATGGCACCGATACGATGCGTCACGCCACGCCGATGCCGCGTTCTCCGCCAGCGAGGTGACACGCGCCGGCGATCCGATGCTCCTGTACTTCACATCCGGTACGACGGCGAAACCAAAGCTCGTCGTCCACACGCATCAAAGCTATCCGGTGGGTCACCTCTCGACGCTGTACTGGATTGGTCTGCGGACCGCGGATCGACACTGGAACATCAGCTCGCCGGGCTGGGCCAAGCACGCGTGGAGCTCGTTCTTCGCGCCGTGGAATGCCGAAGCCATGGTGTTCATCTTCAATTACGCGCGTTTCAACGCGACCACCGTGCTCGACGCGCTCGTCAGGCACCGGGTCACGAGCTTGTGCGCGCCACCGACGGTCTGGCGGATGCTGGTCCAGCAGCCACTGAGCGACTATCCGGTCGTGCTGCGCGAGGTCGTCTCGGCCGGCGAGCCGCTCAATCCTGAAGTGATCGGACAGGTGCAGAAAGCGTGGGGGCTGACCATTCGGGACGGCTACGGACAGACCGAGACTACCGCACAGATCGGCAATTCTCCGGGCCAGCCAGTGAAGCCCGG
>Ga0111538_10005709_pt1 | contig 16964 bp, 9 predicted proteins | sample SoiMethybrSBSTD1_FD_79669 | JGI IMG/M metagenome (GOLD analysis project Ga0111538, IMG submission 79669) | Bulk soil microbial communities from a Populus tree surrounding site in Tennessee, USA - Soil MetaG P. TD hybrid SBSTD1 (version 2)... | ecosystem: Environmental > Terrestrial > Soil > Tree...
CTCGCCGCGGAAGTGGTTGTCTCCGCCCTCCGACTGGATCGGCTCGATGATGATCGCTGCGATGTCGTGCGGGTGGAGTCGAAACGCGGCGCGGATCTCGTCCAGCGCCCTCGTCTCCTCCTCCGCCACGCGCAACATCTCCGCCGGCGAGAGCGGGAAGCGGAGCTTAGGGTTCGCGACGCGCGGCCAGAAGAACTTCGGGAAGTAGTCGGTCTTGACCGGTTGCGTGTTCGTCAAGGACAGCGTGTAGCCGGATCGTCCGTGGAACGCCTGGCGAAAATGCAGGATCTGCTTGCCCAGCGGGCCGCGCCCCGCGGCCAGGTTTTTTCGCACTTTCCAGTCAAACGCGGTCTTGAGCGCATTCTCGACCGCCATGGCGCCGCCTTCGACGAAGAATAGATGTCGGAACGGCTCCGGCATCGCGCGCTGCGAGAAACACTCGACGAAAGACGCGAGCTCCGGCGTGTGGGCGTCCGAGTTGGATGGCTTGTGGGCAGCCGCCGCGAGGAGCTTCGCCGCGTTCCTCGGCTCGTGGAGCGCCGGATGGTTGAAGCCCAAAGGAAGGCTCGCAAAGAAGCTGTAGAGGTCGAGGTAGCGCTCGCCGGACTCGAGATCGACGAGCCAGGAGCCTCGGCTGTTGGCCAAGTCGACCACGAGCGGGAAGCCGTCTCCAATCATCCGTTTCTGGATGGTGGGATGCACGAGTTCCGCAGGAATGGGGGAGGGAATCGTGGGGGCTGGGGACAAGGCGCACCTCGGATTCGCTGGCGGCTTGCGCGCCGCGCCAGAAAGAAGAATTCTTGAGAAGACTAACACCTGCGAGAACGTTTGTCGCAGCGTGTCGCCGGCACCGTCGGCGGACCGGCGCGCACTTTGACAAAGGCTTCTCCCACTGTAGAATACGAGGATTCTTGGGGGTCTCGATGGGTGGTGCTCCGTCCCGAAGGAGCGCGCGTCGCCGGGACTTCCGAGGCGGCGGGAAGCCGCGGGGATAATGCAGCATATGAGAGAGCCTCCCGAGGACGGGAGACCTCGTAGGCATCTGTCTTTCCGGTTCCCAGCGCACGTCAGAGGAGAAGGTCGTTCTATGGAGTCTGTCGTCCCGGTTCCCAGAATCCGAATCCTCACCGAGGATGCCGCCGAGAAAGCGGAATACGAGCTCGGGGGTGGTCGGATCACGATCGGGAGAAGCGCGGAGAACAACATCGTTCTCCAGGACTCTCTGGTCTCCCGCCATCACGCGGAGCTCGAGTTCGATGGCCAGAGCGTGCACCTCCGCGACGTTGGAGGAAAGAACCCGATCCGCGTGAACGGCTCCGAGGTGCAGGATTATCGCCTGCTCCATGGGGACCGCATCACGATCGGGCACACGGAGCTTCTGTTCGACCATCCGCCTTCGGTGTCAAAGAGCCCTCTGCGCGTCGTCAAGGACCGCCAGGGTGTATTCGAGCCGGGGCTGGGTGGCATCAGCCTCGACGCGGCCACCGTGGTCTTTGGGAAGCCCGACCTCTCGAGCACGCCCGCCGCCGCGAAGAGCTACACTCGCCTCGCGCGCCTGTACGAGGTGTCGAAAGAGGTGCTCGAGCTTCAGGACGAGGAGCAGCTCTTCAACCTGGCGCTCTCCTCTGCGACGCAGGAGACCGGCGCCGAGCGCGGCTTCATCGGGCTCGCCATCGAGGGCCAGGAGACGGACCTCGGCGCTCTCGACGTGGCTCGATTCTGGGACCCCGTCAACAAGGGCGAAGCGCAGACGCTCGAGATGAGCGAGACGATCCTCAACCACATCCAGCGCGGCCGAAAAGCCGTGCTCGTGCGGGACGTGCCGGATCGTCACGACTTCGGAGCGAGCGTGATCGACCTCAAGATCCGCTCCTTCATCTGCGTGCCGATCACGCACGGAGAGCGCTTCCTCGGGCTCCTCTACGTCGACACTCGCGGAGCGCGGGAGCAGTTCGACCGCAACGACCTCGAGTTCGTCAGCGCCGTCGGGCGAATGGCCGGGCTGGGGCTCGAGAATCTCCGCATCCAGCGGAAGCTCCTCCGCGAGAACGAGAAGCTCCGCACTCTGGTCGGCGGCGTCGGCGAGCTGATCGGATCCAGCGACTCCATGAAGGCGGTATTCCGCCTCATCGAGAAAGTGGCGCCGCGCGACGCCTCCGTCCTGATCGTGGGCGAGAACGGCACGGGAAAAGAGCTGATCGCCCGGGCCATCCACAAGAGCTCCCCGCGAAAGGACCTTCCTTTCGTCGCCGTGAACTGCGGAGCGATTCCGCCGAACCTCGTCGAAAGCGAGCTTTTCGGCTACGAGAAAGGCGCCTTCACGGGCGCGCAGCAGACTACCGAAGGCAAGTTCGACCTGGCTCACGGCGGAACGCTCTTCCTCGATGAGATCGGGGACATGCCGCTCGACATGCAGGTGAAGATCCTGCGTGCATTGCAGGAGCGCAAGTTCTACCGCGTCGGCGGCAAGAAAGAGGTCTCGGTCGACATCCGCGTCATCTCTGCTACGAATCGGGACCTGAAGAAGTCGATCACGGAAGGCGGCTTCCGCGAAGACCTGTACTTCCGGCTCGCGGTCGTGACGATCGAAGTGCCGCCGCTCCGCGAGCGCGGCGACGATCTGATCGAGATCGCCGAGAGCTTCCTCAACCAGGGCTCTCCGGTCGAGCTGGCGAATTCCGTGCGCGAGTGCCTGATGAACTATCACTGGCCCGGGAACATCCGGGAGCTCCGCAATGTCCTCGAGCAGGCAGTGATCCTCGGCGATGGCAAGAAGATCTCGCCATCGGACCTTCCCCCGCACATCCGCAAGATGGGGCAGGGGAGAATGGTCTTCCGGCTCAAACCCCTCAGCGAGGTGGAGAAGCAGTACATCCTGCGCGTCCTTGCGGAGACGGAGGGGAACAAAGCCAAGGCCGCCGGCATCCTCGGGATCTCGCGAGAGACCCTTTACCAGAAGCTGAAGCAGTACGGGCAAGATTCTCCTGAGAAATAGGCGGGAACCCGCCCGTTTTGCCGAAGAGAGTTCTGCCGGTCGCTGCGAGCGGCCGGCACAGCGACGCGTACCGAGCTGCATCGCTCGGGTGCACTCCCACTTTGGCGGCCCGGAATGTCGAATGCTAAGATGGGTGCCATGAACGTCGAGTCGGCGCTGGACAAGATCGAGCAGGGCGTCCGAGAAGGCTTCGAGAAGGCGGATAAAGTCCGCTCCTTCCGCCAGTTCGTCGACGACTTCTGCAAGAGGCCACGCCTCTACTTGAGGACGGCGCCGCAGTACCTCGTGGACATGTTCGAGGCGCTGGGGACTCGCTCCAGCACTCGCATCGGGCAAGAGGCGGTGCGATTTCGGCTGTTCGACACGGAACCGGACACGAACGAGGCGGCGCTCGTCGGGCAGGAACGCGTGCAGGAGGAGATCTACGCCAACCTGCTCGCGTTCGCGAAACGCGGCAATGCGGACAAGATGTTGCTCCTCCACGGGCCCAACGGCTCGGGCAAGACGACCATCATCGAGTGCATCGTGCGGGGCCTCGAGATTTACTCGCGTACGGATGAGGGAGTGCTGCTGACGTTCAACTGGCTTTTCACGGAGCGGGAGGGAAAGCTAGAGCGCATCGGCTTCGAGAAGGAAGCGAAAAGTCCGGACTCGAAGCACACGCACGCATTCCTCGACCAAAAAGACATCTCCTCACGCTTCCAGTGCGAGCTCCGCGACTCACCGCTCTTCCTCCTTCCGCGGGAAATGCGCGCGCAGCTCATCGAGGAGGCCCTCCGCAATTGCCCCGAGTCCGAACGCCCCAAGCTTCCCTACGAGTTTTTCCTCGAAGGCGACTTGTGCCAGAAATGCCGCAAGGTCTACGACACTCTTCTCCTCTCCTATCGCGGCGACTGGAAGAAAGTGCTCCGGCACGTTCAAGTCGAGCGATTCTTTATCTCGAAACGCTACCGCGTCGGTGCCGTCAGCATCGAGCCGCAAGGCAATATCGATGCCGGTGTGCGGCAACTCACTGCGGAGCACTCGAACATACCGCCCATCCTGCGCAACGTGACTCTGTACGAGCCCGTGGGCGACATCATCGACTCGAACCGCGGGATCCTCGAGTACTCGGATTTCCTCAAGCGGCCGCTCGAGGCGAGTAAGTACTTGCTCACGACCTGCGAGCGGGGCACGGTCAACCTGACCAACTGCATGGCCTACTTGGATCTCGTGATCATGGCCACGTCGAACGAGAAGCAGCTCAACCTCTTCAAGCGGAGCGCCGACTTCTCGAGCTTCAAGGGGCGCATGGAGCTGATCCCGGTGCCGTACCTCCTCCGATTCTCGACGGAGGTCCTCCTCTACAAGCAGCTGGTGCACACGTTCTCCCGGGAGCGGCACGTCACGCCGCACGCCGCCGAGGTCGCGGCGCTCTGGGCCGTCCTGACGCGCCTCCGGAAGCCGAATCCGAAGAATTACAACGGCGTCCTCGCGAGCGTCGCGCCACGCCTGACGCCCATCGAGAAAGCCCGTTATTACGACTCCGGCGAGGTCCCTAACCGGTTCAACGATGAGGAGCGGAAAGCGCTCAAGGCCGGAATCCTCAAAGTGCGAAACGAGTTCGAGGAGGACGAAGGCGAGTTCGAAGGCGTCTTTGGCGCGGAGTACGAAGGGCGCCGCGGGGCGTCGGCGCGCGAGATGATGACCATTCTGGCGCGGGCCGCGGAGATGAAGAAGAATCGCTGCCTCACGCCGATGGCGATCTTCGAGGCGCTCGAAGAGCTGATGAAAGACACGAGCGTCTACGATTTCCTCCGGATCCCTGCGGAAGGAGGCTACCGCGACGTCCGCAAGTTCCTGGACGATGTCCGGGAGGAGTACTTCCGCTGGGTCACGGACGAGGTCTACGACTCGATCAACCTGATCGATGAGAGCGAGTACGACCGCTTCTTCCTCGAGTACTTCCGGAACGTGAAGGCATATCACACGAAGGAGAAGGTCTACAACGCCAGGACCAACTCCTACGAGAACCCCGACGAAGACCTCATGCACTCCGTCGAGAAGCTCGTACAGATGAACGAGCCTCGCGACACGTTCCGGTCGCACATCATCACGCGCATCGCCGCCTGGTCGCTCGACCACCCCCAGGTCAAGATCGACTACGAACGGCTCTTCCCCGAGATTTACGGCGCGCTCCGCGACAACTTTTACCGCGAGCGAAACCGGCTCCTGACCCTGATCGAGCAGGACATCCTCAAGTACGGCACGGACGAGTTCGCGCACCTTTCGCCGAGCGAGCAGGAGCAGGTACGGCAGGCCCTCTCGAGCATGAAATCGAAGTACAACTACTGCGAGAACTGCGCGAGAGACGTGATCGCGTACGTGCTCAAGTGCCGGCCGGATCTGGAAGAGAGAGCGCGGCGCGAGGGGCGAGGCTGATTCCCAGGTAGCTCCCGCGGCCGTGCATCCGGCCGGAGCTATGATGGGGCGAGGATGGGGCTAGGAAATAGCCGCTTAGCGTCGCCCGGGCAGGAACCGAGCGAGGAAGCCGGAGGGGGTGGACGGCAGAGTGGACGGCGCCGTCGGCCCGGATGCGTCCTTCCGCTCGCGAGGTGGGACGAGGCGGTCCGGCATGTTCTCGAGCACGCGATGGATCACGTCGTCGACCTGCATTCCTTCCGCCTCGGCGTGGTAGCGCAGCAGGATGCGGTGTCGCAGCGTGGGGAGTGCGCAGGCGTGCAAGTCCTCCGGCTGCACCGACGGCCGCCCAGCCATCAACGCGATCGAGCGAGCGCCCGCGAGGAGAGACTGCGTCGCTCGCGGGCTTCCGCCCCAGGCCACGAGCTCTTTCACGAAGTCCGGGGCGCTGGGGGAGGTCGGCCTTGTCGACCGAACGATGCGCGCCGCATAGTCGAGCATGGCGGGCGCCACCTCGATCCGGCGAGCTATGTCGAGCATGCCGCGCAGCTCGGCGCGCGTAAGGAGCTGAGGCAGCTGCGCCTGATACGTCGAAGTCGTCAGCACGAGGATGCGGAACTCCTCGTCCGCGCCGGGGTAGTCGATGATGACGTTGAACAGAAACCGGTCGAGTTGCGACACGGGGAGGGGATAAGTGCCTTCGAGCTCGAGTGGGTTCTGGGTCGCGAGCACGAAGAAGGGACGCTCGAGTGGGAGACGCGCGCCGCTGCCCGAAACCTGTCGCTCCTCCATGGCCTCCATCAGCGCCGATTGAGTCTTCGGAGGCGTTCGATTGATCTCATCGGCCAGAATCACGTTCGCGAAAATCGGACCTTTGAGGAAGCGATAGCCGCGGTGTCCGGTGCCGTCGTCGCTGATGATGTTCGCCCCCGTGATGTCCGACGGCATGAGGTCGGGTGTGAACTGAATGCGCTTGAACTGCAGCGAGAGCAGCTCGGCGATGGAGCTGACCAACAGAGTCTTCGCCAGGCCGGGCAGCCCGAGGAGGAGGCAGTGACCTTCTGCGAGGAGCGCCGCAAGCACCTGCGTTATGACCTCGTCCTGCCCAACGACTCTGCGGTGGAGCTCCGCCCGAAGCGCCGCCAGCTTCGAGGCGAATTCCTCGAGCGCACGGTGATCATGGGGTCCGAAGGCACGCTCGGGCGGGCGCGCATCGGGGGCGGGAGGTTTGTTTCCGGGGGCGGTCAAGCGGACTCTCCTGGTTTCGGCGCCACTTCCTTGCCGCGGCGAACGCCGAGTGAAGCAGCGGGGAATGCGTGCTGCGCCGCCTTCGCGGCCTGCCACGCCCCCTCCAAGTCGTCGAGCGTGGCTTTCTCCAGGTCTCCCACCGTGCGTTCGACAACGCGAAATCGCTCCGTGAATTTGCGGTTGGCGCGGCGCAGAGCGGTTTCCGGCCGAACGCCGACTTTCCTGCAGACGTTGATCACGGCAAAAAGGAGGTCTCCCATCTCCTCGGCCAGCGCTTCGGCCCCGAGAGGGATTGTCTGCCGCACTTCGCGCAGCTCTTCCTCGACTTTCTCGAGCGCGCCGGTCGCATCCGGCCAGTCAAATCCAGCGTCCGAGGCTTTGCGGCCAAGCTCGTAAGCGCGTTCGAGAGGGGGCAGATTGCGCGGCACGGAGTCGAGCCTCGACGGCGGGGAAGCGCTGGCCGCTGCCGCAGCATCCGCTACGCCGCTCTCGAGAGAGCTCCGTTCCGCCTTCTCGGCGGCCTTGATCGCGTTCCAGTTGACGAGCACTTGCTCGACGCTCTCCGCCTGCGTGGAAGCGAAGACGTGCGGGTGGCGGCGGACGAGCTTGTCGCAGATGCGCGTCGCGACGTCGTGGATTCCGAAACCGCCGGCTTCCTCGGCGATTCGAGCCGCGAAGACGACGTTCATGAGCACGTCGCCCAGCTCATCGGCGACGCTCGGATCCGGCTGACCACGGGCATCCTCCACGGCATCCGCCACTTCGCTCGACTCCTCGATTAAGTAACGGGGGACGTCGGAGAGCACCTGCTTCCTGTCCCAGGGGCAGCCGCCGGGAGCGCGGAGGAGGCGGACGATCTCGAGCAGGCGTCCGAGCGATGCGAGCTGCGCATCCATGGGCGAGATTGTACAGCCCCACCCCCCTCGGGCAACGTCCTTCCAATCCGGCCCACCAGTCAGTGCTGGCGCGCGGGGCTTCCGCGTGCGGATCCGAATCACACCGTCCGGATGCGAGCGGACACTTCGTGGTGCGGCGCGCCGCGGCTCGAGCTGAGAGCGCGGAAAGTGTTGAGCGCGGCCGTGTCGAAGCGGTCGAGCGTGCCGCGGCCTGGTCTTTGCGAACGACGCATCGACCACGACGCCACGGCCGGCCGGCGGCGCGTGGAGACCCGAAGGCGAGGCAAAAGACTCCGGCGAAGCGTTAGCCATCGCGCGAAGGGTAAAAGCCGCCGGTCAGCTCAAAGGAGGTGAGGGATCCCCGAGGGCAGTGTCGCTGCTCGGCGCAGCGGCGCGGACCGGAGCATCCCGGAGCGGCAGCCGCGGCTGACTCCACGAGGATGCCGCCCCGCGGGGGCAAACCGCAACGCACTCGAATACCCACATTTTTCCCGGCGCTCCTCTCGGTTCACTAGGCTAGCTCAACTCCCCTTAAGGAGGCTTCTCGGAGCGGTCTTGCGGCTGAGGCTCCCGGCAGGCTGTCTCAAGGAGCGCCGGGGTTTTACTCGTTCCGTCCCAATTCTTCCCTGGAGATCTCCGCATGAACACTCGGCAGTTTGAGGCCTTTCTCGTCCTGGGCAGCCTTTTCATGGGCGACAACGCCGCCTCCGCAGCATCCCGCACGGACACCCCGGAGCCGCCGGCGCAGGTCGACAAAGTGCGGCAGCGTGAGGCGGAGTCGAGCCCGAGTCGTGGAGGGGAAGCGAAAGTCGAAGGCGCAACGCTCTCGTTCGAAACGCGCCCGCTGGCGAAAGCTCGGCGATCCGCGCGCGGAGAGCTGGAATCGCTGGCGGAAGCGCGTGCGGAGCTCCAGACCGAGCGACCGCTCCTCTCCCGCCGCTCCCGGCTCGAGGCGGGCGTGCATGACGTGCGCGTCGAGAGTAAGGATCAGAAGACCTGGTACCTCGTGATCGAGCCGAAGCTCAAAGGCAAAGCGCACCCTGCTGCAGGTGGTACGCCCGCCGGCGATCCCGAGGCGTCCGACGCGCCGGGAGTCCAGGCTCCCGAAGCGAAAGGGGCGAGTGAGTCGAGAGACGCAGGAGGCAAGAGCGCGGCGCGGAGGAGAGACGCAGGAGAGAGAGCGACGGGGGTTGCGGCCACCGGAGAAGGCGACACGGGAAAACGCGAGGCCGGCGCTGTCGAGCGCGCCGTTTCGGAAGGCGGGGGCGAGAGCGCGAAAAAAAAGGCGCCGAAAGCCGACGAGCCCCTGGCCCCCGCCGGGCTGCGCATTCCGCTCACCGTGGCTCCTTGCGAGAAGCGCTCCGATGCCGTGGTCTTCGAGATGAAGAGCCTGGCCCGCGGAACGAAGCTCCGCATCACGATCCACGCAGGCGGCACCCAGGCGCATGCGACGCTCCGCTTTGCCGAGAAAAGCTAATAGGCCGAGGAGCGGCGTCCGGGTTCGCCCGGACGTCGGCTCCGGCGGGGCCAGGCCGTCGCAACATTTGCTTTGCTCCTTCGCTTCCGCTACAAAGCCCCGCATGACCGACGCAGCAATACGAGTCCTGGTCAATGGCGCCCGCGGCCGCATGGGGCAGGAGGTCGTGCGCGCCATCCAAGCGGAGAGCGATCTCCGCCTGGTTGGTCAGACAGACCTCGGCGACGACCTCTCGCACGCGATCCGCGAAGGGAAGGCCCAGGTCGTCGTTGATTTCACGCAGCCGGACGCAGCGGTCGAGAACACGAAGACCATCCTGCGCGCCGGCGCACGGCCCGTCGTCGGAACCACCGGCTTCCTGCCGAATGACATCCGGGCGCTCGAAGCGCTCGCCGCATCGCTCCAGCTCGGGGGTCTCATCGCCCCCAATTTCGCCATCGGCGCGGTCCTGCTCATGAAATTCGCGGCGGAGGCTGCGAAGTACTTTCCCAGCGTCGAAGTGATCGAGCTGCACCACGATCAAAAGCTCGATGCACCGTCCGGAACTGCGCTGAAGACCGTGGAATGCATCCGTGCAGCGCAGTCCGCGCTGGCCCCCACGAATCCGAAAGAGAAGGAGACGGTCCCCGGCGCGCGGGGCGCGAACTACCAAGGCGTGCGCGTCCACAGCGTGAGGCTTCCCGGCTACGTGGCGCACGAGGAGGTGCTCTTCGGCGGGCCGGGTCAGCTCCTTAGCCTACGCCACGACTCCATGTCGCGCGCTTCGTTCATGCCCGGCGTGGTCCTCGCGATCCGCAAAGTCGTCCATCTGACGACCCTGCGCTACGGGCTCGAGACGCTACTCGATCTTTAAGGAGATCTTTGAGGAGTCTCTCTCGGCGCCTCGCTCTATGAATGCGGGGCGGGCGGGACGACAGCAGTGTCGACCTATCGCCGGGCCGCGGTCGCCCCGGGCATGGGGACGAAGTACGGCACGGGCCGATCGCACCCCAAATTGTCCGCGGTGCCCGGGTCGATGCCCGGATCCGGGTAAGGCGCGGGTGGGGGAGCTCCGCCGCGGAAGAGGTGCTCGAGGAGCAGGATTGCGTCGCTCAGCTCCACTTTGCCGTTGTTGTTCATATCGGCCGCGTCGGCGCACGGCAGGCTGCTCCCGCCGAGGAACACAGCGCGGAGTGTCAGGAGCACGTCCGCGGAGTCCCCACGAGCATTGAGGCCGCCCTTTCGATCCGGCGTCACGCTCGAGTCGGAGTTGCCACGGACGAAGTACGGCGGCAAGAAGTTGAGCACGGCCGGAGCGACCTGAGGCGGTGAAGCCCCCGCGCCGGGGTCTCCGGCGGGGCCATCCACCGGCCCAACGCCGCCGCCGTGGCCCGTCGAACTCGCCACAATGGACGGCTGAATCAGCAGGTGGTCCTCCGGCGGCGCGAGGCCGTTGTACCGGAACTGCAGGTCGGCGATGTGCACTCGGCAGGCGGTCTCGGCCGCCGCTCCGTCGAGCGTCACGGTGAAGAGGGCGTGGCCCGGCTTGTCCACGACGAAGTCGATCGGTCCTTCGCCTTCGGAGCCTTCCAGTGGTGGACGCAGCCCTCGGACCTCCGAGAGCCCGAGGAAGACCTCGTCATAGTCGATCCCGATGCTGTAGGTCCGTGGTTCGCCGGCCGCAGCATCCTGCGGCTCAACGTACGTCAGGAGAAGCGGCAGCTCGAACGTCTGCTCGGTGCGGGTCAGCTCGCCGCTGCCCGCCTCGACACCGTCCGCGAAGTAAATGGCCAGCGAGCCGCGGTGCACCTCGGTCGGGATGGGCAGGTAGCGGTCGTTCTGGTCGGTGGCCAGGAAGAAGAATGAGTCCTGCCCGATGCCGTCGATCTCGCTGCCGAGAGAGAGCGGCACGTCCACCACGGAAGGCGGCGGGGGGCCGGCTCCGCTCTGCTCTTTCAGGTAGAAAATCGTGCTCAGAGCCACTTCTTCGAGCTGGTCCGAGCGGACAGCGTTTGCCGGGCCGTTACGCCGCAGCGTGATGACGACGCGATGCTGACCGTACGGCGCGACGCGCTCCACACGCCACATTCCGTTGCCGTTGACGTTCCTGTACCACGCGTAGCCGAGGAAGACCTCGTCGTAGTCGATGGTGACCTGGAAGCCGTCGGCGTCCGAGCCGTTCTTCACGAAGATGGGGACTTCGAGCGTGCCCTGCGTGGATGGAATGCATTGATCGCCCAGCCGGATGGATGGCCGGGGCCCCGAGGTCATCTCGACGGGAGGCGCCCCCTCTGCGGCGCTGCGGCCGACCCATGGCAACGTCGTAAAGCAGAGCGCGGACCCGAACGCCGCGGTGAAAAGCATCGCAGTGATCGCGAAGCGTCTCCACCGGCGAGTATTGTTACGACAGTGCTCGGAGACTAGCGTTTGCAAGTTCCCTCGACGTAGGACCTCTCCTACAAGATTCGCTCGATGACGAATGCAATACCGCGAGGGCATCTTGCATCCCATCCCGAGCTTGCGTTCTCGCGTGAACCCTGTCGGAGATCGTAAGTCCGCATCGGCGGCGTAAATGAAGGGTAAGCCCAATTCTAAGGTCCACGGGGAACGTGTCAATGATGGCGGAAACGCCCCCCGGCTGCCGCCATGGCGATCTTCCCGCCTCCTGCCGCGTTGACAGCATCGGCGGCATCTCTACAATGCCCCCTGCTCATGCAGGATCTCGCACCCGTCTTCCAGCGGCACTCCCGGAGCATCGAAGCCCTTCTCGCCGCCGAGATCCCCCCGGGCCGCGTGCCTTACGTCTCCGACGGCGTTTGGTATCAGTTCTCGAGTGGAGGCAAGCGGCTCCGCCCCGCCCTCTGCCTCATCGCGTGCGAGGCGCTGGGAGGCGAGCCCCAGAAGGCGCTGCCGTTCGCCCTGGCGACCGAAATCCTCCATAACTTCCTCCTGATCCATGATGACATTGAGGACGGCGACACCATGCGACGCGACCGGGAGACCCTCTGGAAAAGAGACGGCATCCCGAACGCGATCAACGTGGCCGACTACCTCATCACGAAGGCCTATAGCCTCATCCTCTCCGGTGACCTGCCCGCGGAAGTGAACCTCCACCTGGCGCGCATTTTCACGGAGACATTCGAGCGGACGGTCGAGGGGCAGGCGCTCGACATCAACCTCCGCGGCAGCTCGGAAGTCACGCTCGAGACTTATTTCCGGATCGTTCAGCTCAAGACCGCCTACTACCTCGCGCTGACGTGGGTCGGCGGCGCAGTGATCGCCGGTGCGGCCCAGCGCGTGCTCGAGCCCCTCTGGGAGCTGGGGAAGTGTCTCGGACCTGCTTTCCAGATCCGGGACGATCTCCTCGACATGACCGAAGGGAAAGGTCGAGGCGGCGAGATCGGGTGCGACCTGCGCGAAGGGAAGCCCAGCATCTTTTTCGCCTACGTGCTCGACGGGAAAAAAGGGTCGGAAGCGGAAAGGCGCCGCCTGATCGAGATCGCGGCGAAGCCGCGCGAGGAGACCACCCGCGACGACGTCGCCTGGGCCATCCAGTTCTACCGCTCGGTGGGGGCTTTCGAGTTCGCGGAGAAGCAGGCGCTCGAATTGAAACAGCGCGCCGACCGCGTGATTGACGAGATCGCGCTCAACGCCTCCGGAAAAGAGATTTTCCGCGCACTCAGTCAGTTCATGATCCAGCGAAACACCTGACCGCCGCTGCCGCGGCCATCGAAGATCGAGAAAAGAAAGAGAAGTGAGGTGAAGCATGCGTGACCCCCTGCGGGTCGTCGTCCTCATGGGCGGCGCCAACGCCGAACGGGAGGTGTCCCTCAAGACCGGCGCCACGGTCGTTCGGGAGCTCTCTCGGCGCCATCGGATCCGTCCCGTCGAGATTCTCGCGACGGGAGCCTGGCGGTGCGCGGAAGGTATCGTCCACGAAGGCCTCGACCCGAGCCCCGATGCATGGTTCGAGGGCGAAGGTCAACACCCCGTGCGCGCCCTCGACGCGCTCCTCGGCGCGGGAGTGGACGTCGTCTTCAATGCGCTCCACGGTCCCCTGTGCGAGGACGGGACCATCCAGGGCTTCTTTCGCACGGTGGGGGTCCCTTTGACGGGGCCGGACGTTATTCCCGCAGCGGTCACCATGGACAAACGGCTGACGAAGCTTGGCCTTGCCGCGGCCGGCGTCGGGACGCCGCGTTTTTTCTGGATCCCCGCGGCAAAGCTGAGGTCCGAGCCTGTCCGGTGGGACGAGCTCCTCGAGCAGGAGTCGCGCCGCGTGCCATTGCCCTGGGTTCTCAAGCCCAATCGGCTGGGATCTTCGGTGGGGGTCGCGATCCTGCGTACGCCGTCGGACGTGCTCGAGCGGGCGCAGGAGGCCATCGACGCGTGGCCGGCCGAAGCCGCGGGCGACGATCTCCTCGTCGAGGAGGCCATCCAGGGGCGCGAGCTTACCTGCGGCGTCCTCGAGACGGACGGTGCTCCGCGAGCCCTGCCGCCGATCGAGATCCGGCCGCGGACGAGCGATTTTTTCGACTACCACGCCAAGTACACGCCGGGAGCGAGCGAGGAGGTCTGCCCTGCGCCGCTCACTCCGAGCGAAGATGAGCGCGTGCGGGCGACGGCGGTCGAGGTGCACCGCCTCTTCGGCTGCGCGCCCCTCTCGAGGACGGACATGTTCCTCACGGGGAACGGCGACTGCCTCGTGCTTGAAGTGAACACGCTGCCGGGCATGACATCGACCTCGCTCGTGCCGCTGGCCGCCTCGCGGGCAGGAATTCCCTTGGCAGACCTCTTCAGTTCCCTCGTGGAACACGCCCTCGCGAGGGCGTTCGTACCGGCCGGCGTCGCGTCGCCGCGCTAACCGCGCCGGCTCGCCCGAGTCAGGGCGGCGTGCGGCTTTCGATGCGCGGGCTATAATGCCCTGTTTCCCCGTAGCGTCCCCGTAGCGTCCCCTATCGAACGCCGTGCCGAACATCGTCGTCCGAGGCGCCTCGGAACACAACCTGAAGAACGTCTCCCTGGAAATCCCACGGGAGGCGCTGACGGTTTTCACCGGCGTCAGTGGGTCGGGTAAGTCGAGTCTCGCGTTCGACACGATCTACAAGGAAGGGCAGCGCCGCTTCCTCGAGTCGCTGTCGGCGTATGCGCGCCAGTTCCTGGGGGGCTTCGAGAAGCCTCGCGTCGAGAGCATCGAGGGGCTTTCTCCCACGATCTCGATCGACCAGCGGACGGCGGGTCGGAGCCCCCGGTCGACGGTGGGCACGATCACGGAGATTCATGACCACCTTCGGCTCCTTTTTGCGCGGCTGGGTCAGCCTCACTGCCCGCGCTGCGGCACGCGCGTCGAGGCGCGGAGCGCGGAGCAGATTTTCGATTTGATTCTGGAGCGGTTCAGTGGCCGTTCCGCGCTCGTCCTTGCACCGGTCGTCCGCGACCGCAAAGGCGAGTATCGACAGCTGCTCGAAGGCCTGCGCCGCGACGGTTACGCGCGAGCGCGAGTGGACGGAGCCGTGGTGCGGCTTTCCGGGACGGCTCCGGCGCTGAAAAAGACGGAACGACACACAATCGAGGTCGTCTGCGACCGGTTGGACGTTGCTCCGGCGTTCCGCAGCCGCTGGATCGAGGCCCTGGAGAAGTGCCTCGAGATCGCGGACGGCATCGCGTCGGTCGCTGTCCTTCGGGCGGACGAACCGGCGCCCGCGCAGAGCGGCGGGGCGCCCGGCGATCGCGGGACGACAGGGCCGCGCGAAGAGCCCGCGGTCGATCTCGAGGAGGTCTTCTCGAGCCGCTTCGCGTGCCCGTCGTGCGGATCGAGCCTCCCGGAAATGGAGCCGCGCCTTTTCTCGTTCAACTCCCCTCACGGCGCGTGCCCCGCGTGCGACGGCCTGGGCGAGACCGATCAGATCGACCCCGAGCTCCTCATCGTCGACCCGAGCCTCCCGTTCCAGCGCGGCGGACTCGCGGGGATGCTCACTTCGGGCGAGTTCGCGGACGAAGAGCTCGACACGGAAGGCTTTGCAGCGCTCGGCAAGCGGTTCGGCTTCACGTCGCGCTCGAGCTGGGGAGACTTGAGCCCGGAAGCCCGGCAGGCGCTCCTGCAAGGCGACCGCGCTTACGCTGGACTTGTCGCAGGTTTCGCGGCGCTCGCGGAGCGGGGTGAGACGTGGGTCGAGGCCTACAGACGCCGGCGCGCCTGCGAGGAGTGCGAGGGCTCTCGCCTCCGCCCCGAAGCCCGCGCCGTGCGCTTCGCCGGCGAGTCGATCACGGCTCTCTCCTCACTGCCGCTCGGAGCCCTGCGCGAGTGGTTCGCGCGGCTCGAGCTCGAAGGGAACGCGGCGGTGGTAGGCCAGCCCATCGTGAAGAATATCCTTCTGCGGCTCGAATACCTCGACCGCGTGGGGCTTTCCTATCTCACGCTCCACCGGCGCTCGGACACGCTCGCGGGCGGGGAGGCGCAGCGGCTCCGGCTCGCCAGTCAGGTCGGGGCCGGCCTGCAAGGGGTGCTTTTCGTACTCGATGAGCCCTCGATTGGACTGCACCCCCGGGACAACCTCGCCCTCTTGTCCACGCTCCAGGCGCTCCGCGATTTGGGGAACACCGTCCTCGTAGTGGAGCACGATCGGGCCACGATGGAGGCCGCGGACCATTTGGTCGACGTGGGACCCGGCGCAGGGCCGGGAGGCGGCGAGATCGTGGCTCAGGGCAAAGTGGGGGACCTCGCGCGCGAGCCTCGCTCGCTGACGGGGCAGCACCTTGCGGGAGCGCGCTCGATCGAGGTGCCCCGCGAGCGGCGAGCTCCAGGAGATGCCTGGCTCGAGCTCCGGGGCGTCACGCAGAACAACCTGCAAGACATCGACGTCCGCTTCCCGCTGGGCTTGCTCGTGGTCATCACGGGCGTCTCCGGGTCGGGGAAGAGCTCGCTCGTGAATCAGGTCCTCCGCCCGGCCTTGCTGAAGAAGCTAGGAAGGCCCTGGGCCCGGCCCGGCAGCCACCGCGCGATTCTCGGCTACCACCACGTGGACAAGCTGGTCGACATCGACCAGAGCGCCATTGGGCGAACGCCGCGCTCGAATCCTGCGACGTACGTGAAAGTCTTCGACCTCATCCGCGACCTTTTCGCGCAGGTACCCGAAGCCAAGGCGCGAGGCTACAAGGCGGGTCGCTTCAGCTTCAACAAGGACGGTGGGCGGTGCATCGAATGCGGAGGCGCGGGCATCACCACCGTGGAGATGCAGTTTCTCCCGCCCGTCGAGGTGTCCTGCGACGTCTGCGCGGGAAAGCGTTACAACCGGGAGACTCTCGAGATTCACTACCGCTCGAAGAGCATCCATGACGTCCTCGAGATGCCGATCGCGGAGGCGGTCGAGTTCTTCCGCGACCATCCGAAGATCCATCGTCCCTTGAGCCTTCTCGATCGCGTCGGGCTCGGCTACATGAAGCTGGGCCAACCTTCCACGACGCTGTCGGGGGGCGAGGCGCAGCGCATCAAGCTCGCCGCGGAGCTCAAGCGTTCCGACACGGGGAAGACGCTCTACTTGCTCGATGAGCCCACGACCGGCCTTCACTTCGAGGACGTCCGCTCGCTCCTTGCGACGCTCGGGGAGCTCGTCGGCCGAGGAAACACCGTCATCGTGATCGAACACTCGACGGACGTGATGAAAGTCGCCGATTACATCATCGACCTGGGACCGGAGGCGGGCGATGGCGGCGGCAGAATCATTGCTCAGGGCACGCCGGAGGAAGTGAGCCGCGCACCGGGATCGCACACCGCTGCTGCGCTGCGCGAAGCGCTCCAGCCCCGGAAGCTGCCGAAATCGCGGTCACGGGGCGAAGTGAGGCCGGCCGGGGGTGGCGTGGCCGCCGCCGCCGACATCCTCGTCCGCGGAGCCCGCCAGCACAATTTGAAAAGCATCGACGTACGCATTCCGCGCCACTCGCTGACGGTCGTGACGGGAGTCTCCGGGTC
>Ga0111538_10005711_pt1 | contig 16963 bp, 7 predicted proteins | sample SoiMethybrSBSTD1_FD_79669 | JGI IMG/M metagenome (GOLD analysis project Ga0111538, IMG submission 79669) | Bulk soil microbial communities from a Populus tree surrounding site in Tennessee, USA - Soil MetaG P. TD hybrid SBSTD1 (version 2)... | ecosystem: Environmental > Terrestrial > Soil > Tree...
AGGTCCTCGGCGCGTACGTCCCGCAGGCTGCGGACCTCCGCAGGCAGCACCCGCGCCAGCGCATCGCGTGCCCTCTCGCAGGACTCGCGGAGCCGCGCATACTGCCCGTCGACGAGCGCGTGCTTCTCGCCGCTGTCGGCCAGGACAACCCGGATGTCATCGCGACCGAGGGGGACCTGCGAATAGCGCAGCGTCGAGCAGTCGAGAAAAAGGACGTGGTCCTTTTTGCCGAAAAGGGACGAGAACTGGTCCAGCAGCCCGCACGGCACCCCAACGAACGACCGTTCCGCTCGCTGGCAGAGGATGGCTTCGTCCATCGGCTTCGCGGGTTTGCCTCCGAACATCGCGTAGCACGCCTCGGCGGTGGCGAGCTCGAGCGCCGCGGAGGAGGACACGCCGGCGCCCTGCGGCAAGTTCGAGCCAATCAACATCCGAGCCGCACGAAGCCGCACCCCCGACCGCTCGAGCTCCTGGATGACGCCTTTCGGATAGTTGGCCCAGGACCTGTCCTCCCGGCGAAGCTCCGCCAGGGAAAATTGGACGCTGTCGCGAAATCCATCGCTCCGAACCTCGAAAACTGGAGGCCCCGGGCGGACTTCCGCCGCGAGCGCGATCCCCAGATCGAGCGCAACGGAAAGGACGAATCCTCCGTTATAATCGGTGTGGTTTCCCAGGATCTCTACACGACCTGGGGCGAAGGCGACGCAGTCAGGGACAGACCCGTACACCTTCCTAAAATCATCGATGGTTTGCTTTTCGATGTCGTTCATGATTGTATCCGCGCCATTCGACTGCGACGGGATGTATGCAGCCGTGACGCGGTGTCGGGGTCTCGCGGCGGGCGCCGCCGCGGACAGCTATAATACGCCTCCTCCGAAAAGCCAGTGAAGTCCGCCGCCGACCTATTACCCCACGACGGGGCCGCCTCTCTGCCCTCCGTGAAGACGGTCTACTACCGTCGGAGGGGCATCGAGGGAGCCACCGGGCGAGTCAGCGTCCGAACGCTGCGCGAGATGATCTCGCGCTGGGAGCTGGCCCCCGATGACTACATCCGGATCGATGGGGACGCGGTCGAAAGGAGAATCCGCGAGTACCCGGCGCTCTCCCCGCTCGACGAGATGCTCCACCACGCCGCGGAGCAGGTCACGGTGCTCCGCAAGGGCGGCGGGCGCCGGTCCGACGTGATCCGCGAGCTGGAGATGCTGCGCGAGTATGCCGATCTTTCGGACCGCGTGCACTCTGTCGCCTCTTTCCTTCTGGGCTGGCTTCGCTACGCCGAGAATCCTGCGCTCGCCCGGGGGCTGTTCCTGAAGGCGATCGAGCGCGGCTATCCGTACACCAGCATGGCGAGGAACAACCTCGCGGTCGCGCAGATCCGGCTCGGCGACCCCGCAGGGCGCGACAACCTCATCCTCGCGGCCAATGATCCGCAGCGGACTCCCGTCGCGCTCCTGAATCTCGCCCGGCTCCTCCAGCACCTCCAAACTCTCGGAGAGAGCACGGACGAGATCGCGAACATCAAGGACCTGACGAGAGTAGCGCGCGCGGAGTGGCGAAAGGCGACTCTCGCGCCGGGGGACCCCGCGAACTTTGCGCTTTTCATTTGCGATGGCGACATCCCCGAGAGCTTCGCCTCGGAGTCGAGGGCCCTCGGCCGGGCGCAGGGGCAGATCGAGGACATTCTCGCGGAAGGAGAAGACTGCCTGCGGCAGGGAAGGCTCGAGCAAGCCACCGGCCACGCAGCGCGCGCCGCTGCCGAGATGGAGCGCGCGCAGGAGGATCTTGCGCGGAACGATTCCCGAAAAGGCAGCCCGCTCAAGTTTCTCTCCGTCCGTCTGGGACGTCTCGAGCGCGACGCGGCCTCTGCGCGAGACGCTCGCGAGCGCTACGGGCAGCTCGAAGCGTTCCGGAGACGGCTCGGCGGCATCGAGGGGAGTCTGCAGCTCAAAGTTCCACCGGCAGATTTGATCCAGCAGGCGGAGATCCTCCTCGACGCGGCGCGGAGCGAAGGAGAAAGGGGCGAGGCGCGGAAAATCCTCCGAGAGTGCCAGAGCCGCGTGGCGGCGCACCTCATGGACACCGCGAACAAGCTTCTTGCGACCGGCGAGCGCGACGTCGCGGTCGGCTTGCTGCGCAAAGCTCTCGCCATGGATTCGGATCTCCGCGACGAGGTTCGCCTACGCCTCGCGAGCGTGCGTCGAAGCGACCTCGAGAAGGAGATTGCTCAATCGATGGAGTCGGGGCATTTCGAAGAAGCCCGTGCGCGCATCGCACGGCTTCGATCCATCCATCCCATCTACGAGCCGCTGGCCAAGCGGCTCGAGCACGAGGCGGACATCGGCGAGTCTAACTTTTTATTGGATGCGGTCGTGTCCCTGTGCGCGTCGCGGCCCATGACGGCGGCGACGGTTGCGCGGGTGCGCGAGCTGGTCGCCCGGGCGCGCGTTCTCAACCCCGATCCCACCCTGCTTGGACCCATGGAAGAGCACATCACTGCCGTGGAGCTCAAGTTTGGGGTCAACGCTGCGCGGCCCGACGTGGATGACCCGGCAACGAACAAGGATTCCGTGCCTCCCCCGGCGGAGGCGCCAACGAAACGTGGAGACCGGCGGAGCCGATAGCCAGGCTCCGCCAGTATGCGACTGCCATGAAGACCCGCATCGTCAAGCTCATTCCTCTGATTCTTGGGTCCACGCTGCCGTGCTACGTCGCGTCGGTGGCGAGGGCTGACACGGACTGGGTGCTCGTGCTCGACCGCTCGGAGAGTATGACGCAGAACGACCCCGCGAATTACCGTTTCGACGCGCAGAAGATCATGGTCGACCTGCTCGCGCAGGAGGCGCAGGAGATCCACCGGCTGACCATCATCCGGTTCGCGGGAACGCCGGAGGTCGTGCTCGACCGCGTGGAGCTGAAACCTGCCAACCTCGACACGGTGCGGCGCACGATTTCCGAGGACCCCCCGAAAGGCGACACCGACATCGGCGCGGCGCTCGCCATGGCTCGCTCGATCTCGAAGGCGGAGGGTCGGACGGCAGACGTGCACATCATTTTGCTTTCTGACGGCGTGCTCGCGGGAAAGATTCCGAACCTCGTGGGCCGACTCGAGGAGCAGAAAAAGGCCTTTCAGGAGCTGGGCCTGCCGGTCAACACCATCCTCCTGAACGACTTCTCCATCACGCAAGAGGAGCGTGAGGAGCGCCGCCGCCGCAAGCTCTACTACGACGATCGGCAGCTCCAGGCGGGAGAGGACCTGATGCGCGATCTCGCTCGCCGCTCAGGCGGCGAGGCGGTTCAAGTCCTGCCCGAGCGCGGCGTCGAGGACATCCTCATCGGGCTGATCGCGCCGCACATGTCTTTCCACCGGGAGAGCGTGACAGGCAGGTTGACGACCTGGCCCACGGACCGGCAGCTTTTTTTCGTGCTCGACCGGAAAGCCCGCGAAGTGAATCTCCGGATCGCTGCGCAGGACGTGAAAATCAGCCTCGAGAAGGCGCAGAAAGTCGAGGGGGACTTCGAGGTGGTCGTTGCGCCGTACGCGAAGCGGACCGTCCTCATGGTGCGGCCGAAGGAGAACGTGCGTTGGCCCGAGTGGTTGGAGGTGCTGCCGACCGGCTCGGATCCAGTGCTTGGCGAAGTGTTCGTCATCTCGAACGTGCGGCTCGCTGCGACGCCCGGCTTCGGAGACGACCAGGTCGCGGTCCCGGAAGGTGTCCGAACGCGGATCGTCGAGAACGAGGTCTATCCGATCTGCTTCCGAGTCTCCATGCCGGATGACTTGACTCCGGAGCGCCGCCGATCGGTCGAAGAGAGCCTGAAAAAAGCCGTCGTCAAAGTCCAGCTGACCGACAACCAAGGCAAGCAGCTCGAGGAGAAGAAGCTGCTTGCCACGGACGTGATCGCGGGAGCGGGCAATCGAGTCTACTTCGTTCCGACCTCCGCGCCGGGCGGGGACGCGAAGCTTCGAGAGTCTCTCAACCTGACGGTGAAAGCGCAGCTCGAGCTGCCCGCGGACAAGAAACCGGAGGCCGGGGCCCTGCGGCCGTTGTCCCGCGCGCCGGATCGAAGCTTCACGGTCGAGCCCTCGGATTTCGACTGGTTCGTCCGGAGGAACTGGAAAGGCGAGCCGGAGAGCTCGTCCCGTCCGGAGACTTACACGCAAGTCGACCTCGAGCTGGGCCAGGAGCTGCGGATGGAGCTCACTTACTCCGGCACGGGCTCCGTGCACGCGAGCGAGATGTCGGCGACGTTCGGGATCGCGGGCGAAACCGCGGCCCGGCGCCAGATCGTGAAAGATGGAGGAGGCGCTCCGCGCCTCTTCTACACCGATTGGATCCTTCCGCCGGCGCCCGGAAGCTACGTCGCGCGGATGATGGTCAAAGCGGAGGCCGTCCGCGAGCTTTCCTTCAAGGTGAACGTGTCCCGGGACGACTTCCGGCAGCCGGGCCCGGGCGGCGATTCCGCCGAGCCCGCCCCGGGCGACCTCGGGACGTTCATCCAGGGAGAGTCGATCCCTCTATCCCGCACGCGCACGATCCACCGCCTCACTCCCGCCGCGACCGCGAAATACTGGGAGAGCGCCATGGCGTCTCCGGCGAGAGCGTCGCTCCTCCGTAAAGATGCCGCGAGCGGCGGCTGGACGATCGCGCGCGAGATTCCCCTCATCGCCGAGGCGCCCAAGCTCGGCACCGCGGAGATCATGGTGAAACATCAAGGCGAGATCCGCGACCTGGAGCCGGGGGAATACCTCGTCGCCTGGCCCGAGAGTCGCCCGCTCGCCGCGGACCCAGCCGCCGACCCACGGTGCGACAAGCTGGAAGTGAGCCCTCGCGCGTTCGACGTAGAGTTCCTCGGCCAGGACGGAAAGCCTCTCGCCACCGAGGCCGGCAAGCCAACGACGCTGGCGGGCTCGAAGCTGCTGATTCGGCTCACTCCGTCCAAAGTCTTCCCGAAGCCATTCCAGGGGTCGATCGATGCTCTCCTCTCCTGGGCCCGGAAGGACCTCGGGGAGCCTCAGAAAGTCGCCGCGGTCCAGGGAGACGACGGAAAGTACACGCTCGCGTTCGCGACGACCGATTTCCACATCGGGCCTGCGCGCGTCCACATTTCGACGAAATGGGCGGACGGCGGCCGGGAGCGTTCAATCCAGGAAGACCACGAGGTGATCGTGCGGACGAAAGCCCTCAGCGTCATCCTCGAGCCCGTGCAGGAGAACGTGCTCATCGGACAGCGCGGCGCGGCAATGAAGTTCCGGCTGCGGCCCATCGGCGGTGCGAGCTCGCAGGTGCAGCGCGATTTGCTCAGCGTCTGGCAATCGCAGCCGGCGAGCGCGACGCTCGCCGACTCGGAGCAGGTGCACAGCATCGACCTCGCCTGGGAAGGCGAGGCGCTCGTTGGCTCGTTGAGCACCAAAGGCCTGGCAGCAGGCACCTACAAGCTCACGCTCAGCTCGCCACTCGCCAAGCTAGGCCAGGACGTCGCCGCGTGCTTTTTCCAGGTCCTGCCGTGCCCATTCAATAGCACGCTCGTGAAAAGCAGCGGCGGAGCCGACCACAGGGCGCTGCTGAGCCCCACGATGACTTCCGCGAGCTGCGAGGGGGAAGGTGCGGTGTGGGTGTCGCTGGAGCGCGCCTCGGACGGCAAGTCGACCGCGGACGCGTCCAAAGTGGTGGCGGCCCAGCTCCAGTTGAACGCGAAGCCGCTCGAACTTCGGTGGTCGGAGACCGAGGGCTCTTTCCGCTCCGAGCCCATCGCGGTGGAGGGGTTGGACCGCGAGAACTCCATTTCCGTGACGTTCCAGGACGACGCCGGCCGCGACTACGAAGCCTCCCTGGGCAGCCTGAAAGTCGTGCCCATTCCGCTCAAGTACGAGGTCGAGTGGACGAAGGCGCCTCCGGCCGAGATTCAGCGAGGCGAGGTCGTCGAGGCAACCGGCATCGTGCACATCCGGGGGAGCTTCCGCCCGGAACGTGAGGCGGCCGCCAAAGCGCTCGCCTCCGCCAAGTTCCTCCAGGCGTCGCCTCCGTCGGGCCTGAAGTCGTTCGAGGTCACGCTGCTGCCGGCAGGCGAAGAGTCCGCGACAGCGGCCTTCGGCGTGCGCGTAGGGTTCTCGGCGCTCCTCTGCGCCGCAATGGACGATCCCGCGCAGAAAGGCACTCTCGACCTGACGACCGTCTCCGAAAGCGGAGCCGCGATCGAAACGAAGTCCATCCCCGTCAGCGCCTCGTCGCGCCGCCTCGTCGTCGCTCGCGCCTCGTCCCAGGACACCACCAGCTCTCCCTCGCTGCCGATCCTGGCCCGGGAGCGCCTCAAGGTGAGGATCGAAGGCAATGAAGCGCCGGGAAAAGCGCGCATTCAGGTGCTATCGGGTGAAGGGGAGGGCGCGGCCGAAATCCTAGCGTCGAGCGATTCTACCGAGCTCGCTTGGTCGCCGAAGAAAGAAGGGACCTACAAGATCTCGGCCGAGGCGAAGCTGGCCTCCGGCTCCACGTGGGCGGTCGAAGACACCGTGACGGTGCATCCGGCGCTGCGGCTCGAGTGGGCGCGCGGAGGCTCCGGCGCGCTCAAGCTCGATGACGGCCAGAAGCTTCCGCTTTCGCTGCGGATCGTCGGCCCCCCCAACCTCGAAAAAGAGAGCTTCGACCCCTGGTTCCAGGTGCGCACGGAGATCCTCGGGGAGGGCCACCAACCCTTGGAAGTGAAATTCACCGACTGGGAGCTCGAGAAAGGAAGCACGCCGGGATCGATCGTCCTCAACTCGTACTCTTCGCAAGCGCTCCCTACGGGCGCTTCGCAGGTGCGCGTCTCGCTGCTCGACCGGCCGGAGCAGGGCACCCCGGCCACGATCGACACTCTCAAGCTCGACCTCGCTCGGGGCGGCGGCACGCTGATCCTCGTCGAGAACTTCAAGCCAGGATCCAAAGGCTACAGCGTGAAGGACCTGTCTTCGGGTTTCGAAGCGCCGCGGGCCGAGCCGATCCGGCTCGGCTATCGATCGAGCGGGGTCGCGGAGTCGGAAGATGCACTTCGCCATGGAGTCGTCGCCGTGGTCCTCACGAACGATGGCAAGGAGAAGGTGCTCGACGTGGCGGAAGTCAGCCCGGGGCTCGTCATCTTCACGCCGTTCGAGCCGACCGCCGGCGGGCGCCACAAGTTGAAGCTCGAGATCCGCGGCAAGACTCCGCTCAGCAGGGAGTTCGAGTTCGAGGTGGTCAAAGGATCGTCCGAGAGGATCATCGCCTGGATCATCGGGGGTGTCTGCGGCATCGCCGGGCTCCTGTTCGCGGTCTTTGGCATGAGGTTCCTTCGATATGACCAGGACCGAAGGGAAGTCCGCGGCCAAATCCGCGCCCGAATGGATCGCGTCCTGGGAGACCTTCGCTCCCAACCGTCCGGCAGCCTCTCGGGGTCAGTGCGAGTCACGGTCGCCAACCGCACGCTCGGCCCCCTCGAGGTGAACGGCAACCCGAGCCGGCACGAGGTCGACGTGTGGGTGAACCAGCATTTCCCCATGGACACGAACGTCTTCGGCGACATGGAGCGCAACGAGAAGCGCAAGGACCTGATCAAGACTTGCCTCTCCGAAGCCAGGATGCGCCTGCGCCAGGAGACCGAAAAGCACCTGCCCATCCGGAGCGTCGACATCTGCCTCCTCCGATCGAAAGACGAGAAGGGAGCTTCGCGCTTCGACGTTCAGGTGGTCCACGACTACCCCGGCAGGCAAGTCGACGCGGATAGGACGCTGGTATCGCTGCGGCTCCAGCCCGACGGCTCGCTCCGCATCTCGACGCCCGCCGGAAAGGCGGCGGTCCTGTCCCCGAAGGAGGACTTCCCGTACAACGGCTGGGTGGGAAAAGTTGGCGGCCAGGTGAAAGCCAGTGTCAAGGTTCCCGGAGTCGCCGAGTACTCGACCTTGATCATGGATTGGAAGGCCTAAGGGAGCCGCGCAAAAGCTCGAGGACGCTCCCAGTTGAGTAGCTTGAGAAGGGCCTGTCGAAGAATGAAATCCGTGGATCGAGGCAGTGCAGCCGGCGGTAGGCCGGAGGTCATTCTCGAACACGTTCCAAGGCAAGAGTAGGAGTACCCATGGAGGAACGGCGAGTTCCATTGACCTTGATTGTAGGCCTCGGCGGCACGGGCCAGCTCGTGGCGAAGCACGTGAAGGCTCTCCTCCAGCGCGAGCTGAACGCTGCAGACTTTTCGGATCTGCCCTTTGTCGAAATCCTTGTCCTCGACACGACCGAGCAGCTTTCAGCGGCCGACGGCGCCGACCTCGCCAGCTTGAACGCGGACGAGTACTCCGACCTCGGCGGCTTCAATCTGCAGAGCGTGCTCGCGCATCGCGAGGAGTACCCCGAGATCTCCTGGTTCCCCAAGAACCGTTATCTGCCCGGGGAATTGACGCTGGGCGCGGGCGGGATCCGCCACGTTGGCCGGCTCTGCTACTCGATCCGCCGCGACGGTCGCATGGTGTACGGCCGCCTCGCCGAGAAAATCCGGCGGCTGAGCTCCCCCCAGGTCGAGGACCGTGAGTTCTTCTACTTCAAGGACGTCGTCCGTCCGAGGCTTCGCAGCGGGCTCCACATCCACATCGTGGGCTCCTGCGCCGGCGGCACCGGCGGAGGCATGCTCCTCCCCGCGGCCTACGACGTCCGGGACTGGGCGGAGCGCATCACCGGGAAAGACCCCATCGTCACGGGGCACCTGCTCTTGCCCGAGGCATTCGCCCTCTCCGAATCGAGGCAGCTCAACTTCCGCCGCAACGCATTCGCCGTGCTCGCCGAGATCGACCACTTCTTCAAGACGGGGCGCTGGGAGAGCCAGTACCGCGAGGAGAAGCTCGTGGTGCCGATGATCCCATTCAACTTCCTCTACCTGATCAACGCCGGCCGGCAGGACGGCAGCCTCCAGGTGCGCGAAGACCTCTGCCGGGAGATCGGCCGATTCATCAGCTTGATGGCGCTTGCGAAGGAGGGCGAAAGCTACCGGGCCGCCGCGATCAATCTCTGGGAGAGTTGCCTCTCCCAGCGAGATCAGTTTGGCGAGCCGATGGTCTTCTGCTCTTACGGCGCCGGCCACCGCGACCTGTCGCGGGGCGCTCTGAAGGACTACTTCAACCACAAGGTCGCGGAGTTCCTGCAGGACTCGCGCATCCCGGAGGCCGAGGACGCCAGCCAGCTCATCACGGATTTCCGACAGAGCTTGCTCGAACGTCTCGACGAGGAATCCGAGCGGCACGTGCAGGCAGCGCTCGTCGAGCTGGCCCCTTTCCACTCCGTCATGGGGCGTAAGGGCATGGTCGACCTGCCCGAGATCAACCGCGACATCAATCAGCACCAGGACGTGCTCAACCGCGTCCGGCGCGACGTCCAGGACGCCTGGCGCGTGGGCCTCGAGAAAGCCTTGCGCGAAGAATGGGCGAGCCATGTGTCGCAGCTCGGCAAGTTCTACGACCGGCAGAGCGTCGATCCGGGCTTCCTCCGGGCGTTTCTGATCCAGATCACGAAAGTCGTCCAGGAGCTCCGCGACTCGCGCGGGCTTCGCGCCGACGAGGCCAAAGCACTCGAAAACGAAGCGCAGTTCTTCGAGGAGGTCCGCAAGCAGCAGAGAGATGATTCGGAGACGGTCCAGCGCGTCGAGATCTGGAGCCGCTCCGACCGCGTCGTATTGAGGGAGCAGCACCTCAAGACCGAGAAACAGGAGCTGCAGAACTTCGTGAGGGACCTGCAGGAACGTCTCGACCGCCAGGAGACCCTTCGGGGGAAAAAGGACTTCATCGCGCGGCTCAACTTGCGCGCCTCTTCGAACGGGGACGCAACTTTCGCGCGCCAGGGAAGCAGCTTCTACCGCATGAGCGATGTGCCGGCAGAGGTTGCGGAGTCCATGGTGCGAGCCCTCAAGCGGTTCGCCAGCTCGCTCTTCCTCAGCCCTCCGACGACGAAGCTCGTCGAGACCTGCCTCGCTGTGTCGAACGACGTGCGCGACGACTTCCAGGAGGAGTGCAGCGCATTTTTTGGCCAGCAAGGCAGCCTGATGCCGGCGTCGATCATCCGCGAGCGGCTCGCCGAGATGGATAGCCAGGTGCAGGTCAACTGGAGCATCGAGGGGGAACAGAACCACGTCGAGCGCATCCGCCGGATCGGCTGTCCCCGGAACAGCGAGATTGAGCCCGTGATCGAGCCCGAGAGCGACCGCTGCAGCACCGAGGGCTACGGCCAGGTGAGCATGCTGAAAGTCGATCACGGCGCCCCTCTGCATCACTTGCGGTGGCTCAAGGAGTACCACGACGATTTCGTCCGATACGCGTTCTCGAACCAGAGGCGCCGGGCGAACGATGAGTGGCTCTCGTCGGAATGGCCGGTGGCCAATCCGTTGCCGGGAGGCGACGCCGAGTTGTACGAGTTCTTCGGGCTCGCGATCCGCCTTGGCTTCGTCGTATCGAAAGACGACGCGCAATTTGCGCTGGCGGGGCTCGGAGCGCAGGAAGAGCTGGGGCTCAAGGGGCGCGCCGGAGCGTTCCGAGCGTTCAAGCGCGCGTACCAGCAGAACCCGCGCGATGCTCGAGAGAAAATTCTGGTCGAGCTGCGCCGCCGCCACCGGAACCGCGAGATCCCGGACCTGCTCGAGACGTGGGCCCGCGAGGCTTTCCGCCTCGCCGGCGCGCATGGCGAGGACGAGAAGATCGACTCGCTCGGCGGCGAGGATGCGAAAGTCGCCTGGAACGAGGCGTCGGGCCTCGAGAGGTTCCTGCGGCTGGGCAAGTGGGGGCTCACCGAGGCCGTCGAGCCGGCCAGCGAGCCGCCCGCGGAGTGACGTGTGATCACGATTCGCCCCAGCATCTTCTGCTTCTTCGGCAAGCTCGCCGGAGACCTCTACGGAAGCGTCCCCGTGGCGATCCGGCGGCGCCTCGGCGTCGTGCCGGACGTCTTCGCGTTCGTGTCGGTGACCGAGGACGGAGTCGACTTGAAGCTCGGCTCTCGGCGGCCGAAGCCGCCCGCATTCGAGGGGGGGTTGCAGAATCGGCTCTGGCAGACTCTCACTTTCGCCGCGGCGGCGATCGGCAACATCCGCGTCCGCGTCGACGCGCTCCGCCGGCCCGCGGAGACGGACCTCGGTTTCCAGGTGGTCCGCGGCGGTCCCGACATCTATCTCGTCGAGTGCCTCTCGGATCCTCTCGGCTGGGAGGCGCTGCTGGGGATCGCCGAGAAAATTTACGCGCGCAACGAGGCGCCGCCGTCGGCGGGACGCGCCCGCGGCGTGTTTCCGCTCTTCCACCTGCCATCGCAGGATGAGGACCTCGAGCGCGAGCAGGCTCTCGAAGGGCTCCGGAAGCTTGAAAGCCTCGTGCGGCGGGGAATCTTGTTCCCGTCCATCGTGCTCGACCGAGTGAACCGCAACGGCTACCCGCTCGAGCGGTGGGAGGACCTCACCGAGCTCGTGTCGGAGTTCCTCGCCATTGGCAGCGCGAGCGAGGCGGCGGGAGACATCTGGAGGACGTTCCCACTCGTCGCGGATCTGCACGGAATGGACGGCGCCGGCTCGCCCGGGCTCAGCTCGATCGGGCTCTCCCGTTTTCGCTTCAGCCAGGAATCGATCGCCGAGGAGCTCGCTCGCCATCACCTTCGCGACGTCCAGAGAGCTCTCGCGCGGACGTTCAGCAGCGAATCGCCCCAGCCCTCGGAGGAGCAGTGCCGCGACTTCCTGGGCTCGCTCGTCGCCCGCAAGGCCTCATCCATTCCGGACGGCGACCGGCGCATGGAAGAAGTCATCGTCGACTGGATCCGCTCTCTCGACTCCTCCGCCTCGCCGGGGCTCGTGGTCTGGGCCAAAGGGCTCGACCGCCTGCAGCTCGCCCTTTTCGAGCGCCTCGGCGAGACCGCGCAGCGCGTCGAAAACATCCGCCAGGAGAGCGAGGCCCTCGGGCTCGAGTCGCCCCTGAAAGAGAGCTGGATTGCGCGGTTGTCTGTCCTCTTCCCGTCGCACATGGCCTACGTCCCCACCGCGCTGGCCGGAGCGCTGGGCGGCTCTTTTCTCGGCTGCATCCTGCAGACGAACCCGCTCGCAGGGTACTTCGAGGGCGCGGCGGCCGGCGGCCTCGCCGGGCTTGCCCTCGGCTGGGTCATTCGCCAGCGCCGCGGGAAAGAGACATTCACGCTCGGCGAGCTCTCCGAGAGCGCCTTCACCACCGGCTTTCCGAGCCCGCGCACGCTCGAGTACCACGGCCGGCGCAAGTCGCGCGGGGCGAAGCCGTCCGGCGTGACGCTCCAATTGTGGGGCGAGTTGAAGACGCAGGTGGAGCCCGAGGAGCGCCAAAAGCTCGAGGAGCACAGGAAGAGGCTCGTGGAGGATCTCGAGTTCGCGCGCGGCGACGAGGCCGAGCTCATCTTCCTCGATAGGTGCATCAATTCGCTCCGCGAGCAGGTGGAAGGCTGGCGCGCCAAGCTCTCCGAAGTGGGCGTCTGGGAGCCGGGCGGGAGCTTCTCGGGGGATGTGTTTCCCGCCGACGGCCCGCGAAAAATCTACGAATGGCTCGGGGGCAGGGAGTCCGCCGAAGCTGCGGTGGCTCCTATCCTGTCGCGCGCCGAGCCTGGCCGCGCCCGGATCACGCCGATGGACGCCGCTGAGGAGGTCGCGACGGCGTGGGGCAAAGAGAAGGCTGCGACACTGACGCTCGAAAAGATCCTGGAGATCCTCGACGATCGCCCGGGCGATCTGCTCGAGCGCCTCAGCGAGGCGTGCGCTCCGCTTTGGCCGCGGCCCGGCGACCGCGACGAGCTTCTGCGATGCTTCGGCGAAGGTTTCTCGCGTTTCGCCCGCGAAAATGACCTCCGCCATTCGCTGCGCGACGAAGCGACGTTCGTCCGTGTGCTCGGCGGTGTCCGGAGCGGGGAGCTGGCGAAGGTGGAGCCATGAAGAGCCGCCTCCCGCGGATGCCGATCGAAACGTTCACAACGGAGGCCGGAAGAGAGGAGCGCTCATGATCCGCATCCCGAGCTTCATCGGCCAACCCCTCTCTACACTGAGCTCTTCTCACGAGCCGCCGCTCGAGCTTCGCGGCGCAGCCGCAGGATTGCTTCGGGCGGAGCGGCGCCTCGAGCTGGTGAGCCGATCGATCGACTCCTTCCGTGAGGCGATGCGGAGCCTCGGCCTCCTCGAAGAGTCGCGGAACGGCCAGAACGTGCAAGACTCCTGGCTCAAGATCAGCCGCTATTTCCTCGCGCCGATTTTCGACGGCGAAGGATTCCCCACGGAGAAGGCCACGGAGTACGTCGAAGCGCCGCGAGGCAGCGAGGAGACCGCGGCGCGGTGGGAGCGGCTCGTGCCGGAGATGGATGCCTTCGTCTCGGAGGAGCGTGCGCTCGAAAAGCTCTTCGCGTCGACGCCGGTCAGCGCGCACGCCGGCTTCCGCTGCCGCTCGCGACTCCTGCTCCTCGACCGGCGGGCCGAACGGATCAAAATCACGCTCGATCTCGTCCGCCGGGACCTGCTTGACCAGGCGCAGATCGCGCTCGACCGCCTGCACGGGGCGCTGGAGGACCGCGATCGGCCGGCGTCGGCGTCGAGACCGAAGCCGAAGTCGAAGCCGGAGGCGGAGGCGTAGGGCGAGAGGATGAGCTGGATCGAAGAAGTCCTGGGGCGGCTGCAAGACGTCGACGGCTTCGAGCAGGCGCGCGCGCGCCTCGACGAAGCGCTCCCGCGCATTCGCGACGCGGACGGCCTGAAAGAGATCCTGGGAGCGGCATCGCTCTTGTCCCGGGCCGCCGCTCTGAACGATCGAGTCATCCTGCCTGCCCTGGCGCGGGCGCTCGAGGCGCTCGAAGCTCTGCGCGGTCCGGATGCGGAGTGCCTCGTGATCGCCCTGGGCGACACCGGCCGGTCCTGCCTCTCGGTGCTCTCATCGCTCCGCCGCCCGGGCGCGTCCCCGCGGGCGTTCGCCATCGACCTGGAGACGTCGCGGATCCACGCGACGACACCGGACGTCGAACGGATACTGCTCGGCTTTGTCCGGGAGGGCGAGCTCGACTCGGCGCCCACTTACGGCCGATTGCTTCAGGACGCATATCACGCGGGGAGCGCGCCTTCGGGCCTGCCGCCGGCCATTGCGGAAGCGATCGCGAGCAGCGACTCGGCCTACATCACTACGCACATCGTTTGCGGCATCGAGGACGCGTGGGTTTGCGTCCTGCCGGAGCTCCTGCGCGGGCTGAAAAACGCTCTAGGAAAAGGCCCCCGCGGCACGATCCTCGTCCATCTCCTCTCGCGGGCGTCTCCACGGCTCCGCTCGGGGCAGATCGAGGCGCTCGACGAGCTCGAGGCCACGCGGCCATTCCACCAGGCGTACTTGCTCTGCGGCGACGAGACCGCGCTCGCGCGCCGTGTCGTCGACTTCATTCACATCGCTACGTGCGCGCCCGAGATCCTGCTCGATCAGGAATCGCGCCGCCGCCGCGGTCCTTTCTCGACGTACGGCATCGCGCTTGCGGAGTCTGGAGAAGCCAGCAGCGATCTGAAGAACCTCAACGAGTCGTTCGAGATGGCGGACCCGGCCTGTTTCCCCTCGGCGCAAGTCCTCCTCGACGCCGACTGCGAACGTGCTTTCGTGCTGCACCCCCCGTCGCAGCCCCCGCCGGAAGGGATGTGGCGGCTCGTGCCGGAGATCACTGCGGTCCCGGCGGAAATCGTCTCGACGACATTCTGCAGGATCCAGCGAGGGCTGCGCCGCAGCGACATCAAGCTGGGCTGACCGCTGCACCGCCGCGGGAATGTCTACTTTACGCGGTCCTCGATTTTTGACCCGATGATGTCTTCGAGCTCGGCGAGGAGCTCGACATCCTGCGCCGCAACTTTCTTCGGGGCGGGGCGTAGCGCCGGCCGCAGCTCTCCGGCCGCCTCGACGATGCGCACCGAGAGCCGCTGCGATGGCTGCGTCGGAGGCCGCGGCGGCTCCGGCGCCGCAGCTTCCAACCGTTGCGTCTCGCCTTGATCTCCGGCGCCTTCGAACTCGCCGAGAAGCTGCGTTGCCGCGTTGAGATCGCTGGGCGCTTCGGCGGCGATGCTGGTCGTGTCGCGCGGGGCGCCTCCCGGCGCGCGGGGAACTTCCGCTCCGACGGCAGGTGAGCGCCACGATCGCGTGGGAGCTGGTGGCGCGTGCTGGGGCGGCGGGCTCTGCTCAAGCTCGGACGCCGCGGGCGCGTCTTTCGAGATCCGAACTGAGCCCGTTGCAACCATGCGCCGCTGCGAGGCGGATCGTGCCGGTGGGGCGCGTGGGGCCGCTGGAGGAGCCGGTTGCGGTGAGGAATGCCCTGCGGACGCATAGGGCTGGGTTGAGTGCTCTTCGGCAGGCGTCTCGGTATCGACGAGCGCCTGCTTGCCGGCCTCGCCGATGGCGTCTGTGGTCGCACCGGGGTCCGTGGGCTCCTCCTCGATGAACTCGGCGGTGGCGGGAACCTCCGGCAGAGTCTCGCTGACAAGCTCCTCCGCGCTCCAGTCCTGCGGCACCGGCGCGGCAGCAGGGCTTCCGGCTGCGGGCGAGGTTGCAACCGGAGACGCGCGGGCGCCGAGGCCGAGGCGCTCGAGCATCTTAGGGCCGAGCAGGGCGAAATTGCGCGCTGCGCGAAGACCGAGCAGGGTGAGCAACGCCCCGCCGAGGAAAATGCCCGCGTATTTGATCGCGACGAGCCCGGGTGACGCGCCGGCGGCCGGTGGCGGAGGAGCCGGCGCTGCCATCGGAGCGGCGGCGCGGCTTATCGGCTCGGGCTCGGCCTCGCGCGGAGGCTCCGGAAGCCGCCCGGTACGCTGGGCGAAGGTGAGCGGCGGGGCGACGAGCTGACTCTCGAGCGATTTGACGACGGCACCCAGTTGCGTGACCGACTGCTCCGCCGACGCGAGCCGGGCCTCTTGCGCTCTGAACCGCTCTTCCCAGCGAGTCCGGCCCTGCGCGGCGTCGTCGAGCTTCTGCGCGGTCAGGCGAGCCGTCGCCTGGGCGCTCTCCTGCTCGAGCTCGACCCGCGTGACGCGCGCCGCGTTCTGCTCGCCTCTCCCCGCCTGCTCCGCGAGCGCGGCGTTCGTCCGGGCGAGCACGTCGTCGAGCCGCTCCTGCTGCTTGCGCAGGTCTTCGATCCTCCGGTCCTGGGCCCGATATAGATGCTCCGAAGAGCACCCCACGGGCAGGAGCACTAGGAATACGGCGAGCCGTCGCGTCCCGCGCGGGACGCCATGGATTCGGAAGTCTCGAGACATACTCAACCCTGATTGCAGAAGGATACGACACGTGCCACGAATCGGCAGGAAAGCCGGCGCGCCGCGTGTGGCTCCTTGATTTGCGGGGCGCAACGAAGCCGCATTGGCACGTTACCGGAAGCTCACGGCCGCGCACCTCCAACCTCAAGCCCGCCCACGCGAACTTCGATAGAGACCGATGGCCCAAACTCGCTCTATCTGTGAAATCCCCAGCGATAACCCCCACGCACGCGTGGCCGATCCGCTACGGCGGTCCGGTCCTCCTGACCGTCCTTTCCTGGACGATGGGCGACCTTTCGCCGCTACGGGAGATCGACGCGCAGTTCTACGACACGATCGTTCGCCTCCAGAAGCCGGGCCTGTTCGACGAGCCAAAAGCAGTCTGCGTAGGGATCGACGAGCTGCCGGCGGAGGGCGAAGCGGAAGCGCTCACGGAGCTTCTCGTCCTTCTCCGCGCTGCCGGAAGCTCGGTGATCGTCTTCGCATCGCTACCCGGACCGGACCCTGCCGCATTTCTCGACACGGCCGCGGAGCTGGGCAATGTGGTGGTCGGCCTGCCCGCGGACGAGGGCGCGGCGTCCGAGATGGAATCGAAGCGGCACGAGGTCCAGCTCGCGCTCCTGCGGCGCTACCCCGCTGCGCTTTTCGGGCTGGCCGCGGCTCCGCCCGCGGAGCGGGGGATCTGCCGGCGGCAGAACACGGTCGGCCAGGCCTGCGGCGTGAC
>Ga0111538_10005712_pt1 | contig 16963 bp, 9 predicted proteins | sample SoiMethybrSBSTD1_FD_79669 | JGI IMG/M metagenome (GOLD analysis project Ga0111538, IMG submission 79669) | Bulk soil microbial communities from a Populus tree surrounding site in Tennessee, USA - Soil MetaG P. TD hybrid SBSTD1 (version 2)... | ecosystem: Environmental > Terrestrial > Soil > Tree...
ATAGCACCTTAACTAACATCAAGGAATATATCCAAAAGCTCGCGTCCCCACATGTAAAATTTATCGTAACAAACCCCGAGTATGAAGAAATTAAAATTGTCGCGCAGATCAATTTTAACAGCCAGGTGGATGCCGGACTATACATTAAAAAAATGCAAACCGATTTGAAATATTATCTATCTCCTTGGGCATTCCGTGAAAACAATGAGATTCAGCTGGGGAGCAAGCTCTACAGATCTTCAATTATAGAGTTTATTGAATCCAGACCCTATGTAAATTTTATTTCTTCTATTCAGGTGCTGACTAATAACAGGGCAATTGAAGAACAGGTAATCGATGTCGACGAAAAAACCATAATAATTTCCAGCGAGGACCATCAAATTGAAGCCATCGCTTCTGATGGAAGCCGGTGTCAGACCAATCAGGGAATAGAAGAGATGATCGTCGATATTAATTTTGAAGTGCAATAAGCTTGAATATTTGTTATGGCAAAGAAAACCGACAAAAATATACTAAAGCAATACTTCAGAAGCGGGAACAGGCCAACCCAAAAGCAATTTCATGAGCTTATCGACAATTGCTACAATGACGTTTTGGATGCAGGTGTTTCAGGATACCAGGTACTGGTGGACTGGGAAAATAATACCATCAGCAGTATGAAAAGGGAGGCTGGAAAAACATACGTAGTTCCCTATTTCGATCGCATCAATGTACTGCATCGACGGGTCTATCATTACGCTATCCCATGCAACGTAGGCGCCGGACACACACTTGATCGGATCACGCTGGACATGACGTTCCCGCAGAACACCAATTACAATGTTAGAGACGGCAGAAAAGACGTCAACATCAAACAATCTGTCAGCGTTGAGTTTATCAAAGTTTACAATGGCAGCGAGGAAATTCATTCCGTTCAAGCGGGAATTAAAATAGACAAATCATTCCACGAGTTACAAATTCGAAAAGGGGCAACCCGATGGCTAGGCATCGGAATTGACATTGGGCTGCTCTATGACCTTAAATCGGATATTGCAGTCTCGGATCAATTAAATATCGCGGCGGAAGGTGCTAGCATGTTACAGCATATATTTGGAAGCGTCGGATGCAATTTTATCATTGAAGAATAACCATGGTGTCTTCGAAAGGCATATCCCGGCATGTGGGCAATATTGCGCTTGATTTCACTCGACTAAGAGACGAAGGACTCAGGCTAATCCAAGCTATGTCGGGTGACGTCTGGACCGATTACAATCTTCACGACCCTGGTGTAACAACGCTCGAGGTTTTGTGCTATGGATTAACTGAGCTAGGTTACCGCACGCAACTGTTGTACGATGCATTCAGCAGTGATGAATTGATGAGCGAAAATTTTATCGAAGAGTTCTTTTTTAAGGCCGACGATATTTTGACTAGCCCTCCCGTAACAAAATTGGATTTCGAAAACTTTATTGAAAAAAAACATCCGCAAGTCCTGAAAGCTTGGTTTAGCGAATATCCCGTATTTGTTTCCGGTAATGTGGTAGAATGGGGCTACGAAATAGCAGTTCTGCTAAAGCGTCACGCCAAATATCGAAATTTAAACACCGATGTAATTCAAGTTCCGTTTCCCGAGGCCAATACGTCTTTGGAAGTTATTTTTTTCGACCGCGACAATAAGCGATTGAATTGGAAGACCATTGCCAAAATCGCCGGCTGCAAATGGGACCGGAAGAATAGTGATAACTTTTTTGTCTTTGGCGAGGCCAACTGCCAGGTCCCTCTGATACTGGAGGTAATTTACCAAAATCGTACTCAGACAAAATCCATTCGCGTCAACGCACGGGTAACCCTAAGTCACAGCATGCAAGGTCGGGAGGGCGATACAACAATTGAATTGTACAAAGATTCAATCACAAAAAAACTTGAAAGTTCGGAGTTCCGGGACGCGATCAAGCATACGTTAGAGAAGGAGCAGCGCAAGACCGATATTCTCAAGGACATAAAAAGGACGCTTTTGCCCCATCGAAATCTTTGTGAAGATTTTATCGTCTTGCGGGTCGTGAATGAGCAGGCTGTGAAGTTGGATGCGGAAATCATCCTGAACGATGACGCTCCGGCATTTTCAACCATGCTCAGGAGAATCTATGATCACCTGGACGATTTCTTGTTGAGGCTTGTTACCCAATCCAAACAGGAGTCTGTCGACAAGAAAAATGTTTTATATGGATCAAATTTGATCGAGGAGATGGTCAAAGTAAAAGGTGTGGAAGCAGCCAGAATTCTCACACTCAACCTCTATATTGATGGCGTCCCTACAATCTCTTTAAAAGAAGCGGCTGCTTTCGAGTGCATTAATCTCCAGCGCTTTTCATATTATGTTCCAAAGGTGAGCCGGGAAAAATCCCGTGTCACATTTAAATCAGCAAAAGTTGGCGAGGAAGCCATTGAGGTGGACGCACGAGGAGAATCGCATTCATATGAACCATTTTCAATCAGCGAGGAATTTGAAAGTATCGCAATTGAAAAACACAGAGATGTCGGAGATGAAAAATCTTTTTTTGACTCTTTGGAAGATTATCGTTCGATTCAGCATGACTTCCCACAAAATTACAATTTAAATGAAGACTTATTGAATGAAAGATTGCCCGAATTCTTAGCGACCCGGACAAAGCAGTTCAAGACTTACTTGATTTTTTTTGAACGCATCATGATCGACTATCTTCATAAACTTCATCACATCATGGAGCTGTTGAGCGTCAAACAAAAATCTGAGGCAGTCGCGAATGAACTTGAACGATTAAAAAAATATCTTCCGGAAATCGAGCATTTGACGTTAGTGGATGAAAATGTTTGGAGGGAAATCGACTCCTCGGCGAGCGACGTCAGCATCAAATTAAAGCAACAGAATAAAATTCTCGATCACCTTCTGGCACGATTTGCCAGTACCTACACACCGGTGACGCAAGGCACCGACGAAGTTGAAAATTTGAGAAAAACTTTGAGGGTCAAAACTTCCATCTTAAAAGAGATTCCAGTTATTACGCGCGAGCGCGGAATGGGCCTCCCGGTAAATCTCGAGGGTGACCTTTGGGACACTGATTTAATATCCGGGTTTCAAAAGCGTGTATATCGCCTTCTGGGGATCAGTGACGAATCCCTCCGCCACATTCAAATCTCAAAATCAAAGGGAAACGAACTGGTCGGATTTTATATCGTCGAGCACATACTTCTTGTAAAAAGGGAAGCCACCAACATTGCCAACAAGAAATTCAACAGTGCTGCCGAGTTACTTTACGACTATATTGTTTACATGTCAAAAAAATATGAACAACAGCCATCTTATTCGTTTCAATTAACCATTGTTCTTCCGAACTGGATAATCTCGCAGCGTGACCAGCAAAATAGAATTGAAAACATAATAAGCGAAGAGTTGCCAGCGCATATACTCCCCTATTTCCATTGGTTGAACAAGAAGAATATGAGTGAATTTGAAAGCTGTTATGCTGATTGGCTGGAAGCATTAATGCGTCTCAATTCTAACGAAGAATGAAATGAAGCAAACGCATTTCATAGAGAAGCAGAAGTTGGACTTCAAATTTACATCCGAACAAAAGGCAAAGGACTGGAATAAAAGTACCGCGACATTCAATGATCAGGAAATAATTCCAGTTTTAGAGGAGCTGTTTAACAAACATATCCCCGCGGATCGATGGTACTCCATTGCGACTTTGGAAGTAGATCTTGGTGAAATATCTTCGCGCGAATTAAGAACAGTTCTATTCAAGAAAATTGAGGCTGAGCTGATGAGTTGTTTAAACAAGAGTAACGTATCAAATAACTTCGCCGCCGACGTCCAATCCGTTCTACCGACAAAAGGCATGACGGTTAAGAACTCTATTCAAAAAGTACTTGAAATATTTTACACCTTCCTTGACCATGGTATTCTGGCCTGGAATAGTCAAATCAAAACGGTAGAAGCGTTGGAGCAAGAAATACGAGAAGGCATTGCCTTGGTCGACCTAGCTTCATTACCAGCGTTTCGCCATCGTATCACCCTTCGATTTGTGAGAGAACGGTTGTTCTATCAATTCACGGAATCGTTTCGGAACGAAATACTCCAACTCGTATTTTCGAAAGAACTAAAAATTCTGGAAGCTTTTAAACATTTCATCCTAACGAATTTAGAATCTTCATCACTTGCTCCTGTATCAAGGAAACAAATAAAGAAAATTGTCTCAGTGGATGTAAATGCATGGATTATTTCGGACGGTTCAAGTTCTCAAGCGGACTTACCGGAAACGATTATTTTTTCCGTGTTCGAAAAGATAACCAGCGGCAAAAATGAAAGAGATCAAATTTTCGATTTTATAAAGTCGCTCTACCATTTCAATGAAAATGAAGTAAAGATTGGAGCTGAAACTGAAGCTATAAAATTGGTGAAGCGCTATGCCTCCACATTCATCGCGTCCCTCTCCCCTAAAGCAGATTTAACCTTGCCTGAATCTTTAACCAAGGTTATCCCATCTCAAAATCAAACAAATGTCTCGGATTTAAATTCCGCACGGGGATCTACTGAAAGGGGCAGTTCTTCAACAGAACCCTTACAAGCACCTAAGGGCGCGGCGCCTTCGAAACCTGATAAAAAAGGGCAAAAAGATGTGGTCACTGGCGCTGAAAAGTCCCTACCTGTCTTTGACGATGTCACGCGATTTTCAGACAGTCAAAATTCCAAGGACGATTCACAAAAAATTCAACTTTCTGAAAAAAAAGAATTACGTGAATCGAAGCCTGATTCCAACATCAGGGAAATGGAAAAAAGAAGGCAAATGCAAAAAAGAACGAACACGCCAGCAGATGAGGAGGTAGCCGCGGCGCTGGAGGAGTACTACGTTTTAAACGCAGGACTCGTACTTTGCTGGCCTTATTTGAATCAACTTTTCAAACGGACGGGATATTTGCGGGATGGAAATTTTAAGGACCAAAAGCGTCAGCAACGGGCCGTTCACCTATTAGGATATTTGGCTGGGTTTGAAGAGTGTGAAGAGCATGTGTTGACTATTGCCAAGTTGTTAACGAACTGGCCGTTGTCGATGCCTGTTATAAAACGGTTGAAGCTCACGTTGCAGGAAAAAAAAGAAGCCAATGACATGCTTACAAATATGATTCTTAATTGGCAAATCTTGAAAAATACATCTATCGACGGGCTGCAATCATCCTTTTTTCATCGGCCCGGAAAACTGAGGAAAGAAGAACAAGGATGGAAGCTTATTGTTGAGCAGAAGAGTTATGATATGCTGCTGGATCATTTACCCTATAGTATTGCGATCATCAAGCTTCCTTGGATGAAAGAAATTTTAAGAGTGGATTGGGCATAATACTTTAGACGATTAAAAAATATGGCATTCAGGTCGTCTTTATATCAACCGAAAATAAGCTCCGCTGCCTCGAGCCCAAGGCGACCTTTTTTTTCAAAACTGAACAAATCGGGTTCTCGCGAGAGCGAAAAATTCTTTTCACCAAACCTTAAGATCGGGGAGCCAAACGACAAATATGAAAAAGAAGCCGACGCGATGGCCGATCACGCTGTAAATTCCACAAATAGCTCCGCTTCGAATGCTATTCAGCGTAAATGCGCCAAGTGCGAGGAAGAAGAGAAGGTTCAGCGAAAAAAAGAAGAGGAAGAAGTTCAGCGGAAACCGATAGAAGAAGAAGAGGAGACTGTTCAAAAAAAATCCAGCAATCCTGAGGAAGAGAAAGAAGTGCAAATGAAGGCGCTGGAGGAAGAAGAAGAACCGATGTTGCAAAAGAAGGCGCTGGAGGAAGAAGAAGAGCCGACGTTGCAAAAGAAGGCTGCGGAGGAAGAAGAACCGGTGCTGCAAAAGAAGGAAAGCTCAGACATAGAGGAAGAGATACAAACAAAAGGTGAGTCCAACCACCCTCACGCCAATTCACTAGCCTCGACGTTGTCAAGCAACAAAGGCAATGGCTTTGGCCTGCCTTCGCAGACCCGAAAGGAAATGGAGCATTCGTTCGGTACGGACTTCAGTGGCGTGAACGTTCATACAGACTCAACGGCTGTTCAAATGAATAAGGATCTTCATGCGCAGGCCTTCACCCACGGCTCCGATATTTACTTTAACCATGGAAAATACGATACGTCAAGTACGGCAGGCAAGCATCTGCTCGCCCACGAGTTGACGCATGTCGTTCAACAAAATTCCGTGTTGAGAAAAAAACGAATCCAGCGTCAATTGGTTTTTGGGAGCGGCTATGCGGGCTACCCGGGTGAAACAGCCGAAGTTGCAAAAGCAAAAGGCGGAAAATGGAATCCTACTACCATTGACTTTAGCACAAACGCGGGAAGGTCAGGCGGCGGATCAGGTGCAAAGGACCTGCCGGAGCTCATCCAGTTCATCGGCAAGCAAGGAAAAGGCGCTATTAAAAAACTAGGCATCATAGGACATAGCAACGCACAGGCTCTGGGACTCAGTGGCGATGTGCATACCCAGGGTGTGCCCTTGAGGGGCGTAATTATGGAGCAGACTTTGAAGGCCAATAAGGCAAAGATCGATGCCGTCAAGGACCGGTTCGCGGCGGATGCCTCGATCATACTCTATTCGTGTAACTCAGGTGGTATCAGCAACGGCCTGGCGGATGCTGTCAGTGAAGCATTTGGTGTTTGTGTAAAGGGGTTTAAAAATAATGTTCTTTGGTGTATTACATTCAATGAGTCCCCCGTGAGCATCACCAGCAGGGGCAATGTATTTTACGAAAACCCAAATGATCCGCTGGCGGGAGCTGGTCTCCATCCTTCGTGCGCCAACTTCCACACGAAGGTGGATGATCTTACGCCGGATGTGAATTCGTGTAAAGGGGTGCCCAAGCCTGCTGAAAAGAAATGTGTTTCTCCTCAGGACATCCCGGTTCTGGGGTCCAGCCAATTTGAACTGGCCTCATTTTCTGAAAGAGAAGTGCTTCCTGGTTTTGCGCAGCCTGGCGCAGGATTTGAAGGTTTGACTTTTATGGATGGCTTGAAAGCTAATGAGATCGAAAAAAGATCCCGGGTTGTCCAATTGCAAGAACGGCTAAACCATCACGGTGCTTCCCTGATTCCAGATGGAATGTTTGGGCAAAACACGCTGGCATTCCTGAACCAATTCCAATCGCGGATTGGGCTACCGCCTACCCATACCGTTGATTCAACAACGAGCATGGCCCTACTGCTACCACCCTCGCCAGAAAGTGATGTCACGATAATAAGTGAAATCGAAGGATTAAAAGCCGGCGATGGGTTGAAATTCGGTACATTTAATTTGAGACCTCGGGTTAGTCGCCTTCAACAATTACTGACTATTCATGGAAGGTTCACCAAGATCGATGGAATGTTTGGGCCAAAGACTTTGTCGGCAATGAACATATTCCAAGCTTCCCGCGACCTCACGACGTCCGACACCGTGGATCGTGGCACGGCAGATGCGCTGGAGGGACGTTCCCCTGGCCTTTGTCCATTCGGGCAAATACCATTAACCGTTTAATCCGGATCACATGTTCAGTTCAAGTCTCAGAGACCATTGGAAGCAGGCATTTGATGATCTTTCGACAGTAATTCAGAACCGGCTCGATCATTTTTTTAGCAACGATCACCAGCCAGAACCGGCGATAAATATTCAAACCCCAAATCTTAAATACTTATCGCATCAATTCTCAAAGGAGGAATACGTTGTACTGTTGATCGCACTTTTACCCCACGTTCAACCCGCCTTCTTCGATCAAATCATACAACAGAAATTTCCGCAAGGTGGAGATTTTCCCCAACTTGGCGGTATTCGGGGGAAACAGTTTCGGGGCTTCCTTCCCACCGGCGAAACCGTGCTCTTTATATTAGCGGGAACGGACCTTGAAAAGAGATTTGAAGTGAGTAAATTATTTCATGAGACACATTTTTTTGCTAAGAATCATCTCCTGTGGCTTGACGAGGCAATTGTAGGAGAACCTAAAATGAGCGGAAAGCTTGTCGCGTCCAACGAGACATTAGACTTCATGATTTACGGTCAACTTACCAGACCAAAATTTGGAATTCAGTTTCCAGCACAGCTTATCGAAACACAGCTCCAATGGAAAGATTTAATTCTCAATAGTCATACCTCGCGTCAGCTTAAAGATCTCGAGAACTGGATTCAGCACGGACAAACCTTGTTGTATGAATGGAATATGAAGGACAGAATCAAACCAGGTTACCGGGTATTGTTTTATGGACCACCGGGAACCGGCAAAACACTTGCCGCGACGTTGCTGGGAAAGTATACAGGCAAGGACGTTTATAAAATCGACTTGTCGATGATCGTTTCAAAATTCATTGGGGAAACTGAAAAGAACTTATCAAACCTTTTTGCGCAGGCAGAAAACCGTGATTGGATCTTATTTTTTGATGAAGCCGACGCCTTGTTCGGCAAGCGCACCAATGTTCGCGATGCGCATGACAAATACGCTAATCAAGAAGTATCTTATTTATTACAACGGGTTGAGACGTATGCGGGTATGGTTATACTCGCATCTAATTTTCGGGATAACATTGATGAAGCCTTTGTTCGTCGTTTTCAGTCGATCGTATATTTTCCAAAACCGAAGAAAGAAGAGCGGTTGAAGATCTGGCAAAATGCTTTTCCACGCAACGTGCAATTTGAAAGTTCAGTAAGTCTGGAAAAGGTGGCAGACCAGTATGAACTTACGGGAGCGAACATAGTTAACATCGTACAACAGGTTTGTCTTCAAACGTTGTCTCGGGGTGAAACGTCGGTTAATGCGGATGATCTAAAGAACGCGGTGCAAAAGGAATTGGCGAAGGAAGAGAAGATGTTGTGAGACCGGTCAATCTAAAATACGGCTTCGAAATCAGACTCCGTAAACAAAGTTGGCTTTCATAGGAAAGAATTAACTTTTCTTATCGCCTCCACCAATGCGATCATTGGCCTAAATTGCAATGTGCGAAGAACGACATTGAGAAATTTGCAAGAATACTGACATCGAAGTATTAATTTGTGGGCAAGCATATTACTTGTTTGCCAGAATGAAAGGCAAGCGTAAGCACATACTTACAGAGTCAGGAATTTAGCCAGCAACGCAGGAGATACCAGCAATCAAAGCATCGCTAGTTGTAGGATAGTAATTGCTTCTTCAAATTAAATTTCTGAATTTCTGTACCGAAAAAAACATCAACACTATGGCGCGACTTCCAACCATTTACACCGTTTGGGCCCCTGATGCTATTCAGCCTGCAGCCACTCTTCAGCAGATTCTCCAAAAACTGAAAACGGAAGCCAGGGTTGCTGATTTTATGAAGCTGGAGATAGAGGATACTCAATTGTCTTCTATGGAAAACCTGGAAGACGGGGATTTAATCTTGATCTTGCTAACCTACCAGCTTGAGTCCGAGCAGACAGAAAACAAAATCAGCGCCTTTAAAACAAACCGGCCGGGTGTCAATGTAGCTGAAATTGTTATAGACAATATCCCTTATGAAATTGGATTTATAACCTTCCCGACGGACCTAAGACCAATCCGCGAGCGGGCGGATATAAATGCCGCGTGGAGCAGCATTGAACAAAGTCTTAAAGACATGTTCCCAATAAAGGAGATCCATCAGCCAGAGCCGGAAGAACAATTGATCAATAAACGTCTTAAGGCGGTAGAGAACCATCCGGAGTACCCAGCCTTACTCCAGATTAAACCAAGCGCAGGAGCACTCTATGGGCGCTTCGGATGTACGGCCGTCTTTGGGGTGATCTTCGCCGGGGGGGCAATGGTCATGATGTCCAATGTGGGAGGTTCCTCAGATTCGGTCTTTTCTGCCGTACTTTTATTCTTTGCCGCTGTCGGCATAGGAATGACTTTATGGGGTATCTTTAGATTCATCAAACTCAGTGGAGCCAAACTCACCAGACCATCTGCGTTGGTGGTGGATAAAAGATTTGCTGTAAGAGGCAGCGGCGGAAAACACGGCTCTTCAACTACCACACATTACTACGTCACCCTCGAACTTCGTAACGGCGAAAGACAAGAGTTAGAAGCAAAGGAGAAGGTTTATGGAACGATTACAAAGGACGATGTCGGCGTTGCATACATACGAGACGGATTCCTTTTGGATTACCGCCGGATCGCGGGCATATGAGTATGGGCGAGAGGATATTTTCCGATTGTTTGTGATGCCGTAAGAGAATAACAAACGAACATAAAAACGCAATCATGATAGCCGCAAAATTAAAACTGTTATCTTATTTATTACAACGGGTTAAGACTATAGGGAATAGTGATCCTTGCTTCTAATTTCAGGGATAACATAGATGAAGCATTTGTTCTTCGCTTTCAGTCGATCGCATATTTTCCAAAACCCAAGAAGAAGAAGCGGATGAATATCTGGCAAAATACTTTTCCACGCAATGTGCAATTTGAAAAATTCAGTAAGTTTAGATAAGGTGACAGGGCAGTATGAACTTACTTGAGCTAACATAGTCAACATCGTACAACAGCTTTGTCTTCAGGCGTTAGTGCGGGTGAAACTGCGGTTAATGCGGATGATCTAAGGAACGCGGTGCAAAAGGAATTGACGAAGAAAGATAAAATGTTGTGACAACGGGCAATCTAAAAATATGGGCCTTGATATCAGACTCGGCAAAACAAACTGGGGTTTCAAAGGAAAAAATTACCTCTTCTTAATTGCCATTGATCAATACGATTATTGGTCTAAATTGAAATGTGCGAAGAATGACGTCGAGAAATTTAAAACGATATTAACTTCAAAGTATCAATTTGAGGAAGCGGATATCACCTATTTATCAGACTCAAAGGCCAGTCTACGGAACATCCTTGCTGGGTTCCGAAATTTTGCAAATAAAATTACGAAGGACGATAATCTCATCATCTACTTCTCAGGCCATGGACATTACATACCTGAAATTGAGACTGGTTATTGGATACCGCAAAATGCTCACTGCGACGAGGACTACGAAGATGAATTTATAAACACGGTGGTTATCGTCGATAAGTTACGGGCTATTAAGTCTTTGCACACTTTTCTCATAGTGGATGCATGTTTCTCGGGGGCACTGCTGGCCCATAAGAAAGGTTCGATTACCAGAACAGAACAGCATAAGTCAAGGCGCGTGTTTACCTCGGGGAGGCACGATGAGTTGGTGAACGACGGACCTGAAGGTGGTCATAGTCCATTTGCTGAAAGCCTTCTGAATGTTCTGATTGAGAACACCAATCGGTATATTTCTGTGTCCAGACTTATCGTGGAGATAAGGGAAAAATTAAAAGGAAATCAGTCCCCGCAGGACGGCAGAATTAACGATGATGATGGGGGAGATTTTGTGTTTCATGTCAAAATCAGCGAGGCTGAGATCTGGGCGAGTTTGGTTAAGCAGAACGATAAGGACGCTTACAAAAAATTTGCGGAGCAATTCCCAAACAGCGCATATCGTGAAGACGCTGTGGAGATGTATGAATGGCTTACGGCCAGTGAAACCAATACCATCAAGGCACTTACGTCCTATCTTGAGAAGTATCGTGGCAAAGGGAAACACGCTCCGATGGCTATTAGCGCCCTTGATGCCCTGGAGGAGGAGAAGTGCTGGCAAAAGACAAAATCAAAAAATACGTGCTCTGCTTACTACCAATACATCGGCCAATATCCCAATGGGAAGTATGTAAAAGAGGCGGAAGAAATGATAAAAAAATTGTGTGCTGACGAAGATGAGAAAGGGCGTGAAAGGATATTGCCAATTGGCCCAACAACGCCTGTAAATTTGGAAGAGGAAAAAGCATGGAGCGATGCACAAAAAGAAGACACATTCCTTGCGTACCAAGACTTTAGCCAATCATTTGCAGACAGCAAACATGTGTCTGAAGCAAAACTCAAGATGAACACTCTCGATAAAATGGCTTCTGACAGAATTAGAATAGAATCAGCATCCACTATTGAGATTGAGAAATCGCCATTATCCTTGAAAGACAAGGTTAATTTGTTGGAGAAACTAATAAAAACCTGTAAGAAGTATTTTCAGGACTATCCAGCAGGACGTAACAACATACAGGTTAAGAAAATCAAGGATAATTCTCAAATCAAGTTGTTAAATTTGTTGAAGTAACAGGCACGTAGAATAATCTATTCGAAAATGGGAGCAGAAGGTGAGTTATCTGGCACTAGGGGATTGGACCTTAAAATTGATGAAATGAATTGGGGGTTTAAAGGAAAGAATTACCTCTACTTAATCGGAATTGACCAATATCAATATTGGCCGCCGCTGAAGTGCGCTGTAAAAGATGTTCAGGACTTCGCTGATATTGTAACATCACGATATCAGTTTGATAAATCAGACATAATATTATTGAAGGACTCCGAAGCCACGGAAAAAAAAATACTTTCAGGGTTCAAGCAGTTGGCTGAAAAAGTAACCGATCAGGATAATTTAGTTATCTATTTTTCAGGTCATGGCCATTATATGGCTAAAACAGGTTATTGGATCCCCGTGAATGCGAATGTGGGTGATGAGTCTGAAGATGAATTTATCAACACCGCCGTAATTGTTGATCGGTTGAGAACCATTAATTCACTTCATACTTTCTTAATAATTGACGCATGCTTTTCCGGGACTCTAATCACACAGATAAGGGGAACGGCGCCCAAGAGTGAAAGATATAAGTCAAGGCGGATTTTAACTTCCGGTAGAGCAGAAGTTGTAAGCGATGGCCCCGAGGGCGGCAATAGCCCATTTGCATCAGGAATTCTGAATGAGTTACGCAACAATACAGACCCATACATTTCAGCCTCTAAGCTTATTGCAGAAGTTCGAGAATATGTCGAAAAGCAAGCTCAACAAACTCCTAACGACGCAAGGCTTGTAAATGCCGACGATCAGGGTGGAGATTTTATTTTTCATCTAAAACTTAGCGACGCTGAAATCTGGGCGACTGTAGTTAGGCAGGATACAAAAGAAGCTTATAAAAAATTTGCGGACGAATTCTCAAACAGCACACATCAAGCAGAGGCCCTCGAGACTTACAAATGGCTGGTGGCAAGTGAAATGAACACCATAGCATCATTAACTAACTACATTAGTGACCACATCGATGGAAAGTTTGTTCCGCAGGCTCTGGAGGCATTAGAAGAAGCCTATTGGCTTAGAGCTAAATCTGAGGATACGTTAGCCTGTTATTTCGAATATCTCAAACAATTCCCGAAGGGAAAGTATGTTACGGAGGCAAAAACAGCGGCTAAGAAATTCCGCCAAAGTGAGGATGACGGAGCATTAGAAAGGGATCTCGAAGTTGAAAGAACGTTGCGGCCGCCTGACAGGGTAATAAAAGACAAACCAGACGAGGAAAAGGCATGGCAGAGTGCCAAAAACTCAAATACTTTTGTTTCATATCGGGATTTTACGCTTGCATTTCCAAGCAGCAATCACGTGATGGAAGCAAAAGAAATGATGGAAAAACTCGATATGATCGCATCAAATAGTGTTAAGTTTTTTGTTGCCACTCCGACGCCAACATTTAAAGAAAAAATTGAAAAATGTATCAATTATTTTCACGAGTTTCCTGGCGGTTCAAATAATGCCATAGTTAAGCGCATTAAAGACAAGTTGGAGATCGAAAGAATTCGAAATGGTAAGTGACCTTAAACCTTGTGATAAGGATTTTTGATTTTTATATCAATATTACGCGTAATCCAATCCTGAATCTCAGGAATGTAATTGTTAGTTGAAACCTGCAGGCCTTTGTCTCCACGACTCATAGGACCCGGCAACGGCGGCATTTCAAAACGTGTTACTTGCTGTTTAAAGTCAGATGTACTCACCATCAGCTTGATCGTGGTAACGCACTCTTTATAGTTGTATCCTGCAATTTCTTCCTCAAGCTTTAAAGGAATAAAAGCGCCATCCCAGGCCCAAACTTCCGTGTTTCGATCGATACCCACTACCACCTCATTTAGCAATTTCAGATAAACGCCGAAATTAAAATCCAAATAAAGCAACGCACAATATAATTTTCTGTCGCTCGTATTGCGCAATTTGATTTTAATACTGTGATCTGAAATACTACCCTCCTTACCTGCAAATCGTGGACGTATTGCCCCCTCCTCGATTTTAATCTCCTCATCTCGTTGAATAGCATTTTTTTGATAAAAAGAGATTTCTACGGGAAACCTGCTAAACAGAATCGGATTCGGATTTTGCAAGTTTTTAACAAATTCGAATTGAGCGAGATGCTGAAGATAGTTCCGGATTATAGTCGCTGAATTGTTCGAAGTATAATTGACGGGAAGGATAATGGGAACCGATGACATTTCTGGACGAGATACAAAAACCTCCTTACCTTCTTGTTCAATACAATAATCGGCCTCTCTCTGAAGTTCGGTGATCATCAGATTTTTGCCTGGGGCAGATGACAAAGAGGCAACAAGATCTCCTTTTATTTCATTGTCCTTAACGTCGATATATATCTTTAGCGTTGTAAAAAGGTAATCTGTGCTGTAACCTTTATAAGAAAGGCGTTGATCCAACTTATCGTTGTCCTGCTTTTCAAATGTAAGCTGTGCATGAGTCGGGTACAGCTCTTGCAACTTCGCAACGTAGCTTTCCTGGGAATTGGTAGTAATGACGTTGATAGTAGACTCGTGAGACAGGCCATGCATCGAACCAAAATCGATTATCCAGCCCTCCGTCTGATTAAAGCTAATATTCCCATACAGTGGTTTACCTCCGCCCTTCTTGTTTAGAAATCCCAGAAACAAACTGCTTTCGTCATCGCCTGAAACATAGGTCCGGGGTGTCTGTCTGAATTGATACCTCAGGTAATTTTGGATCCTTGCTTGCAAGTCATAATACGTGACCAATCCTTCGCTACGCGTCAAAATTTCCAAAAGGTTTTTGGTAAACACACCTTCGCCTCCAACTTCAAAAGCGGATTCGTCATGCTGGCATGCTGCCATCTGAATGTGTTTTCCTTCCGCGAGATATTGTGTTATTGAATTTATTTTGACTTCATCGAAGGAAATTGTTTTTGAAAAAATAAAATCTTCCCATGGTCTTGCTGGGAAAGCTTGGGATAGGCGTTCGCGACAAATCATTCGCCGTTCAAGTGCGTCCTCACCAAGCCCGAGGACAAAGCCATTTCGCGTATTTCCACCCGAATGGCAACAATCAAAAATCGTGAGAATATGAGAACCCTTCTTCGCGACCTTGCTGATCAAATAGCGCAGCTCCTTATCCGCCAACAAATTGAACTTAGCTTTGCCGTCGGACAAAGTGTAACCATCATAACAGACAATGGATTCAAGTTTATGATCTTCTTCAACTGGCCAGAAAACAGGATCAGCCTCTTCCTGGGTACCATGTCCCGAGAAATAAAAAAAGACCACGTCATTTTCGCCCGCGGGTTCATAATGCGTAGTGATTGCATTTACTATATTATTCTTGGTCGCCTGACCATCCGTTAGCGTGTGAATGTGAACTTCAAAATCAACTGACTCCTTTTCCAAATACGATACGACCTTTTGTAAGTCATTGAGACACCCCCTTAAAGCAGGGATAGGAGGCGCATAGTTGTTGATACCAACCAACAATGCGTATAGATGAGGCCGGGGAGAGGTATGAGAGGCCATTCATTAATTTGGAAATATTTTCGCGAACAGCAATGCTTCGCTCAGAAATTATAGCATTTTACTATTGAATACATTAAATTTAATACTCAACCCGGAAAAATACGTCACATATTGCAAACGCCCAGATTTGCCAAGAATGATTTCAAACTGGATTGAGTGCAACGAAGGTGATGGTCAGCAGGCGAAAATCGACTCATTACCTCATGCCAGAAAAGATTTCTTAACGAAGTGCAACCAATGACGGGGTCAAACAAGTATGGCACGCCCTTACAAATCGGCATACGGTTAAATTAACGTTAGTGATATTTTAACAAACTAGTTTTCGCTAAAGCTAACTGGAGAATACGATGTCAGAAGTACTGCTTCTTGTTTTCGTTGTCACAATTGTGCTGATAGTTACAGCTGTCCTTAAAAGGCGACGCAAAAGTGCTCAAATGGAACCCCTCGTTATGAGTCCTCCAGTCAAGCCAACGGTTAACACATTCGTTTCTCCTACTATTCAATTGATACACGCCTCCGATGCGCAAGATCATATCGGGGAATTGAAATCAATTCTCTTTCGAATGAAAGAAGAAAACAGAATTTCCGACTTCGCTGCGCATGACATTAGTTTAAATCAGGATTTCAAAGACGAGGATTGTCAAGGAATCCTTGTGATGTTGACAAATGGACTGGGTCAACTCAGAAACGACATTGAAAGCGCGTTGAAAAATATTATTCAGAAAAACTCAAATGTGAAACTAATCGAAATTATTGTCGATAACCTTCCGTATCACAACGACTTCATTTCGCTTCCGCATGATTTATTACCTATTCGAAGCCGCGCAGATATGAATTCGGTTTGGACCGGCATCGAACGTGACCTTCACGCGATTTTTCCAAGGCACGAAATAGAAAAACCATACGTACCGCCACCGCCCCCGGCGCCGAAAACGCCCAAGAAGACACGCATAATACTCACTGCGCTAATCGTTCCATTCCTAATTTTTTTTGCGTTTGGTACGGTCAGCGCAAATACGGATGACTTAAGGTTAATATTTTTTTGCACTGCTGCCGGATTAGGCCTTGCACTCTATTTAATTTGGAAAAGGCGGACTGCGGTTTCCGGCGTTCAAGTAACAAGGCAGGATACCTCGGTAACAAGAAACGACACAGCGCGCTTAAGAGGAATTGTAAAAGGATTTCAGCAGCGGTTCGAAATAGGAAGGTTCAACAACAAGCCTAAGATTGTCTGGACATTTCGCATTGATCGTTATGAAAGCGGTAAGCTGATCAATACCATTCCTGTTCAAATGGTTGGGCAATCATTTGAGGGTGACATCA
>Ga0111538_10005713_pt1 | contig 16961 bp, 15 predicted proteins | sample SoiMethybrSBSTD1_FD_79669 | JGI IMG/M metagenome (GOLD analysis project Ga0111538, IMG submission 79669) | Bulk soil microbial communities from a Populus tree surrounding site in Tennessee, USA - Soil MetaG P. TD hybrid SBSTD1 (version 2)... | ecosystem: Environmental > Terrestrial > Soil >...
CGTCGCCCCGGACGAGCTTGACGCCGACCGGCGATCCGGGCTGAAGGGCACCCGGGGCCGCTGCGGCGGCGGACGGCGCGGACGATTGCATCGGAAGGAATCCCGCGCGCGTCAGCGCGGGTGCGATGCGGCCGACGCCGGCCGCTCCAAGTCCCGCGACGGCGAGCGGCAGGGCGGGGGAGGCGCCGGACACGGGGCGTGCGCCGAGGCGATCGATGCGCGACGCGAAGAACGCCGGGAGGTCCGCCGGCCTCTCCGTCGAGGCGAGCACCTCGCTCCAAGCCACGCGGGAGCCGGCGCGCCGCTTGCCGCCGACCGGTTGATCCCCGCGCGCGCCGATCGCGAGCATCTCCCCGATCGGGGTGATCCCCGCGATCGCCTCCTTGGAGAAGCCCCAGCTGTACGCGACGGCGCCGATGAGCTTGCCGTCGATGAACACCGGACTGCCGCTCATGCCGGCCATGATCCCGGTCGTCGCCAGCGGCCCCCCGCTGCATCGCGCGAGGATCAAGTCCTGCTCGGGGCCGATGTGCGGGATCGTCCCGACGATCTCGACCGAGAACTCCTCGATGCGATCCCCCTGGAAGACGGTGCGTCCGATTCCCTTCATTCCGGGACGGATGCTCTCGAAGGGGAGGGTCGTCGGGGCCGCGGCGTGCCCGAGGCTCGCCAGGCAGACGAGCATCGTGACGAACGGGAGGAGCGCAATTCTGCGGGGGAGAGGCATCGCCATCCGGTGGGCTCGAATCGAGGATATCACGCGAGGGACGGATCGACCCGGTCGCCCCCCGCCTCGACCGCCCGGCGCAGGGAGGCCCGGGCCGCGTCGAGGAAATCGGCGGCGGACTCGAGCCCGTCCCGCGGCGCATCGCAGAGGCCGACGCTCACCGAGGCCTTCACCGGAAGCGCCCGGCGCGACGCCGCCGGATCGCCCTTGACGAGCAGGCGCGACGCCAGGGCGCGCGCCCGCTCCGCGACGACCCGCGCCCCCGCACCGGTCGTCTCGGGAAGGAGGACGGCGACCTCGTTCGCGCCGGTGCGGGCGATGACGTCGATCTTGCGGAGGCTCCGCCGCAGCGCCTCGGCGAGCCCCCGGCGCCACTCGTCGAGGGCGGCCGCCCCATGGGTCTCGACGAGCGCGTCGAGGTGGTCGACCGCGAGCAGAAGGATCGCGAGGGGATGTCGGTAACGGGTCGCTCGCGCGAACTCGCTGTCGAGCACCTGGTGCAGGAGCGAGGACGATCCCGCCCAGTCGAACGCCCCCGTACCGTGAACGATCAGCTGCGGCTCGTCGGTCGCGACGCGCGTCAGGAGATCGTGCGCCGCCGCCGGAGGCAGCACCTCCACGCCGGGCTCGAGACGCGCCAGCGCCTCGAGTGTCTCAGGAGCGATCGGGCCGAGGACCAGGATGCGCAACGCCAAACGAGGCCGTCCTTTCTACATGCGGTTCGGGACCTCGATCCCCATGAGCCTCAGCAGGTGGAGCATCCCGTCGTGATAGAGACGCGTGACCGCGGCGCGAACCCACCGGACCCTCGCGTCGTCCTCCTGCGCCACCGGGAAGCGGTGATAAAACGAGTTGAAGGCCTGCGCGAGAATGTAGGCGTGCTTGGCAACGCCGGCCAACTCGAGCGAGTCCACGGCTTGCCGGCAGGCGGACTCGACCCTCGAGAGCTGGAGCGGGATCTCCCAGACGGCCGCGACCTCGTCCGGGGGAAGCACGGTCACGTCCGCGTGGTGCGCGAGCCAGGCCGCGTCCGCCTCGTCCGCTCCGCGCCGCTCGGCCAGCTTCGCGAGGATGTTCCGTGCGCGGACGACGGAGTACTGCAGGTACGGCCCGGTCTCGCCCTCGAAGGCGAGCGCCGCGTCGAGATCGAACGCGACGACGCGGTTTCGCGAGAAGCGCAGCATGTAGTAGCGGAGGGCGCCGATCGCGATACGGCGCGCGATCTCCGCGACCTCGAGCTCGGGATCCTCGGGATGGCGCTCGCGCACCTCCGCGCGCGCCCGTGCGATCAGCGCGTCCACGAGGTCGTCGGCCCGCACGCCCAGGCCCCGCCTCCCGCTCATCTCGAGGTGAGCCTTTCCGCGGTCCTCCTCGGTGAGCGGATAGTCGGGGAACATCGACGCGACCGCGGCCGGCGTCAGCGCCACCATCTCGTAGGAGAAATGGATCGAGCGCCGGGCCTCGTCCTCGTGACCGAGGCGGGACAGTCCGAGCGCCACGACCCGCTGGAGGTAGGCCTGGCGCGTGTCGATGACGTTGATCACGGTGCGCCCGCGGCCGAACGGGGGGGCGGGCACGCCGTCCTCCGCCCGCGTCGTCTCCCAGAGCGGATACACGGCGGCCGAGCCCCAATCGAAGGGGCGGTAGTCGAAGTCCCGGCCGAGCAGACCGAACTTCCAGAGCTGGTAGGCGATGTCCTTGCCGACGTAGGTCACGGTGCCGTCCGAGCGCACGATGATCTTCTGATCCTCGCCGGCGCCCTCCTCGACGCCGGGGAGGTCCATGACCCAGCAGCCGGCGCTCTTGCCGCTCTCGATGAGGTGGACGGCGGAGGCCGCCTTCAGGCGCGCGAACGCGTGCTTCCAGAAGCCGTGACCCAGGATGTCGCTCTCCTTGGGGAGAAGGTCGTAACGGATGCCGAGGCGGTCCATCGTCGTCAGGTGATGACGGACCATGCGCTGCGCGACGTGCGCCGCGAGGGCGGCCACGGGATTGCCGCCGGTTTCCATCGCGTGCAGCGTCTCGCGCCGGTGCCGGAGATTCTCCGCGTCGGCTTCGTAGAAGCGCGTGACCTCGGCGTACAGGTCCCAGCAAATGTAGTCGAACCGCTCGCCGCGCGCGGCGAGCTCGGCCTCCGCGTAGCGGCTCCGCACGTCGTCGAGCTCCTCGCCGCGAAGCGCGCGGAAGCCGACGACGAGGTCCGCCACCTGCACCCCGGTGTCGTCGATGTAGTTCTGGACCTCCACCTTGCGTCCGAGCCACCGCAAGCTCCGCACGAGCGTGTCGCCGAGCACCGCGTTGCGCAGGTGACCGATGTGGGCCGCCTTGTTCGGGTTGATGTTCGTGTGCTCGACGATCGTCTTGTCCGTCCCTTCCGGCCGGGCGGATCGCGGATCGAGGAGCCACGCGACGAGGCACGCGCGCCGGTCGAAGTAGGCGTTGACGTAGCCAGCCCCGGCGGCCTCGACGCGATGGATCGCCCCCCCGGAGGGATAGACGCCGACGAGGGCCTCCGCCAACACGCGGGGCGGCTTGCGCGCGGTCCGCGCCATCTCGAAGCAGATCGCGCTCGCGAGATCCCCCTGCGCTGCGGTCGGCGGATACGAGACGGCGATCTTCTCCGGAGGCGCGACGCCGATCGCTCGGGCGGCGCTCCGGAGACCGTCTTCGAACTCACGCTCGGGGGAGGACGACACCGTTCGCGCTCCTGTCGAGGAAGGCGCGGACTATAGCAGCGGGCGAGCGGGAGAAGGCGTCAGCGCGACGGGACGGCGACGACGTCCGAGCGGCTGACGAGCCCCTCGGGCGTCACGGCCTCGATCCGGTACTCGTAGGCGACGCCGCGGCGCGCGCCCGTGTCGAGGAACGAGTACGCGGCCGTGCCGGCCGGATCGCCAATCGCGGGGATCCAGACCGGGTTGACCTTCACCTCGGAGGGATCGCCCGGCCGCGAGCGCACGACGTTGAAGCCGAGGACGCCGCGCTCGCCGATCGTCTCAAACGACACGATCGTGCCGCCGCGAGGGCCCGCGGGCTCGGCCGCGAGCCGCACGATCTCCGCCGGATAGCCGGGCTCGACGAACGCCGACCACGTGTACTTCCTCGGCGACCGGCCGTCCTCGTCCAGATTGCGCACGAGGAGGACCGCCTCCCGCAGGTCCTGGAGCGGGACCGTGATCTCGCCGGCGTCGTCCTCGTCGAGCGAGACCGGCAGCCGGTGCATCGTGCCGTTCTCGCGCACGAGGAGGAGATCGACGCCCCATCGCGTGGTGCGGTCTCCCTCGAATCGCACGGCGAGCCCGCCGCTGCGCTCCGAGGGCGCGAGAAGGACGCTCGCGGCACCGAGGGGAGCGACCTCGGGGTCCGCCTGAATCGACAGCGCGGGAAGCATCTCGGCGTTTCCGGAGAAGCTCGGGGCCGGCAGCCGTCCCGCGAAGCTGAAGTGACGGCCGTCGTTGCGCGGTCCCGTGAAGACCGACCACAGGTGGAAGTCACGGAAAGCGTCTTCGAACGAGCCGCCGTCGAAGCGCCGGACGGCGCGATCGAGCGCGGTGCGCGTCGAGCCTCCGCGCGCCAACTCTTCGACCGCCAGCTTCACCGCGGTCCGGCCGTACGCCTCGTCGAGGAACGCGAACCAGGCGGCGTTGCCCGCCGCGACGCTGAGGTCGTCGCGCTCGAGGCCCTCCGAAAGCCGCGACAGGCGCTGCGCGAGGACGAGAGTTCCGCGATCGTCCGGGCCTCCCTCGAGGGAGCCCGAGGCCCACGTCGCGAAGGCCTCGGCCCAGGCCGCGTCGAGGCCGAGCCCCGCCGTGACCGCGTGCGCCGTCTGATGTTCTGCGATGCGCCGGATCGCCGCGGGGGCGCGCCCCGTGGGGTCGACCCAGATCGTCACGCGGCCGTCGCGCGCGGGGAGTGTGACGCCTTCCACTCCGGATCCCAAGCGCGCGAGCACGAGGTCGATCCCCGTCGACGAGGGCAGCTCGAGTCCGCCCGCCAGCGTGCGCTGGGCACGCGCGACCCCGGCGAGCGCCGCGTCGACCGCGTCGGGGCGCCCGTTCGCGTTCTCGTCGGCCATGTCGATGCGGTCGGGCGAGCTCCGGTCCGACGAGTACCGGACGACGACGTCGCGCTCCACGACGCGCTTCTCGCCGGACAGCGCCGCCTCGATGTTGAGCTGCGACAGCGCACGGCGGACCGAAGGAGGAGCGACCGCCTCCGCCCGGCCGGACGCGAGCGACCACGGCGTGAGGCAGACGACCGGGGCACCCGAGGTGCCGGAGAGAGTGGCGGCGGCCTGGATGCGGACCCCGGCGCGTGAGGACAGCGGGAGCTCGGCCGCCGGGGGCGCGGCCCAGGCCGGAATCGCACCGGCCAGCGCCAGGATCAGGGGGGCGGTCCCGCGCGCGAACGGAAGGCTCAAAGACACCTCGACGACAATACGCCGAACGTGAATATAGGGGGGTTTCCCCAGGCCGTCAAATTCAAACCGCTGTGGATACGAAGGTTACGGCCGGTCAAAAGCCGATGACGACGACCGTCACGTTGTCCTCGCCGCCGCGCTGGTTCGCCGCCTGGACGAGCGCGGTCGAGGCCGCCTCCGGGTCGGCGCGATGGGACTCGAGGATGTCCCGGATCTCGTCGTCCGTGAGCATCGTGTTCAACCCGTCGGAGCACAGGACGAAGACGTCCCCCGGGACCACGCCGGCTGTCACGAGGTCGACGACGACGTCGGGCCGGCTTCCGAGCGCCCGGGTCACGATGTTGCGCATCGGGTGGCGTTGCGCCTCGTCGTCGGAGAGAAGGCCGAGCTTCACCTGCTCGTTCACCCAGGAGTGGTCGCTCGTCATGCGGTGCAGCGTTTCGCCTCGGAGCAGGTAGATCCGGCTGTCCCCCACGTGACCGATGACCGCGTCGTCCCCGGCGCGCAAGAGGACGACCACGGTCGTCCCCATCCCGCGACGCTCCTCGTGCACGCGGATCGAATCCCAGATGCGGCGGTTCGCCTCGACGACCGCGTCGCGCAGCCAGTTCCCGGCCTCGTCGGTCGTCCCGAGCGACCGCCCGGGCGTGTCGCGGTGGAGCGCCTCCTTGAGGGTGTCGATCGCCAGGCGCGACGCCACTTCGCCCGCGGCGTGCCCGCCCATGCCGTCGGCGACCGCGAACAGGCCCTGCCCCTGATCGAGCAAGAAGCTGTCCTCGTTCGTCTCGCGGCGGCGTCCCACGTCGGAGACCGCGAAGGCCTTCACGGTCATCGGGTCGTTCCGCGCCCGGTCGTCCGACGAAGCTCGACCACCTTGCCCGTCCGGAGCTCTTCGAGCTTCGCGGACGCCACGGTCTGGGTCGGGTCCTGGGCCAAGACCGCTTCGAGGACGCCCTCGGCCTCCTTGTATTGCCCGACGCGGATGAAGGCGAAGGCGAGGTTCAAGCGCGCGACGACGTAGTCGGGGTTCAAGCTGACGGCGCGACGGAACGCCGCGATCCCCTCGTCGTTGCGGCCGAGCTCGCAAAGTGCGACGCCCCGAAAGTTGTGGAGGTCGCCGAACTTCGGCCCGAGCGCGATCGCCCGGTCGAGCTCCTCGAGCGCGCGCTCGTACTGCTCCGCCTTGAGCAGCTCGAGGGCGTTGCGGTAATGGGTCTCGAACGTGAACGGTGCGGAGAGGAACGCCTCCTTGAAGAACTCCTCCGCCTCGCTCGTCATTCCCTCGCGCAATCGCTGCAACCCCTTCTCGTACGGCTCGGTCAGCCGCCGCGTCCTCAACGCGAGCAACGCGGCAAACGCCTCGGCCGCCTCCTCGTCGCGCCCCGCCCGGAGCAGACAGAACGACAGCGCGCTGCGCGCGTGATCGTAGTCCTCGTTGCTCGCGATCGCGCGGCGATACTCCTCGATTGCATCGTCCAAGCGACCGAGCTGCTCGTACGTGCGGCCGAGATTGTGCCTGATGTCCGGGAAATCCGGGCTGACTTCCGTCGCCCGGACGTAGTCCCGGGCGGCAGCCTCCAGGTCGCCGCCCGCGGCGAGCCTCTCGGCGGAGCGGATGTAGGTCTGGGTCAGGTAATAGCGGGCGTTGCGGCGGTCCGCGTCGCCGAGGGGCGGCTCGTCCCGCAATGCCTTGGTGAAGAAGTCGACCGCTTGCTTGAACTCGTTCCGGTAGTAGTGGTAGATCCCGGACTTCACATGGTACGAGCCCATCAGGTTCCGGATCTCTCTCAGGAGCCGCATCGTTTCTCCGTCTACTTCTTGCGGAAGCTCACCGCCTGCTGCTGCGTGCGCAGGTCGTGCGTGCGTTTCGCCGCCTTGCGGATGATCTCCGGCACGTTGCGGTCATCCGCAAGCTTCTTGAGGTCCTTGTTGTTGAGCCGGGGAACGAAGTTCGTCGAGACCCCCGGCGGCGTCCGCGGATTGCGGACCAGGTTCGCCATGATGACGTAGTTCTTCGACCACTCGCGATTGATGCCGACCAGGCGCAGCACCTCGTCCGAGACGTTGCGCAGCGAGGCGATCGACTCCACCTCGGCCTCCGTCAAGCGGCCGTTCTTGAGCACCGAGAGCGAGACGATCTTGTTCGAGTCGCGGATGAGGATCGCGCGCTCCTCCCGGCCCCCCTTCATGGCGAGGATCGCCTTCTGCGCGGTGTTGAGCGTCAGGATCTTCTTGTAGACGCTCTGCACGACGATGTCGGGGGAGTTGGCGAACTCCTCGCCGTCCACGATCTCGCTCGCCGCGAACAGCTCGCCCACGTCGACGTCGAGGAACCGGGCCGCCTGCTCGGGCGTCACGGTCTCCGGTGCGACGCCGTCGGGCGCCGGCGCCGCCTCCTCCGAGGCCTGGACGAACCGGTCGATCAAGTCGAGGAGGCGTCCCCGCTGGTCCTGCCGCAGCGCGGGATTGACCGAGAGCCGGTCGATCAGTCCCGGCGTGGACAGGAGCTTCTCCTGGTTCGTCAGCACGAGCTCGAGGACCGCACCGCTGCCTTCGCTCGCGAGCACGTGGAGCGTCTTCGCATCCACGTTGGGATGGAAGGCGACCTTCTCCGCGAGCCGCTCGTCCCGCGCGGCTCCCGGCGCGAAGTGAAGGAGCACGGCCGGATCGCACGCCGGGTCGGCGAGGATCTCGGTGACGACGTCGGAGGTCAGCTCTCCGAGGCTGCGCTCCGCGTCGGCACGGATGGCCTCGTCGGCATCTTGCCGGAGGTGGAGGTAGAGACGCGTGAGGACCGCGCGCGGGAGCGGGAGCGCGCCGCGCGCCGCCGCGGATCGTAGAGGGAGCGGCGCGGCCCCCGCGAGGATGCGCTCGATGATCGCGCCGACCGGAAGCCCTCCCGTCCCGCTCACGCGACCTCTCCCGCTCGCGCCCCAATTCCGGCTTCGCCCCGCAAGGACTTGAACTTCGAGGCCAGCGGCCCGTAGCCCATCGCCGTGAGGCCCGCCGCGACGACGAGGAGCACCAAGAGGGCGATGAGCGTCGCCACCCACCAGCGGACGCCGGAAGGACCGGGATCGAGCGTCGCCTCCGCGGCCACCCCCGGTGTCGATCCCGCGGGATGCGGGGAGCGGGCCTCCTGGCTCCGCTCCTCGTCGAGGTACGCCATGACCATCGCCTCGGGGTCGATCCCGATGAATTGCGCGAACGCGCGGACGAATCCCTTGTTGAAGACGCCGCCGGGGAGATGGCGGAAGTCGTCCCGTTCGAGCGCCTCGAGGTAACGGAGGTTGATCTTGGTGGCCTCGGAGATCTCGCGCAGCGAGATCTGTCTCAACTCCCGCTCCCGCTTGAGGGTTTCGCCGAACGAGGGCATGACTGGCTCACCGCGAGGTCGAAAGACCCCGGGATTCGGGGTGCCGTCGATCAGCGGGCGATTGTAGGGACGCGTCGGAAGGGGTGTCAACGCCGAGCCGCCGGGCCGCCGCGACCCGGACGAGGCGCGGGGCGGCCTCGTCTCCCGCGATCTCGCGAAGCTGCGGCCGCGTGAGCTTTCCCACCAGTCGAAGGGCGGCGGCGGGCCGGGTCCTCGGGTGCTTGACCAGGGCGAGACGGATCGCGCCGCGCTGCGACCACGCCGACCCCTCCGCGAGCCAGGCGAGGAGCTCCGCGGGAGCACCGGCGCGCGCGACGATCCGGACGATGTCCCCCTCCGTCGCCCTGGGGTTTCCCGCGAGGGCGCGGAGCACGGCACCTTCCGCGTCCTCGCCGAGAACGGCGATGAGCCCCCGGCCGGCGACGCGGGCGAGCGCCACCCTCTCGCCCACCGAAAGCTCCGGCAGCCTCAAGCGGACGAGCTTCTCCGCCTCCCGCCGCACCAGGGGCGGCACGACCGCAAGCGCAGCGACCGCTGCGAGCTCGCGCCAGAAAAGATGAGGAAGCAAGGCGCGCGAGACCGTGGCGGGCGTCTTCGGGTGTGTCACGAGCGCGCGCTTGAGCTCGCGCGGGCGGATCCACGGCCGCGTCCGTCCGATCCGTGTCAGCACGTCCGGCGGGGCCCCCCGGTTGTCGAGGAGGATCGCGAGCTCCTCGTGTCCCAGCGCAGGGTTGTCGAGGGCGCCTCGGAGGTAGTCCGGAGGCGCGGTCTTGAGCACGAGGCGCAGCGAGACCGCGTCATCGGTCCGCCCCGCCTGCTCGAGCGACGTCTCGGGATTCACGACCCCAATATAGGTCAGCGGGTTTCCCGTGCCCGACGGCCGTCCGGAAGCCTATGTTACGGTGCCGCGCCCGCCCGAGGCCGGCCGGGAAGCGAGGATCTCATGGACCCGCACGTGATCGCGCTCCTCCCGCTGTGGTACGCGGCCTTCTTGCTATCGCTCACGTGCCACGAGGCCGCTCACGCGTGGGCCGCCCGTCGCGGAGGGGACGACACCGCCTATCTCGCCGGACAGGTAACCCTCAATCCCGTTCCCCACGTGATCCGCGAGCCCTTCGGGACCGTGCTCGTTCCGCTCCTGACCTATTTCACCAACGGCTGGATGATGGGATGGGCGAGCGCCCCGTACGATCCGCGGTGGGAGGCCCGTCACCCGCGCCGCGCCGCGGCGATGTCCGCGGCCGGCCCGGCGGCGAACCTCCTGCTCGCGCTCCTGGCATTCGCCGTCCTCAAAGCGGGACTTTCGGCCGGCGTCTGGGCGGTGCCGCCCGATCGCGTCGTCGCCGACCAGATGGTCGTGGCTGCGGAAGGGTCGGCGCCCCTCCTGGACGGGGTCGGCCGGTTCCTTTCGATCGTTCTGACCCTGAACGTCGTGCTCGGCGTTTTCAACCTGATCCCGCTGCCGCCGCTCGACGGGATCTCGGTCCTGGCGGGGCTCCTCCCTCCCGTGCGCGCGCTCTATCAGCGCGCGCGTGGAGCGCCGGTCACGATGATCCTCGGTATCCTCGTCGCCTGGAAGATCTCGCGCTGGATCGTGAATCCGGCATGGCAGCTCGTCGTCGGAGCGCTGATCGGGTCCTGACGGAGGCCGACGCGATGGTCCACCTCTCCGAGGTTCTCGGCCTGCCCGTTCACGACGCCGTCGGTGCGCGCGTCGGGCGCGTGGACGACCTGCGCGTGGACTCCCAGCGCGGCGTGGTGGACCGCCTGCTGGTCCGTTCGCGGGGAGCGTCGCACGCCGTCCCGTGGAGTGCGATCGACTCGTTCTCTCCCGAGCAGCGGCGCGTGGAACTCGTCGAGGGCGCCGCACTGTCCCCGTGGGCCGGACCCGAGGTCGAGACGCTCTGCTTGAAGCGCGACGTGCTCGACCGGCAGATCATCGACACGCAAGGCCGGAAAGTCGTGAAGGTCAACGACATCGCGCTCGAGAGCAACGGCCACGCGCTGGTCCTCAAGAGGGTGGAGATCGGGTTTGCCGGTGCCGTGCGCCGCCTTCTCGCCGGCTACATCGCGCCGCGTACTCTCAAGCGCCTCACCGAAGGCCTGTCGCAGCAGGGCATCCCCTGGGATTACGTCGCGATGGTCGAGCCGGGCTCCGCGCGGATCCGGCTCAAGGTCCATCAGCAGCTCGCCACCATGCACCCCGCGGACCTCGCCGACATCCTCGAGGACCTCGGGCGCGTCGAGCGGAAGGAGATCGTCTCCGCGCTCGATCCCGAGACCGCGGCCAACGCGCTGTCGGAGGTCGACCCGTCCGTGCAGGCGGCGGTCGTCGAGGCAATGCACGTGGAGCGCGCCGCCGACGTCCTCGAGGAGATGGCCCCGGACGAGGCCGCCGACATCCTCGGCGACCTCCCCGAGGAGCGGCTCCAGGCGGTTCTCGAGGCGATGGAGGAGGAGGACGCCGACGAGGTCCGCGAGCTCCTCGCGTTCAAGGAGGATTCCGCCGGCGGCGTCATGACCAGCGACTTCTTCCAGGCCCGATCGGACTGGACGGTCGGCGAGACCCTCGCGATGCTCCAGAAGGTGGACGAAGACCTCATCGCCGAGATGGACGAGATCCCGGTCACGCACGCCGACGACAAGCTGGCCGGGGTCGTCCCCCTGGTGCGGCTCGTGCGCGCCCCCGGCGGCCGGCCGGTGACGGAGTTCATGCGCCGCGAGGCCCGTGCGGTGACGACGAGCACTCCGTTCAAGGAAGTCGTCGAGCGGTTCGAGAAGTACCACCTCCGCGCCCTCGCGGTCGTCGACGAGTTCGGCGGCCTCAAGGGGATGATCAACATCGAGGACGTGCTCACGAAGCTCGTCAAGGGCGACTGACCCCGTGCTCCGCGAGCGGCTGAACGGTGCCTGGGTGCGCCTCGCGGCGATCTTCGCCGTGCTCGGCCCCGGGATGATCACCTCGAACGTGGACAACGACGCGGGCGGGATCTTCACCTACTCGGTCTGCGGGGCGACCTACGGCTACACGCTCCTATGGATCCTCGTTCCGGTCACGGTCGCCCTCGTCATGGTCCAGGAGATGTGCGCGCGGATGGGGATCGTGACCGGCAAGGGGCTCGCGGATCTCATCCGCGAGGAATTCGGCCTGCGCGTCACGTTCCTCCTCATGATGGCTCTGCTCGTCACGAACCTCGGAAACGCGGCGGCAAACTTCGCGGGGCTCGCGAGCGCGTTCGAGGTCCTGGGGATCAGCCGGTTCGTCTCGGTTCCCTTGGGCGCGATTGCGATCTGGTGGCTCGTCGTGTTCGGGAGCTACAAGTCCGCCGAGCGCGCGTTCCTCGTTGCCTGCCTCGTCTACCTCGCGTACCCGATCTCCGCGGTCCTCGCGCGACCGGATTGGGCGGAGGCGGCGCGCGGCCTCGTGACCCCGAAGCTCCCCGGCGGCATGGGGGCGCTGTGGATGGTCGTGGGCATCGTCGGCACGACGATCGCGCCCTGGATGCAGTTCTACCTGCAGTCATCGGTCGTCGAGAAGGAAGTGCCCGTCGCGGACTACCGTCAGACAATGTGGTTCGACGTGGTTCTCGGGTCGGTCGTCGCGGTCGTCGTCGCCTTTTTCATCGTCATCGCGTGCGCCGCGACGCTCCACGTGAAGGGCGTCACCGGGATCGCATCGGGCGCCGACGCCGCCCGGGCGCTCGAGCCCCTCGCCGGCACGGCCGCGAAGCTTCTGTTCGGCTTCGGCCTCGCCGTCGCCTCGCTGTTCGCGGCGTGCATCCTGCCGCTGTCTACGGCGTACTCCGTGTGCGAAGGCTTGGGACTCGAGGCCGGGGTGAACCGCCGGTTCAACGAGGCGCCGGAGTTCTACTGGCTCTACACCGGGATCATCGCGGCGGGCGCCGGGATGATCCTCGTTCCCGGCCTCCCGCTGCTCCGGGTCATCCTCGCGTCCCAGGTCGCGAACGGTCTCCTCCTGCCCGTCATCCTCGTCTTCATGACGCTGCTCATCCGCCGCCGCGAGCTCATGGGGGAGTTCGTCCAAGGGCGCGTGGGCGACGCCGTCGCCTGGGTGATGACCGGCGTCCTCACGGTCCTGGCGCTCGCGCTGGCGGCCTCGGGGTTCCTCTCCACCCCTACTTCTTGACGAACATCCAGACGGCGAGTGCCAGGAGTACGACGGCGAAGATCTTCTGGAACACGAGCGTCGGCACCGCGCGGAGGAGCTGAGGGCCGATCTGGGCGCCCAGGATGCCTCCGACGCCCAGGAGCACGCCGGTCTTCCAGTCCACCGCGTGAAGGCGCGCGTGCCCGAAGGTCGCCGACACCGAGATGACGAGCACGGCGAGGAACGACGTTCCCACGGCGCGCTGCGCGTCGAACCCCATCGCGATGAGGAACGGAACGATGAGGAATCCGCCGCCCAGGCCGACGAAGCTCGCCGCGATGCCGATCGCGACCCCGAACAGCGGCAGCGCCCACTCCTTCATGGATCCTCCGTGGCGGTGACGAGGATCCGCGACGCAGCGCGCATCCCCAGCCGCAGCGACTCCCGGTCCTGAGGCTCGATCTCGATCGTGTCGAGCACCTCGTCCCGGGTCCTGACGATCACGCGGCGGCCGGGCATCAGCCCGTGCCGTTCGACGAGGCGGAGGAAGTCGGCGCGCTGATCGATGACGCGCGCGACGAAGCGGGGGACGCCTTCCGGCGACGCGGCGAGGCTCTCCTGCCCCGGGATCTCTGCGATCTCTCCCTGGCGGGTCGGGATCGGGTCGCCGTGGGGATCCACCGCCGGGCGGCCGAGCATCTCGTCGATGCGGTCGATGAGCCGGTCGGAGACCGCGTGCTCCAGGACCTCCGCCTCCGCGTGGACCTCGCTCCAGTTGAGCCCCATGACCTCGACGAGGAAGAGCTCGACCAGGCGGTGGCGGCGGACCACGTGGGCCGCGAGCTGGCGCCCCGAGGGGGTGAGCTTCACCCCGGCGTACGGCTCGTGCTCCACGAGCCCGGAATCGGCGAGGGCCTTGACCATCGCGGTCGCGGTTCCCGGGGTGACACCCAGGTCCCCGGCGATCCGGCCGGTGAGCACTCGGGCGCCGGGCGACGCCTGCTCGGCGAGGTAGATCCGCTTCAGATAGTCCTCGACGGTGCTCGTCGGCATCGGCGCCCAGAATAGACGAGAGTTGACTTTTGGACCGACCGCGAACAATGATTTTGACCGTTCAAAAGGAGAACGCGTGTCGAGTGCCGTCCAGGGGTCCCTGCCGGAAGTCCATTCGTCGGTCGCCATCCCACCCACGTTCTGGCGCCGCCTCTTCGCTTTCGCCGGCCCGGCCTACATGGTCAGCGTCGGCTACATGGACCCCGGGAACTGGGCGACGGACATCGAGGGAGGCTCAAGGTTCGGCTATCAGCTCGTCTGGGTTCTCCTCATGTCGAACCTCATCGCGGTTCTCCTCCAGACCCTCTGCGCCCGTCTCGGCATCGTCGCGGGGCGGGACCTTGCGCAGGCCTGCCGCGACTCCTACCCGCGCCCCGTCTCCCACGCGCTCTGGATCCTCTGCGAGATCGCGATCGCGGCGTGCGACCTCGCCGAGGTTCTCGGCACCGCGATCGGCCTCAACCTGCTGTTCGGCGTCTCCCTCATGACGGGCGTGATCGTCACCGCGCTCGACGTCTTCGTGCTCCTCGCGATCCAGCGCTTCGGCATCCGCAAGATGGAGGGGTTCATCCTTCTCCTCGTCGCGACGATCGGCGGGTGCTTCGTCTTCGAGGTCCTCCTTGCGCAGCCGGTGTGGGGGGATGTCGTCAAGGGTTTCGTCCCGCGCCTGGGCTCGACCGAGGCGCTGTACGTGGCGATCGGGATCCTCGGCGCCACCGTGATGCCCCACAACCTCTACCTGCACTCGGCCCTGGTGCAGACGCGTCAGGTCCCGCGGACGACCGAGGGGATGCGCACGGCGGCCCGCTACAACCTCATCGACTCCGCCGTGGCGCTCAACTGCGCGTTCTTCGTGAACGCCGCGATCCTGATCCTGTCGGCCGCGGTCTTCCACGCGCGCGGGATCGAGGTGACCGAGATCCAGCAGGCTCACGGGCTGCTCGTTCCGCTGCTCGGCACCGGACTCGCGGGCGCGGCGTTCGCGATCGCGCTCCTGTGCGCGGGGCAGAGCTCCACGCTGACCGGAACGCTGGCGGGCCAGGTCGTCATGGAGGGATTCCTCCGGTTCCGCATGCGCCCTTGGCTCCGGCGGTTGCTGACCCGGTCGGTCGCGATCGTGCCCGCGGTCGTCGTCATCGGCATTTACGGCGAGCAGGGGACGTACAAGCTCCTGATCCTCTCGCAGGTGATCCTGTCGCTGCAGCTTCCGTTCGCCGTGATCCCTCTGATCCAGTTCACGAGCGACAAGGCCCGCATGGGGTCGTTCGCCAGCCCCCTCGTCGTCCGCGTCCTCGCGTGGATCTCGGCGGCGATCATCGTCGGGCTGAATGCCAAGCTCGTCGTCGACACCGCATCCGAGTGGATCGCGTCGGCCGCGAACCCCTGGCCGCTCCGCCTCACGCTCCTCCCCGCGATCGGCGCGACCGCGCTTCTGCTGCTCTACGTCGTGGCCCACCCGTGGCTGACGCGGCGTGCGCGACCCGCGGTCCCTGCCGCCGGCGAGGCGGCGACGGTACCGGTGCCGCCGGAGCGCGGATTCCGGCGGATCGCGATCGCGCTCGGCGCGGATGCCAAGGACGCCGTCCTCCTGGAGCACGGGCTGTCCCTCGCACGCTCGTACGGCTCTTCGGTGGTGTTCGTCCACGTCGCGGACGGGTTCGGCCCGCGCTACTTCGGAGGGGAATCGAACGATCTCGAGACGCGCGACGATCGGGAGTACCTCGAGGGCGCGCGACGCCGCGCCGAGGCCGCGGGGCTGACGGCCGAGACGGAGCTGCTGTTCGGAGACCCGGTCCACCAGATCGCGGCGTTCGTCGAGCGCTCCGGAGCGGATCTGCTCGTCATGGGAGCCCACGGCCACGGGCCGATCGCGGACCTCCTCTTCGGCTCGACCGTCAACCCGGTGAGGCACCGCGTGAAGATCCCGGTCTTCGTGGTGCGCGCCGACGCACGCGACTAGATCCACCCCCGTCGCCGGAACTGCCAGAGCATGACGCTGACCAGGCCGATCGCGACCGCCCAGAAGCCGACGTAGCCGTAGCGCCAGCCGAGCTCCGGCATGTTGAGCGGATGGCGCGTGTCGAAGTTCATCCCGTACACGCCCGCGAGGAACGACAGCGGCATGAAGACCGTCGAGATGATGGTGAGGACGCGCATGACGTCGTTCAGGCGGTGGGACAAGCTCGAGAGGTAGATGTCGAGGAGCCCGGACGCCATCTCGCGGAAATTCTCCGAGACCTCCATCGCCTGGACCGCGTGGTCGTAGCAATCGCGGTAGTAGATCCGGACGTCGTCGGGCATGAGGTCGTGGTCTTCGCGGGCGAGCCGTCCGACCACCTCCCGCTGCGCCCAGAGGACCTGGCGGAGCAGGAGAAGCTCGCGCCGGACCGCCTGGAGCCGCTCGACGTCCTCCCTGTCCGGGTCCTCGAGGATCGCCTCCTCGACGTCGTCGAGCTCTTCGCCGATCTCTTCGAGCGCGGGGAAGGTCGAGTCGATGACGAGGTCCACGACGGCGTAGGCGAGGTAGCACGCCCCTTTCTGACGCAGGCGGCCGCGGCCCTTCGAGATCCTCTCCCGGATGGGTGCAAGGAGGTCGGCGCCGCCGGGCTGGAACGTGATGACGAAGTCCTTCCCCAGGAACAGGGAGAGCTGGGTCTTCCGCAGCCTGTTCCCCGAGAAGGCGAGGCACTGGAAGATCCCGAACAGGCTGTCCTGGTAGTCCTCCACCTTTGGCCGCTGCCCGAGCGTCATCACGTCCTCGAGCGCGAGCGGGTGGAGCAGGAATGCCGCGCCGAGCTGCTCGACCACTTTGACGTCGGCCAGGCCGATGACGTGGATCCAGTGGATGCGGCCGTCGCCGCCCAGCTGGTCGAGGCCCGTGGCGTCGGCCGCCTCGCGCACCGAGACGTCCTCCGCCCCGAAGCTGGTCACGACGAGGCGGGCGGGGCCGGACTCGCCGTCGGCGGGGCGCAGGGTCCCGGGAGGGGTTCCGGGATCCTGGTAGTCCCGAAGCATGTCGGCGCTTTGGACCCAGTCCTCGTCGGACAACGGCGCCTCCTCTCGCGGCGAGCGGCCCATTATGGCCTTCCGGCCCCGCTGGTCGTATCCTGTCCCGGCCGTGCGACGCCTCCTCTGTCTCGCCGTGCTTCTCGCCGGAGCCGCCGCCGCGGCCGCCGACGCTCCGGTCTCCGGAGGCGTTCCCGCCGACGGTCCCCGGCTGAAGTTCGACACCGTCGATCTCAACCTCGGGGACGTGGTCCGCGGGGACGACGCGGTC
>Ga0111538_10005716_pt1 | contig 16958 bp, 10 predicted proteins | sample SoiMethybrSBSTD1_FD_79669 | JGI IMG/M metagenome (GOLD analysis project Ga0111538, IMG submission 79669) | Bulk soil microbial communities from a Populus tree surrounding site in Tennessee, USA - Soil MetaG P. TD hybrid SBSTD1 (version 2)... | ecosystem: Environmental > Terrestrial > Soil >...
CCCGCATACGTGAACCCTCGTGCGCTCGCCACTGACCCACAGCCGAGCAGACCGATCTCCGTGGACAGCGGTGACGCCGGCGCGAGGTTGAGAAGCACCGCAACGACACGGCGCCGGGCGTCGTCGCGTGAGGCAAAAAGCGTTACCAGCGGGCCTTCACCCCTCACTGGGATCGACCAGTCCTGGAACCGGCCCCCTTCGCCGTCGAAGTTCCGATATGCCCGGAACGCCCAGAATGCTGGAGTCCTTTCCGCTGGACTGCCCCACCGGTACGCCGAGGTCACCCCCTGCAGACCGAAGCGGCCGAGGACTTCAGCCGTGGCAAGTCCGCCGCTCATGTGACCTTCAGCGCCAAAGTCCCATTCACCGATCGAGATGCCGAGCCCGGGGTAATTCTCGGCAATCCAACGCCGCAGTAGCGGCAGCAACTGGATGCGCTCATTGATCCAAGACTCGTCGACGTACGTCGGATCCCAGAGGCTCCTAGTGGCTCGGAGGCGCCGCGCTGCGGTGGCTGGGTCGGTGTCGCCGGCCCCGCCTAGCTTCAGCCCATCGCCCATCGGATAGAAATGAACGTCGAGGATGTCGAGGATCTTGACGCCGGTTCGCTGTTCGTATTCACGGAGGTTCCGCAAATACCAGGGGATGAGTGGCTGGTCACCGTGTTGACGACGGTCGGGCCTGAGGAAGACACCCGCCGCCACGTCTTTCGCCGAGTAGTGATATGCGAGCCAGCCCCACTCGGCGGGGCCGGCAATCTTTCCCTCGGGATCGGCGCGCCGGATCGCCGCACCATAGGCGATCGTCTTTTCGAGGAGCTCGTCGTAGGTTGTGGGTTCCGGGTGTACGTCGCGGTGCGTCGAGTTCCAGAGCATCGGCTCGTTGTCAAGAATGTAGCCCTCAACGCTGCGGCCTCGCGTCCGATCCTTTTCCCGAATCTGGCGCACGAACCGCTCGATGCTCTGAGGTGTCGATCGAACGCTGGTTAATTCTGGAGAGAGGGGCACGATCGGTCTACCGTCGCGTCCGACGCCGTTCCCTGCGTCGGGTTGTTCGGGCGCTGTGGACTGTTGCGGGCCGAACACCGACACCGGGAACGAGTAGGAGGTCGCATCCTTTGCAACCCAGCCGAGCATCGGCAGGGTCATCGTCGCCTTTACTCCGCGCCGCTTGGCTTCAATCAAGAAGAGCTCCTGCCCGACTCCGGGATGGGCTCCTCCAACATTCTTGAAATACCAATCGTTCGCCGCATTCCACGTATCGAGCTCCCAGTTGTACCGGCTGGTCGGATTCCCTCCCAAACGGAGCGCCGTTGTCCCGGTCGCCCAGGCATTGTCGCTGCCCCCGATACCGTAAATGAGTGGACTGATCGGTCGTGCCGCCGCAGCGCAATCGATGACGAACAATGCCTTTCGGGGGGCCGCTGGATTCAGTTGTGCCTCGGCGGCGTTCCCAATCAGAAGTGACGGCTCGAATCGAACCGTAACCACCGCGGTTGCCAGGAGAATGGCGAGGCCGAAAAGAAGGACGGCCTTGTAACGCATGACACCCCCAATGAGTGCGCGAGAGTCAATTGTAGCCTCGAACCAATGGGCCGACCGCCTCGATGCCTCCACGGATACCTGCTCGTAGCGCTCCATCCTGACGGCACGGTATCATGGGTGGTTCTTGCACCAGGCGAGACGTCGACCTCACAACGATTCTGATGCGGATTCTCATCCTGTCGCCTGCGCTCCCCTATCCGCCGACATGGGGGTTCGTGACGCGCGTCTATCACTTCCTTCGCCTGCTGGCACACCGGCACTCGGTCACACTTCTCACCTATGCAGACGCCGACGACGGCCAGCACGTGGCGGCGCTGCGCGCCATCGGCACGGACGTCCACACGATCCCGCCCGTGATCACGAAGGGGACCAAGCGATTGCGGCAGCTGTCGTCGCTGTTCTCACCGGTCTCATACCAGTGGCGCAGCCATCACTCGGCGCAAATGCAGCAAAAGCTCACCGCGCTGACGCACCAACAGCACTTCGACATCATCCAGATCGAGTCGAGTCAGCTGGGATGCTTCGAATTTGATCGGGGCGCGGCGCTCGTTCTGGATGAGCACAATATTGAACACGAGCTGTTGTACCGCACGTTTCGCACCGAGAGATCGCCGCTGCGCCGGGCTTACAACTGGATCGAATTCAAGAAGTTCAAGCGCGAGGAGATCGGCACCTGGCACCGCGCGGCCGGTACAGTAACGACGTCCGCCCGCGAGGCGGAGATCATTCGAGGCATCGCGCCCGGTAAGCCGGTTAAGTCCGTACCAAACGCAGTGGATGTCCAGTACTTCAGCCCGTCGAACGAACCGACGGACCCTGATGCGATCGTGCTGACGGGCCTGATGAAGTACCGGCCGAACGTAGACGCCGCTGTCTATTTCGTGCGCGACGTGCTCCCACAGATACTGTCGGTTCGGCCCAACCTGGTGTTCTACATCGTGGGCGGCGAACCACCAGACGAGGTCAGGCAGCTTGCCGGATCGAATGTCGTCGTGACCGGCACCGTCGCCGACGTCCGACCGTACGTGCACAAGGCGGCGGTCTTCGTCGTGCCGCTTCGAATGGGTGGCGGCACGCGACTGAAAGTGCTCGAAGGGCTTTCGATGCAGAAGGCCATGGTATCCACGTCCCTCGGCTGCGAGGGCATCGACGTCGAAGACAACAGGCATCTCCTGATCGCCGACACGCCGGCAGCGTTCGCAGGCGCCGTGCTTCGTTTACTGGAAGACCCCACGTTGGCCGATACGCTGGCGAAAGCCGGACGGGATCTCGTCGATCGGCACTACCGCTGGGAACGAGTCGTCGGCGACCTGGAGGGCTTCTACGACGAACTGCTCGGCCGGTCCGGCGAAGAACCCGTGGCAACTCAGCGCTAACGCGACAGTGCGACGGTGCTACTTGGTGGCTTGATTGACGCTCGGCTCTTTGCGCCGCGGGTCGGTAATGAGAGAGGGATGGAGCAGGCGCTCGAACGGCGACCAAGGCGCCGGGCTAAGTTCGTGCAGTACGAGGATGTAGCCGAACCAGACAGCTCCGGTCGCAAAAAGTGGCAAGTAGTTATTGAACAGCTCAAAGGCGAAGCGGAAGGGCAGCAAGCTGTAGCCTTGCGGAAACATTACGAGGACGGCCATCAAGCCTGCGACCAGCGGAATTCGATGACGCCAATCGACGGTCCGCAAGAAATACAGCGTAGGCACGAGCAGCACGATGTACGTGTACGCCTTGAAGCGCGGAGAGATCAGCGCAAACACGAAGCAGGAAAAGTAGATCAGCAGGCGTTGATCGAATGGTGAAGAACTGCGCCGGTAGCTGAGTAGTGCTCGCCAGCTCACGGCTCCGACCACGGCTACCATGGCCAGGAACAAGAGCTCGTCGATTCGTGAACCACTCGTGAACATCGGGCCGAAGAAGCGGTCGAAAATGTCACGGATCAGGGCAAGCAATGATGGGCAATCCACGCCACGTTCGTCCAATTGCGCTGAAGCGGCCCAGAAATTCCGAAAGAGCGCGGGCTGCAGCCATTCATTGAGCGAGAAGACCGCGACAAAGCCTGCCAGGGTACCAAGAAACGCACGCCACCGTGGCTTCTCGCAGACCGCTATCAACAGCACTGCGAAGAAGATTGGAGTGAGCTTCACCTGTGCCGCGACGATCACGCAAATGCTGAACATCAGATAGCGCGCGTGGAGCAGACAAGCGAAACCGAACCAGAGCAGAAGCTCTTCAAAAATCGACACGTTCCCGGCCACCAAGTCCGCGTAGATCGCGCCGTTGTAAGCCAGTATGAAGAAGACCACCGTAGAGGCCTGCAGCCGCAGGCGCACGAACTCTGCATTCCAGATCGATATCAACGTGCCCAGCGCCGCGAGCTTCAGCACATACCAAACGGTGACCGCCAGCGGTTCCGGCATGAACGTGAAGAGCCGGTAGACGTAGAGCATGATCGGCGGGTGGAAAAAAGAGAGGCCGTAGCCGCGGTACGGACTCATGCCGGCGGCGAAATCACGAGCCGCCCCATAGAACATGTGAAAGTCCCACTGGTAGGCGTACCAGCGCACGCCGACGAGAACGACTAGGCCTGCGGCTATGGCCACCGACAGAGCCGTGAGCAGCTGACCCGCCCGCCCACTGAAGGTCCGTTCCCTTTCGTCGCGCGCTTCTGAAGCGATGACCGTCATGGGTTTGCTCCCGCTTCTCGGGTGGGAGTTAGCGGCCTTGTCCCTTCCGCCCACCAATGCCGAACGGCTCCAACCCGGCCGTCGCCGGTCGGACGACTCCCATCGTGTGCGGGAGCCGGCCAGCCGCCCGGCAGACCCGAAACGGACAATCATTATGCAGGACGACGACGGCCCGCACGAAGATCGAGGTCCCGACGCCGTCTCTCCCGGTTACACGCCAGACTGAACGAATCGAGCCGGAATGAACGGCCGACGCGTCTTCAAGGGATGATGCGCAGGTTCGTAGGAGACGTCGGCGAGGACCCAGAGGCGGCCAATTCGAGGATGAGATCGATGTTCGCGACGGCTGGCGGATAATCCATCGGCGCGTTCAGAGGAAGCATCTCGAGTGTATTCAATCCAGCACGCAGGTCACTGACGGGCACGTCCATGAGCAGCGACAAATTCCCAGCCGAGCCAACAGTATTGATCGCCTGAACTTCTGTTCCTGTAAGAAAGCGATTGCGCCATGTAAGTCCGTTGAACCGGAACGTCCATCCCCACGTCATAGTTGCGGTGTGTGACCCGGTGTTGAGAAAAGCGTTCAGGCTCAAGCGCGCAGCGACCGCTCCGTCGACATTGACGCCTTGAAATCGAAGCGGCCCGACGCTGTTAGTCGGGTCATAGATGCCGGCTGGTCTTCCTGTCGTGCCGTCTAGGAGAACGTAGCCCAGGTTCATAATTGCCTGGTTCTCATAGGTTCCCAATGTACTGTTATCCGGTATCTCGTACGCTCTCGAATTCGAGATAACAGGTCCGTCGAAACCAATGTTATCCCAATGATAGACCCCAGCCGGCCCGAAACCATATTTGGCGGATGCGTGATTTCGCGCCGCCATGTGAACATAACCTCGGGTGAAAGGCAGGTCCAAAGCAGCCGCATAGAGTCGACGGTAATTTGGAAAGGTCCTTCCGCCGTCAGTCGAATAATCAGAGCCGTAAATCTCCAGGCTCGTCCGTGATATCCGGATTTCAAAATGATTCAGGAAACCTTGTCTGATGTTGGCGCAGCCATTTTGGAAGGTTGGAATAAGCGTGGTCGGTGAGTAATTACTATAAACCATGATATTGCTTGGACCAACATTAGGATCGCAAGTGTTCAGGAGTTTTATCATGAGCCCGTTCCTAGGAACCGGACCCGGCTCAAAGTTCTGCACCTCTATAAAGGTCGGCGCTGGAATTGGGTCTTCCGTCAAATCAACCGCAATATAGGTTCCGAGCAGTTTGGCAAACGCGTCGACGTCAAAGGTGATTTTCCCGGTTCTGTTCGCGAAATCAAAAGGCCGTCGGATCATGTAGGAATTGTTGCCGTAGTTCTGTATGGCGACGGCAGTCATGAGTTGAGCTGTGGTGGAAGAGCTCGGGTCGCAAATGAGCGTGTCATCAGGCGGATAGACGCTGGTCGCAGGAAAGGATGCCCTGCAGGGTGGAATCGGCGCCACAGCAACCGGATTGACCACGCCGCCTCTGGAGAAATCTGACGGCGCGAGCCGGCCCACGCTCCAGTTCGCGGGATTTAAGTCGCCCGCTCTTCCCCGAATCGGAGACGGACCCTGATCGAACGTGTCGCAGAACGCCGGGCTCGTCAGGCCGCAAGCCGCTGACTGTGCATTCCCAGAAGTAGGATCGAGAAAGGCCGCAAACCCTAGAATACAGAGGGCGATCACAACGGCAGCCGGCACAAATCGCAGCCGAGAACACAGGGGCTTGTCATGACAGACCCCCAAGTCGCCCCGACGAGTAGTCTCCTCAGGACCTGCGAGCATTTTCATTTCCGTCTCCCTTGACCTCACTGCGGCTCGCAGCCTGCTCGTGCGATTACACACTCGCACTTGGTTCATTGCCAGCAAAACAAGGATGTTCGGCCAGACAACTGGTTAGCCCGATGAAGACCTCCGCGGCCTGCCCAGGTTTTCTTAGTCGCTCGTGAGCAAGCCTCGTTCCTAGGCATGGTTCCCGATTTGTGAACCATTGGATCCGACAAAGCCTTTGTTTTGCATTAGAAAACCGTCTTTCGGAATGGCCCGAATGAAGTTCGACGCCGAATTGGCGTTGGGTGGCGCGCCCCGCTCACCCTGAAACTACCAGATTTGTAATAGAACATGTCACAACTCGCTTGCCGGGCCGACCGATGGTTTAGCGAGACGAATGTCGCTCATGCCGCACCCGCCGCGCTGCGAGCCAGCCGCTTACGTGCCCGAGCAGACGGTTTTTCTACGGCGTAGTGAATCGCAGTGGCGATGATGAGCGACGCGAGCAGCGCCAGGATCGATCTCGGAACCGAGTGTAGTGAGGGAAGCTGGTAGCCGATCAGGAACAGAGCGACCTGATGAAGCAGGTATAAGGAATAGGAGAGAAGGCCAACGAAGGCGACCGGTTTGGTATTCAGAAAACGAAACGCCACCGACTGTGGAAAACGCATGACCGATACAAAAACCGGCGTCAGCGCGATACCCTGTAGCGTGTACCGGATGGTCTCGCGAAACCATTCCGCTCGGTACGCGAACGTCAAGATCAGCAGGGCGAGGGCCCCGGGCAGGAGGAGCCATTTCCAGAGCCGATCGCTGCCGAAAGGAGCATCCAGTACTGGATTCATTCCAATCGCTAGCGCGCATCCGAAAAAGATCGAATCGAAGCGCGTATCCGACGCCATATACGTGCGGTCGCTGGTTGCCCCCAAAACACCCACGAGAATACAGCGCCATATGCACACCACAGCACAAAATGCCAGCAGGACCTTTGCTTGAGTGTGACGTCGCAGGAGCCTGTTCAGGCCGAGGTACAGCATCGGAAACACCAAGTAGAAGTGCTCTTCAACGGCCAACGACCAGTACGGGACAGTTCCTATCGGCGCACCGTCGGATCCATGCCAAATGAACCAATAATTGGAAACATGGAGCGACTGAATGAGTAAAACGGTCGGATCTAATTTGCCAGGAAGAAAGTTCAGCAGCGTGAGGCCAATGGCCATCAGAAGGATCAGGTAGAACGGCGGCAGAATTCGTAGAGCCCGGCGCAGATAGAAGTGTCCAAGGTTCACTGTCCCCGTCTTGTCACGCTCCATCCGCATCAGGGTGGTGATCAAAAATCCTGACAAATAGAAGAAGACCGTTACACCGAAACCGCCTGGAACTACGCTGATACCTGAATGCGCCAAGAACACGATGAGGAAACTCACAGCACGCAACCCGTCGAGGGACGGAATGTGCAACGGTGCGGTGCGGCCGTCCGGAGCCGGAGCCTCTGGAGCAGCGTGCATGTGCCGCACGTTCTGGGTTTTCAGCGGGTTAACAGCCAGGACCACACTCCTGATCCAAGAACGAGCCGATTGTTGAGGGACATTGTGATTCAGAGGCTTGGCACACATTATCCCCAGTATTGGGAACCGAATGAACCTCACTGAGTTTCAGGACCGCAGCCGGAACACTGCCCTCATCAGGCTGAGGCATTCATTGTGAGGCCGAAAATCCTCGGACTGCACGCGCCGGACTCCTTTGACGTCGCTCAGGCCTGTGCGTATCTTCTGCATGGTATGTAATTCGATCACGAACCCAACCGGCAGTCCTCGGTCGTCAGTTTGGTAGCGGGGTTGACATATTTGTCATCGCCGGGACGCTCCTCCCGTCAATTCCTCCGCGAAATTTAGCATCATGCGTGTTAAATCGATGCCGCCAGGTCACTTGCTGGCGAGTCGGTCTCCTCCGAAAGACGGCATTGGTGTTGCTCAGTCGGCCGTGATAGGTTCTTCCCACCAGGGCCAACGTACGGCTCTTGCAATGCGACGAATCGTAGACTGACCGGGAGCGCGCGATGACCAGACATATCGTGAGAAGAATCTTTGTACTGATTGGATTGGCAGGCGTGGTCGCCGCCTTCTTGTCGTTGGGAAACGCCGTCTCCGGTCAAGCCAGCAGCTGTGGTATGCAGCTCAACGACACGCCCGCGATCTTCTGCGATACATTTGACTTCCCGTCACCGGTGACCAACCGTTCGGGGCAGCTGAACGGGACGGTCTGGGGTGTTTCGCGCCTGGCCGGTGGGAACGTCACCTGGAAGGATTCGATCTTGGAGGGCTGCAACGGTCCGCAGCCAGCCTCGTCGGTCGGAGCCACTGACGTGATTGTGTGTAACGGCCAACTTCGCCAGAGCGTGGACGACAACACTGACGTCACCGTATTGGCGATGTACCCGAAGCAGCCCTTCGATTTCGCTGGCCGGACCGGAACCGTGGCGTTCGACGTGTCGAACGATACGACCGGCGGACACGGAGCGTGGCCGGAGTTCTGGATCACCGACCAGCCGATCCCTGCGCCATCCACGCACCTGACCCCGTGCGATCTCTGCACGCTTCCTCGGCACGGCTTCGGCCTTCGGCTTGAAGGCAATCAGGCGTCGTGTCCCGCGGGCACGCGCGCCGGGTGGCGGGTTGGATCGGCGATCGCCGTGCGGAATTATGTTCCGGAAGATCGCACGTACTTTGAAAACAACAGCACGGGCATGCAGCTCCGCGAGACGGGATGCGCGACCCTCAGCAGCGGCCCGAACGGCGGCCTCAACCACGTCGAGATCCGCATCTCGCAAAACAATATCGACGTGTATGCGAGCGACGCCGGATCCAGGACGCTGAAGCTGATCAACACCATCCGCAACGCGGACTTGTCCTTCACGCGTGGGCTTATCTGGATCGGCGACTATCACTACAATGCGGAGAAGGCGTTTCAGCCGGACGACCCGCTCTTCCCGAACCAGAAGAATCACACCTTTACATGGGACAACGTAGCCTTTGACGGTCCCGCGACTTATCGCGATCTCAGCTTTGACGTGCTCGACCGGACGACGGCCCTCGGCGGCGGCCTCTACAAAATCGGCTGGGATACGACGCCGACGAGTCCAGCGAACCTGACGACGCTACCGATGACGACGCAGAACATAGCGGCAGCTTCCAGTGCCTTCTTGCTGTTCAACTTTGGACACTTTCCTACTCAACCCTCCACGTTCAATTACAGAATCAACGGGCACGCGAACAGCTTCGCTGTTCCGCCGCCGTCGTCACCACTGCCGGGCAAGCGATCTCTCGCAGTCCCTGTACCGCTGAATCAGCTGGTCGGGGGACCACAGAACATCTTGCTGTCGAGTGACGTGGATCTGGGTGTCCACAACGTAAACATTGTCCTGGTGGCGGCAGCCCCCGTTCCCGGGGCCGCAATCCCAGCCGTACCAGCGAACCTTCGCCTCATCTCTCAGTAGTCTCGACTGCCGGAAAGCAGATTACGAGGCGTCATCAATAGGTCGCAACTGCAATCGTTCGGGGATTGGTTGCGGGGCTGGCATTCCGGTGCAGCACTTCCTACCGCTGCCATCAGCTGTCAAGCGAGCACTGCGAGTCCCTGCCATCATCGCCACCCGAGCATTACCCGCGTTTCAGGTATACGGTAGACGGGTTGTCAACGCTCGCAGATCGTCTTGTCGAGCGTCAGTGGCCTGGCAGAATTCTGAGATTCCCCGGCGGGGCGGGAACTGTCGAAAAGGCGTAGTCCAGACTCATCACAGCATCAGACAATACCTCACCGCCGCAGTCCCAGTGCGAAATGAAGAAGGCTTTGCGGTTGAGTGAATAGGTCAGACTTGTGAGGGCAAACGGCAGGGCGGGTCCGAGCGGCGACCAACTGGATCCGCCATCAGATGATGTCACCAGATTATTTGTGCCGGCAGCGACCAATGTCCCATCAGGCATCTCGATCGGTGTGATCGATCGGAGATTGCTTCCGACTTGAGTCCAGGTCAATCCGGCATTCGTTGACTTCAATAGGGTATCGCCGTATGGCCAGTAAATTGCGCCGTTGGAAGTCACGAGCGGCGCCCCCGAAGGTCCGAGCGCGCTGACCTGTTGCCAGGAAGTTCCACCATTTGTTGTTCGATAGACGCCAACCGTTCCGCCATTCCAACCTGCCGTGTTGACCAAATGGATCTGAGAGGTAACGATTAGCGGATGGGTTGAATGATTTGTATTAGCGGGAAGATTGTCTCCGACATCGGTCCAGGTCTGTCCCCCGTCAGTGGACCGCTCAACCCTTTGCGATTGCTCGTGCCCTCCAGCGAGCAACGTTTGTCGGTTAGGATCGCCGAAATCAACGCTCACATAGTCGTTATGCGAAATGGAGCCGAGCTGCTGGAACGTATTGCCGTTGTTCGTCGTCTTGAAGACCCCACCGCCATTGTAGATACCCGATTCCCAGAATGTCCCTGGATGGGCAGGGTCATAAGCAATCCACATAGGTCGATTGGTGATCGTGGCCGAGCCGGCCCCCGTCCCAAGCTGAGACCAGGTGCTTCCGCTAATATTCGCCCAAAGACCTCTGAGCGCAATACCCGCGATGACGGTGTCGGAGCCGGGCACCGCAGAGATCGTGGTCAGGTTTCCACATTCCGATGCCATATTCGCGAGGTTGCCGGTGACGTTTATCCACGTGGCCGCCGGAAGAGCGGCAGCATGCACGGGGAGCGGAACGAAATCGCGGGCCCCGAGGGCGATGACAAGAATGCAAAGAAGAACACCTCTACTCATCCCAGATCAAATTATAAGTATGGACTTCCGCTCGAGCCAGGGATTTTTGGGTTGTGCTCGCGCGGATTTGCACTGTCATGCACGAAAGCCTGCGCGTTGCCGCCGCAGCTGTTCCTGGGCGTGTCGATAGGCATGAGCAAATCCGGAAATCGAGAGCACTGTGCCGCGTCGAGAAGCTACATGCATGCTGCACCTAACGACGCGGCATTTTGGCGCTGGCCTCTCTCGCCACCTGAACGAGGCAACCTGATTGCATGAAACATCGGGCTCATGCTCCTCGCGACGCTTGCCGGCGTGCCTAGACCGCGATGCGGCCCGACAATGAAAGCAGAATTCTCGTTCTCGGCCCCAGACGATTTGAGGAGATGTCGGGTTTGAATAAACAACCGAACGAATCGATGTCTGTGCCCCGGCGCAGCGTTTTGCTGCGTAACATATTTCACCTCGGACTGGGGCAGGTGGCCACGACCGCTTTGACCATTTTTCAGAGCGCAGCGATCGCACGGACTCTCGGCGCTTCCGACTTCGGCCTGTTATATCTGCTGAATTCCATTGCGACGTTTGCGTTCGTGTTCGTCGACTGGGGGCATGGCCCGTACGTGATACGCGAGGTCGCGATCCACCCCCACCGCACTGGTGAAATCCTCGGCAGCGTGACCGCTCTTCGTTTTGGCATGACGCTGATCACGTGCGCACTCGCCGTCGCCTTGACCTGGGTGTTCGGCTACGACCTGCGTACCAGCATCCTGACCGGCGCGCTCATTCTCGGATACCTGCCTCAGTATCTAGGCCTTTCTTGCAGCTGGGTGTTTCGGGGAAGCGAGCGGATGGGGTACGATGCCCTCCTTCAGGTTGTACTCAAGTTCAGCACGCTGGCGCTCGCTCTGGCCTGTCTTGCGCTCGGCGGGCGGCTCGTCGCGCTGATTCCGGTTTACGCGGCCGCGGGAACGATTACGTTTGTGGTCGCCATGGCGATGTATCGTCGCCTCGCGTTTCCGCCTCTTCACGTCTCGGGCAGCACGATCCGAGAGCTTGTTCGCCACGGTGCGCCGCTCATGGCCATCTCTCTCGCAGTAGCGGTGCAGCCGTACATTGACGCCAACATTCTCTACGCGCTTGTACCTCAAGAGGTGATGGGGTGGTACGCCGCGGCTTGGGCGATCACAAACACTCTTGTGGCGCCCGCCCTGATTATGGGCGGCGCGATGTATCCACAACTGGCCAGAGCGGCAAGCCAGCCGGGTGAGTTCACAAGAGCGCTGCGGACTGCCTTCCGACCCCTGTTGTTCTTGGCGGTGCTCGGAGCCGTTGGTACGTATCTATTTGCCGACTTCGCGATCGGGGTTCTCTACAGTGAACGAAAGTTCGGGCCGGCCGCCGACATTCTGCGGGCATTTGCCCCGGCGCTAATGCTGATCTATATCGACATGCTGTTCGGTTACGCAATCATGGCCGCGGGAAAAGCAGGCCAGCTCGCGAAGGCCAAGATCATCGCCGTGGTGGTGACGACCGCCTTCGAGTGGGTGCTCATCTCATGGTTTCAGGCCCGCTTCTCCAACGGCGGAATCGGAATCGTCGTCGCCATGGCAGGCGGGGAGCTCGTGATGGTGACAGCAGCCGTTGTCATGATTCGTCACGCGCTCGAACGCGCCATGGTCGTTGATGTTCTACGGGCCGTGGCCGCCGGCGCGGCCACGATTCTCCTCATGCGCGTCCTTCCGTCAGTTAGCCCCCTGGTCGGAATTCCATTGTGCGTGCTGACGTTCGCAGCAATGTCCGCGGTCGTCGGCCTCGTGACCCTCGCCGATACCGACGCGCTCCGCCACGGGTTCGGTCGACGCAGCCCGGTACTTCCGCAGACGGGCGCGGGTGTCGAACCGCACTGATTCAGTGCATCACGTTCGACGACACGTCACGGAGCCTGAAACGGTCGCACGGGTTGACTTCTCGCGCCTACTTCGGCGATCGCGTCTTCGACAGCCCCGCGCACAGCAATCACGAAACGATCCAGCGTGTGAAACCGTTCGATATGCTTGCGGCCTGCCTGGCCCATGCGCTCGCAGACCTCAGGGTGCATCCAGAGATACTCGATGGCCTCGCGGAGCGCGCGCGGATCTCGAGGCGGAACGAAGATGCCGTTGACGCCATCCTGCAGGACGTCGCGTTGGCCGTCGACGCGCGTGCAGATGACGGCCTTACCCATGGCCATGGCCTCGGTCATTGCGGTGACGCCGTTGTCGGTGTCGGTGGGGTGCAGCGGCAGTACAACGAATCGAGAGCGCGCGTACAACGCACGGAGTTCGGGGTACGGTTTGGAGCCGACGGTGATGTGCGGCGGCAGAGCCGTCGGATCGCGCAGATCGGTCATCCACTGATCGGTTTTGCCGATGTCGACCTTTGCCGCGATATGGCACGGCACACTCAGACCACGAATCGCCTCGACGAGTGTCGAGTAATCACGCATCTCGCGCCCGACGGCGCAGATCATGTCCGTCGGACCCGGCATCGGCCGCCAGAACCTCTGGTCGACGAGCCAGCGAAGCTCGACGATGCGCGAGGGCGGGATCCCTAGCGAGTTCACCGCGAATTCGTACTGAATTGAAGACCAGAGTACTAGGCGGTGAATGTGGGAATGCACGTGCCGGAGGACGGCGGCCTTTTTCGGAGTCGAGATCCAGGAGAACAACGCGATATGCGGCATGCGCGCCTGGGTTGCTTTGAGAATCGCCGCCAGCGGAAGGCCGAAACGCTCCCCCCACGACACAATCGCATCGTAACGACGGCGTCGTGTGAAGGCTTCAAAGGCCTGGGCAACACCAATCGGGAGGCCCCGGTAGACGAGACGCCGGACGCTACGTAGCGCGATGATGTCCCGCTCGTCTAGCATGTCGGAGTTGAGCTGCCTTTCGTACAGCCGGACGCGCGGCCATTGGTCGGCAGCCACCAGGCGGTCCACTTCGTCGGCTGTGGGCTGGCCGACGCCACCGTAGACCAAGGTGAGTATTTTCATTCAGCCCGTCGAAGGAATGCGCTCATGCAGGAGCTCTGGCAGTTACGCCCGGCCGGGCACGGCTGGTGAGGGTATCCAGACCGTATGCAGCCAGAATCATGAGGCACGGTAAGATCGGCACCGAGTAGCGTCCGAGAGGAATGAGCGCTGCCACGAACACGTTCATGACGACGATCGGCAAAAGAATCAGCCACGATGGCCGCTGCTCGCGATGCGCCCGCTGGAGGCCAATAATGGCGAGCGCCCAGCCCCCCACTGCCAGGACCGCCGGCACCAACGAATTCACAAGTGAGGTCATCTCGTACCAGAAGGTAAACAATCCGACGACACATTTCCGGACTGTATCGAGCGGGTGATCCAGGATCATCTGTTTGGCGACCCGCGCATTGTTGGCCTCATCAATCAACTCATCGCGCTCCCATTCGGTCCCGGCGTCACGGGCAATCTGCCGAAACCACGCATTGCTCTCGTTCTCGGCCACGGTGTACGGCGGCTGTTGCAGCGTGGCGAATTCAAGACGGGTGAAAATGTACCCTCGCAAGAACGAGTCGCTCGCGCCAGGCGTGAGCAGCACGAAACGACCGCCGCTGACTACATAGTTGCGATACGTCCACGGTGCCAGGAGAACGCCCATGGTGAGGAACATCGCGACGACCGGAAGGAGCCCTTTCACGCCCCCGCGGCGAAACCCGCTCAGCAGGCAGACGATGCCGAAAACCATGAGATACGGCAAGATGACGCCCTTGGTGAGCGTCGTGATCATCCCGACCCCTCCCAGCAATACTCCATTCGCGATCGTCCGGTCTCGATGAAAGCGGACGGCGCACCAGACGGTCAGCGTGCAAAGGAAGGTTAGCATCGTCTCCATGTGCAGATCGGCGACGTAGCGCAGCAGCATCGGGTGGACGGCGCAGAACACGCCAGCGATCAGCGCCGTGCGCGCGTTGTACAGCTGGCGCGCCAGCGCAAACGCCAGGAGGCACGTGCCGACGTGCATGAGCCCCTGGAGGAACTCAACGCTCGAGTTGCCGCCGCCCAGCCGATACACCACGGCGATGAATTCCGGATACAAGGAGGCAGCACGACGGGTCACATTGCTGAAGCCGTGGTCGACGAACCCGCGGGCAATCTCGCCGTACCGATACGGATCCCCAGAGTTGGTGACGATCGTCTGCGATCGGAAGACGCCAAAGAGCATGATCAGCGCTGCAGTCAGCGCGAGTGCCGCGACGATTAGCTGGTAGTGTTCAGTCCCAGTTCGAGGTTCAGGGGAAGCAGGCAAGCTCACGTGAGTGTCGACGCCGCGTTCATTTTCGTCGGTAACGCTGAAAGCTGCCGCCCGCCGCGTTAGTGGCGATGACGCTCATGCGTGCTTCCGCACGTCAAGAGCACGCTTGCGAAAACACAAGCTCACGCCATAGAAGGGGTGACCTTGAACGCTCGTCTCGCTGAAGCGGAGATGGACGTCATGACAATCCGCTTCCTGCAGAATTCGAAGCAATTCGTTGATGTCGTACTCGTTCATCTGCATGACCGGCTCACGGAAGGAGTTGCCCTTGATGACGTTTTGGATCCCTACTGCGAACGGCAGCGATTGTTTTACGGCGTCCATCACTTTTCGCCAGGATGGTCTGCTTCGGGCGAACGAGTAGGTGACGTGAAGGACACCGATTCCATCTTGATTCAGCAGGTTGACGAGACGCTGGAAGATGGCCGTACCGCGCTGCGGCGGTATATGTTGAAAGACGATGAAGGAGTGGATGAAGTCAAACGTACCGGACACCCTCGACAACGAGTCGTCGCCCTTGACGAACGTCACGTTCTCGACATTCTGCTCTTTGGCGTTGATCGCCGCCTCCGCCAGCATGGATTCGGAAATGTCGACGCCGAGAACGGAGCCGCACACACGCGCCAGGGGCAACGCGAGCCGGCCGACACCACACCCGAAATCGAGGGCCCTCCCTGGCTGATAGGCCGGATCGAACTCCTCGCGGACGACCGTCAGGATCGATCTGACGTACGCTGCTCCAGTTGCGAAGAACTCTGCCTTGGCGTCTTCATTCAGGTTGGTGGCGCTGAAGCGATCCTGAGTGAGTACGCCGAAGTACGGATCATTCCTCCCGAAGTATTCCCATGCCTCGTCGGTTCTTGTACTCATAGCTGATCCTCTTGACACGCGCGTGAGGACACAAAGCTTGCCTGCAGCAGCGAGCCGCGCAGGAAGTCTAGCGTAATCGGCTTGGGCGACTGACGCCAGCGATATCGCTACTTTGGCTGGCCCCTTGTCGAGCTTCCGCGCGACGAGGGCTAACGTTATGGAGAAAAGTCACCCGTGAGGCTGAAAAAATAGGCCGTCAGCGCCCGGCCGACTCCGGCGCCTTTTCTAGGGTCACATTCATCCGGTCTTTCCTCGCATCAGCGACCAGAAGACGCTCGAAGCCCCTGCGTGGACAGCGTATTCGGAGTCGTCGTTCAGGCGCCTGCCATGTGCAGGCTTCGCCGAAATCTGGCATTATCGACAAGCGAGCCGGTAGCGCCTCGGGCGGATCCTTGGCGCGCAGGCGACGTCGCCAGTCCAAGAGAACCGGAGGCCGGCCGACGTTCGTGAGCGAATCGAGACGGCGAGCGACTTGGTTTGCTAAGACACGTGAATGACATGAACGGAAAGCTTCTGTACTTGGGCAGTATCTTCGCCATCGTTCTCGGTGCGCGAGGTGTTTTGACGCTAACCGCACCTCCGGCCGTTTCGGCTCCTCCTCTCCAAGCGCCAAGCACGTGGGTGAATGCGACAGGCAACCTGGCCAAGATGACCTCCGAATGCGGGAACCTGACTACTCTTTCTCAGGTGCCCGGTTCTGACACGATTATTGCGGGCGTCGCACTTAAGGGTCTTTGGGCCAACAGGACTGGCAGCATTTGGACTCAACTGGGAACTGGCGCTGGATCTGCCACGATTGTCAATCGACCTTTGTGGATTACTTATGATCCTGCTCGTCCCGGCGTCTTTTGGGAGTCGGGCATCTACAACGGCGGCGGCATCTATAAAACGACGGACAATGGCACAACGTTCCAACAACTCGGTTCGATCACGCACAACGACTTTGTGAGCGTTGATTTCGGCG
>Ga0111538_10005717_pt1 | contig 16957 bp, 20 predicted proteins | sample SoiMethybrSBSTD1_FD_79669 | JGI IMG/M metagenome (GOLD analysis project Ga0111538, IMG submission 79669) | Bulk soil microbial communities from a Populus tree surrounding site in Tennessee, USA - Soil MetaG P. TD hybrid SBSTD1 (version 2)... | ecosystem: Environmental > Terrestrial > Soil >...
GATTTCATCGCTCGGCGACATGAGTGACCTGACTACCGGAGGCTGATCATGAACGCACCCTCTCCTTCCCGACGGCCCGTTGCGTCACCCGCGAATTCCGCCGAGCATGCTCCGGCTCTCGTCCCGGTATCGATCAACGTTCACGCTGCAGCGAACGATGACACAGAGCCGATCGCTTACACAGAAACGAAAGGCCCATACAGCGCGGTGAATCCGCTCTGGATGATTACTGCAGCACTCGCACTCTTCTTGGCCGCAATGGCCATTCTCATCTCCAGCTGAAATCCCGGTCCTGCCTACTGGCCGACCTGTTCCGCAAACTGGAGTGCAAGAGAATGAGCTTCAAACCATTGCTGCCATCCCTGGCATTGAGCCTCTTTTTGGGCATGCCGATTTCCGACGCAACCGCGTCCGAAGTCGATGCAGCCGGCTACTACAAGCTGCGTTGCGCGACCTGCCATGGTGTCAACGGCGAAGGCACACGCGACAAATCGCCATCACTGGGTCCTCCCCTGCGCGGTAACCCGCTCGTCATCAACGCCCCTGCCGAAGTGCTGGCGAGCATCATCCGACACGGCCGCGGTGGACAGCAGCGAGTCTACGACGACGCTTACCCCAACATGCCCGCCTTCGACGCCGGGCTGGTTCCCGATGCAGTCGGGCTGGCCACTTATCTGAAGACTGTTCTGCAGCAGCAAGAGACAACGAGCCACAGCAGTGACTCCGCACGTTGGCAGGTGCCAGCTGGAGTTGTTGCTGCCGAAACAGCCAACGAGGGCGAGGCTACACACGAAGCCCCGCCCAATCGGGCATCCGCCGACGAGGGCCATTCGCAAACGCAGCTCGTAGGTCCAGTGCACCAGCCGTCTCTTCACCTGACAGAGTGAGTCGCCCCATGTCTACCGGAATGAAAACGCTGCTCATATGTATCGGGCTGTTCTTCGGCCTTCAATTTGGCGTCATTCAAGACGCGCAAGCCGTCGCCGCCTTCGCCCGCCAGACCGGGATGAACTGCAACTCCTGCCACATCGGTACGTACAACATCGTGCCTAACTTCACGCGCACCGGTCGCCTGTTCGCCATGCGCGGCTACCAGGTTCCATACATTCGGGAGCGTTTGCATGCCGAGGGAGACACCGGCAACAACAACGAGCAGAGCAAATACGGTGGCGACTACCTGGCGCTCAACTGGACTGATTTCTTCTCCGCGCGCCTGATTTCCGAGGTCGTCAGAGGCGGCGAGGACGCTTCCGGCAGATCCCTCGACGAGAGGTCTTCGCCGATCAACCGCATGAGCCTGTTCTTCAGCGGCGCCATCACGGATTGGCTCGGCGTATGGACGGAGATCGGCTACCTGGGCAACAACTCGCTGCGCTCGGTGACCCCCGATCGTCAGAACGAGCAGACAGGAGTCAACTTCTTCGCCTATGACGAGTATCGCATCAATGCGTCGTGGGACTTCGGCAAGAACTCGTTCTTTGGCTTCTCCATGGGGAACGAACATCCCAACGTCGGCGCACAGTTCCAGTACCCACTGCCGCTGCCGGATCTCTGGAGCAACGGACAAGGCGGCGTCGGCAGGTCCATGGACATGGCCAACCTCAGTGCCTTCATGTTCTACGACGACCGACTCTACCTGCAGGTTGCCGGAGTCACCGGAGCGGACAACACCAATTGGTCCGACGGCAGCAACTACTACCTCAACGTATCGTACGACTGGTTCCGCAAGACCAGGAACGATCTGTGGCTGATCGGCGAGTACTACGCCGGCAACGATTTCCCGTCGATCATGACGCGAATCAAGGACAGTTTCCTATGCACTGGCGCGTGTCCGCCTGGCGTCACTGACCAAAACTTCTCCATCAGCAACACGCCCGGTGAGGTCATCGTCAACGCGCCTGTGGAACGCGTCAAGCACTTTGATTCCTTCAGGTTGTCGCTGGAGCATTCTGCTGCCGATCGCGGTCCGCACACCTGGTACGCCGCGACGACGTTCCTCACGATGACGCAGGACTTTGAAAGCGGCGGTAAGGTGGAAGACACCCAGGTGGGAGCCTACCTGCGCTACTTCTATGCGCGCACCTACGGCGTTGAAGTGTTCGTGCGCGACCATCTGAAGTACGAGTACACCACGCCTGCCGGGCTGAAGCGCGACACGTACACCAAGCCGAACTACGGCATCACCTTCCTGTGGTATCCGGCCATGAACTTCGACTTCTGGTTGAGCTTCTCGCCGCGCGTCCAGAACATCGTCTTCGAGGACCAGCGCGAGCTCTACAACGACAACGCGTCGAGCTACGTGCTCGGAATGGAATATAACTTTTGACGAACGCGACTGCGGACGCGGCCGATTGCAGTGACCAGCATACACGCGTGAGGAAGACTCGATGCTGCACATCCAACGAAGGCGGGATGCGATGAGGCGCTTCCTTCGCCTACTGTGCAGCGCCATCCTCGCGGCAGCCATAGCAGGATGTGCCAACACGCCAAAGTCAAAAGGCATGCCGTGGTGGCCACAAGGTCCGGGCAACACTGCAGAGGACGTGCTGCGGACCAGTAACGCTGAGCCAGCAAGCGTCAATCACGAGTCACCGACGTCATCGACGCAGCCGACCTATCGCGATGCGCAGGCGGTGCGCTACGGCGATCTATTGTTCGTTTCTGGACAGGCCGCCGACGATCCCGACTTACGCGGGAGTACGGGCCGCGCCATCGAAGCCCAGGTTCGAAGCGCGATGGACAATGTCGTGCGCATCCTCGAAAGCCACGGTCTGTCCATCAGCAACATCGTGTCGGTCACCCTGTACATGCAAGACATCGCTGACCTGGAGAGGGCTGACGCGGTCTACGAATCGTATTTTCGCCGCGGCCTGCCGGCTCGTTCCGTGGTGGCCGTCAACGGACTGCCCAATGGCAGCCTGGTGGAGATTGCCGTGATCGCGGGCAAGTAGATGGAGGAACTGTCATGACGCAACCAAGCGAAACCACTCGGCGCCGTTTTCTCAAATTCGTGGCCGGTGCAGCAGCGCTACCGACGGCTGGTTCACTGCTGCGCGCAGGATCGGCGATGGCGAGTGAAGGCAAACAACTGGACGAAGCCGATTCGGCCGCCGCGGCGCTCGGCTATAAAAAGGATACGACCCAGGTCGACGCCGCCAAGTATCCGCAGCATCAACCTACGCAGGATTGCGCAGGTTGCCGCTACTATCAGGGCAAGGCCAGCTCCGAATGGGGTCCCTGCACGATATTCGCAGGCAAGGGCTCCGTCCACGCGAAAGGCTGGTGCGCTGCATACGCCGCCAAGTAGGCGACTGCTTCACGAGGGCATGAGTCTTGGCAGCGTGACTGGCGTCGAGGCATGCGCACGGGTTGGCCATTCGCTGGACTCTTACACGCGTCCGAGGACCCGATCGAGGAACTCACTACATGAGCCGATGGGTGTGCCTGCAAAAGGAACACCAGCCCTGTCAACCGCGTCAATGCAGTACTGGCGTTACGCAGCAGTCCGGTCATGCCGACCTGAAACGCTGATCTATGCAGCGCTCAAGCAGTACGACACCTCTGCGTTGAAAGGGCGCGCCTGCTCAGACCGGTCCTCGACCGCGATAGGCATTCGCCGCCGCACCCTTCATTCAAGCGGGCTGGGATGTGTCGAAGACTTCAGTGCGCCTGGCTACTACCCCCACCTCTTCACGCGGAGCGTCTGAGCGGCCTCATGCGCCGGGCGCCAATGTGCGTCGCACTGTCGCTCCGCTCCGGACAGAGCACCGTCGACGGCGCATTAGCGATGGGTCTCGGCTTTCAAACACCAAGCTGGGCACACTGCGCAGAACAACCTCGATTCGGCACACCTGATCGACGCCGCCGCGCAGTCCCCGGAGCGATACGCATCCGCCTGACCCGCGGTGCGCCGTGCGGTCAACTACTCGGCTGCACAGGGAACCGTAAAGTGAAAGGTCGTCCCCCGACCCAGCACGCTTTCGGCCCAGATCCGACCACCGTGTGCTTCCACGATCGCCTTCGCAATGGGAAGCCCGAGCCCGGTCCCGACACGCCCCGTGCGGTCGGCCTGCCAAAAGCGGTCGAATAGCTGCGGAAGTCTTTCGCTCGGAATCCCGGGACCGGTGTCCTGCACCGAAAAGCGGAGAGCCTCCTCGAGCAGCTGCGCATGCACGCTGATCCGGCCACGCGTCTGGGTGAACTTGACAGCATTGCCAATGAGATTCGACAGCACTTGTATCAGCCTGTCCCGCTCGCCGATGACACAGGGCATACCCTCCGGAGCGTGGCACGTCAGCGAGATCCCGCGTTCCTGTGCCGGCGCCTCAAAAAGCTCGACTACCTCGCCGAGCTGCGGCTGGACCTGAACGTGTTCCCGCGCAAGGACAAAGTTCCCTCCTTCAATTCGCGTCACATCCAGCAGATCGAGAATCATGCGGTTCATATTTCGTACGGTGCGTTGCATGACGACGATCTGACGAACAGCGCGTTCGTCGTGCGGCGGTTGAAGCTTGAGCAACGTCTCCAGACCCACGGCGATCGTGTGCAATGGATCGCGCAGGTCGTGCGCTACCATTGCCAGCATTTCGTCGCGCAACTGTGAAGTTTGCTCCACGTATCGGACTCCCTAGGCGGTTGCAGGATCTCCCAGCGGCCAACCGCCCGCTTGCCTTGCGCCGCATTGATCGTCTTGTCGGCACTCGTCGAACTGTCCAGACGCCGCACGAGTACTCCTTAGACTGGATCCTTTGTTGGGCCATTAGCATTGCCATTCTCATCTACTTCGAGAAAGACGAACGGTTCTCGAAGGCGACGTATTTACGCTTATGGTTGCAGCTTCGCGTCCATCGTGATCTTCGCCGTCAGCAGCTTGGATACCGGGCAGCCCGTCTTCGCTCTGTTGGCGATTTCCATGAACTTCGCGGAGTCTGCGCCCGCGACTTTCGCGACCACATCGAGGTGACTCGCCGTGATCTCGAATCCGTCGCCGACTTTTTCCAGCGTCACTGCAGCATGCGTCTCGATTTTTTCCGCGGTCAATCCTGCTTCACCCAGCATCAGGGATAGCGCCATCGAAAAGCAGCCGGCATGCGCCGCGCCAATCAGTTCTTCCGGATTCGTACCTTTGCCGTCTTCGAACCGTGCCGTGAAGCCATAGGGCGCTTCATTCAAGACACCCGTCTCGGTTGAGATGGTGCCACCACCCTCTTTAAGGCTGCCTTTCCAGATCGCCCAGGCTTTCTTGATCATGGCTGATCCTCCTTCTAGTAGTGGATGCCTCGCAGATCTTTGCGCATCCGCAAGTCACATAAGTCCGAACCAGTAGGCGAGTTCCGCGATGTCCATCCACGCCGCGTCGTCATCAATGCTCCCCTGTCCGTTATCCCTGACGGCCATCGATGCGAGACCGCAACAGAATGGGCGTATACACCACGATGAAAATGGCGAACGCGCAGATCCACAGCGCTCCGGCCGCCATGACGCTCCACTGATAAGCACCAGGGGCGATCGATGGTGCAAACACGCGTATCACTGCTGCGAGCGACAAGAGAAAGTATGCGCCGCTGATGAGTCGCGACGCGAGCAGAGGCCGGCCAGTATGCCCGAGCGAGGCCCGCGTCATGACGGCAAGGATCATCGCTGCGGCAACACCTATCGTCAGCGCATGCAGCCAGGGCGCGGCCCATGCGGCATTGCCGGAGAGATAGAGCGCCTTCATCGCCAGTCCTGCCGGCAGCCACGCATAGGCCAAATGAAGACTCCACACCAGTGGTTCGTCGAGCGCCCGCCAGCTCCGCCATCCGATCAACCTCCACACATGCGTGATCGCGGCCACGGCCGCCACTGCGCTAGCAACCTGGTGCGACGGAGCGACGATATCTACGAAGACGACGGCAGTCATCGCAGCGATGACGATGCCGTCGACCCAGCGGCTGGTGCGAAGATGCGGTACCAGCCCGCGGGCACGCAGCCCGCTCGCGGTAAATGCAGGAACGATGCGTCCGCCGATAACGGTGACCAGCAGCAGGACAATATCGATCGCCACAAGCAGCGCTGTGCGCGCGAGCAGCACATCGTCGCGTATCAGCGCATGCATGAAGACGACGTCCGTCAACCAAATACCGGCGAGCACGAGAAGCAAGGGTGAGTTACGGTTGCGCGCTCGAAGCAGCGGTGGGGCGAGCAGGCCAACGAGCGCCGGGATGAAGGCAAGCTCGCAGATCGCGACGATTGTCAGAGGGAGTACGGCGGCTGCGGCGAATGCCAAACGCCCGATGAGCCAAAGTGCCGCGAGCAGAATGAGCGGCGTTCCCGCAAAGCCCCGGGCACTCGTCCAGCTCGGAACCGCCGTGAGCAGGAAGCCAGCGATCGCCGCACCGATAAAGCCGTACAGCATCTCGTGCCCATGCCAAAATTGCGCCGGCTGGGTCGGCAGTGGATGCACGCCCGTCGTGTACATCCACAGCCATGCGATCAGACCGATTAGCGCGTAGATGCCAGCCGCCAGGAAGAAAGGCCTGAACCCATAAGCGAACAGAGCGAACGCCGGGGGCTTGATTGGGGAATCCTGCGAAGGTGAGATCGCCATGGAGTTCTTCAGTCCACTCACTCCGCTACTTTCCGCGTCCATGGGACGCTTTCGCGCGTTTCGCCTTCGGTCGAGCACGGCTTCGTTCCATGAGGTACTCGCGCAGAACTACGGCACCGTTGTGCTCGAGATCATGAGCGCTGTAGAGGAGTGTCACAGTGCCGCGTTTACTGGCATCCAGAATAGGTGACCAAGCACCGGTGTTCGCCCGCAACTCTTTCTTGTAGCGCCGCCGAAATTCTCGCCAACGCTCCGGCCGATGCCCAAACCACTTCCGCAGCTGCGTACTGGGCGCGACGTCCTTGATCCACGCATGCACTTGCAGTGCCTCCTTCTTGATACCTCGCGGCCACAGGCGCTCCACGAGGATGCGCCGCCCATCTCCATGAGCACGAGACTCATAAGTACGCTTGATGCGAATCATGAGTCCCCGCCCCGGCATCGCAGATCAGAAGCTTGCGGGCTGCACACGTCGTGGCCCTACTCACTCCCAGTGATGGGGACGCGAATGGCGGTGATGCAGGGGGTGCTCGTAGTCTCGCGAGAGCAGATACTTGGGATCGTACTCGGAACTCTGTTCGATCTGTCTGCGCGTCAGCGCTACGTTGAGCGTTCGTTCGCCCCAGCTCACGTGACGAATCCACTGCGGCGCAACGAGAACACGTTTGCCTGGCAACCAGTTGTGCGTATCGACGACAAGGTGGCGAATGGCCCACGTCTCCTCTTCGAACAAAAAGTCCGCGACGTGACCAATTAATCCATCTGAAGCCCCAAGGTGATAGCCCAATACCACCTCACTGCTTCTTAGATGAGTGTCTGCGTCCGCTCGATCCGCAGCAGCTCGCCTTCGTTCTTCCGCGGCGTCGCGGATCTGCGGATCCGGCGGCACGGCGAGGGGGATGGCATCCCACGCCCAGTACGCGGCATACGGCCAGTATTGAGGGTAGCCGTAGTACCGGTGGTACTCCGCTTCCTTCTGGCGGGAAACGGGCTGGTGGGTGTCAATATCGGGGCTGTGCTCCACTTGCGTGCGGGTGAGCTTCACGGCAATCGTTCGTGCTTCCCAGTCGATGAATGTCACCGCATACGGTGAGATCAGTACCCTTCGGCCACGCAGCCATGCCCTTGTGTCGACCACAAGGTAGCGCACGACCCATTGTTCGTCGTCGAAGTAGACGGCCTCCGCGACCGCACCGACCTCGCCATCGGTTGCAACGATTCGACATCCGCTAAGTTTCTTGACGCTGTTGAGCATGGCGTTCTCCTGTCCTCATAGGCGACGACGTGATGAGCTAACTGACGGTCATCGACAGGGCTTCACGTACCATCTGATTCGCGTAACCCCACTCGTTGTCGTACCAGCTCATGACCTTGACGAGGTCGCCGTCGACGACCTTCGTGAGCTCGAGATCCACGACGGAGGCACGCGAGTCGCCAACGATGTCGGCCGAGACCAGCGGATCATTGGACACGCCGAGTACACCGGTGTAGCGCGCCGTTGCGGCTTCCTCAGCAAGAATCCGATTGACCTCCTCGACGCTGGTGGGTCGCGAAGTGAGGAATGTGAGGTCCGCAATCGAGCCGACAGCTAGCGGCGCACGGATCGCGATCCCATCGAAGAGACCGCTGTATTCTGGCAACGCACGGGTCGTCGCGAGGGCGGCACCCGTTGTAGCCGGTACCAGATTCGCCGCCGCGGCTCGACCACGACGGAAGCTTTTACTCGGCCCGTCGACGATCGATTGCGACGAAGTGTAGGCGTGTATGGTGGTCATCATCGCCTTCCTTAACCCAATGCGCCGACCGATGATCTCGACGACCGGCGTGATGCAATTCGTCGTGCAGCTCGCGCAGGAGATGATGCTCGGAGCGCCTTCCGGAACGTTGGAGCCGTGCACGACAGTCTCCACCTCCCCGCCTTGTGAAGGCGCGGAAAGGATGACGAAGCGAGTGCCAGCCCGGATGTGCTTCTCCAGGTCCTCGCGACGCTTGAGCGCGCCGGTGCACTCGAACACGAGCTCGACTCCGAACTCCTTCCACGGCAGTTCCGCTGGATCGCGATTCTTCAGCGTGCGCAGCTTACAGCCGTTGACGACAAGATGGCCTGCGTCCACCGTCACGGACTTCGAGTAGCGGCCGTACACCGTGTCGAAACGAAGCAGGTAGGCGAGGTTCTCGATGTCAGCCAAGTCGTTGACGGCGACCAACTCTAGCTCCGGCCGACCGATGACCAGCTTCAGGATCGCACGCCCGATTCGTCCGAGACCATTGATGGCGACCCTAGTGCTCACAATGCGTGCCTTCGGGCGGCGTCCGCGTCTGAGCGATTCGCGCCGCTGGGCGGCTCGCCGTGCGTGGCGGCGGTCATCGCTTTGGTCCCAATCGTCTGCAGAATGTCATTCAACGAGTCGACGAACTTCGCGATGCCGTCATCGAGAAGTTGTCGCGTCACCTGCGGAACATCGATTCCGGCCCGCTGCAGATCGCGCATGACCTGGATGGCTTCGTCCGATCCGTCCTCCAGCGACGCGGTTACCTTGCCGTGCTCCGCGAAAGCAGCGATGGTCTTTCGTGGCAGCGTATTGATCGTTTGCGGACCGATCAGCGGTTCCACGTACATCAGATCATCATAGGCCGGGTTCTTCGTGCTGGTGCTGGCCCACAAGAGCCGCTGCGGGCGCGCCCCAGCTCCTTCCAGGGAGTGCCACCGTCCGAACGACGTCAACTCCTTGAAACGCCGATACGCGATCTTGGCATTCGCGATCGCGCACTTGCCGAGCAGGCGCTCTGCCTTCCCCATGCCGCCGGCGAGCTTCTGGCGCAACTGTTCGTCGACGCGCGCGTCGATCCGACTCAGAAAGAAGCTTGCCACGGATGCCACGTCTGCCAGCGGCCGGCCGGCAAGTTTGCGTCGCTCGAGCGCGTTCATGTATGCAAGCGCAAACTCCTCGTAGCGCTCGACTGAGAACAGCAGCGTAATATTCACATTGATTCCATCGAAGAGCAGAGCTTCGACAGCTGCGATGCCCTCGAACGTACCGGGGATCTTGATGAACAGATTCGGGCGCGCCACTGCGTTCCACAGGCGATGCGCCTCCGCGATGGAGCCCTGGGTGTTGTGCGCGAGGTAGGGTGAGACTTCGAGGCTGACAAAGCCGTCGCGCCCTTCCGTGCGATCGTACACCGGGCGGAGGATGTCGCAGGCGTCACGCACGTCCGCGACGATCAGCGCTTCGTAGATGCCATTCAGCGGATGTACTGCGAGCTCCCTGATCTGCCGATCGTAGGCGTCGCTGGCATGAAGGGCCGCGCGAAAGATCGCGGGATTCGCCGTGACGCCGGTCAGTCCCTCGCTAGTCACTCGCCGTTGCAGTTCTCCGGTCTCGATCATCGGGCGGGTGAGATCGTCGAGCCAATAGCTCTGGTGGTAGCGCGCGAGTTCCAATAACGGGCTCATCGTTTGCCCTCCATCAGTTGCATTGCCTTCTCTTTCACGTTCTCGATCGTGAAACCGCAGTGCTCAAAATTCACTGCACCCGCCTGAGTTGACGCGTTCATCCCGCCTGTGGCAGTCCTCCGTTGTTGAGTTACGCTCGCAGTCTAAGGCCGCGCAGACGTTTGAACAGCGATGAATATCGACGGTGTGTATCGGAATCGCCGATGGATGCATGGGACCTCGAGGCCGCTCCGATCACGGCTTGCTCTGCTGCTTGGTCTTCACTTCCTCGATCGTATCCACGGCCAGAACCGAATGCGCATAGGCGCCTCCTGCACGCATTTCAGCGGCGACCCAGATCGCCTCCATGATCTCTTCCGCCGTCGCGCCATGCCGAAGCGCCGCCTTCGTGTGACCTCGAATGCAGTACGGGCATTGCGTCACGTGCGCCGCCGCGACAGCAATCAGCTGCTTCGTCTTGGTCGGCAATGCGCCGTCGGCGAAGACACGTTCGCTGAAGGCGGTGAAGGCATCATGGATGTGCGGCGCGAGCTTCTTGCGTGCTGCAGCGAGATCCGCTGTGGTTTGTGGGAAGATGTCTTTGGACATGATGCGCTCCTGTTGAGCCTGCGGTAATGACAGCAAACCTTGTTGGTTGAGATGGCTCCACAATCCGTCGATACAAGCTCATGTGGCCCACGTATCCTGTCGGGCATCCAGCCATCCGGCCGGCTGCACCTGGGCAACTACTACGGCGCGCTGCACCAGTTCATCCAGCTGCAGAGTGAGGGCGAAGCGCTGTACTTCATCGCCAACCTTCATGCGCTGTCCACAGTGCGCGATGCGCAGAGCTTGCGAGGGCACACGCTCGAAGCCGCACTTGCCTATCTCTCCCTCGGCCTCGATCCAACCACGTCGATCCTGTTTCGCCAGAGCGATGTACCGGAGATCACCGAGCTCTTCTGGATCCTCGGCTCGCTGGTGCCGATCTCGCATCTCGAGCGCGCCCATGGCTACAAGGACAAGGTCGCACGCGGAGTGGCCGCCAACTTTGGCCTGTTCACCTATCCGGTGTTGATGGCGGCCGACATTCTGGCGTTTGGCGCAGACCTCGTTCCCGTCGGGAAAGACCAAGCTCAGCACGTCGAGTTCGCGCGCGACTGGGCGACGCGATTCAACATGAGCTTCGTCACTGGTTACGACCCGCAGGATCCGTTGGGCGACGAGCCGGGGCACACGCCCGGAGTCCTCAAACTGCCTGATGCCCGCGTACCGGAATACGCCGCCGTCGTGGCCGGCACTGATGGACGGAAGATGTCGAAGTCTGCTCGCAACACCATTGAGCTGTTTGCAACGGATGCCGAAGTGCAGCGTCAGGTCATGGGTATCAGGACCGATTCCACGCCGCGTGAGTTGCCCAAGCCGATCGACAATGCCTTGTACCAGTTACTCGCGCTGATGGCCCCGCCCGGCGAGTTTGCTGAGCTGGACAACAGCTGGAAGGCGGGCGGCAAGGGTTACGCCGAGTACAAGAAAGTGCTGCTCGAATACTTCCATGCGACGTTCGATACGGCGCGGCGGCGACGTGAAGAACTGCGCCGCGATCCAGCCGAAGTGGAGCATATTCTCACCGACGGCGCTCACCGTGCTCGAGAGATCGCGGCCCCAGTCATGGCGCAGGTTCGTCTCGCGACGGGCATTCGTTAGCCACTGCTCGAAATCTTCAGGACACGCTCTTTGCCTGGATGATTTGTATGGGGTTCGTCACGCGCGGTCGCTGCTCCGCCTGTGCGAGCTCGGCCTCCGCTGCAAACCAATCGTCCAGCTCGTGACCAGGCTCGAAGCCGCGCTCCGCGGCGATGAAGTACGCCGCCAAAGCAACCTTCGCTTGATAATCTGCCGTGCGATCCTTGGCTTCGGCCGCAACGAGCTGTCGGACGTCCTGGTCACGCTCCATTTGAGCCACAATGCCGTCGCCGACCGCGCGCTTCCGGCCGCGTCGCCCAGACTTCTGTGCTTGAACGTTCATATGTTCGAACCTCCTGCTATGAAGGACGCCGAGCGGAAACGGCACCCGTGCGCCGCCGCCCGCTATGAGTCACTTGACCTCGATTTGAAATCGCCCTGGGTGCGGCCGGCTTCGCCGATGCTTCGAGCGCACCTCGCGGTACGATCAATACGTCGCAGGGAGCTATCTTCAACAGCTGATTTGCGACGCTGCCGATCGCTGCTCGCCGCACTCGTCCATCACCTCTTGTTCCCATGACCAGCAGATCCGGCTGATGCTTGCCGATCGCACGCATGATCGTCGAAACTGGGTTGCCCTCGGCAACGACGAGCTCATAGCGTGTCGAATCCGCACTTTCCTGCTCGAGGAACTCGCGCATGGCCGTAGTGGCCTCGCCTCGCGAGCCGCTAGCAGTCCCTTGCAACACGGCGCTGTGAGACGCCTCACGGGCATGGATCACGGTCCCGTGCGCCGAGTCTTTCAGCACGAGACGTTCGGCGGCGCGTAGCGCGAGCCCGGATCCGGCTTCCAGATCGAGAGCAAGCAGGGCGTTTCGATAGGGGGCGCTGGCCCTCTCCTGAACTACGAGCACCGGACATTGCCCGGAGCTCACGACCTTCTCAGCAATCGTGCCTTCCGGCGCATCGAGAAGGCCGCGCCTGCCATGCGGCCCGACAATCAACAGATCAGGTTCCTCGAGTGCGATCGCGTCCAGTATCAGGCGGGCGGGATTGCCAGCACGCACCGCGACATCGGGCGCCTTACCTGCACGCCACAAAGGCGGGCCCATTCGAGACTTCATACGCGCGATTGCAATCTGCAGATACTGCTCCGGAACCCCTTCAGATGACACACGGGACACGACGTGCAGCAGCGACAGATCCGCACCAAGTTCCTCCGCCAGCAGACCGGCGCGATCTACGGCGAACTCGCTCTTCGGCAGCAGATCCGTGGCGCACAATAGTCTCGTCATCTGAATTTAGTCGCCCTTCATGAACTCTTACCGTGAGCAATGTTGTACGCCTGGGCTCCCATTTGAACCATTGGAAATCTTCTTTCCGACGTTGCGGCTTTCTCTAACAGTGATCCACCCCCTCGCGAGCGACTGCACGCGGACCGCACATTGCGACAAACAGGCGGGAGCTTTCGTCGGAGGAATTGTTCGCTGATGTCGCTAGCCCGGTGTCGCGAGCTTGAGTCCGACGCTGCCAGCAATGATGAAAGCCACGCTCACGAGCCGAGCGGCGTTCGCAGATTCTCCAAGCAATAGGATGCCCAGCACTACAAGGCTGACGATCATCGCCACGACCGTCCAAACGGTGGGCCACAATCGCGTGAACCTTCCGTGTACTTCAGCCCAATTGCCCAGCCGACCTCGAAAAGCCCCGCAACTACAAGGATGATCCATGCCATGTGTCGCTCCCCTCTTCTAGACGAAAAACATCGAGGTTCTGGCCGCAGGCAGCCGCCACGATTGTCTCCCGGCACTAGTCGCCGCGTAACCGTTTGGTGAGCGATCGATCGGCGTTCATTCGCCCTGCTTGACGGTGGTCCCTTTCTCATTTCAACTCCTCTGCGGCGCCGGCGGTCGTCGGGCGCCGACGTTTTCAAGTACGCCGCGAATGCCGATCATTCATTTCCGCGTGAAGGCTCCGAAGATCCTTCTCCTATGCAGCCTGGCCGCGGTGAGCACGATGCTCATCTGCTGCAAGGTCTTGCCTGACCTCGAGGGACGGAGCGTCACAACAGCGCTGGCGCACACCGAGGATACGCGGCTCGGGCAAGCGATTGCGCCGCTCGCACGAGCTCATCCCGACAAGTCCGGTGTGTTCGCGCTCGCGGATGGGCGCGACGCATTCGCCGCCCGCGCGCTACTGGCTCGCGCTGCTGATCGCTCTATCGACGTCCAGTACTACATCTGGCGTCATGACATGTCGGGGACGCTGCTGTTCGAAGAATTGCATGACGCTGCGGATCGTGGCGTTCGCGTGCGGCTGCTGCTCGATGACAACAACACCACGGGACTCGACCCCTTTCTTTCGATGCTGGATGCGCATCCGAACATCGAGGTTCGCCTATTCAACCCGTTCATGCACCGCCGCTTTCGCGCACTGGGGTTTCTAACCGACTTTGCACGCCTCAACCGGCGCATGCACAACAAGTCGTTTACCGTCGACAACCAAGTCACGATCATCGGCGGGCGCAATGTGGGCGACGAATACTTCGACGCCGGCCAGGGCCTTCTGTTCATCGACCTCGATGCAATGGCGATCGGCCCGGTAGTGCACGACGTTTCGAAGGATTTCGATCGTTACTGGGCGAGCGGTTCGTCCTATCCTGTTGAGCGAATACTGCTCCGCATCGATCCGCGGACGATTGCAGCGCTATCGTCCGAGGCGTTGTTGGTGGAACGCGATCCCCGTGCCGCGCAATACACTGGAGCGATCGCGCGTTTGCCATTCGTGCGCGACCTGCAGACGAGCCGTCTGCCGCTGGAGTGGGCGACCACCCACATGGTCAGCGATGACCCGGCAAAGGGATTGGGACGAGCGACGGATGATGTGCAGGTCGCGCAGCGGCTCCGGGAAATCCGCGGCGCATCAACGCACGAGCTGCAACTCATTTCGCCCTACTTCGTGCCGACGGCCGACGGCGTGGCGGCGCTCGCTGAGCTCGCCAGAAGCAATGTCGACGTTACGATCCTCACTAACTCGCTGGAAGCCACGGATGTGGCAGCCGTTCACTCCGGCTACGCAAAACGGCGCCGCCAGCTGCTAGAGAACGGCATTGTGCTGTACGAGATGAAGCGGAGTTTGTCGCCGCCGCCGCCCCTCACAGATCGCGGACTGCCCGGCAGCTCGGCGTCGAGCCTCCACGCGAAAACCTTCTCGGTCGATCGATCGCGCATCTTCATCGGTTCGTTCAACTTCGACCCGCGCTCCACGCATCTCAACACGGAGAATGGCTTCGTGATCGAGAGCCCGGCCATGTCGCAGGTGCTCGCCGACGCGTTCGTCAACAGCATCCCAGCGCGCGCGTACCAAGTGCGGCTGAGCGATGCCGGCTCTCTGCAGTGGGTGGAGCAACGCAATGGCGAGGCAGTGGTCCACGATAAAGAACCTGGCGCCGGTTTTTGGCGACGCGCCGGCGTGTTTATCCTCTCGCTACTGCCGATCGAATGGCTGCTGTAGAGACGGCGAGCCCTGCAGTCAACTCGAATCGGGCCAGAGCAGCGCCCAACCGAGCAGCGCTGCCGCCGTCAAAAGCGCGGTAGCAATAGCCATTCTCCAGCTGCGGCGCGTGGGGTGTCGAACTGGCAAGCGCATGATATAGCTATCGCATTGCCATCATTCAGTCCGAGCTCCACCAGTCGACGAACTCGCGGCAATCGATCCACCCGTCGCGATCGGTGTCGACTTCGCGAAAACCGATCTTCATCTCCTCGACACTCATTGCTGCATCCAGCCCTTCGAGCAGCAGTTTGAACTCTTCAAAATCGATGCGACCGTCGTTGTCGCGATCGGCAGCGGCGAATTCCTCGGTCAATTCTCGATGTGCTGCAGGATGACGTGTATTGCGATCAGGCATGAGACGGTCCTCATTGGTCTGGCACAGATTCTCTGATACCGGAGTCTGCCTGCCCAGTGCTCCTGCGCTGGTGCAGCGCACGAGGTCTCTCCAGGTTGCAAGTCCGTCGAACGCGTGAGGGTTCCAGACTTGGCCTCACAGTGCCCGCCGCCGGAGCAACTGAGCGTTGATGGCGACGATCACGGTGCTAGCCGACATCAAAACAGCTGCAGCCGCGGGCGGAAGCAGCACGCCCTGAGCGAATAGCACGCCGGCCGCTAGCGGTATGGCGATGATGTTGTACCCGGCCGCCCACCACAGGTTCTGCACCATTTTTCGGTAGCTGGCCTTCGACAGCTCGATGATCCGTGGTACGTCGCGCGGATCACTGCGCACCAGCACGACGTCACCCGCCTCCACTGCGACGTCGGTGCCGGCGCCGATTGCGATACCCACATCGGCGGTGACAAGAGCGGCGGCATCGTTCACGCCGTCGCCCACCATTGCGACGTGCTTGCCGCTCGCTTTCAGCTCCTCGATCTTCTTTGCCTTGTCCTCCGGCAGCACTTCAGCGAACACGATATCGATCCCAAGGTCTTTGGCGACGGCATCTGCGACCGCCTTCGAATCGCCCGTGAGCATCACGACCTGGATACCCGCATCGTGCAAGCGCCGTATCGCTTCGCGCGACTGCGGCCGAACGGCGTCCGCGACTGCGAAGACTGCCAGCGCGTGTCGCTCCTCGATGAGGTAGACCGTCGATTGACCTCGAGACGCCGCCTCCGCCGCCGCTTCGACGAATGCGGCCGCAGGTTCAACATCCAGTTTCCTGAGCAGATTGGGCCCGCCCACGTGAAACGTGCGTCCGTCAATGCGCGCCTCCACGCCGTGACCCGGAACGGCACGAAACCCATCGGCCCTTGGAATCTCGAGTCCGCGATCGTTGGCGCTGGCAATGATGGCGCGTGCGACCGGGTGCTCCGAGTCTCGCTCGACTGCGGCGGCGACGCGAAGCGCCTCGTTTTCCGTGACCTCGCCGGCCACGCGCATCCCTACCACACGGTGCTCGGCTAGCGTGAGCGTCCCGGTCTTGTCGAACACCACCGCGTCGAGCTTGCGCGCCTCTTCCAAACCACGTCGATCGCGGACCAGCAGGCCGCTGCGCGCACCTAGAGTAGTCGAGATCGCAATCACCAGGGGGATGGCCAACCCCAATGCATGGGGACAAGCGACGACGAGAACGGAGACGACTCGCTCGACAGTGAACGCGGCGTTCGCTGCGAGCGAGCTCCAGACGACGGCAGTAAGCATGGCGGCGCCTACAGCGACCACCGTGAGACAGAATGCCGCGCGGTCC
>Ga0111538_10005718_pt1 | contig 16952 bp, 8 predicted proteins | sample SoiMethybrSBSTD1_FD_79669 | JGI IMG/M metagenome (GOLD analysis project Ga0111538, IMG submission 79669) | Bulk soil microbial communities from a Populus tree surrounding site in Tennessee, USA - Soil MetaG P. TD hybrid SBSTD1 (version 2)... | ecosystem: Environmental > Terrestrial > Soil > Tree...
AATGTTAACGGCAGTCCTGAAGTGAAACCGGGATATGAGGCTTTTAAGAATGCATTGCTATCCCATTCGTCGATAACGGGGTTGGCTACTTCCAGCGCGATGATCTCAGGAGGTTTAGCTAATAGCTTTGTGACCATCGAAGATGCAAGTGGCAAAAAGATAAGTGCAACAATATTCACCAACCCAGTAGATCCAGACTATATCGAGACTTATGGTATGAAACTCATTGCAGGAAGGAATTTCGTAAAAGGCAGCCTCGTCGATACACTAAGTATTATTGTAAATGAAGCCACCACCCGAACCTATCATTATGAGAATCCAGACGATGCGATTGGAAAGGAAATTCTTTTTGGAAATACCAAGGGTACAATCATTGGCGTCGTAAGTGACTTTCATTATAACTCTCTCCGAAAAAAAATTGAACCCACCTGCATGTTTCTATGGAGAGGCGGTTTTTCACGCGTTGCCGTACGGTTGGATGGAGATGTCGATCAGGGAATTAAATTGGTAACATCCGCCTGGAAAACACACTTCCCCAACACGGTATTAGAATATGCATTGGCAGAGCAACGTTTGGAAGATCAATATCAGTGGGACCAGCGATTTGCTAAAATTTTTATGATCTTCACGGGCATCTCATTGGCCATAGCATGCCTGGGACTTTTTGCGCTGGTCTCCTATGCCGTCAAAAGCAGAACCAAGGAAATCGGAATCCGAAAAGTTTTGGGTGCTTCCGTCAGCAGAATCGTTACCATGCTCTCACGCGAATTCATTGTGCTGATTCTCGTGGCTTGTATCATCGCGATACCTGCCTCGTATTATTTTATGCAGCAATGGCTAGAAAGCTTTGAATATCGGATTGCCCTCGGTCCCGGGATTTTCGTCAGTGCTGGTGCTATCGCATTGATTATTGCCATAATAACAATTAGCATGAAATCAATTCGCTCGGCACTCAGCAATCCTGTCAAGTCGCTGCGAAATGAATAGCAAGGGTGGAGATTGTCTGGCGTGACACGGGAGTCCCGCTAGATGATAGTGATTACTTCGGAACAGGATATTCACCGTGTTCACTGTCTGGAAATGACTTTGAATGAATCGATTCAATGGCTGCCAATTTCCGGACCCCACCAGAATTGCATCTTTTCTCTTAGCGCGTGATTACTCTCAAAACGGCGCTTAAAACACCGATATTGGCCCTGCGTCAGGAATAGAAAGGCCTCGAAAAAAAAATCGGGTTTCAGGCGTCAAACTTGTAACCTCAGACGTCTTAACCTGTAGACGATAAAACCCATACCCATGTTTATAAAAAATATTCGCATTGCGGCGCGGTTCCTGTCAAAACACAAAGAATACTCGGCCGTAAATATCCTGGGGCTCACCCTCAGCTTCATCAGTGTATTGTTTATAAGCCTTTACATCTTTGATGAATTGAGTTTTGAAAGCATGCACAGTCGCGCAGATCGAATCTATCGCGTCATCGAAAATGAAACTTCTGACGGAAAAGTCGCGAAGCTTGGTAATGTACCCTTTCGAATCGCGGGTTTAGACGAAGAGTTGCCATCCATAGAGAAGGGTGTTAGGATTTTTGGCATCGGTAGGGCGAATTTCTTTTCAGACGAAAATGAAAATAAGATCTATCGGGATTTTACGATTTCCGAACAGTCCTTCCTCGACGTGTTTGATTTCAAGGTCCTCTACGGTTCGCGTGAAAATGCATTAGCTGAAGCTAATGCTATAGTACTCACCAAAGCCTCGGCGGAACAGCTTTTCGGAACGGTTGATGTGGTCAATAAATTTATTCGCACGGATCGCGCCGAGCAACCGTTTAAAATAACGGCCGTCGTGGAAGATTTTCCCCTAAACTCTCATTTGAGTTTTACCCTTCTTGTTTCACTGAAAAGTTTCGCCGATGCTGACTGGTATAAGGAACTGAGCGCCAGCGATTGGAGCTCTAATTCTTTCAGCACGTACCTCCTGTTAAAAAACAACACCGACCAAAATACAATCGAGCAAAGTATAACGTCGATTGTCAATAAAAACAGAGATTCCCAGACACCAAAAACCACATTCAATCTCCAACCTTTAACCAACATCCATTTTCATTCGGCTGACATACGAGGCGGTTATGCTCAAAATCCAGGAGCGCTTTACTACCTCTATATTTTTGGCGCCGTTGGATTATTCATTGTCACGATTGCCTGTATCAACTACGTAAATCTATCTACTTCGCTTTCCATCACACGCGGTAAGGAAGTTGGCGTCAAAAAAGTAGCTGGCGCAGGACGCGGTAATCTTGTCGCTCAGTTCATTGCAGAATCGACCATCATTAGTGTATTGGCTCTTCTGGCAGCATTGCTGGTTGTCGTGGTTTTACTACCCAGCTTCAATAATTTTGTAGGGAAACAAATATCCATATACCTTTTTTCGGATGCGCGTGTCATCATCGCCTTGCTGGCTTTTTCATTATTCATCGGTCTTTTGTCCGGAAGCTATCCCGCTATTTTTCTCTCAAAATTTAAACCGGCATTAGCCATCAAAGGATTTTCGACTGGGGGTAAAAGAAGCGGCGGCTTGAGACAAGGTTTGGTGGTGTTTCAATTTGCCCTTTCCATTACGTTGATCCTTGCCACCTTGATGGCAAGGCAGCAGCTGAACTTCATCCGAAATCGTGATCTTGGTTTTCAGAAAGATCAATTGGTGGTGATCGATATTAACAGTGGTCAGGTAAGGAAAGGTTTTGATGTGATTAAAACAGAGATTTCAAAGATCCCGCTCGTAAAAGACATTACTGTCTCCTCCCGCGTGCCGGGCGAGTGGAAAAACCTCCCGCAGGTAGGCGTGGCCCTGCAAGGAAATGAAGATTTGCAGAAGATGTATTTCATCGGTGCTGATGAAAATTTCTTAAAAACATTCGACATTAAGTTATTGAACGGACGCAATTTTTCAGAAGAAATTCTAGCCGACTCTGCTTCATTCCTCATCAATGAAACGGCTGCCCGGGAACTTGGCTTGTCTGATCCATTCAACGAAAATCTTACTGTCCATAGCGTAAATTTTTCAGTCAATGATGAGATCCTTGACACCCCATTCCGGGGAAGAATTATCGGTATCGTTAAGGATTTTCATTTTCAATCCCTTCATCAAAAGATTGGCCCAATGCTTATCGCTTTTAGGAACAATCCGATCCACAGCATCGATTATTTCAGCGTTCGTCTCATGCCTGGCAATGCCCAGAGCGCCTTAAAAGAAATGGACCTCGTGCTCCGGTCGATTGACCCGTCGCATCTCATTGAATATAATTTTCTGGATGACCGACTCGATAACTTTTATCGTCAGGATACAAAACGAGGTCAGTTGTTCACCATTGCAGCTGTTGTTTCCGTGGGACTGGCATGCCTCGGGTTGTTTTCGTTGGTATCATTCATGACGGAACAGCGAACGAAGGAAATTGGGATACGAAAGGCTTTGGGTGCCACCACAGCTCAGATCGTGGCATTGCTTTCTTCCACCTACATCAAATTGGTATTAGCTGCTTTTATAATCGCCACCCCTTTGGCGATTTGGGCGATCAATCAATGGCTTCAATCGTTCGCTTATAAAACTGAAATTGGATTGCTCACCATTATCGTGACGGGTGTCTTTTCAATGTTGATCGCTTTTGTTACGGTGGGTTATAAATCAATCAAGGCAGCTTGGGAAAATCCTGGGAAAAGTCTGAGGAGTGAATAGCGAAGCTTTTTGCTTAGGTTTCTGCGGATGTAGTGAGTCATGGCGGGGTGCCATGTCGATACCATGGGAAAAATGGGTGTCCTGCCCAGCGGGACGCTGGGTCACTTCCGCGAATTGTGTTGTTAATTAATTAAGTCGGTACAATAGAGAAATTGGGTCTACGGCCAGCGGGACGCTTGCGCTACATGGCCGGATCACTTACGCTTTCCTCGCCGGTCTCAACGCGTCCGGCAAAACGTTTTTCAAATTCTGGTTTACCTTTGATCATAAGGGAAGTATCATACCATCTAAAGCTCTTCTTGAGATCAACTATCACTTTCGCGCTGGCACCGCCGGCGATGGTTTTAGTTTGGCTGCCTTGTTTGTAGGAATTGTCTTTGATTTCAGCCGTAATTGAATCTCTCGTTTTGTTCGTAATTGTCAGCTCGATATTTCCCGTTAGCTCATCTTTTACTTTCGATTCGTATCGACAAGTGACTTCGACAACGGGATCACTAACACTTCCCTTAAATTCGCGAAAGAAACCATTAGGGCCATGTAGCTGAAAATGATATTGTCCGTTCGCGAATTCTCCCCTATTCCAGGAGTCTTTCAGTGTGTCACCTGCATTTAACGCATATGAGCGATGGGTGAAGTCGCCTGAATACCCGAATACATGAAAGGGAGATCCCGCAGATCGACGCGCAAAAATTCCGTTCCCTGCCGTCATCAGAATTTGAAAAGATTTTCCGTCGGCGCTCAGGTTGCCATCTGCGTACAACTCATAGGGTAGAGCACGAGATGGCCTTACACCCTGTTCCTGCTTGGGCAACACCGAATTGCGGGGCTGCCGGTTTGCCTGATCGATTTCGTCTTTCGTCAAAGCGTGATAATCGGACGGATTTTTTTTATACTGTGCTTTGTGAATACTTTCGACAAATTCATCACGGGAAAGTGACTTCGGTAGCGATATCTTTTCGCCGATATAGGGTTTAAATACAGCGGTTAGATCTCCACAAACCGCGCGTCTCCAATCACTGATATTTGACTCTTCGATTTTCTTTCCTGTTTTATGGCTGAGAAATTTTTCCAGGAATTGTAATATTGAGGTATGATCAAACACTTGCGAGCATACCGCACCTCCCCGACTCCACGGCGAGGCAACGACGAGCGGAACCCGATAGCCAAGGCCGATGGGTCCACCCCGCGCAGACTTCGCAGGTTTGCGTTGCAAATCCTTTTCCAGCGGGACATATTCGGTTCGAAGGTCAATGTTGGCTGAAACAAGGCCCGTACCTTCACGATCAGGTACCGGGGGAACAAACGGAGGAACATGATCATAGTACCCGTCATTTTCATCGTAACAGAGAATGAAAATAGTCTTGCGCCACACTTCTGGATTCTTGGTAAGAATATCCATTGCCTCTGACAGGTACCACGCACCATACCACGGCGCACCGGGGTGATCTGAAAAATTTTCAGGCGCAACCAACCACGACACAGTTGGAAGTTTTCCATTTTTTACATCTTCGCGAAATTGATAAAGCACATCGCCTTTGGGAACTTTCATCTCCCGATCAGTACTTCCGTCTTTGTATTTAAGGGTTGTGAGCTCGTGATAATGGGGATCCTTGCTATTCGTAGAAAATGCTTTTTCATGAAGTGCCTTCTCTCTCGCAGAGAGCTTCGCGTAATTCTCCAGTGTATATTTCTCGATGGCCCGGAGCGATAACTCCAGCTCTTGTTTTATTTTTTCAATCCTTCCCTGTAGTTGAACATACTCTTCGCTTCCTGGTTGTAAGGCTTTTAACTTTGTTTCAGCCTCCAGAATTCTCGCCCGCAATGATTCAATTTCCTTTGGCAGATACTTCAGGTGTCCCGGCGCGAACCTGACCTGGTATTGCGAAAACCATTCTATGGGATTGTCAGTAAAGTTACTAAGCCAGGCGTCCTCCTCTCCTTCCAATCCCACGCCTACGCTTACTTCATTCTGATAGATTCGCCAGGAGATATTGTTTTCTTCCAGTCTTTCCGGAAAAGTCTTCCATTGCGCTTCACAGCAATAATCAGTTTCTTCATTTCGAACCCTGGCCTGGGCGTTGGCATCTTCTCTAATCTTGCCGGTCCACAGGTAAAGACGGTTTGGCGTCGTGCCTGTTAATGATGAACAAAAATTCTGATCACATATCGTAAAGGCGTCGGCTAATGCGTAGTAAAATGGAAGATCCTGGCGATCATAATATCCCAATGTCAGTGGCATATCACGATAGTCTTTGTGACCGGATTTCTTTGCCTCAAGCCATTGATCACACCGCCCATTATTGCGTACGTCCGTCTGGTCAGTCCAACCGTGTGGAAGAGAACCCATCCACGTGGCATTCGTGTCCTTGATGTTCAGACGGAAGGGAGCAAAGGTTTCACCTTTCGCATTTGTCTGCAAAAACACCGAATTTTTATTGGGCAATCGCATTGCCCGCGGATCACCGAACCCACGAACCCCCTGAAGAGAACCGTAACAATGATCGAACGAGCGATTCTCCTGCATGAGAATAACAACATGTTCTGCATCTAAGTAGGTCGTACCCTGCGCCGGATTTATAGCGAAGGCCCGTTCAATTGACGATGGAACAAAACCGCTCAGGCCTGCAGCACCCGAAAGCAAAGTCGCCTTTTTAAGAAATTCTCTACGCGAATCCATTAAATCAAGAAGTTGATGTGGCGCAAATGTAAGAAACCATTTTATAGCAACCTGCGGATTATGGTACCTTAAAAATATGTTAATACCAAAGTAACGCAGCCCCAAATGTAAGAAGCGCCGTCTTGTCGCTTTGCCAGTATTATTGTTGGAAAAAAGACTCGGGACGAATGGGTAATTTCCGGATTCGTTTTCCAGTGGCTGCGAAGAGAGCGTTAGCCAATGCCGGTGCAACAGGTGGAACACCAGGCTCTCCAGCACCTCCCATTTCTGCAGTGCTGGGAACTATATAAACTTCGATAGCAGGAGTTTCGTTGATGCGCAACATCCGATAATCATGGAAATTGCTCTGCTTCACCTTTCCTTCTTCCAAAGTAATCTCACCATACAGTGCCGCTGTGAGGCCGAAGATGATGCTGCTTTCCATTTGGGCTTTAACACCATCCGGATTTACAGCAAGGCCACAGTCAATGGCACAAACAACCCGATGAATTCGAATCTTACTTTTTTCAATGGATAGTTCCACAACCTGTGAAACATAACTCCCCATCGCTGCATGTACTGCTACCCCTCTGAATATTCCTTGCCGCAGCGGTTTATCCCACTGCGATTTTTCAGCGGCAAGGTTAAGCGCAGCCAGATGTCGCGGATGGTTTTTCAGCAACATACGCCTGTAGTCAACAGGGTCTTTGCCTCCCAACAATGCGAGTTCATCGATCAGTGATTCCATTACAAAAGCCGTATGAGAGTGACCGACGGAACGCCAAGCTAAGACTGGAACTACCGACGAAGTTGTATGCAGTTCGATGCAATGATTTTGGATGGAATCGAAATAGGGAGATCCATGTACGCCACTTATTGAGCTGTAGTCGATGCCGTTAGCAATGATTTCTTTTTCGAGGGGCGTTTCAATAAAAAGAGATTGTCCAACAATCCGATGTTGCCACCCAACGGGGAAATGTGCATTGTCCAAACCAATGTTAATACGGTGTAAGTAAGCCGGTCGATAGTTGCCTCCTTGAATGTCATCTTCGCGTGACCAAACCAATTTAATAGATTCAGCACACGCCTTCGCGATATGCACGCCTTCCATCACCCAATCGGATCCAAATGAACCTCGCCTCCCAAAACTTCCTCCGATGTAAGGCGTATGGAATACAATTTGTTCCAAATCAAAGCCCAAAAAAGCAGCCACTTCTGCCTGGTGGAGTAACGGTGACTGAGTAGCCGACCATATCTCACATTTGTCTTTAAAAATCTTTACAGTACAATTCAACGGCTCCATTGGAGCATGAGCAAGGAACGGAAGTATAAATTCTGCTTCGATTTTGTTAACTGCGTTTTCCAGACTGGCCGACACGTCTCCCTTCTGTTGACTCGCCATTCCGGGCCCAAGTGACAATTTGCTATAACGCTCCTGGAGTAATTTACTATCCTCAATACCGTTGGGTCCAATATCCCACTCGACTTTTAATGCCTCCCGGCCTAATTTTGCAGCCCAGTAATGATCAGCAACGACAGCGATACCCGAAGGCACCTGTACCACATGGCGAACACCGGTTACGGCCTGAGCAGCGGTAGGATCGAATGATTTAACTTTTCCACCAAATGCAGGAGGACGGGCTACAACTGCCGTTAACAAACCAGGAAATTGAATATCCAACCCATACCTGGCCCTTCCGTTAATCTTGTCGGATAGATCCAAACGCCTTTGTGTTTTGCCTATTAACTTCCATTCACTGGATTGTCTAAGTTTGACGATGGGAACAGGCAAGCGGGAAGCGTCGGAGGCAATTTCACCATATCGTAGCTGGGCGGCGCCAGCGATAACAAGACCATTTTTCGTCTTACAGCTTTTCGGGTCCACACCCAACCTTTTAGCTGCTGCCATGATCAGCATCTCTCGGGCGGTAGCACCCGCCATTCGGCAATGATCAAATTCAGAACGTGTTGTGTCTGAACCTCCTGTACTCAATACAAAAATTCCTTTCGCAACGTCCTCTTTTTTCCCTGACGGCGGGGGTTCAACTTTGATTTTTTGCCAATCGCAATCAAGCTCCTCCGCGATCAACATAGACAAGGTTGTTGAAATACCTTGGCCCATTTCCACTTTGCACAATGTGATATGAATGCTATCATCTGCCCCTATCTTTAAAAGGGAATTCATAGGAAATGCTGATTGATTTTCAGGTATGGCACTGATACCGGAAGTGGGCACATGAAATGAAATTAACAACCCACCGGTCATGGCCGCACCGCTTCTAATAAATTCCCTTCGGGTGAACTTGTTTGATTTTTTCATTCGGTGAATCAAAGAAAATTATTAAGGAGCCAAAAATAAAATACATCTGCCGGATTGCTGGCCGCCAATGATAAAATACGTTTACGACTCGACAAAGAGATAAGGCTTGACCAGATTTCCCGCAATCCATTCTACAAACATGAAACATATAAAATTACTTTCACGTTTGTAGAAACTATATGATAAAGCGCTCTCCACCGAAATGGGCCGACCGCTTCCTGGAGTGGTATTGCAACCCTTCACGACTGGAAGCGATTCAAGGCGATGTATATGAGCTTTATCATCGGTCCGCCAAAGTTCGTAGTAAGCGCATTGCCAATTTTCTTTTCATTTGGAATGTATTTCGCTTTTTCCGCTGGTCAAACATCAAACGTTCTAAAACTTCGTCACCCGCTACATATATGATGTACAGAAACTATTTTACGGTTTTCAAAAGAGGTTTTGTCAAACAAAAAGGCTATTCATTCCTCAACATATCTGGCCTGGCAATAGGAATTTCCTGTTTCCTGCTGATCAGTCTATACATCAAAGATGAATACAGTTTTGACCGGATGCATTCGAAAGCCGATCGCATATATCGCATTCACGAGATTTTCCAGTCTGAAGGCGTCGGTGAACGCTCTGCCAGTCAGCCGTTTCCTGTAGCCCAAGCATTACTAAATGACCACCCTTCACAAATTCTAAAGGCAGTCCGGGTTTTCAATTTTCAGGCCCCTACCCTCGCGCTGTCCACCATCGACAATAAAAAGGAATTTAATGAATCGAGGTTATTCTTCGCCGACTCTGCTTTTTTTGAGTTGTTTGATTTTCCCTTGCTGGAGGGCGATCCCAGCGACGCCTTAGCCAAGCCGCTTTCAATTGTCATAACAGAAAGTATGGCCCGGAAATACTTTGATAATGAAGACCCCATGGGAAAATTTCTCCGATTTCAGGGTAGGCAAAATTTATTGGTGACTGGAGTTCTTAAAGATATTCCCGCCAACACACATTTTCAATTTGATTTTCTTGTTTCCTTTCAGACTCTGATTCCTGAAACGTACAATGAAGTTGTTCCGGAGCGTTGGCATTGGTATTGGAATCCATGCTGGACCTATCTCCTGCTGAAAGATCAGGAAGCGGCCCGTCAAGTGCAGGCCAGTATGTCTGCGTTTGTCCAAAAATACTTTTCCGAGCTTGTGCGCAATGACGTATCGATGGAGCTAATGCCCCTGACGGACATACACCTGAAGTCGCGAATGGATTATGAGATACAACCTAATGGCAGTCTCACGACGATATATGTGTTCGCTTCCATCGCGTTCTTCGTGTTGCTGATAGCTTGCATAAACTTTATAAACCTCAGCACGGCGCGAGCCGCCAAACGAGCAAAGGAAGTCGGCATGCGAAAAACATTAGGGGGACAGAAATTTCAGTTGGTTGGTCAATTTCTTTTTGAGTCTATCTTACTCTGTTTCCTTTCCGTATTAATTGCCGTGATCGTCGTTGGGTTTGCACTTCCGTTTTTCAATACCTTTGCCGAAAAAAATATTGAAATCACAGTTCTCTTAGAACCGTTTTACCTTGGATTGCTGACTTTACTTCCGTTGGGTGTTGGTTTTCTTTCTGGAATTTATCCAGCGTTTGTACTATCATCATTCCGCCCCATTACAGCTCTTAAGTCACTGGGAAGTCAGGAAAAAGGAAGTGGGTTCAGAAAAGCATTGGTGGTGGTTCAGTTTACCCTATCAATAATTTTACTCATCGGTACAGGCGTAGCAATTGACCAATTGGAGATGTTGCAGAACAGCGATACAGGATTTGCCCGTGAGAATGTAGTAATGATACCAGTATCGCGAACCCCTATTGCAAAAAACTATTTGTCGTTACGGAATGAGTTTTTACGAAATCCAAACGCGTTAAGTGTTACCGCTGTCGAGGAAATTGTGGGCGCAAAACATCAGGTGGGCAATTTTCTGATAGAACGCATGGAAGTATCAAAGCCATTGCCGCGGCTGACCATCCGTCACGACTTCATCAAGACTTTTGATATTCCACTGGTGGCTGGACGAGATTATTCAGAAGATATCCACACCGATGACTCTCTGGCACTATTGGTGAACGAGACTTTTGTGCGTCAAATGGGATGGAAATCCAACGAAGACGCTATTGGAAAAAAATTTGACAACCGTGCAGACCGGATGATCGTGGGTGTCGTGAAGGATTTTAATTTCGCATCCCGCCACCAACCAATTCATCCATTGGTATTAAAATTAAATACTCAGGACCAGGCATTTGAGGTATTTATAAAGTACATGGCGGTACGGATAACCGGTAAAGATACTCCCACAACTTTGGAATGGTTGGAACAGCAATGGAAAGCACAAATGCCGGGATGGCCATTTCAATATTTCTTTTTGGAGAATGATCTGGAAAAACTTTACAAGGCGGAGAACAAAATGAGCAAGATCACATTCATTTTTTCCGGTTTGTCAATTTTCGTTGCTTGCTTAGGGTTGTTTGGGTTGTCAACCTACACAGCCGAACAAAGAAAGAAAGAAATGAGTATACGGAAAGTTTTGGGAAGCTCGGATTCGGAAATATTCCTTTTGTTTTCAAAGCATTTCTTTAAATTGATTGTCATTGCCAATGTAATTGCTTTTCCATTAGCCTACATCGTGATGAAGCGGTGGCTCGCTACGTTTGCCTATCAGGTGAACATCGATTTCAAGTTATTTGTATTGGCAGGGTCGGCCGCCATTGCCATAGCCTTTGTAACCATCGCGTATCAAGCGATGCGTACTGCCAATAATAACCCCGCTGATGTATTGAAGAGTGAATAGCAATTATTTTAGAACAAATAATAAAATATGAAAGGGACGAACCTAGGCGAACTGGAAGAACTTATTTTGCTCACTGTCGGCATTTTGTATAAGGAGGCATATGGTGTGGCAGTAATGGACGAAATTGAAAAACAAACCGGAAGGAGCCTTAATATAAGCGCAGTACACGCAGTGTTGCAACGCCTGGAAGAAAAAGGTCTTGCGACTTCAAAGATGAGCGAGCCCACTGGTGAACGAGGCGGGCGCCGAAAACGAATTTTCTTTTTAACGGCTTCGGGAAAGAAAGCATTGGCGGAGGCAAACGAGTTGCGGAATCAGCTGTTTAACCAGATTCCGAAGGTTGCCTTGGGTAGTCTCAAGTTTGAGGTTTGAGGTTCGAGGTTGTCGAAATACTGCCGGCGCGGGCGCAAATCGATCTGTCTTAATTTTTTGGAACTTTTTTTGCCCAAAAGTTTTTAAAAATACTCGTATATATGGGCATCATTATTTCGTTATGCTCATCAAAGTACTGAAAATTTATGCCGGCTGACTTTATTAAATCGCTACACTTCGCCCTCCGTATCATAGCTGTTGTTGCACTTTTTGCATTCGTCACCTCCTGTGATGAGGATGATGAGCCATCCAACACCGTCGTTAATGAAGGTAATAGACATGTCAATGATTGGATATCGGAGAACATGGATTTCTGGTATTTGTGGTCGAATGAGTTGCCAGCATCGCCAAATAAAGACCTGAGTCCGGATGCTTTCTTTCAATCATTGCTCAGCGATGACGACCGATTTTCATGGATCCAGGAAAACTATCAGGAGCTATTGAATTCTTTAAAAGGCATTAGCAAGGAAGCAGGGTTTGAATTTGTGCTATATCAGGAGGAAGGAAGCAGCAATGTGCTTGCTCAAATTCTATACATTAAACCTGGCTCGCCTGCCGACAATGCAGGATTAAAACGAGGTGATGCCATAACCCATGTTAACGATCAACAATTAAACACTACAAATTATAAAACCGTGTTGAAAGGTCTTAGCGATAATACATTTAACATCAGCTATAAACCACTTTTGGTTGAGGAAGAAAAATTTGATGTCGCAAAAACCATTTCAATATCTACAGTAGTGTACAGTGAGAATCCAAACTATCTCAACAAGATCATAGAGGTTAGCGATAAGAAAATTGGTTATTATGTTTACAATTTCTTTGCGTCTGGAATCGATGGAGATAGTGTAAAATATGACGCTGAGATGGATAACATCTTCGCTGCTTTTAAGGCAAAAGGAATTACTGATCTTGTGCTCGACCTTCGATTTAACAGCGGTGGAACTGAAGTATCTGCAAACAACCTTGCAAGCCTCATTGCTCCGACTCCCGACAACAAAATATTTTTTAGGAGAGAATATAACACGCAGGTCGAAAGTGAAATACTTTCCGATCCGAAGGCTGGCGAGTCGTTTCTATTAAGCAAGCTAAAAGCGAAAACTCAGAACATCGGCGATCAGCTACCCGGTCGTTTTTACATTCTTACCGGTTCGCGCACAGCCTCGGCAAGTGAACTGATCATCAACGGATTGAATCCATACATGGATATATTTCTAATCGGTGACGTCACCTATGGAAAAAATGTAGGGTCCATTTCGATCTATGATGAAAATGATCGTCAGAATACCTGGGGTATGCAACCTATCGTGGTAAAAGTTTACAACAGTCTTAATCAGTCCGATTACAGTCACGGCTTTTCACCTAATGTTGAAAATAAAGACAACGACCTTTTCATCTATCCATTGGGTGACACCCGTGAGGAATTGCTGAGCAAAGCGATCGAAAAGATTACTGGCATTCCGTCTCCAGGGCGCAAAGCTTCGGTAGAAAAGAAAGAGGTAATTGGCCATTCGTTGGATAGTAAGAGAAGAAGTTTCATTCTGAATATCGAAAATCCGAGAATACATTAAGTTCGAGGTTTGAAGTTCGAAGTTGAGCGACTTCCGCGCTCCTTGCTAATAAAAGGGACCTAGAAGCCTTCCTATACCCACAGCGTTTTGCGAGCACAACCCCGAACTTCGAACCTCGAACATCAAACCCCACCTAATTCCTCTAAGACGATAGGTACTTTCCTGATTCGTTTACCAGTAGCTGCAAAGATCGCGTTCAGTACAGCGGGAACCCCTAGCGGGCTCGATATCTCACCAATACCCCAAGGCCTTTCATCCTGGCTATCTACAAAATGTACTTCCATCGAAGGACATTCGTCCATTCGTAATAATTTATTTTCATGAAAGTTCTTTTGAATAGCCCGGCCGTTGCGGATAGGAAGGCCGCCATAGAACAAAGCCGTGAGACCCCATACAATTCCGCCTACGATCTGGTTACTCGCCCCGGACGGATTTACAAGTTTACCACAGTCGACGGCTATCGTGATCTTGTCCACTTTTAGTTTCTGGCTCGCTACGCTTACCTCGGCCACTACAGCACAGAAGCTGTTACCGTAGGGTGCGGCTGCAATGCCCATGCCCTTTCCAAGTGGCAACGACTTGCCCCATCCTGCCTTTGCCGTTACCAATTTGATGACCTTAATCAGGCGGGAGCTTGAAAGCACATATTCCCCGCCCACAAAAACATCACGGCCTTCTTTGAGCATGGATAGCCTGAAGGCTACCGGATCCACTTTCAGCCTGGCTGCGATCTCGTCGATGAAGCACTCGCTTAAAAATTTACCATGACAGACCACCCCCCGCCACGCAGATGAGTGAACCAATTCATCCTCGATCATATTTTCGGTATCCAGCCTTATGTTAGGTATGTCATAGAGCATGGATGGTAATTGCGGGTCTGCATATTTTGCGGCCCATGTATAGGTTACCATCTCTTTCTCATACCAAGCATACAGCTTGTCGTTCATGTCAAGTGCAGCCTGATATTCCATGTGTTGAAATAAGTGGGCAAGATTACATTGCTGGTCATCCTCGCGCGTCCACATCATTTTCACGGGAAGGTTGCCGGCTTCCCTGGAAATGTAAGCGGCCTCCAGGGCCATGTCGGGGTAAACCCTCCTGCCGAACCCTCCTCCTGATGGAAAAAGCTGAACCTTAATTTTCTCTTTCGGAATCCGAAACACCCGTTCCATCTCATCGACAATTAAGTTAGGTGCTTGAGAGCCCGTCCAAATATCACAGCCATCAGCATGCATGTGCGCAGTACAATTAAGCGGCTCCATACAGGAATGTACCTGGTGCGGAAACACATAAGACGCATGCAGCGTTTTTCGGACGTGGGCGAGATCGGAAATCGCATTTTCATCTCCGATGAAACCCGTCGGATCGGTGCGCCGCATCGCGCGTTGTTGGGCAAGCTTTTCAAAATCCTCGGAAGCGGATTGAGCGTTTTGACCTTCATCCCAGTCAATGATCAGCGCCTCCCTCCCTTTCTGTGCGGCCCAGAAAGAATCAGCCACCACCGCCACGCCGGCGCGGATATCATAGGGCAAGTACGCGTGAAGTTGAAGCCCGCCTATGGGTGCCGTGGAAAATACTTTTTTTACGCCCTTTACGCCGAGTGCTTTCGAGGCGTCAAACTTTCTCAGCTTACCTTTGAATACCGGACATCTTGCGATGACTGCGTATAGCATGCCTGGAACCTGCGTGTCCAATCCATACTTAAGCTTTCCTGTAACCATAAGAGGAACAAGCTTAGCGGATTTCCCCTTGCCGATCACAGTGAAATCACCAGTGTCCTTCAGCTTCACCTGTTGCGGTATCGAGCGTTTGGCGGCCAGACTCGCCAACTCGCCGAAGTATAGTTTTTTTTTCGATCGTTTATCGATCACGTAATGGTTATGCGCATAGCACTCTGTTGAAGCAATATTCCACTGGGCGGCAGCGGCTTCTATCAGCATTTGTCGCGCAGTAGCCCCCGCTGTTCTCATTAGGTCCCATGCATAAGTCAACGTGCAGCTTCCTCCGGTGCCATACCCGCCGTTTTTTTGATTCTCGTATCTCGCCATGTTGATGAGGGGAAAATCAACTTTAACTTTTTCCCAATCGGCACACAGTTCTTCGACCAGGATTTGGGCCATGGAGGTGGACACTCCTTGGCCCATTTCGTGTTTGATAACCTGGAACATTATATCGCCGTTGGGCATTATCTTGATAAAATCGCCAAGTTCTTCCACCCCTTCCGCCGCAGGCAAAGGCATCGTTGATCCCGCCCTGCTAATACTGGCCTGAAAGCTTAACATGAGTCCCCCACCGGCGAGCGCTGTGGTATATATAAAATGCCTTCGTTTCATCCTTTTTTATTTTTGATCGATGCTGCTTTTTTTATTGCTTCCTTGATTCGCGGGTAGGTGCCACACCTGCACAAATTGCCAGACATTGCCGCAATGATCTCCTCATCTGCTGGATTCGGTTTCTCACTCAACAATGCCGCAGCGTTCATGATTTGACCTGTCTGACAGTAGCCACACTGTGGTACGTCCATTTCTTCCCATGCCAGTTGAAGCGGATGCTGTCCATCGGGCGACAAGCCCTCAATCGTAGTAACTTTCTTATTGCCTAACGTCGATATCGGTATTGAACATGAACGCACTGCCTTCCCGTCGAGGTGAACGGTACAAGCACCACACTGCGCCATGCCGCATCCATACTTCGTTCCTGTGAGCCCTACGAAATCACGGATAACCCAAAGTAATGGCATCTGCGTATCAACCTCGACGGAAAATGATTTTCCATTAACGGATAAATGAAAAGTTGCCATGGTCCATTTGTTTTCGTTGACGATTTCGAAACAAATGACTGGTAAAAATCTCCTCGATGCCAGAATATTGGACGAAGGCAGCGGCAGTTAGATATACAAAGTTTTCATTAGACAAACGGCCTTTGTCGAGTGTTTACGTGTTTATGTGTTTGGGTGTTAACGTTCGCAATTAATTAAGCTTCGTAACGTCATTAAATGCACAACCTAAACACATAAACACCCAAACACGTAAACACTTATTTAATACTTTGAAGATACAGGTGAAGCGCGGTAAGCTCATCTTTGGTGAAAGACTTGGTAATGGTCCAGGGCATTTCTTCAGGCTTGAGCTCTTTTCCTTCAGGTGTAACGCCTGTGTGTAGCGCTGTGATAAATTCCTCGTGTGACCATTTCCCTGGATTTCCAGTGGAAGTAATATCGGCAACATATTTTCCACCTGGGACAGGAGAATCCCCGCCTTTCAGGTTCGCCCCATGGCAGTTGATACAGATCGTGGATAAATACTTACCATACGCGGCGGAAATCTCACGTTTGATCTCCTTAGCAAAATGAATCTGATGGTCCGTTAGCTCAGCGGGGAGTAATGGTATCAGACCTAACCCGCTAAGCACATACCCTAACGGCCCGATCTTAAATTCCTTAGGTTCGCGATCTACAGGCGGAACTTGAGAACAATAAGCAATAA
>Ga0111538_10005719_pt1 | contig 16948 bp, 12 predicted proteins | sample SoiMethybrSBSTD1_FD_79669 | JGI IMG/M metagenome (GOLD analysis project Ga0111538, IMG submission 79669) | Bulk soil microbial communities from a Populus tree surrounding site in Tennessee, USA - Soil MetaG P. TD hybrid SBSTD1 (version 2)... | ecosystem: Environmental > Terrestrial > Soil >...
AGCGAGTGGCGATCCCGCGGCGGCCAGCCCTGCGGCGGAGACTGCGCCGGCTCCGAGAGCGGTGATGCCGCCCGCCGTCGCCGTCCCGAGCAATGCGCCGTAGCGGAGCCATTCACGCCGTGAGAAGAGAGACTCGAGGAGGGGAGCGTCGCTGCTACGATCGTCGGGCGTCATGGCGTCTCCTGGGTCGTGGAAAGCTGCGTTGGGCGCGGCGATAGACGGGCGTGCGTTCGCTGGTCGCGTCGTTCCGGCGCAGCCCTGCGGGGTAGATAGTAGCCGCAGGTGGCTTTCCAGGCGACTGCAGCCCGAGCGCTGCACTCCCGGGCGGCCGGCGTGACGAATCACGTCACTTGCCTTCTCAGCCCCGCTTTTGGGCCATGCGATTCCAGAGGACGAGCGTCGTCCCGCCGTGGAGCTGGAGCACGACGTCCACTCTGCCGTCGGCATCGAGGTCCTTGGCGGCGCAGGCGCGCGCCGCACGCGGCGTCGTGAAGGCCGGGCCGACGTGCTCCCCCAACTCGCGGAAGCCGCCGCGTCCTCCGTTCAGGTAGAGATAGACCCGCGAAGGCTGCGGCTCTCCGCGTTGTTTCGTTCCTTCGTTCGCGCCGGGGCCAGCCGGCTGCGCGCCGGCCGAGATCACGTCCAGATCCTCGTCGCCGTCGACGTCGAGAAGGCACGCAGGCGCCTCGAAAGCCGGCATGTCCTCGGCGGAGACCCCGCTCTGAGCGAGGATCGAGCGCAGCGCGTCCGGAGCCGGGGCGCGGTCGCGCAGCTCGGGGATGTCGGCAATTTTCAGCGCGGCAGCGCGCTCGGGAGTCAGGACTTCGGCAATCCACAACTCGACGACGGGACGCGGCCCCAGCCACAGGGCTACCGGCACGATGAGGAGGAGAACCAGCAGGAGGCTTGCGCGAGGTTTCATGCGGGAGGCGCGCCGGCCCATCGTACTCGGTGGTTGCCGGGCCGCCACGTCGCGGGCGTCGCGCGCAGGGCCTGTTTTGGCCCGCTGGCCCTTGGCGCCGTTGACTTCGCGGCCCCCGTTGAAATAATCGCTCCTTTTGCCGATTTCGTTCTGCCTCTCTGTCTCCCGCGAAGGAACGTTCCGCAATGCCCCCTCAGCCTCCCCCGAATGCCGACTCTGCCGCCGGTGGCTCTCCAGGATCCACCCTCGACGTGATGAAAGAGGTGATTTCGCTCGCGAAGCAGAGAGGCTTCGTCTTCCAGTCGAGCGAGATCTACGGCGGGCTCAAGAGCTGCTACGACTACGGTCCGCTCGGCGTCGAGCTGAAGCGAAACGTCATGAACGAATGGTGGCGCTCGATGGTGTACGAACGCGAGGACATCGTCGGGCTCGATGCATCCATCATCATGCATCCTCGCGTCTGGGAGGCGTCCGGCCACCTCGCGAGCTTCTCCGATCCTCTGGTCGACTGCCACAATTGCAAAGAGCGCTTTCGTGGGGACAAGGCCCCGCGCGTGGCGCCCGGCACGGAAGTGGAGTACGTCGAGGGCGGAAAGAAGAAGGGCAAGACTCTGCGCGGGAAAGTCGATGAGCGCGGCTACGTCTGCCCGAACTGCGGATCCCCGGACCTCGCGCCCGAACGTAGCTTCAACCTCATGTTTCGAACGAGCCTCGGCTCGGTCGACCCTCTGCAGGAGATTTCCGCGGCGCTCGCGGGGAAGAGCCTGTCGCTCGAGGAAGTGCGGCGCACGCTCGAGGAGAAGATGAAAGAGACCGCGGTCTACCTCCGGCCGGAGACCGCGCAGGCGATGTTCGTCCAGTTCCTGAACATCCAGCAAGCTCTCGCGCTCAAGATCCCTTTCGGGATCGCGCAGATGGGCAAGTCGTTCAGGAATGAGGTGACCGTGGAGCACTTCATCTTCCGCTCCTGCGAGTTCGAGCAGATGGAGATGGAGTACTTCGTGGAGCCGGGAAAGCAGAAAGAAGCGCTCGAGCACTGGAAAAACGAGCGGCTCCGCTGGTACCAGCGGTACGCCAATGACAAGAGCAAGTTCCGCCTCCGCCAGCACGGGCCCGACGAGCTCGCACACTACGCCGACGACTGCTACGACGTGGAGTACGACTACCCCTGGGGATGGGGGGAGCTCGAGGGCATTGCGAGCCGCACCGATTACGACCTGAAAAAGCACGCCGAGTTCTCGGGTGTGCCGCTGACGTATTTCGACCAGGAGAAAACCGATCCTGCGTCCGGGAAAAAGGGCTGGCGATACACGCCCTACGTGATCGAGCCTGCAGCCGGAGCGACGCGCGCGACGCTCATGTTTCTCCTCGACGCTTTCGCGTACGACAGCCCCCGGCCGGACGCGGAGGGGAACGTCAAGCTGCGCCGCGTGTTGAAGCTCCATCCCCGTCTCGCGCCGTACAAAGTCGCCGTGCTGCCGCTCGTGAAGCGGGACGGCATGCCGGAGCTGGCCCGCGAGCTCGTCCAGCAGTTCTTCCGCGAGGGCGTCAACGCCAAGTACGACGAGCAGCACGCGATCGGCAAAAGGTACTCGCGGCATGACGAGGTCGGCACGCCTTACTGCCTTACGGTGGACGGCGACTCGGTGAAAGACGGCACCGTCACGATCCGCGAGCGCGACACCACGCATCAGGAGCGCATCAAGATCGCCGAGGCGCTCGCCGTGGTCCGCAAACGGCTCGAGAGCGTCTGAGAGCGGCTCAAAAGCTCGAGTTTCAACGCAACAGGAGTCTTCCATGGCTGCACTGCTTCGCCCTTCGACGCGGTTTTGGCTTCGCTCTGTCCTCTGCGCCTCGATCGGAGCCTGGGTCGCGATCGCCGCGACGGCCGCCGCGGGCGCCGGCGACGACCCCGGCGATGCCCTCATCCAAGGGGAATACGTCGGCAGCCTCGAGCGCGACGGCGAGCTCGAGTTGCACGCGATCCAGGTCATCGCCCGCGGGAAAGGGAAGTTCGACGCGGTGCTCTACCGGGGCGGCTTTCCCGGGTGGGGCTGGGACCGCGGGGCGAAAGTGCAGTTCCACGGGAAGACGGAGGCGGAATCAACGAAGCTCACGCGGACCGACGGTAGCCCCTCTCCGATCCTGAGCGTGATGGCCAGCGGACCGGCGGGCGAGAAGCCCGAAGCGGGGAAGGCCACGGCCGACCTTCTCGCGATCGGGGCGCAGGGAAAAATCATCGGCCGATTTGAGCGCGTGATTCGGAAGAGCCCCACGCTGGGAGCGCGGCCGCCCGAAGGTGCCCTGGTCCTTTTCGACGGCGCATCGGCGGAGCGATTCCGAACTGCGAAAGGACAGGCTGCGACCGTGACCGCGGATCGGCTGCTGCGGGTCGAGCCCGGCAGCGGCGGGCTCTTCATTACGACGCCGCACGAAAGCTGCCGGCTGCACGTCGAGTTCCGCCTGCCGTTCGAGCCCGAGCACGAGGGCCAAGGCCGCGCCAACAGCGGATGCTATCTGCAGGGCCGCTACGAGGTGCAGATTCTCGACTCGTTTGGCCTCGAGGGAAAAGAGAACGAGTGCGGCGGCGTGTATTCGTCGGGGAAGGATCCCGACCAGAACCTTTGCTTCCCGCCGCTCGCCTGGCAGACGTACGACATCGACTTCACCGCAGCCACCTACGGCGCGGGCGGAAAAAAGACGAGCAACGCAAAGCTCACGGTGCGACACAACGGAGTCTTGGTCTACGACAGCATCCAGATCGACCACGCAACGACCGCGGCGCCGAAGCCGGAAGGTCCCGAGCCCCAGCCGCTCTACCTGCAGGACCACGGGCACGAGGTGCACTTCCGAAACTTGTGGATGGTGAGCGTGAAAAAATAGCGGGGGCGTTGCAGCGACTCGACCTCGCTGGATCTCACCGAGCTCGCCCATGTTGCCCTCAGCTCAGTGCGCCGCGGGTTCGCCCACCCACACCGCTCGCGCGTGGCCGAGGAGCACGCGGAACCGCGGGTCGTCGCCGGGTGATCTCGGAGCCACGCACTGGATGCAGAGCAGAAAGGCGCTTGCTGCGTCTTCGGGGAGAGCGCTCTGCAACGATCTTTCGATGGCTCCCCCTGCGCCCAGCGCGGCCGGCCAGAACCCTTCTTCCGCCGGCTCCCGCGTGTTCTCGAGGAGGAGCTGCAGGCCCCTCTCGATCTCCACCGAGGCGCGCGAGAGCCGCATCTCGTCCACGTCGGTGACGAACGGGACTCCTTCGGCGGCGAGCGCCAGCTTGATGGCCCGGAGCGACGCATTCTCGAGCACCTGGCCATCCGCTGAAGGCAGGGAAATCACCAGCGCCGAAGCTTGCCGCGAGCCGGTCCTCGCCCGCAGCGTACTGCGGAAAGCGCCGGCGAGCCGCGCTGTTTCCAGAGCTCGCTGGCGATCCGGAGAAATGCCCGCGGCGAAAGCAGGCTGTCGAGCCGTCCCGCCGAGGTCCAGGACCTCGAGGCGTCCGTCGTCCCGCAGCAGATAGCCGCGGTCGGGGCACGGCGCTGTGTTACGGGTCCTCGTCGGAAAGGGAAAGCCCACGTCGAAGTCCCAGCGGAGCGCGCTCCGCGAGTTCTTGCCGATTTCGAGAAGCGCGCTTCCCCACGCGTCCCGAGTGCCTGCGTTCAGGACCGCGATCGAATGCACGGCGATGACGCCGCCGATGAGCGCTGCTCCGGCGAGCGCGGCTACCGTTGCGATCAAGCCGCGGCGCTTTTGCTGGGATTTCGTCGCGGCGGGCGCTGCTGGAGAGAAAGGCCCCGGCGTTGCTTTGTTGTGTGGGGCCGCCGGCTCGGCGGCTTGCGGAGGCTCCTTGGCGACCGCCGTCCCCCCGCCGGCCTCGACCGTGGTCTTTGCCGTCGGCTCGGGAGTGAACGACGGCAGATCCGCGACGGTCGCCTCCTCGAGCCTGCCCGCCTCGGCCCGCGCCAGCAGCGCTTCGACGTCGCGCAGCATCTCCTTCGCCGTGGCGTAGCGCTTCTCGAAGTCCGTCATCGCGCGGCTAGCGATCCACTGGAGGCAGAGGGATGGCGTCCTTCCCGGGCGGGAGAGCGATCCGCACGCCGGGAACTCGCCCTCGAGCATGAAAAACAGCACGGCGCCGGCCGAGTAGACGTCGAACTTGGCGCAGTCGACGTCGCGGACCGCGGCGCCCCGCAGAGCGAGCTTCACCATCTCCGGGTCGCGGAAATACTCCGTCCCGTGCGTCGTGAGCTGCAGCGTCGATTCGAACGGAGTGAGGAGCCCGATGTCGATCAAATGCAGCCGGTCTCCGTCAGCGATGAGGTTGTCCGGCTTGATGTCTTTGTGGAAGACGCCGTGCGCATGGTATTCGGCGATCACCGCGAGGAGGTCGCGCTGCCACCGTAGCATCCTGGCGACGTCCTCCTCGCCGAGGCGCTGCCCGGGCCGTAGCGATCGGTGCAGTGTCAAGACTTTGCGAGTCAGCGTCTCGCCATCGCGAAAGGGCAGCACGTAGTAGAAGCTTCGCTTTGACATGCGCGCATCACGGACGATGCCGAGCCGCTCGGCGAGCCGCACGGCCCCCGACTCCCTCACGACGTGCTCCAGGTGGCTCCCTCCTGCGAGATCGAAGTGCTTGAGGACGAGCTTCTCGCCGCGTGGCACGCCGGCCACGCACTGCTGAACGATGAAGATTCGCGCCGTCGAGCCGCCGGGCGGGAGTCGCTCGAGGATGCAGTAATCGCTCTCGAAGTCGAGGCGGGCCATCTGCCCCCGCCGCCTCCTTTGCGCCAATGCTCGAGCGGCAGCACGGATTCCGCCCGCGGCCCGCGCGCCGCCGGCGAGCGCCAGCGCACTGCTCCGGCGGAGAGAACGCAGTCCCATGGCGGCCAAGTCGCGGCCCAGACTCCGGGTCTCGACGATCCACCAGCGGGAAGGCCAGCGATCGGCGGCCCCTGGGGAGGCCGTCTTGCCGAATCGCCCGCGGCGTTGCAGGACCGCGTGGAGCGAGCACGCGATCAGCGCCGCAGCGACCCATAGGCTCCACAGCGCGAGCCCAGCGACCGCGAGAGAAAACCGCAGCGCCTCCCGAAGGATGAGCGCCACGGCGTAGACAGCGATGACAGGCGCTCGGGTGATCGCCGAGAGGAATGTACCCGCTGTCTCTCGCATGTTTCCTCCCTACCTGCTGCCTTCGGAGACGCGCCGAGCCGAACGCGCAAGACCTGCGTGCAGGGCGCGGTCCTGCTCGACGGCAGCGTAGATGTCGCCGACGGCCGCGTCGAAATCCTCCCGCTCTGTGCCCAGGCCCGACTGGCGCAGCGCGTCCAGCTCCTCCGGCGTTGCGGAGTACTCTTCGACCACCTCGATGAGCTTCCCTCGAAGCTTCTCTCGGACTTTCTGGATGTACCGGCACACGGTGGCCTCCGAGATGCCCAGGCCGGCCGCGATCTCGCTCGACCGCAGCTTACCTGCCAGCCGCAGGCGGTAGACCTGGAACTCGAGGAAGTCGCACTCGCGCTCGACGAGCCGGATCGCTCGGTAGACTTTCGCGCGAAAGACCGAAGCCTCGAGCTCATCGTCAGGGCCTGGCCTCGAAGCGCCGATCTCCGAAGTCTCTTCGAGAGAAAGCGGCCGCTGGCCTCGATTGCGCTTTTGGGCCCCGCGGTAGGTCAACTCGGAAGCCACGATGTGCCGCGCGATGGAGTAGAGCCACGTGGACAGCTTCACGCCGCGCCCCGGATCGAAGCTCGAGATGTTGCGGAAGACCTCGAGCAGCGTCTCCTGGCGGATGTCTTTCAGCGTCTCGTGGGAGAAGCAACCTCGTGCGATCGACTGCACCATGCGCTCGATGCTCGACCCGAAGACTTCCCAAAGCTCGAGCCACGCATCGGGGTCGTGGCCCTGCAGCCGCTCCAGGAGCTTTTTCGTGGCCGTGATCATGCCTAAGTTCCTCCTCCCCGCGCCTTCCCGCAGCCTAGCCTCAGCATTGGGGGCTCTCCACCCTGGTTATTCCAAAGTCCGCCTTCCGAATTTCATAACGGTTTTTTCTCGGCGGAAGCGAAAGCCGGCGGGGCTCCCGCGGAACAACCCCGTGGGGGGATGCCGGATGTCGGCACCCGCGAGCTCGAATTCCACTACGGAGGTTGACCATGTTTCGATTAGCCCGTCGCGCCCTGCAGTGGCTCCTCGTCGTCTTGCTGATCGTCGGCGCCCTCGGCGGCAGCGCCGCGGCGCTCCTCGGCCCGCAGCGCGTCAGCAACGTTTTCCGCACAGCGCAGCGCGCCGCCCTCGAGAACATCGACTCCCTCATACCGGATGAGGTCAAGCTCAAGAATGACCTCGAAAGGCTCCGGGACGAGTATCCGCGAAGGATCTCGGAGCTGAAGGCCATGATCGACGACCTCCGCGAGGAGCTCGAGGCGGCGGCGAAAGAAGAACGGCTCTGCCGCGAAGTCGTGGCGATGTGCGACGAGGACCTCGGCGCATCGCACCCGGCCCGATCCGACGCACCGCAGAGAGGAAGCGAGGCCTCACGCTCCGCCCCGGACGCCGAGCGATCGCGCCCGGACCTCGCTGCCGCCGGCCGCGGCCTCCGCCGGGGCTCGAGCCTGGCGCTGGCTTACGCGGAGGACGTGGAACGCGGCCGGAGGATCACCGACCTTCGAGAGCGTTACGCGGTCCGCTTGCGCACGAGCTCGGCCTCCGGACAAGTGCTGCGCACGGAGCGCGAACGGCTCGTCGCGGAGCTCGTCGATCTGGAGCAGGAGTACGACGGCTTCATCGGCCAATTCCAGACTCTCCAGCGCGAGATCGATCTCCTGCGCCACAATGAGAAGCTCATCGAGCTCTCCCGGCGCCGCGAGCGCGTCGAGAGAGTCGACACCACGGGGTGGCTCCGTTCGCTCGCGGACTTGAAGCGTGCGATCGCGCGCGTGCGCGACGAGCAGGAGGAGAAGCTACGCGGTCTGAACTCAGGCAGCGCACTCCGCGATTATGAAGCCGAGGCGCGAGCTCGCGCTGGGCTCCGCGAGGCCCTGTCGCCTCCTTTCGACCCGGCGGCTGCTCTTCCGGATGGCGCGAGCGGTCGCCCGGGAGATCGGCCGGCGCCCACCGATCCCACGAGCAGCTTCTGAAAGCGGAGCGAGCCGGGGCCTGGCAGCCCTCACTCGTGCGCCCCGGCATCCGGATTCCAGAGGATCTCCCAGAGGTGGCCGTCGGGGTCCTTGAACCGGCCCGAGTACCCCCAGGGAGCGTCGCTCGGCGGGCGCATGAGCTCGGCGCCGGCAGCCTGGGCGCGCCGGATCACCGCGTCCACGTCGGCTTTGGAGGCCACGAACTGCGTGAGGCTGAACTCCGCGGACGTGGGACGCGGATCGCTTTCCTGTGCATCCCGCGCGAGCGACGCGCGGGGGTAAAGTACGAGTGAGAGCCCTTTCTGGAGCTCGAACGCGGCGTGGTCCAGAGAATCGACGCTGTCGTCGGTGGGCCACCACGCCGGCCAACCGAGACCGTCCCGATAGAAAGCCAGGGACCGCTTCAAGTCCTGGACCGCCACGGTGATGATATTGATGCTGGGCTTCATAATGTGGGTCGACTCGCCGCTTCGCGGGTACGCGCCTCGATGAATCGGCGCGCCAGTGTAGCGTCCCCGAAGCGCTGATCCCAGCCGTCACCCGGCGAGCCGGCGCCAGGCCCCCTCCGCCGCCGGATCGTCCCGGCTGTCTCCGGAAGGGCCTGGACTGGAGGCGCCGCGGTGCCAGGCGATCCCTGAAGCACCCGCGGACCGAAGGGCTGCATCTCCGCAGCGGAGGTTTTCTCCTGGCCGTCCGCCGCGCTGCTGCGATCATGAGGCGGAAGCTCACGGTGCGGTTGGGCCCGCACAGAATCCGAGATTCGGCGCCCAGCGCCAGTATCCCTGCGGATCCACCGAGGTAGGACGATGAGAGTCGGCTTTCTGGGCCTGGGCAATATGGGGCTGCCCATGGCGGCCAACTTGCTTCGAGCCGGGTTCGAGCTCTGCGTCTGGAACCGCACGCCGTCGAAAGCCCAAGACCTCGCTCGCCTGGGCGCATCCGTCGCAAGCTCTCCCGCTGAAGTCGCCTCGGGTTCGGATCTCGTCTGCGCTTGCCTCGCCAACGAGGCGGCCAGCCGCTCGTTCTTTCTCGGACCTCAGGGTTTGCTCGCGAGCGCGCTCCCCGGGCAGATTTTCGCAGACCACGGCACGGTGGACCTTGCGACGACCTCGGAGTGCCACGCAGCCGTAGCGGCTCGAGGCTGCGCCTTCCTCGACGCCCCCCTCAGCGGCGGACCGGTGGGCGCGCGGGAAGGCACTCTTTCGATCATGGTCGGCGGCGATGAAGCCGCATTCGTGACGGCGCTGCCCGCGTTCCAGGCGATGGGATCCACCGTGCTCCGCATGGGGCGCGGCGGCTCGGGCACACTGACGAAGCTCGTCAATCAGCTCCTCGTGGGGATCCACTCCGTCGCGAGCTGCGAGGCCTTGCTCCTCGCCCGCGAAGCCGGCGTCGATTCCGATAAGCTCCTCCACGTGCTGTCGAAGTCGTGGGGGGCGAGCCGCATGCTCGAACGCAACGCGCCGTTCATCGCGAAACGCGAGTTCGAGGCGTCCGCGGCGCCGCTCCGCAACTTGAGGAAAGACCTCGCCATCATCCTCGATCTGGCCAAAACCTCCGGAGTCCAGCTGCCGCTCGGGGCGCAAGCGCTGGCGCTGTACTCGGCGCTCGAAAACGAAGGCAAAGGATCCTGGGATGTGAGCGCCGTCACGCGGCTCCTCGAAGACCTGCGGGGAAGGTCTTGAGGCGATTGGCGACTCGGTCGGCACGCGCTACGGCGCTCGTGGGATGCTGTTGCCTGATCGGCCTGCCAGGTTGCAGCTCCGTGCCCGCGCCGCGCCTCGCCGCGATCTCGATCTCTTCCGACGGGCGGCATTTTGTACGCCAGCCGGGGGGCGAGCCGTTCCTGCCGATCGGCTTCAACTACGACCACGACGAGGCCGGTCGTCTGCTCGAGGAGTACTGGGAGGCCGAATGGCCCAAAGTGGAGCAGGACTTTCGCGAGATGAAATCTCTCGGCGCGAACGTCGTCCGAGTCCACCTTCAGGCCGGGCGGTTCCTGGAGTCGCCGGACCGAGCGCGTCGCGAGGCGCTCGAGAGGCTCGCGCGGCTCCTGAGCCTCGCCGAGTCGGTTGGCATCTACCTCGACATCACCGGCCTCGGATCCTACCTGCGGGAGGACACGCCCGCCTGGTACGACGCCCTCGACGAGACCGGCCGCTGGCAGGCGCAAGCTACGTTTTGGAGCGCGGTGGCCGCGCGCTGCGCGTCGAGCCCCGCCGTCTTCTGCTATGACCTCATGAACGAGCCCGTGGTTCCTGGCGGACCCCGATCGACCGGCGACTGGCTCGGTCCGCCTTTCGGCGGCAAGTATCACTTCGTCCAGTTCATTACTCTCGATCCGGCGGGCAGACCGCGGCCCGAAGTCGCGCGGCAGTGGATCCGAAAGCTCGCCGCGGCCATTCGGGCGAACGATCCTCGCCGCCTCGTCACCGTGGGGCTCGTACCGTGGAGCCTCGATCGTCCTGGGCTCACGAGCGGTTTCGTGCCCGAGGCGATCGCTCCCGAGCTCGATTTCATCTGCGTTCACCTCTATCCCGAAGCGGGCCGCGGAGCCGATGCGCTCGCGACGCTGCGAGCGTTTCAGATCGGGAAGCCGGTCCTGATCGAGGAGACCTTTCCGCTCGCGTGCCCCCCCGAGGAGTTTCGCCAGTTCCTGCGCGACGCGGACGCGGCGGGGGCAGGGGTCGTCGGCTTCTACTGGGGCAGGACTCTCGAAGAGTGTGACGCGTCCGGTTCCCTCCCGGACGCGCTGACCGCAGCGCAGGTCCGCGCCATCCAGGAGCACGCTGCGCGACGGCGAGGCTGATCTCGGCCCTCCCGCCGAAAGGCTGCGAGGGCGGATTAGGGGCGGGTTTCGAGAGGCATGGCCGGGAGCAACCCCGAACTCCGGGCCGACTTGAAACTTTCGCAGCGTTTGGGAGTCTTTTTTTCATAATGGATGCGCAGATGGCGGGAGTCTAATGCCTCCAGAGAAAAGGAAAGGGGCGAGACGAGTACACGTGTAGCAATACACCGTGCGGAAGCACCGGGCCGAACAGCAGCAGGCTGAGCAGCACCGCCCGAAGAGCGGCGAATGACCCTACTGGCCCGAAGGAGAGTGGCTCATGGCGCAGTTTGACCGTCCTCGCAGACCCGCCGGAAGGCCCCGGGGCAGACTATCGCCTCGCAAACCGGTTCCCAGCTCTTCACCCGGCTCGAAGCCCATCGTGATGATCCTCGTGCCCGTGATTGTCCTCGCGGGGATTGTCGCGGCGATCGTCCTCAGGCCCGGCGCATCCGGGGAGGACGCGGCAAGCCAATCCACCGCGGTCAACACCCGGCCGAGCGACGGTGGAAGCGCTGCCGCCGCAGCCGATTCGGCGTCGAGCGAAAGTGTGGCCCAGGTCGAGGAGGATTCGGGCTATGACGACTCCTCCGCGGAGCTCGATGAGCCCGACCTGACGGAGATCACGCGCCAGCGCGCCGAGCAGGACTCGAGCTCCATCCTCCAGGACTCCGACCGGCGCATCCTGGTGCAGCGGGTGAAAACGAAAGCCGATTCGGCCTCCGACGAGGCCCCCCCGGAGAGTGAAACGGCGGTGGCGCCGGACGTCGAGAATCGATTCTTCACGCTCGAGCTTTCAGCGCGTATCGGCGGGACCAGCATCCCGGCACAGGACCCGCAGACCTGGGCCCGGCTCGGCTACTGTCTCGACCAGGAGTCTCCGCAACGCTTCTTCCTCGTCTACGGGAACGGCACATTGCCCAAGATCCAGAAGCTCGGGCCGGACGGCAAGCCCGTCGTCGAGCCGAAGAACTCGCGGCCTGCCGAGAGGCCCGCCGGCAATCCCAAGCGACCGACCTACCGGATGCTCGTGGACGCCACGTCGCAGGCGGGTGGCAGCATCACGTTCTACAACCAGAAGCTCGGTGAAAAATACCGCTGTGATGTGCAGTGCACGATCGAGAAACGGGATGGAGACGACTTCCGCAGAGTCGATCGCTTCACGGTCCAGGAGATCTGGACGCCCTCGAGCGGCGAGCCGACGGACGCTCCGACCGCGCTGCGGAAAGTCTACGACGCGGCCATCAACCGCCTCGCCGCCGGCCTCGTCCAGCGAAAGCTTTTCCGCGCCCCATAAGTTCGAGTTTCGCCATTATTCGCCGGCCTGGCCGGCCTAAATTCGCGGTGGCGTCGGTAGGCTGGGCTATTTCTGTAAGGCTGGACCCGCAGGCACATACGTCAAAACAGTCCGTCCCTGCGGGTAGCGCCAGGATCGTCGATGCCTTCGTTACTCCTCCTCAGCGTATTTCTCCGCTGATACGCGATCGTCGTCGCGCCTCGGCCTCGACGATCCTGACGCTACCAGGCTCGCCGAAAATGGCGAAACTCGAACTAACCGGCTGCACGCTTCTCACAGCTTCCGGATGGGCCCCGTGACCTGGTAGTGGATCGGGACACCTTCGAGCTCGGCCGGGAGACCTCGGCGCACCTCGGCATCATCCGTCTCGAGGTGGACAACGATCCTGCCGTCCCCATTGACGGCGTCCACGTCCACGCCGCAGACTCCGCGCCTCCCGAGGAGGTCCGCGGAGTGGCGGCGTTTGATCTCGAGGAGTTTCTTGAGGTCTTTCACGGTGGACGGAGTCCGCGCCCCGGAAGTGTCTAGCGCCTCCCGGCCTCGCGCCCGCGAGCGGATGCTGCGAACAACACTGGGATTGTAGGCCGTCCCCGGCTGTCAAGCCAGGCGGACGCGGAGCTTGCGCAGGACGACGTCGATCGGATTGGCAAACGTGATCTTGTTGTCCTGGGTCCCCGCGAAAAGTAGGCCCACGACCTTGTTCGTGCCGCGCTCGAGGATCGCCGAGCCCGAATCGCCCTGCGAGCTGAACACTCCGCCGTGGAGGCCGCGGATCGCGAGCTGGTCGATGAACTTCACGTCGCCGACCTCGTACGGCACCGTGAGGTCGAAGAAAAGGCTCGTCACGATGCCCACGCGGTAGGACGTGGTCCTTCCGAACTTGTGGACGACCATGTCGACGGCCGCCGCGCTCGTCCCGGTCGGGGCGCCGATGAAAAGGACGTCGCGAGAGACTGTCGATGCGGATCGAACTTCCGCGATGGCGGCGTCCACTCGGTTCGTGGCGACATCGGCCCGGAGGTCCACCCAGCGCGTCAGCTTCGCGATCCTGCCGGTAGCGATCGAGCCGTCGTCGAGCAGGCCGGGTTGGAAAATCGGCGCTCCAATCGGAAGCGCGCGGCGGCGCGTGCCATCGGCCAGCACGCCGCTCTCGTAGGCGAGCACGTGATTGTTGCTCAGCACGTATTTGCGCCCGCTGCGGTCCTTGACGAGAGCTCCGAGCGTCCCCGCCATGATGAAAAGATCGCTGGGCTCGCGGAAGCCGATCGAGCAGCCCGGCTTCGCCGGCCGAGTCCTCCGCCTCGGGTTCGGCATCACCGCGAGGGGCGCCGCCTGCGGCAGGATCTGGCCCACCTCCTCGACATCCGTGGGCAGGCCAGCGACCGTCTTCGGCAGCCGCTCGCTCGGGGAGAGATCGGATTCGGTCAACTTTTTCCGGACCAGAAACTTGACGGCGCTGATCCCCGTGGGCGTGCCGCTGACGTATTTCTCGTCCACTCCCACACCGACTACGTTGCGCCCGGGAGCGGCGGCGATCCTCAACGCGTGGGCGCCGAGCGGCGCTGCGCGAGACGCTTTGAGGAACTTCGCGGACATCTCCCGCTTCGCCTGCGTCAGGTCCGAGAGTTCCTTCCTCGATAGAGACGTCATCAGCTTAGGTGCTTTCGCCACGGATGGATCCTCCTGCGATGAGTTGGGATTCCACGGGCCCAGGAACTGCTCCCGGTCTACCCACAATTGCTCCAGGAGTCTCCTCGCCTAGCGACCGGGTGTCAATGACAGGCACCTTCATGGCAGGCACCGTCGGACGGCCAAGCCCGCGCCCATTCCGGCCGGCGTTTTGCCAAGAATCTGCCCCAACGGTCCGAAATCCTCCCCACTCCCGCCGGGGACCCGTGTCCTAGGAAGTCGGACGGGTCATTCCATCGCCTTTCAACACCTGGGCCCTCGAAAGGAGCATCCCATGATGCAACCTGCCTTCCTCCGCTGGGTCGCCGTGGCAGCCCTGTTTGCCGCTCCGGCAGCCCCCGGCCTCTACGCTCAAAGCCAGCCGCTCAAAGTGACGTCGTTCGCTCCCCGCGAGGTGTCGTACCTCGGCAAGACGCCCTTCGAGATCACGGGGGAGGGTTTCAATTCCGACACGCGCGTCAAAATCGGGGCCGCAGTGATCACGCCCGCTCTCGAGGGCACCACTCGGCTCACCGGGATCCTCCCCCCGCACGAGTCGACCGCGGAGCCGATTCCCGTGGTGGTTTTTCATCGAACGGGAGACGTCACGCTCGACCCCGGGGTCAGGTACATCGGTCCCTTGACGGCGAGCCGGGTAGCGCCGGACGCGGTGGAGGCGGATGTGGCCGGCCGCGTGACTATTTACGGCGTGGGTTTCACGCCGCAGACGGCCGTCCAGATCGGCACGACGGTCCTGTCGCAGCGGACTTTCCTCGACGCTCGGCGGATCCAGGGCGTGGCCCCCGCGCTGCCAGCAGGCAGGTACAACGTGAAAGTCTCGGAGGTGTCGGCACTGGGCCCGACGATCTCCCACACTCTCGAGGGGGGGCTCACCTACGCGAAGCTCGCGACGCTGCCGGGGCCGCAGCAGATCGAGACCAGCCTGGCCGAGGGGACCGCGCGCTTCTCGTGGTTCAACCCGATCGCGTACGACCAGATCCTCGTCCTCGACGCCAACGACAAGCCCATCCGGACGCTCTCGGGCAACACTCAATTCCTCGAGCTGGACGCCGGTGGCCTCGACGAGATGGCGATCCAGCTGCGGGGTGTGGTCTCGGCGGAGCCCACGCGGATTTCTTTGGCGCACGCCAAGATCTTCGACTGTAGGCCGCAGCCCATCGCGGGCTCTGGGACACCCGGAGACCTCAGCCTCGCCTTGCGCGGAGGCCACGAGCCCGCAGAGGTGGAGCGCTGCGGGCCGGACCCTGCCGCCGGTGGAGGAGGTGCGGGAGGCGCTCTGGTCCAGGGGCCCGTGAGAATCCAGGACCTTGGCCGCTACGGCATGTACCAGGATGCCGCCTCCATCGGCGCCTTGCGGCCGGAGTGGATCATCCGCCTGCACGGCCAGCCGAACAGCCTCGTGACGGGCTTCCTTCTCGCCGAAGACGCCACCGTGCTCGAAGTGTCGGGCTTCTACGAGAAAATCCAAGGCTTCCCGGGCCTCAGCCTTCGAGCCCGCATCACGCAAGTCGCCACGCCCGAGGATCCCGACCTCGAGGACGGCTTCACGGACGAGCTCACTTTACCCGACGTGACCATCGGCGGCGGCAAGAAGTGGAACGTCGTCAACTACTACCGCGCCGACAAGGACGTCAGCTACGTCCCGAACCCCAACGACCCCAACGATAAGGCGCCGCAGCCGTGCCTCGACGAACACGGTGAAGTCCGGAAAATCCCGCGCGGGGAGTACCTGCTCGAGATTTACGCCGTGGGCGGCAACGTCGACGAGCAGTACTACGACTTCGCCGATGACTCCCGCGAGTTCGAGCTCCTGATCCCCGGCGTGCCGTGCCCGCCGTACCCCATGGTGCGCGTCCGCGACATGACCGGCAAGAAGACGCTCCCCACCGTCCTCAAAGTCGCTGCGGCGACGCTGGGAGAGAACCCGAAGCCATTCGTGCGCCTCTTTGTGGAAGAGGGCAGCTGGCTCGATGAGGCGGGCTTCCCGCACTACATCGGGCCCGAGGGCGAGCCGGACAGCCCCGACTTCGAGTACGTCTGGACGATCTACGACAAAGGCGGCGTACCCACGACAGTCTCGTCCGGCTCCGCGAGCTCGATCTCGACCGAGGTCCAGGACTGGGGCTGCTACTACATCGACCTCACGGTCAAGGACAAGGGTTGCCCGCGGTCGATTCGAAGGTCGTTCCAGATCGCGGTGGCTCCCGAGCAGATTGCGTGCACTGCGGGAGAGGATCAGTTCTCATTTCTTTTCCCCACCCCGGAGCCGAGCGGCATCAAGGCCATCGCGGGCCTGAATCCCGCCCCGGGCAGCGGCACGTTCGAAAACACGCGGCCCGTGGAGTTCCGAGTCCTGGTCGCCCCGAGCTACTACTGCCTCGGCGAGGCGGGAAGCGCGGTCTTCGTGGGCGACGAGGACTCCGACGTCCAGTTCACGCTCGCGACGAAGCGGACCCTGCTCAACGGCACCGTGCTCTACGTTCCGATCCCGGAGGTGCAAGTCAGGGTGACGGATCTGTGCCCCAACGTGCAGGACGGCGTGAAGTATCTTCATGTCCTCGTCGATGACCTGGGCAAGATCCCCGAGATTCCGGATGTCGAGGGCCCGCGGTTCCGCAGCATCTACTTCGTCGCCAAGACGGTCTTCTTCTACCAGGGCCCTGGCAATGACCAACGCTTCCCGGTGGCGAACGATCCCTGGCGCCCGGTCGGACCGCCGCTCCGGATCGCCAACCACCCGCCGATGCTCGACGATGCCTACTGGACAGGCTACTTCGACGAGGCCTCAGCAACGTATCACTTCAGCGTGCAGGCGTCGGCGGAGCCGCGCGAGCGGTTCGGCTTCGGGAAATCGAACGATATCCCGCTGCCCATCGAGGGGCTGCCCCCCGGCACGGGCATCCCAAGCTTCGACAATGACCTGACGACCGGTTTCAACGCCCGCTTCAAGGTGGTCGGCGAGGAGTATCTCTCCGATAACGGCACGGGCGGAGCCTACGGCAAGACGCTCGGCAACGAGATGGAGGGCTCGCCGCTCTCGATCGAAGGATCGACGACGGTCGTCAGTGCCCTCCAGGGCGAAG
>Ga0111538_10005721_pt1 | contig 16948 bp, 16 predicted proteins | sample SoiMethybrSBSTD1_FD_79669 | JGI IMG/M metagenome (GOLD analysis project Ga0111538, IMG submission 79669) | Bulk soil microbial communities from a Populus tree surrounding site in Tennessee, USA - Soil MetaG P. TD hybrid SBSTD1 (version 2)... | ecosystem: Environmental > Terrestrial > Soil >...
CGACGCGAAGACGCTCGCCGACCGCACTGGATACGCCGCGCCGCACACCGTGCACTGCGGTCCGGAAGGCATCTTCATGAGCGCGCTGGGCGCGCCCGACGGCAACGGCCCCGGTGGCACCTTCCTCCTGGATCCCGAAACGTTCGACGTCAAAGGACGATGGGAGCTCGACCGCGGACCGCAGCAGCTCGCCTACGACATGTGGTGGCACCTCGGGTGCGACACGATGGTCACGAGCACCTGGGGCACGCCGAACATGGTGAAAGATGGCGTGAACCCCGAGAAACTGCTGGCGGGAAAGTACGGGCATTCGCTGCACGTGTGGGACTTGCGCCGCCGCCGTCACGTGCAGGAGCTGTCGCTCGGCGACGAGCAGCAGATGGTGCTCGAGTTGCGTCCGGCTCACGACCCGACGCGTACCTACGGCTTCGCCAGCGTCGTCGTGTCGTTGAAGGATCTGTCGTCGTCCATCTGGCTGTGGTACCGCGAAACCGGCAAGCGGGCGAACGGCTCGGGCCCGTGGGCAATCAAGAAGGTGATCGAAATCCCCGCCCAGCCGGCGGATCCGGACAAGCTGCCGCCGTTTCTGCAGGGCTTCAAGGCCGTCGCTCCCCTCGTGACCGACATCAACCTGTCGGTCGACGACCGCTTTCTCTATGTCTCGTGCTGGGGATTAGGAGAGTTCATCCAGTACGACGTCACCGATCCGTTCAATCCGAAAAAAGTGGCATCGCTGAAACTCGGCGGCATCGTCAATCGCGCGGCACATCCGAGCAAACCGCACCAGCCGCTGAACGGCGGGCCGCAGATGGTGGAGCTCAGTCGCGACGGCCGGCGCGCCTACTTTACGAACAGCCTCTACACGCCGTGGGATGAACAGTTCTATCCGGACGGCGTTCGCGGATGGATGGCCAAGGTCGATCTGCAGACTGACGGCGGGATGGCGCTGGATCCCAACTTCTTCATGGAGACGGACGGCTTGCGGCCACATCAGGTTCGGCTCGAAGCCGGCGACGCTTCGTCCGACTCGTACTGCTACGCGTAATCCCGAGACGAGGAATGTCATGGATTGGCAAGCGATGATGCTTCTCGGCGGCTATCACGGCATCAACCCCGGCATGGGATGGCTGTTTGCCGTGGCGTTGGGCATGCAGCGCGGCAGCGCACGCGGCGTGTGGGGTGCGTTGCCGCCGATCGCCATCGGTCACGCCGCGGCCGTCGGCGTCGTGCTGCTGACCGTCAGCCTCGCGCAGGTCGTGATCCCGATGGACACGCTCAGGATCGTCGTGGCCTCGATGCTGATATTGCTGGGACTGTACCGGTTCTGGAGCCATCGGCATCCACGATTCGGCGGGATGCAGGTGGGCTTTCGCGATCTGGCTGTCTGGTCGTTTCTCATGGCCTCGGCGCACGGCGCCGGTTTCATGGTCGTGCCATTCGTGATGTCGGCCCCACCCGTGCTCTCTGCCGCCGGCCACGAACACGCGGAGCACGTCGCTGCCGCCGGCACGAACTTCGCGGCGGCAGGGATGACGGCGGTCGCGGTTCACACCCTGGCCTATTTCGCAGTCATGACGATGGCCGCGTGGGTCGTGTACCGAAAACTGGGCCTGAGCCTGCTTCGCAGAGCCTGGCTCAACGTGGATTGGGCGTGGGCGGCGGCGTTGGTGCTCACCGGCCTGGTCGTCTTTCTGAAGTAGTCACCTCTAAACGTGCTCACCCGCAGGAGGTCATCATGCGCGAATCACGCATCCGGTTCATTCGCCAACTCGGCTTCGCGACTCCGACCGACGATTTGTACTCGGCCTTGATGCTGCAACCCAGAATCGTCGGCGTGCTCGCGGCGCTCGGCATCCTGACGCAGAGCCCGTTGGTGTTTCTCGGGCTGTCCGCTGCGTTGTTGTGGGGGGCGCTCGTTCCAACGCAAAACTCGTTCGATGCGATCTACAACCACGTCGTCGCGCACCGGCGCGGACTCCCGCCGCTCACCACCTCACCGGCGCCTCGCCGCTTCGCGATGAGCATGGCTGGCGGCGTGGCGCTGGCGATCGGCATCGCGCTCCTGGCCGGCACCACGATGGTGGCGACACTCATCGAGGCGCTGCTGGCTGTTGCTGTGATGGCGGTGGTCTTCGGGGATTCCTGCGCCGGGGCGAACCTGTACCACGTTCTGCGGCGACGTCTGACGACGGAGGCCTCACGGGCTTCAGAGGCCATCCGTCATTAGTCAATCAATAAGATGGGGAACGCGGCACCGGCGAAACCTGGCAGCTTCGTATTTCGGTGCCGCGAACCAATCCTCGCGTCGCGACTAGCGCTTGCGCTGTTGAATCTGCGCGAGGAAGAACTGCTTCAACCCTTCATTGGTCAGCCCGAGGGCGGTCGCTTCTTCCACTGCCTTGTTCGTGTCCCAGCCATCGACCATCACGCGTTTCATGAGCCACATCCCGGCGGCTCTTCCACCGCCCGCTCAATGAATGAACGCCGGCTGGACGCCCGGCGCGGTGATCGTCTTGAGGAACGTGTCAACGACCGCGGGATCCGGCATCGCCCCACTGAAGGGGATGTGGTAGTAGGGAATCCCGGCCGCCTTGGCCGCGGCGGTGTTCCCGGGGATATCAGCCCCCTCCTCGCTCGCGAGCCGGAGGTTGATGATGGACGCGTACCCCATCTTCTTGATTTCTGGAATCGCGCTGGGCGTAATGGCGCCCGCGCACGCGACGGTCGATTCGACCTTGGCGAAGTTCCGAATGCCAGGAACTTCCTGCCTCACGACCTGCGCGCTCGCCACAGTTGCCACCAGACAACTGACGATGGTGAGCAGTGCAGGGCCTGCAGCCTTCAGCCGCATGCCGCACCTCCTGTGAAGGGATCAGCTTACCACTCCGGGCGTGCCGCGTGGGGAGCTTTCCACGCCGCGAACAGGGGCGGCGTTCCCTACCCAGCACAACTATCCCGACGCGCGAATGGCCTTCACTCCCGCGTGCAGTCGCCGGCGGAGCAGCGTGCGCAACGTGACGCCATCCGCGTAACCGACCCGCGACGCGATTTCGTCGACGCTGGCCCGTATCGTCTTCAGGAGATGGACCGCCCGTTCCACCCGCACCGCTTGCACATACTCCAGCGGGGACTTTCCAAGAACAGCGTGAAGCCGGCGAGCCAGCGTCCGCTTGCTGGACCCGACCGCCCTCGCCGCGTCGTTCAACGAAAAGCCGCGGGCGAGGTTCGCCCGAGCCCAGGACTCGAATTTGCCGACCAGCGGATCGGAGTGAACGAGATGATCGGTCAGTGCGTAGGCTGATTGTGACGGGCGAGCATCGACGATGAGATATTGCGCCGTCAACGACGCCAGCTGAGGACTCACATGTCGAACCAACCAGAGCGCGAGATCCATGTGGCCCAATGCGGCGCCCGCCGTCACGAAGGGCCCGGAGTTGACGATCATACTCGAGTCTTCGAGCGCCACATCCGGATAGCGGCGCCGGAAGAGCGGCGCGAGCCACCACGTCGTTGTCGCTCTGTGGCCGCTGAGGAGTCCGGACTCGGCCATGACGAACGTCCCGATGCACGCGGCCGTCATGGTCACACCGCGTCGCGCGTAATCGCGCAGCAGATGCGTCGCGTCCTGAACGTCGGGTCGCGCCAACGCCCGTTCGAGCGGCGCCGGCATCTTGTAGGCGATGGCCGGCACAACGACGCAGTCCGGCGCGAGCTGGTCGAGCGGTTCAACGGGGACCAGCAGCCCTTGCGACGTCCTGACGCGGCGGCGCACGGCTACGGTCTTCACGTCGAAGCGCTCGATGTCGATCTTCGACGCATCGAGGAGCTCGTTGGCCGTCTGAAACGCATCGAGCACCGCCGACAACCCGAGATCGAACACATCGTCGAGAACGAGCACGTGCACACGCATGGCAATAACAGTATCAAAACTGTCAATCTCGCCAATAGCCGCCCGGCTGCCGGCCCGCTATTGTCAGATCCAGGCCGGGCGATGTCGCCGCGGCCAGGAGGAGAGAGAAAATGCCGACCAAGAGCTTGTTCGTCCGACTGGAAGCAAAACCCGGAAAGGAGGTGGAAGTCGCCGCGTTTCTCAGGCAAGGGCTGGAGCTTGCGCGGCAAGAAGCCACGACTCAGGTGTGGTTCGCGTTGCGCCTTGGGCCAACGACGTTCGGGGTCTTCGACGCCTTTGCCGATGAAGCCGGACGGCAAACCCATCTGAGTGGACCGATTGCACAGGCGTTGATGGCCCAGGCGCCGAACCTGCTGGTATCGCCGCCGATCATCGAACCGGTGGACGTGCTCGGAGCCAAACTGCCGCAGGCAGCTTGATTCTGAACACTGTTGTCTCGGATCTCACTAACGTGAAGGGAGCGGCGCATTGCCGCTCCGGTCACGCCTGGCCTTTCCATCAGGCCTCTAATTCTTCACATACTTCGTCACACCTCGGAGCGTCGCTTCCGCCGTATAGATATTCCCGGCACCGTCGATGGCAATGCCCTCCCCCATGGCGCCCTCCGGAGAGTTCGGCGCTTCATGAGGCGGAATGAACATCGTCACCTTTCCGTCTTTCAAACTCCCGATTCGGATACCCTTCCGCCACCCCGGATGCACCCGTTCGGTCGACTCTGAGTCGGCGGTATAGAGCATGTCACTCCGGTCGATCGCCACGCCGCTCGTGCGTCCGAAGTCGTCGTACTCGCTGATGAACTTTCCTTCCTTCGTCAGGATCTGAATGCGGTGGTTGTGGCGATCGGCCACCACCAGGCGGCCCTGAGAATCGAACTCCACTGCGTGCGGCGTGCGAAACTCACCTGGCCCGGTGCCGGCCTTGCCGATGGCCCTCAGGAACTTCCCGTTCCGGTCGAACACCGAGATGCGTCCGACGAGATTGGGGTCGGTCACATCCGTGTGGCTCTCGCTCACGTACACGTCGCCGTTGCCCGGGTCGGTGACGACGTCGGTTGGATCCGTCAGGGCTTGGGGAGGATTACCTCTCATTCCGGGCGTTCCCAGCGTCATCAGGATCTTGCCCTCCGGGCTGAACTTGACGACCGCGCTCCCCTTCTTCCCTTCCCCAGGAAAGGTCTTGAGCTCTTCCGCGCTCGGGGCCCGCGAATCAGTCACCCACACGTTGCCCTCGCGATCGACGTGGATGCCGTGCGGCCACACGAACAGGCCGCCGCCGAAGCTTCGGATTTCCTTGCCGGTTTCATCGAAGTGATGAACGGGGTTCCCTTTCGCACCGAGACAGCCTGGCGTGGTTCCGGCTGAGCACCGGTCGGTCGCCCAGACCGACCGGCCATCGCGATCGATAGCGACGCCGTTCGACCCACCCCACGGCCTGGCTTCGAGATTCAGCTGCGCCCAATCGCGGATGATGCGATAGGGATTGGCGCCGCTGTTCACCGGCGCCACTTTGTCCGTCTGAGGCGTGCCCCCCCGCTGCTGCGTGTCGACGCGAGTTTCGAGCGCAATCGAGACAACAGTGATCGCCACTATCAACGAGAGTCGCGTGTAACCTGAGACAGACATCTCGCTGCTCCTTGCTTCAGGGATTGCGGCGCAACGCCGAACCCTTCTCCGATTCCGGCGGCAACGGCGGTGGATACGTGATGCCGAGCTGTTCGAGGTACGACTTGTACTTCGTCGGGTCGTAGTAGAACTTGCGCAGCTCCGGCCGGAAGCGGTCCATCGTGTCTTTGTTCAGCCAGATCGCCGGCTTGTCCTCCGGTCTGAGGAACGACTGGTACTTCCACTGCTTGCCCTGGACGTTCTCGAAGTAGTCGCGAGCGGCCGGGACGAGCTCCGGACGCAGCAGCAGATCGACAATCGTCATCGCGTACACCTTTGCGCCCTGCGTGGCACCTTTGTGTGCGACCGGCGTCGCCATGGCCACGGCGCTCGACCAGTGATGCCCGGTCGCGCCGGGGATGTTCGACGGAAAGCGCAGCGTCACGGTCGGCAGGCTCCACATGATGTCGCCGATGTCGTCGGAAGCGCCGCCGGTTTCCTCCGCCTCCGGTATGGTTTCCCGTCCACGCAAGTTGGCCGACACCTCCGTCGTCAGACCTTTTTCCTCGGCACCCATTGCGCGCTGGAACGCGTGGGCGAACTGCTGATCCGCGTCGCTCCACTGCGGCATGCCGACCTCCACAATGTTGCGGTGCATGGCTTCGGCGATCGGTCGATTGCCGTGTTGCGGCCAGGCCGAGCCGAGCACGCGCGACTCCATGGTGGTCCCGGTCATCATCGCCGCGGCCTTGGCCATCGTGTCGCCGATGCCCCACAGCTCCTTGATGCGGTCGTAGTTGGTCTCGCGGAAGTAGTACCAGACCGAGGCTCGCGGCGGCACCACGTTCGGCTGATCGCCGCCGCCGGTGATGACGTAGTGCGAGCGTTGAGCCAGCCGCAGGTGCTCACGCCGGAAGTTCCAGCCGACGTCCATCAACTCGACCGCGTCGAGCGCGCTCTTGCCCATCCAGGGAGCGGCCGCGGCGTGGGAGCTTTCGCCCCTGAACATGTACTCGACGGAGACCATGCCGCTGCCGCCGCCAGCGCCCCAGCTCACCCCGAGCTCGCTCCCGACATGCGCAAAGAGCGCCACATCGGCGGTCTTCAGAATCCCTTCCCGGATGAAGTGCGCCTTGGAGCCGAGCGCCTCTTCGGCCACACCCGGCCACAGGATCAGCGTCCCCGGCAGCTTCTCGCGTTCCATGATCTTCTTCACGGCCAGCGCGGCGGTGATGACGAGCGCCTGGCCGGCGTTGTGGCCCTCGCCGTGCCCGGGCCCCCCTGGCACGAGCTCCTTCCTCGTCACGACACCCGGCGTCTGATTCGTCGTCGGCAGGCCATCGATGTCGGTGCCGAGCGCGATCACCGGCCGGCCCGACCCCCAGATGCCCGTCCAGGACGTGGGAATCCCTGCCACCCCTCGCGGAACGTCGAAGCCTTCTTTCACCAGCGTGTCGGTCACGGTCCGCTGCGTCTCGGTTTCCTGAAAGCCGAGCTCGCTGAAGCTGAAGAGCAGATCGACCATCTGCTGCGTGAACTGGCGGCGGCTGTCGATGTCGGCGACGACTTCCTTTTTCAGGGCATCGACACGCGGATTCGCTGGGGCTGGCGGAACCGGCTGACCCGCTTGCCCGCCACCACGCTGGGCGTTCATCGTCATCGGCAGCGCGAACATGGACACGAGCAGGACCGCCGCAGTCGGCACACGCATGGTTCGTCTCCTTCCGGAGGGAATCATAGGACGCTTTGAGGCGTCGCGCGCGCATCCGCCTCAGTCCAGCGAAGTCCCGGTCTTCCTCCAGGGCTCCGGCTGAGCGATAATCCCCGCTCTCGCGGGCGCACGACGTTCCCGGCCGCGCCGCTTAGAAGGATTGAACTCATGCCGCTCACGCGCACATGTGCGACCCTCGTGGCCTGGCTGCTTGTCCCCGCCATGGCTGGCGCGCAGAGCGCCAATGCGGCAGCGGCCCCGGGCTCCCCGACGGCCGACAAGCTGCCGATCTACGAGGTCGATCCCACGTGGCCGCCGACGCTGCCGAACGACTGGATCCTCGGCGACATCCGCGGCCTGTTCGTCGACGACCGTGATCACCTCTGGGTGATCCACATGCCGTCGAGCCTCACGGATCAGGAGATCGGCGCCGCCGTGAAGCCGCCGATTGCCGATTGCTGCTTTCCCGCGCCCCCGGTGCTCGAGCTCGATCCCGACGGCAAGGTCCTGCGCTCGTGGGGCGGGCCCGGCGCGGGCTACACCTGGTACGACCAGGAGCATGGGATCTACATCGATCACAACGGCTTCGTGTGGACCGGCACGAGCAACGGCTATCACGTGATGAAGTTCACCCAGGACGGCAAGCACGTGCTGACGATCGGCACGCCCGGAGTGAACAAGGGCAGCAACGATCCCGATCACCTGGGCGGCCCCGCCAACTTCTACGTCGAACCGAAGACAAACGAGGTCTTCATCGCCGACGGCTACATCAACAAACGCGTGGTCGTCTACGACGCCGCCACTGGCGCCTACAAGCGGCACTGGGGGGCCTACGGCAAAAGGCCGGACGACACTGAAAAATATCAGTATCCGGTGCGCGTGAGCGAACCGCCGCAGCAGTACTCCACGCTACACGGCCTCGTCGGTTCGAAGGACGGCCTCATCTACGTGTCGGACCGCCGCGGCAACCGCATCCAGGTGTTCCGGCAGAACGGCGAGTACCTGATGGAGAAGTTCGTGCGACCCGAAACCGGCGGCTCCGGCAGCGGCTTCAGTCTGCAGTTCTCCCGCGATCCCGCGCAAAGCCTTCTGTACCTGATGGACGGGACAAACCAGCGCGTGTGGATACTGCGACGCAAGGATCTGGAGATCCTCGATCGCTTCGGCAAGCCGGGTCGCCAGGCTGGCGAGTTCATACGCGCCCACATGATCGCCATCGATTCGCAGAACCGCATGTACACGGGTGAAGCGGCGAACGGCCGCCGCATGCAGCGCTGGATCCTGAAGGGCACGCGTCCTGCCGCAAGCGTGACGCCGCCGAAGCCATAACGGCGAAGGGGAGCATGCATGAGCACGACGCGAGTCGGGCGGGGAGGCCGAAAGGTCAAAGCCGTATAATCGCGGCGCTCCAGCGTGAGGCCGAAGTCCTGGCCGAGCTCAATCATCCGAACATCGCGCAAATCCGACGTTGGGAGAGCTCACATGAAACGACGCACGCTTCTCGGACTGCTGCCGGGGATTGCCCTTGCCGGCGCGGGCTTCAACCGCACGCTCCTGGCACAACAGGCTAAAGATCCGCACGCTTCCGACAATGGGTTGCCGCCCCCGGTAGCGACATTCTCGATCCTTGGCTACGACCCAGAGACCGGCGAAGTGGGCGGCGCGGTCCAGTCGCGCGTGTTCACGTTGACCGGTGTGCTGACGGCTGATGCAGATGCGGGGGTCGTGGCGACGCAGGCCATTGTTGATGTGAGCTACGGTCCGAAAGGCATCGCGCTGTTGAAGCAGGGGATGACGCCTGACGCGATCATCAAGGCGATCTGGGAAAACGATCCGGATCCCGTTCCCGATCGCTGGACGAAGCAGGGCCGCCAGTTCGCCGTGATCAATCTCAAGGGCGCGACAGCCACCTTCACTGGCCCGCAGGCCACCGAGTGGGCCGGCGGGAAGATGGGCAAGTACTGCACCGCGCAGGGCAACATCCTCGCCGGGCCGGCGGTGGTTGAGAACATGGTGAAGGCCTTCGAAGAAACGAAGGGGCACTTATCCATGCGCTTCCTCGCCGCGCTCGAGGCGGGGCAGGCGGCAGGTGGCGACAAACGAGGTATGCAGGCGGCATCGATGGTGATCGTGAAGAAGGGCGCCGGTGTGTGGCTGAACAACGACACCGTGCTTCGCTTCCAGGTCGACGACCAGGAGAATCCGTTTAAGGAACTCCGCCGCGTGGTGGAGAACTGGAACAAGGCGCCCGGCCGCCCCGTCAAGCCGGGGCAGTAGGAGCTGAAGCGGCTCACCGGGAAAGAGCGACGAAGCGAGCTCGCACGATAGCCGGCTGGTTCGAACGCAGCACGGCCGACTGACGATAACATTCGTCCAGACGGGCGACGCCGTGTACGCGATCGAGACCAGCAGGCTCACGAAGCACTATCGCAGCGGATCCTGGCTCCGCCGATCGGCGGCACCAACGATTCGCGCCCTCGAGTCGCTCGATCTTCAGGTCGAGCGTGGCGAGACCTTCGCGTTTCTCGGACCAAACGGCTCGGGTAAGAGCACGACGATCCGGCTGCTGCTCGGGCTGCTGCACGCGACGAGCGGCGGCGGCCGGGTGCTCGGGCTGGACATCGCCCGGGAGAGCGTGTCGATCCGCAATCGCGTCGGCTATCTGCCAGGCGGCATCGCGCTCTACGACTCGCTGACCGGCGAGCTGCTGCTCGACTACATGGCACGCCTCAGCGGGCGCGCACCCGTTCGCCGCGCGGCACTCTGCGATCGGCTCGAGCTGTCGCACGACACGCTTCACCGGCCCGTGCGCGACTACTCGCGCGGCATGCGGCAGAAGGTCGGCATCATCCAGGCGCTGCAGCACGATCCCGAGCTGGCGATCCTCGATGAGCCGAGCGAAGGCCTCGACCCGCTGATGCAGCGCGCGTTCTACGAGATCCTCGGCGAGCTCAAGCGCGACGGACGGACGATCTTCTTCTCATCGCACGTCCTCTCGGAAGTCGAGCGGGTCTGCGACCGGGTGGCAATCGTCCGTCAGGGACGCCTGGCGGCGGTCGAGCGTCTGCCCGAGCTGCTGGCGCGGCGGCGCCACCACGTCGAGATGCGCCTCGAAGGTCCACCGCCGTCGTTGCTGGGCGTCCCCGGCGTGTCGGCCGTGGCCGTCGCCAACGGCCGGCTGACGTGTTCGCTCGCCGGCGACGTGCGGCCGTTCCTGGCCGCCATCGTCGACGCGCCGATCGCGGATCTCACCATCGAGCCGGCCCGGCTCGAAGACGCCTTTCTCGAGTTCTACGATCGGGAGAGCCGATCGTGAATGGCGCGTTGTTCCGTCAGACTTGGTACTTCCAGCGCATCCGCCTGGCGGTGGTGTGCATTGGCCTCGCCGTGTGGGGCTTCGTGCCGCCGCTCATCTATGCGAAGTTCGGCTCGCAGTTCCGCGTGATGCTGGAGAGCGGCTTCATCCCGGACCAATTTGCCCGCTTCGGCGGCGGCGACATCTTCAGCCTGCCGGGCGCGATGGCCCTCGTCCTGATTCATCCCATTGCGATCATCCTGACGTCGGTGTTCGCGGTCGGATTCTCGACGACCGCCGTCGCCGGCGAGCGCCAGCGCGGCACCCTCGAAACGCTCCTCGCGCGGCCAATCTCCAGACGCTCGCTGTATCTCACGCTCGCTGTCGCCAACCTTGGCTTCATCGCGCTCACCATCATGTCGCTCATCGCCGGCTGTCTCGCCGGCGCGACGTACGCCGGCGTCGTCAATGAGATCGACGCCGCGCGCCTGCCCATGCTCTGGTTGAATGCGTGGCTGCTCTTCTCGGCCTTTGCCGCAATTGGGCTGGCGGCGTCGGTGTCATTCGACCGCCAGCCCCCAGCCATCGGCGTGACCCTCGGGTTCATGGTGGTCATGTACTTCTTCGACGTCCTGGGATCGCTCTGGCCCGATGCGGAGCCACTGCAGCCGTTCTCGCTGTTTCACTATCTGAAGGCCAAAGCGCTCCTCACGGGGGCTGGTGCGCCGGCCGACTTCGTGCTGCTGACAACGGTGATTCTGGCGGCCGCCGTCTGGGCCCTCATCGTCTTCCCGGCTCGCGACATCGCGGCCCCGAGCTGACACCATACGGCGGAACTATGCGGCGCGGCGGCCTTACCGCCGATCTCACGACCGAAACGCCTGCCGCCCCACACCCTGCGCCGGGATGCCCTGCGCCGCGAGCACCTCGTGCTGCAGCGCGTACATGCACGCCGCCGCTTCGTCGATTCGACGGACAAACGCGATCGATCCCTGCAGGACGGGCTCCAGCCGCGCGCGGTCCTGGAGGCGCGCCTTCGGGTACTCGTGCTCGACGATGAGCGGGGTGTTGGCGACATCCAACGTGAGCAGTTCGCGCGCCGCCAGCTGATGATCGAGCCAGTCGACGCTCCTGTTCTGTAGGTACGCCAGCGGATCGTGACGTGCTGTCCCCGGCAGTTCATGTTCCGCCAGCACGGTCTGCTTCTTCCACGCGTGCACGGTCGCCGCCGGATCTGACGAGGGCTCTCCGTCCACCCAGTCACCCCGGCCAACCGTCTGCCCGCCGTAGCCCCACGCCGAGACGCCACGCGGGTCGATAACCTGGCCCTTCACATGAAATCCGCCGACGAGAAAGCCGTATCCTTCATCGTGCAGGTACTGAAAGATCGACCGCGTGTCTTGTCCCATGAGAATCGCGTGCGACGGGTCGTAGTGGATCCGGAATTGATCGCCAACACCGCGCCGCTCGCAAATGCGGTGCAGCGCGATCCACGTGCCAGGCGTGTACGCCACGTTGTTGTGGAAGCTGTCATCAGTCGTCCAGCCCGGCATGGGACATGGCTCGACGCGGAAGGTGAGCCCGCGATCGCGCGCATCCTGGAGCAGGGGGACAAAGGCCGCCTCGAAGTCCTGGAGGTTCTGATCCATGCTGCGATGCAGGTTCCGTCCCACGAACCCGCACACAGCGCCAACCCCCAGCAACACGGCGGCATCGAGCACACGCCTCAGGAATGCATGCTTCCTGGCGCGCACGGCCGCATCGTGGTGCAGCATGTTGTCGAAGTAACCGATATCCGAGACTCGAACGCCGGTCGCGCGCACGGCGGCGTCGACCCGTCGCGCGCGCGCCATGTCGAACGGCTGGCGCAGGTCGAGGGTGTTCGCCACCGGATCGAGAAGCGCCTCAGGCGGGACATCCGCCTCAGTAGGATGCAGTGCGGCCGACAGCTGGATCGTGTCTGCGCCGAGGTCGCGGGCGAACCCGAGCCAGTCCTCGATGGCTTTGTCCGCATCCGCGTCGCGCAGCGCGCGCGGCGTGAGCTCTTGAAAGGCCGCCGTCAACACGCCGACCGGCATGAACGTCGGCTTGAACGGACGAATCGTCACACTCGGGTCCACACCCCACCTGCTTTCGCACTTGCCAGCACTGCGTCGACGACCCGCGCCGCGCGCACGCCATCCTGGAACGTCGCGAAGAGCGGAGGCTCGGCGCTGCCCGGTTGCTTGCCAGCCGCGATGAAGTAGTAGATGTCGCGCGTCACATTGAAGAACGCATCGGCCCAACCCTCCTGGTGCCCACCCGGAAGCCGCGCGTATCCGCGCGTCCGCGCATCCATGAGCGACGGATCTTTCTGCAGGACCTCGTTCGGTCCATGCCGACGTCCAATCCAGAGCTCATTCGCGTGCTCCTGCCGCCAGGCGATTGACCCGGACGCCCCGGAGAGCTCGAGTTCCAGATCGTTCTTGTGACCGGCGCATACCTGCCCGATCGACAGCGTACCGGTGGCACCCGTGTCGAACCGCAGCAGTACCGAGGCCAGATCGTCCAGCTTGATATCGACCCAGTCGAATGGCTCGTCGCCGGCTGCGGCGGCGAATGCCTCCCGCGATGCGCGCGGCTTGCGGCGCCGCTTGACCGCCGTCGTGGTCTCACCGAGGACCTCGACGATGCGCAGTCCGCTCACGTGCTCGGCAAGATCGCACCAGTGAGAGCCGATGTCGCCGAGCGCAGAGGAGGCACCGCCTTTGTCCGGCTCGAGCCGCCACGAAAAGTCACTGTCCTCGAGCAGCCAGTCCTGCAGGTACCGTCCGTGCAGAAAGTGCAGCCGGCCAATCTCGCCGCGGAGGATTCGCGCGCGCGCTTCCTGCACGAGCGGATTGCCGCGATAGTTGAACATCACCGCGTGCACGATGCCCGCCTCGCGCGCCAGGTCGAGCAGTCGCTGCGCCTCACCGGCGTTCAGAGCCAGCGGCTTCTCCGACACGACGTGCTTGCCGCGCGCGATGGCGGCAGCTGTCACGGGATAGTGAAGGTGATTCGGAGTGGCGACGTGCACGACGTGCACGCGCGGATCGTCGAGCAGCGCCTCATAGTGCGCGTAACTTCGGTGCAACCCCAGCCGCCGCGCGGCTGCGCGTGCCGCATCCTCGCTCGACCCGGCGACCGCCACGACGTCAACGAACCCAAGGCGGCGGACCGCGTCGACGTGGAGAGGGCCGACAAAGCCCGCCCCCACCAGCCCCATGCCGATGTGGGTGTCAGCCACTAGTCGAGCGCAAACGCATAGACTGAATCGCCGACCGCGACGAGCACGTGCTGGCGGCCTTCGACCATATACGTTTGTGGGGCGTTGCTGATCGTGCCGATGCGCGCGTGCCAGAGCGGCGCACCGTTGGACGCGTCGAACGCGACGAAGTTGCCGCCGGCATCACCAGTAAACAGCAGGTCGCCTGCGGTGGCGAGGACCCCACCCGCTCCGCCCGTACCCGTCACTCCGGGGAAGAGGTGGCGCCACGCCACCTCGCCGGTGCGGTAGTCGATCGCCGTCAGTGAACTGGGTGCGGCTCCGACCGGCGCGACCGTCTTGCCACCAAGCCCCATCGACCCGCGAGGATCCGGATCGCTCAGATACAGCAGGTTGAAGCCGTTCCGCTCGTGCACGTAAAAGAGTCCGGTCTTCGGCGAGAATGCCGCCGGCGGCCAGTTCGTCACACCGCCCTCGGGCGGCGACACCAGCGAACCGGGAATCGTCGCGGACTTCTGCAGATCAGGCTCGACGACGCCGTTGGAACGCATGCCCTTCGCCCAGTTCGTGGCGGTGCCGTACTTCCTGGTGAGGATGTGCTCACCTGTCACACGGTCGAGCGTGTAGAAGTACCCGTTGCGCGACGCCGTGGACACCAGCTTGCGCGGCTTGCCGGCAATCGTGCCGTCGATGAGGATCGGCGTCTGCGCCGAATCCCAGTCATGCGTATCGTGCGTGGACGTCTGGAAGTACCAGATCATCTTGCCCGTGTCCACATGGACCGCGACCAGCGAGCAGGTGAACAAGTTGTCGCCAGCCCGCGCGACACCTGTGTACGCCGGTGTGGGGTTCCCAGTACCTACGATGTAGAGGCGCGTCTCCGGATCGTAGACGCCCGGTAACCACGCCTGCCCGCCTCCGTGACGCGCCGCTTCGAGGCTGGGCCACGTGTCGAGTCCCGGGTCTCCTTCCTTCATCGGCACCATGTACAGCTTCCACTGCAGCGCCCCTGTCTCCGGATCGAAGGACTGCAGGAACCCGGGCATGTCGAGGTCGTTGCCGGTGCCGACAAGCACATGGTTGTCTACAACGATGGGCGCCGTCGTCGAGAAGTACTGCTCGTCGAAATCGGCAATCTCGACGTTCCAGCGCTCCTTGCCGGTCCGCGCGTCGAGCGACACAAGATAGTCGTCGGGTGTCTCGAAATAGAGATAGTTATTCCAGATGGCCGCGCCCCGATTGGCGATGTGGGTGCCGCCGCGTGTCGTCCAGACATACCGCCAGAGCTCCCGGCCGCTGTTCGCATCGATCGCCCACACGTAATCGGGCGCCGTGACGTAGAGCACATCGTTGACCTGGAGGATCGCGCCCTTCACGTTTGCCGGCGCGGCGACACCGCCGTCCTCCGGTCCGTGGCCGCCGACGTGGATCGGCATTGCGCCTGGCCGGATCGTTCGTCCCGTGATCAGTTCGGTCACCCATTCGAGCGTGAGGTGCCTCACGTTGGCGCGGTTCACCTGGGCGAGTGCGCTGTAGCGCCGTCCGGTGTAATCGCCAGAGTAGGTTGGCCACGAATGAGACAAGGGGGCGCGGAGCACCGCTGGGGCCACACCGACGTCGGGCCCAACCGCTGGTTCCTGCGCCACAACACGCGCCGACAGCAGGACTGAGGCAGCGAGGAGAAGCAGATGCGATCTCATTTCAGCGTCATCAAGTAGGCCGTTACGTTGTGGATGTCGCGGTCGCTGTAGGTTTGCAACAGCTGCTTGTGCGTCGCGAGCGGATCCCGAATCTCCACACTCGGCTCAGCGCCCACTCGACGGATGGTGCGGCGGACTCCGCTGTGTTGCAGCAGGGAGACGCTGAAGTCGTCGATCCGCTCGAGGCGCCCCTCGATGCGCGGTCCCGACTCGGGCGTGACGATCACGATCACGTCGCGATCGGTGACCGGACGGTTGGGGTCGGGTGGATCCGGGCGCTGGCCGGCGACCCAGAGGTTCTGTAGCTGCATGGGATCGACCATCCGGCTGCCGACGCCCCGGAGATCCCCGGTGGCGGAGTGGCACGCCGCGCACTTGCTGACGAAGTACGCCTGACCAGCCTCGGCATCGCCGACGAGGAGGTTCAGCGCCACGAGCGAAGCGATCGGCGGCGCACCCTGAGCCCGCCCCTGCGCCAGCATGCTGTGGACGTATGCGGCCACTGCCGCCACATCGTCGGGCTCGAGCGGAACCGCCGGCATGCCCGGCCGCGAGCCCTGGATGATTGGCGCCAGCCGTTCGCCGTGCTCGTCGTTCAGCGCCACCTGGGATCGCAACAGATTCGGGCCGCCCATGTCGCCGCCACGCAGGTCGGCGCCGTGACAGGAGCGGCAGGAGATGTCGTAGACACGCCGGCCCCTCGCCACCAGCTGGGGATCGTCCGGCGGCCTCAACTGCGCGGAAAACCGCGGCGGCGGCGGCACCGGCACGGGTGCGGGCGCCTGGGCGCTGACAGAGGCACTGGAGCAGAGCACCACGGCGAGGGCCAGCGACGCTATGCGAGTGGTGACCGGACAAGATGTTCGAGGCCTCGTCATCCCAACTCGCCCTGCTGTTCAGCTGCGTTAGGCCGGGTGATAATACCTCACCGCACGAGGACACACCATGAACACCCTGACACGACGATCAGACGGTTACACCAGGCGAGATGTTGGACGCCTTGTGCTCGGCGGAGCGTCGGGCATCCTCGCCGGAGCGACGGGCACCAGTCGGTTATCGGCGGCTCCAATCGACTCGCGAATCCGTGGTGTGCAGATCGGGGCGATCACCTACAGCTTCCGCGCCCTCGGCGACGCGCAGGCGATCGTCAGGGCGATGGTGTCGATGGGTCTCGGCGAAGCGGAGCTCATGTCGAACGACGCGGAAGCGCTCGCCGGCGCTCCTTCGGGTCCTGGTAATAGCGACGCGCTGCGCGCCTGGCGGCAACACGCCACGCAGGAGACATGGAGCGCGGTGCGGCGTGTCTTCGACGGCGCGGGAATCGAGCTGCGATCGCTCTGCTACAACATGAACGTCAAGACGTTCTCGGACGCGGACATCGAGTACGGGCTGATCATGGCCAAACAGCTCGGCGTGAAGGTCATGTCCACCTCGACGCAGGTCAGCATGGCGAGACGCGTCGCGCCGTTCGCCGACAAACATCA
>Ga0111538_10005723_pt1 | contig 16943 bp, 13 predicted proteins | sample SoiMethybrSBSTD1_FD_79669 | JGI IMG/M metagenome (GOLD analysis project Ga0111538, IMG submission 79669) | Bulk soil microbial communities from a Populus tree surrounding site in Tennessee, USA - Soil MetaG P. TD hybrid SBSTD1 (version 2)... | ecosystem: Environmental > Terrestrial > Soil >...
GCCACGTGTCGTATCCGAATTCACCAGGATTAGGAATGGTTTTAAAAACCCACGCAAGTTTTCCCGTTTTCACGTTAAATGCCTGGATGTATCCCGGTGCTGCATCAGGTCCTTCAGAAAGTCGCATTGGCATCACGATCAGGTCTTCGAAAATAGTTCCGGGTGTATTAGAGGTCACCATCTTATCCTTGCTGGTTTCGCCAAGTCCCGCCTTCAGGCTCGTTCTGCCATTCTCACCAAATGTATTTATGGTATTACCGGTGCGTGCATCCAATGCATATAACCACGCACCTTTTGTATAAAGAATTCTTTTATCGTCGCCATTCTCCCAATAAGAAACTCCCCTGCTGGTACTGTAACTATCTATAGTATCTTTTGAGCCTTTCCATATTTCTTTACCCGTTGCAGCATCCAGCGCAAAAGGTCGTGTTGTGGCAGTCATTGCATATAACACTCCATCTACAATTATCGGGTTGCATTGTATCTGCCCGGAATCTTTTGTGTGATATTCCCAGGCAATTTTTAATTGTCCTACATTTTCTTTGGTGATCTGATCGAGAGGAGAATAATGGTTTCGCTCGGGTCCTCCGAGGTACTCTTTCCATTCGCGCGTTCCGTAAGATTTTTTTTCAGTCTCCGATTTACATGATAATAGTCCGGCGAAAAGAAGCACGGGTACGTGTACCAAAAATTTTTTCATCAGTAAATTTCTGTTTTTTTATGAGAAGTTTCTTAGTGTCTTTTGCGTGAAACATCAGCCAAAGAAATAATGCTGTGCCATGTAAAAAAATGCACCGGCAAGGTAACCAACTAAGGCAACCAACGAAAACCTTTTCAGGTACCAGATAAAATCCATTTTCTCCATGCCCATTGCCGCCACTCCCGCTGCTGATCCGAGTATCAGGATGCTACCTCCTGTACCCGTGCAATAAGCAATGAATTCCCAGAAATAATGATCCGCAGGATAAGTATTCATGTCGTACATCCCCATCGTGGCAGCAACTAAAGGAACATTGTCAACTACAGCCGACAACAAACCTATTGAGATCGTTATGATATTAATATTAGCGATCTTTTCATCCATAAATGATGCGAGCGCTGCCAGCTGGTCTGTTGATTCCAGCGCAGCGATCGCGATAAGAATACCGAGAAAGAACAGAACACTGGGAACATCCGCCCTGCTTAATGCACGCATTACAGAATAAACATCTTTATCTTCCTCCTTCTTTTTCTGATGTATTAATTCCGTTACCATCCATAAAATGCCAAGAGAAAATAATATTCCCATAAATGGTGGCAACCCGGTAATTGTTTTGAATACGGGAACAAAAAGCATGGCTCCCATACCAATGAATAATACGAGTTTTTGCTCGAAAGGATCTGTTGTACCCTTCTGAGCATTCATTTCCTGCCTTGCAGGCTCTGCTCTTCCCTTCATTTTAAAAGAAAGAATGATCAATGGAACCAACATGCACACCAGGCTCGGTAAAAATAATTTCAATATAATATTCAGGGCAGTGATCTGCCCTCCTATCCACAACATCGTAGTGGTAACATCTCCAATTGGTGACCATGCTCCACCCGCGTTCGCAGCAATGATCACCATTCCCGCATATAACATTCTTCTTCGCGGCAGACTTACCAGTTTTCTTAAAAGAGAGACCATTATAATAGTGCTCGTTAGGTTGTCAAGCACCGCCGACATAAAAAATGTAAGAAAACAAACTATCCACAATAATTTTTTTTCGCTGGTAGTGTTTATTCTCGTGGTGATCACATCAAATCCATCGTGCGCATCTATCAGTTCCACGATGGCCATAGCACTTAACAGAAAAAACAAAATAGCGGCAATTTCACCCAGGTGCCCGAGCAGTTGTAATGAAACAAGAGCCTGGTCACCGTTACTGAAAATATACACTACCCAGCAAAGTACTCCTGTAATGAGTGCACTCGCCGTTTTGTTGATGCGAAGGGGATGTTCCAGCACTATGGCCAGGTAACCAACAATAAAAACAATATTTACCAGCATTGGATAAAGGAAAACACAATTATTTAATTTTAGGTAACAATTTTTATTATGAAGGACGTAAAGCAAGGCGCAGATAGGATCATACACCTCACCAGGATCATTCCTCCCCTGTTGTTAAAAATTCCGGAAGCAGAATTTGCCCACAAACCGGCCCCGCAGAAATGGAGCAAAAAACAGATCATCGGCCACCTTGTAGACAGCGCCACTAATAATCATCACAGGTTTATCAGGTCGCGGATTGACAGTTCTGCAAATATATTTTACAACCAGGATGAATGGAACAACCTTACCCATTACAATGAAATGGATTCAGGTGATCTCATTCATTTATGGGAGTACTATAATAAACTTATCGCTCATATCATTCTTTACATAAAACCTTCAGATCTTCAGCTTAAATGCCGCACAGGCGCGAATGAATATACATTGGAATACCTGATCCTGGATTATGTTGAACACCTTGAACACCACCTCAGGCAGGTGTTAAAATATGAATAATAAGAAATCCATATCTTGAAAGATCAAACACTTAATCGCGCGGCCTTGAAAAAAATAATCTTATCGATCTGTATCGTATTGGCACTTGCTTATACTATTTCCATTAACAGCCCCCAGGCAAATATATCTAATGGAATCATCAATGCCACATTGTACTTGCCGGATGCAGAAAATGGTTATTACCGGGCCTCCCGCTTCGATTGGGCTGGCCAGATCAGCGCGCTGGAGTACAAAGGACATTCTTATTTCGGATTATGGTACAACAATTATGACCCTTACCTGCACGATGCGATAATGGGTCCGGTAGAAGCATTCGACCCGATCGGGTATGAAGATGCAGCCACTGGTGGCAGCTTTATTAAAATAGGCATCGGAGCACTCGAAAAACCCGAAGAGAAAAATTACTTTTTCGCCAATAATTACAAATTGGTCAATCCAGGTAAATGGGACATCAAAAAAGCATCAGATAAGATCAAGTTTATCCATACCCTGAATGATACTACTATCTCTTATGTATATACGAAAACGGTGCAGCTCACAAAAGGCAAGCCCGAGCTGGTTTTATTCCATACAATAAAGAACACAGGAAAAAAACCAATTGAGACCAATGTGATGAACCACAATTTTTTTGTGATCGACAGCCAGGTTACTTCCTCGCACTTTGAAATCAACTTTCCATTTGAGCCCATAGTTGAAGAAAGCAATGAACCTAAAGCCGCAGTGATCCAGGGCAAGCAGATACTTCTTGAAGATGGTGATCCTAAAGGAAAAAATTTCTATCTCGGTCCCATCACAGGTTACTCACAAAGTGCCGACGATTACAACGTCACTATCAGAAATAAAAAGACCGGTGCTGCGGTAAATATCAGGGCAGATAAGCCCTTTTCGCGACTCGCATTCTGGGCTACTGTTAAAACCGTTTGCCCCGAACCGTTTATCCATGTAAAAGCCGAGCCGGGAGAGGAGTTTAGCTGGAAAATTATTTATACGTTTGAGGCTAAATAATTTCAGATGCTCGAGGTACTTTTTGCCTACTTTGAACGCACATGGACCTTAACGCCCGGAGAAAAAGATCTCATTATTTCACTTGTTATTCCAAGAGTACTTAAAAAAGGAGAATTCCTTCTGCGTGAAGGCGACCCTGTAAAATATGGAGCTTTTATAGCCAAAGGATTTCTACGCAGCTATGTGATAGATAACAAAGGAAAAGAACACATCGTCCAGTTCGCACCTGAAAACTGGTGGATCGGCGATAAAGCCGGAGTATCAAAAGATGCAAAGGCATCTTTTTTTATCGATGCCATCGAAGACTCAGAAATATTTTTAGTAGATTATAACGGTCACATGACATTGATGGAAAAAAGTCCGGGTTATGCATCATCCTTCCAGGCCGGAATGCAGAAACGCGGAGTGGCGAAAGATAAAAGAATAGTACAGTCTCTCTCAGCCACAGCCGAGGAACGTTATAACGATTTCATAGCTACATATCCCTCTATTGTTCAGCGCGTGCCACAGCATATGCTCGCCTCATTTCTTGGCGTTACTCCTGAAACCGTGAGCCGCATCCGCAAGCAGCAATCAATGAAAAAATAACTTATTTACCGTTCTTGATGTACATCAATGGAGGCGCCTGTCTCCGACAATACTTTTGTTCCCACAAATTAAAAACATCATGAACAACACAATGGAATTTATTATAGGACAAAAAGCACACTGGTTCAAAGAATGGTTCGACACTTCTTTCTATCACCGGCTATACGCAAACCGCGATGAAAATGAAGCAGCAGCATTCGTTGATAATCTTATGGACGAGCTGCAGCCGGCAGAACATTCCGTAATGCTCGACCTTGGGTGCGGAGCCGGCAGACATGCGAAAAATCTCGCGGGTCATGGATATAACGTAGTTGGCCTCGACCTCGCAGCTTCCAGCATAAGAGCAGCAAAAAAGGTACATGTTCCCGGAGTACAATTTTACCAGCATGATATGAGGCTGCCATTCTGTGTATCGAGATTTAACTATGTATTCAGTTTTTTTACCAGCTTCGGATATTTTAAATGCGCTGAAGAGAATAATGAAGTGATTAAAAATATTTCTATGTCGCTGAAGCCAAAAGGCACCCTCGTACTGGATTATCTGAATGTGAACTATTCAGAAGAAAACCAGGTAGATAATGAAAAAAAAGAAATAGACGGGATCATCTATCACATCACAAGATGGAATGATGCCACTCATTTTTATAAGCTGATAGAGATAGATAATATACAGGCTGATGGAAAATTTGAATACATGGAGAAGGTAGAAAAGTTACGCCTGGTGGATTTTGATATTCTTTTTAAACGGAATGGATTAAAACTAAAGAAAGTATTCGGTGATTATCCGCTTAACGAATATGATCCCGAATACTCTCCAAGATTGATAATGGTTGTTGAGAAGGATTAAGCTCCCACCACCTCTACTCCTGTTAACATGTTTCTGTAATCTTTTACCGATGTTAACCGTATTGGAAATTTACTAAGTGTTTCTTTCATTGGAACTATAGCACCACCTGCGAGGGTAAGCATCAGCGCAGCAAAAGATTTCTGTATTGGATCAAGGGCGCCCTGCATTTGCGATTGAATTGCCGTATCAGGAATGATCTGCAATACAATTTTTTTGTCATTTTGCTCTTCAAACAAACTGACTACTTCCCGCTGAGAAAGCTCTTCGGGCCCTCCAAGGTCAATTATTTTGTTATGTGCTTCCGGGTTATCCAACGCAGATACCGCAAAAGATGCAACATCTTTAAAGGAAATCCATGAGATCCTGTTGTTGCCATCGCCATAAATTGTTACGTTGCCGTTTAACGGATCAAAACCGAGGTGTGGGCCTAACCATATTTCCATAAAAAATGTAGGACGTAGAATTGTATACTGCATCTGACTATCAATAATATGCTCTTCCACTTCCCTTTTTGCATCCTGCAAAGGGAAAGACTCAGGTGATGCAAGGAATGAAATATAGATAAATTGTTCAACGCCCGCGGCTTTTGCAGCGCTTACCACATTCAACTGTCCCAGCCTGTCCACCGATTCAATATTATCACCTTCACCATGCGAAATAGTTGAAGATACAGTTGAAATAACTGCTTTTATACCTTCAAATGCCTTACTCAAGGATTGCTGATCTTTTATGTCCCCGGTAATTGTTTCAATTCCGAGATCCTGTAATCTTTTTATTTTCCCCGGGTCAGAAGTATTACGAACAAGCGCTTTAACATTTTTGCCTTCAGTAACAAGTTGGTGGCAGATCTCAGCACCCAGGTTGCCTGTGGCGCCTACAACCAATATGGTATTATTTTCATTCATGATTGAACAGATTAATAAATGAAAAAATGGAGATTCAGTAGTAGTCAGGGATACTAATAAATGGAGACTTTAAATATAAAGTTTTTTTCTTCTGATGAAGAAATAAAAATTGCGTATTATTTGTTGCGTTTTGCCTCTTCTCAATCCTTCAGAATCTTAAACTCCACCCTTCTGTTCAGCTGCCTGTTGTCGTCAGTATCATTAGGCACAACAGGCTTTGTTTCTCCGTATCCCTGTGAAATGATCCTTGAAGGTGAAATGCCTTTCGAAAGAATGTATTCACGAACAGACCGTGCCCTTTCATCACTCAGTTTGAAATTATATTCATCAGTACCATAACTATCTGTATGTGCACTCATCTCAATTTCAATCGATGGATTGTTGTTCATCAAATCAACAACTCGGTTAAGCTCGATATATGATTCCGGTCTCAGATCCCACTTATCGAAATCAAAGAACACATTGTTCAGCCTTACTACCTGGCCTATTTCAATAGGGGCGAGATAAAGATCTTTATGTATCTCTTTGTATCCTGCTTTAATTAATGAATCAAGATTCAGATTCTCTGATATGGCAAAGAAGTGATCCGCAGAAGCACGGATACTGTAATTCTTATCGTAAGGCAAAACGATCTTAAATGATCCGTCTAAAGCACTGGATACACCATTACCTGCAATGGCACCATCAGGTAGTGTTTCATACACCAGTGAGGCATTAAGTGGTTGTTTCGTTTTTAAATTATACACGTTACCACTAACCATTACAACCGGGTTTGGTTTTTCTTTTTCCAGCAGCTTTACGCGAACGATATCACTTTCACCATAAGTATCAACACTATTAGTAAGATAAGCATACTCACCACCCGCATCAAGTGTAAAAAATGCGTCCCACTGGTCGGTGTTGATTGGCGCTCCGAGATTAATGGGATCGCTCCACTTTTGCCAGGTTTTATCCAGGCGCCTGCTCATGTAAATATCATTGTCGCCTATGCCTCCCGGACGATTACTGCTGAAATAAAGTGATTCACCATCTGCTGCCATGTAGGGCGTCATTTCATTGTAATCCGGCAAATTGATCTTTTTACCGAGGCTTCTGGGTTCGGACCAGGTTCCATCTGCTGTGATAAATGAGACAAAAATGTCGTTGTTTGTTCCGCCCTTCTCCGGTGTCATGTATAATAGTAATGCCCTGCCATCATGCACCATGCTTGCGCCTGACTGGCGACCCCTGTCGAACTTCTCGTAGTTTCTGATCCTCAACATTTCAGGTTCGCTCCAGTTACCATTTCCTCCGAGCCTGCAAAGGCTCACCCCCTTCCCCAGGAATGCACCTTCATGAAATGCCCCACGGATCAGGATCTTGTTATTGTCGGGTGATATCCAGTACACAGCGTTGTATTGCATGGTATTAAGCGGATAAGAAAGGTGGACCGCGTTACCCCATTTCCCGTTTGAATCACGTTCAGAGAACCATATATCCTGTGAATTGGGTACAGAATTATACTTTGTATTGGCAGGATGATTTTCACAGATGAAAAACAAAAGGTTGCCATCTGCTGAAACTGTAGGTCTTAACTCTGCAAGGTCTGAGTTGATATTCAATCCAAGGTTCTCGACCTTGATGATCGTAGAAGAATTGATGACCTTGTCGGTCTTTTCGATCAGCTTGTTTGTATCAGTGGAATATTGAGAAAACGATAGATGAAAACACGCAAGTGGCAATAGGAAAAGCGCTTTTCTCACAGGGTATAGATTTGGGTTAAGAATAGGAAAAAATAGCAATAATACCAATTGCTTCCCGTTAGTGGAATGTCCGGTTCATTTCAGGAAAATCCAATCGCGGGATACCCGGTTTTAGTGCTACTACTCAACGTGTTGAGAACGGCATTTTCTTTGAAATAGTATGTAGTCCCAAATTTCCGACCCTATGCGATCTTTAAATAAAATATTATTTGCCACATGCCTGAGGCTCGTATTGAGTCTTCCTATGCTTGCGGCATTTTTGCATTCAGGAGCACAGACATGCAGCGATCCGGTGAATGTTATTTATGGTTTAACGAATGCAGGCACTATACACCCGATCAATGTAAATACTGGTGTGGCAGGTCCGGCGATTAACCCGGCTTACCCCGGCAATGCGCCTGATCAGTCAAATGGTTTGAGCTACAACCTACTAAACGGCAAATTTTACTACTTTAAAAGGATACCTTCTTCAACAATAATAGAGTTCGTTTCATTTGATCCTGCTACAAATGCTTATGCCATGCTAAGCAATCCCGCTACAACAAGTTCGGTTTACTCAGGTTCCATTTCAGTAAACGGGCTGGGTTATTATTGCTGGGATACGCAGGGTACATTATTTTATTACAATATTTCGAGCGATACCTGGACAACGATCACTTCAACTATCGTAGACCAGTTTGGAAAAGATGTTGATTCCATCATCCGCCTGAATGGTTCAGGTGACGGTGCAATAGATGGATATGGAAATTTATGGATCCTCCCTTCGAGCAATGCGATGTACGGATTGTTCAAGCTCAATGGACCCCTGCCTACCACTGCCGTGGCAAGTGTAACTGTAGAAGAGATTGTTGCGATGACAGCGCCGCCTGCAAAATTCGTTGGTATTTCATTTAACAGCACAGGACAGATCTTTATGTGCACATCGACCGATAAATTATACAGGCTCGAAGACAACATGAGCCTTACGTTGTTGTCGTCGCTCAGCCTTAATATGGGCGATCTAACATCGTGTAACTTTCCTCTTGCTGTACTTGCAGCAGCAGATTATAATTTCATAGCAACGATAATAAACGGCAATGTAAAATTATCATGGAAGCCTTCACAACAACAAGGTTCATTCAAATATATTCTCGAACGCAGTGCCGACAACAAGAACTGGAGCGCTATTGCTGATGGTAGCGATTTAAACTTTTCAGTAAATAAAATTTCCTTTGTTGACGCAGCACCATATAACGGCAGAAATTTTTACAGGGTAAGAGTAGTTAGTGCAGGAAATAATACAACATATTCAATCGTTCGCACCATTGAATTTACAAGGGAAAACAATTTCTCTGTATGGCCAAACCCAGTGAGCAGTGACCTGTTCATCAGGAATGGAAATGAAAATGCCTACGTTATGATCTTCAATGAATCTGGAATCAGGATCAGGACCACCAGGATAACTGGAGGTTTGAACAATATTGATGTAAAGTCGCTCTCCAGGGGCAAATACTTCGTTACCATCCGAACACTTAATGGCAATAGTTCGTCATACAAGATCATCAAGCAATAACTTCTTAACATTGGCTTAATCTTTCCGTGTTAATTTACAGTGTGTTTTTACTATCACATATAGGATCATACATACTGATGCTTGCAGGGACATTTTCAAAACCTGAAAACAGACGGATGTATGCAAAGGAGATATTTCACCATTGCTCTGAAATTGGCTGGCGTTCATTGGGGATAGTATCTGTAATTTCATTTTTTATCGGGGCAGTATCTACAGTGCAAACCGCCTATCAGTTAGTCAGCCCGTTGATTCCGCAGGCTGCAATAGCACAGATCGTCAGAGAAGCCGTTTTACTTGAATTTTCACCGACACTTGTGTGTATTGTTCTGGCAGGTGTGGTTGGCAGTAAGATCACCAGCGAGATAGGTAATATGCGCGTTTCCGAACAGATAGACGCGATGGAAACAATGGGTATCAACACAAGGAGCTGGATGATCATGCCCAGGTTGCTGGGCGCTATGATCACGATTCCTTCTCTTATTGTGATCTCAGCTGCAATTGGCATAATCGGCGGCAGAATAGCGGGAAGTGTAACAGGTATTATTTCAACTGATGTATATGATCGAGGCTTGTTGTGGGGATTTAAATCCTTCACGTTGGTTTTCATGCTGATCAAAAGTTATTGCTTTTCTTTCCTGATCATCACTATTTCATGTTATTTCGGCTACCATGTGAAAGGAGGCGCTCTAGAAATCGGGAGATCCACGACTCGGGCCGTTATCACAAGCTGTGTAGCCATCCTCGTTTCAGATTATGTGCTGAGCCTTCTCCTCCTGAGTAAATAAAAAAAATAGAAATTATTTTATTCTTCAATACATCCCCACAACTATCATCCCGAGCAATGCGAGGGATCTTTCAATCAACGATTACAAAAAGACCTTTCACCTGCTTCGCAGATTAGGATGACAACTAATCCCGAGAGGCGGAATTCGGGAGAACATTGAAAGAAAAAATGAGGCATCTTTGTAAAAAAACTTATGCGTTCAAGGCATATTCTGTTACTTACTTTTCTATCTTTTATTCACATAGAGCTTTCAGCTCAACAGGCCGACTCCACCGGTAAACTTTTGCTGGAAAATATTGAAACTTTCACGATCCATTCCTCCATTATCGGGGAAGACTACACGATTTATGTATTGAAAACAGATGATTACGACACAACAAAGAAACAGCTTCCGGTTTTGTATATGACCGATGGCGACTGGAATATGACTGTTGCCATGAATTGCTTCAGAATGTTGCGCCAGGATTATATTACGACTGAGCCGCTGGTGGTTGGAATAGGTTATGGTAAGAATCAGAATAAAAGGTTCCGGGATCTCGATCCATTCAATGGAGCACCAAAATTTTTATCGTTCATTGAAAAAGAAGTGATGCCTTTTATTGATAAAAAATACCGCACCAGCAATGAGCGTGGAATATATGGCTATTCAATGGGCGGCATGTTCACTACCTATATTTTATTCAACCGCTCCGACCTGTTTCAAAAAATATTTATCGGCGCACCTGGAAATAATGGCCGTCTCCTGATGCCTGCCGCACGTGAATATTTCAAATCAAATAATGATCTTAAAAGCAAAGTATTCATCGGGGTGGGCAGTTTTGAAAAAGAAGTAGTCCAGAATATAGATTCATTTACTACATACCTCGGTGCAAAAAAACTACCTGGCCTCGACATCAGCTCTGCCATTACCCCCGACGCAGGGCATGGTGCCGGATTAGGTGGTGTTATGCAGAATGCTATCGCCTTTGGATATTGCGTGAAACATAAGCAGGTTGCAATAAATCCTTCGCTGTTTAAAGATTATACAGGTAATTATGCTCACTATGAAAATTCGAAGAAAGTAGCAATGGCAATTATCAGCAGTGAAGGAGGAAAGCTTTATATTAAATGGGACCAGCCGGGTTCATTACCCGAAGAACTGGTACCTATGGGAAATGATGAATTCTTCTCACCAGCCAATGAACGGGGAGTGTTTAGTTTCAACAAAAAGGAACTTGTAATCAGGGAAATAAGTGATAATAAGGAATACAGGTTCGCGAAAGAATAGTTCATTCTGTAAGTACAAAACCTGCCCAATAATAAGGAGAATACTTTTGTTTCATGGCAAGCTGCGCAATCTGCAAAGCCTTGTTCGCATCGTTACTTTGCAACAGCGACCTGTAAAATACATTCATCAGTTCGCTGGTCTCTTTATCGGGCACAGCCCACAGGCTCATCAGTACCTGTTTTACTCCTGCCATTTTAAATGCCCTCTGCAACCCAAAAACTCCTTCATTGTCTTCAATTTCTCCAATTGCAGTTTCACATGCACTTAGTGTTACCAGCTTTGTATTGCTGAGGTCGAGATGTGAGATCTCATATGCAGTAAGCACTCCATCTTCTGCACCGGAAATACCTACATACCCCGACCATGCTGCATTTGATCCAGCCAGTAATAGACCGTTGCGAAACATCGGATTCTGCTGAACCGAAAAATTATTCTGATCGTACAGGTTAATGTTGCTGTTTTCGAGTACGGGAAGAAAAAAACCATGCGTTGCAATATGAAGCAGCTCAGGTGATCTCCCATCCATTTTTTTAAACAGTTCTTCGCTTGCCATCCTTTCACTTTGCTGGTTGCAGATGATGTTATTTTCTTTCAGCAATGTACATATGCCATCCGTTTCAGCTTTTGTACCGGGCAATGGTTTCCAGGTATTCTCCTGCCGGTTTACGGTATTACTGGCATCACCATAATCAATATCGCCCCACAGTGCTGCTGTTGAAAAATTTTCTTTCCTGTTGTCATCAAGAGTTAAATTCCTTGTGCACACCATCTGTATTAAATTAAATTCATCAGCCAGCAATTTCCCTTTACCGGTATGTATTGCAGCAAATGATAAACGAAAAAGTAAACCGGATGGTGAATAATAAACAGTGCGGATACCTTTTAACTTTAATTGGAGAGGTTTCCAAAGCATTTTATACAATTCATTGCTTACAGCTGTTCCCTTACCTTCCGGAGGATATAAATAACTGACTGCCGCTTCTCCCCTGTTATTTGAAAACCGGAGTAATTTTTTCAACGCTCTTTCCTCGCACAAGGGAATAAACTCAGCATTTACGCTGCCCGGCAACAACACTATTGCAGCGTATATAATACTGTCTGTCCATCTATTGTCATACAACCTAAAACGTATGAATTCAATAGCAGCGGCATCATTTTCAAGATGCTGCTCAACCTGTTTAATATCGGTTCCATATTGCAGCCTGTTTATTTTAAATGTGCCCGAAATGCGCGATAACCGTTCCTCCATTTGTATGGTAACGTCCTGCAGGCTGTCGAATCCGGGGTAGCGTTTCTCAAGCGGGAGTATCAGTTGCTGTCCAAGGAAAGCCTTATTGAACCTCCATCCATTGTACATCTGCAACGCAGTGCTGTCACTTCTCTGGCGGATACTGTTATATACCTGCTGCTGGTGAAACAACACCATGCTTTTCAATACCAGGGCATCCCTGTACACCCGATTTATAATTTCAGGATTGCTGGTCTTCTTAAGGTATAATAGTGAGGGGAGGTATTGAAACTGATTTTCTGTATTATGCAGGTAAATTAATTTTTCCTCTTCCGACAAGGCTATATACGATTGTTCGATATGCAGTAAAGCAGCGCTGTCTGCCTCCATCAATAACTGTTCACCCTGTCGTATAAGACCTTTTTTATTATACAGGTTTCCCAGGTTGTAGAGGCTCCTGATATATCCGGGATGAGTTACTGGCATTATATTTTTCCTGATGTCAAAAGAACGCTGGAAGTAGTTGACAGTGTCTTTAGGATTTTGATATTGATTATTTATACTTCCCAGCATATCGAGGCTAACTGCCACATCAGGATGAACTGCGCCAAATATTTTCATCTGCATCTTTAATGCCTGGTTACAAAACATTTCAGACTTCACAAAATTGTTCTGCTTGTAATATAAAACCGACAAGTTGTAAAAACCTGCCGCAACATCAGGATGCGATTCTCCAAATAATTTTTTTGAAATGGAAAGCGATCTCATCTGTAATTCAAGGGCTTTATTATAGTCACCTTTAAGCAGGCAGGCCTCAGCATAGGTGTTCAGCGTTTTGGTATAATCCGGATTCATTTCTGAACCGACTTCTTTCTTGAGCAGCAGTGCCTGCTTAAAAAAATCTATCGCTTTATCAAACTGTCCCAGCTTGGTATACAAACATGCAAGACTGTGTAGTACGCGCGGGTAAAATACATTTTTCCCTCCTGAATTATCTTCCTTTTGCAATTGCTTATGTATCTCAATTGAACGCTGGTACAAGGGCAATGCCTTGTCGTATTCGCCAAGGCATTCATACACTTCAGCAAGCGGTTGCAGATCCACGGCATACACCAGTTTTTCATCAAAATATTTTTTTGAGATAACCAGCGATTCTTCAAGTAACGGTACAGCCTCATTGTATAAACCCATCCGGATATATAGGGTAGCAAGATTATGAAGGCTCACTACATTATCGAAATACCCTTTCCCGAATAATTCCCTTTTAAGCCCGAGCGATTGCTGTGCATATGGCAATGATTTGTCATACTCTCCTGTGCTGTAAAATACTTCTCCGATATCGTTAAGGCACAATGCATACAACCAGGATCTTTCCCCCGCAGTATTACGGACAATATCAAGCGCCCTGAAATTCATTTCCTGGGCCAAACTATACTTAGCCAAATAAGTATATAGGTCGGCAGTTACAATCATCCAGTATGCATATTCCCTGCTTTTTTCTCCATGAATTCTTTTGCGCAGGTTCAGTTGCTGCTGGTATAATTGAAAAGCAGAATCTCTTTTATTATGTGTATAGCAAAAATTGCCCAGCGAAAACAGTGCTTTTGCATACAGTAAATTTTCTTCGTTCGTTCTATTGGGATTTTGTTTAAGCGAAAGGATATACAGGATGTAACTGCTGTCGGGTTTATCTGCACCGGAATATGTTTGTGCGAGGTAATAAGAACGGCTTGCAGGAGAAGAATTGTGAATTGTCATTAAAATATCTCTTGCCTCCTTATACATTACACTCCTGATAAGTACAATTGCCACTCTCTTCATATTATCGGTATTATCTCCCGTTTCCGTTTCAGCAATATAAAATGACACGCGCCGGATAAAAAAAATATACTTAGTGATGAGATGTGGAGAAACTGCCTGCCTCAATCCTGTACTTAAAATATAATCTTCTGAAATAAGTTGCTTAAGGTTTGCTCTTAGTGAATCATTTACTTTTTCACCCGTACATAATGGAATACTAAGCTGTAAAAGACCGTTAATCGGTTCGTATTGGATACTGCTGTCGAGATCAACCAGCATACTGTGTATACTGTCGACAAATACCTTTTGGGCCATTGCATTGTTGTGCAATGAAACAATAAACAGTATTGCAATACATGATGTTTGTAAACGACGGGGCATTTAACGGAAGGAAATGGCTCCTATAAAGTTAACCTTTTGACCCGCCTCCCCGATTATTTGTTCAGTTCGGAAAGCAACTTTTCGGCTTTCTGCTTGTATCCTCCGGCATAAGGATTTTTTATCAATATCCCAAGAGTTTCAATCGCAGTTTGAACATTCTCCTGTTTCAGGTAAGCCAATGCAAGATACCATTGGGCTTTTGCTTTCAGAAAAGCTGAAGGAGCAAGGGATACCGACTGTGCCAGTAACTTAACGGCGCCTGAATCATTCCCCAGCGTCAGCAAGCTCAATGCCTTATAGTACGCCGCATAAAATTTAGTTATAGGTGTAAATGAATCGGATCCCCTGGTTAATGTTTTGCTTCCTGCACTGTCTATTGCAGTAATGGCTTTCTTATATTGTTTAGAAGCATAATAAAAGAATGCATTATCGAGCGGACCATTCGGATCTTCCGGCACTTCGTCGGGCCTGAACACCTGGGCATAAAGCGTTCGGAGTTGAATGTCTCTCTTCTTTAATTGGGTATCTATTGTTGCGACCGGTGAATCGACCGCGACAATTTTATGAGTAGTGTCCAATTTTTTTTTATGCTCATCAGCAAAAGAACTTTTATCCGGTGATGGCGTAAATATCTTCATCAACATAATTATTCCGGTAACAGCAGCAGCTATGGCCACCCATCTCCAAGGAGAGTACTTTAATTTCTTCACCTTAACATCATCATTAACAAAATCACTCTTCAGTTTTTGATGTGTATATATAAATGCTTCTGTTTCCTGTCTGTTTTTTTCATACAACGCTGCTTCTTCATCCGTAGTTTTCCAGGTCTGCATGAGTTTGGACAACTCTTCACTTGCAGCCGTTTCTTTTTCGAAAAGCTGGGCCTGTTCAGTGGTCATCATGCCATTGAAATACGCTATTGCCTTATCAAACCATTCTTCAGTATTCATTTTCACCATTTCAGTTGTTCGTATTGAGGAGATTTCTTCATCAACATCACTAATTTTGCCATACATTCCGATTTCCTCTTTCGTGCGTATGCATAACTGATCTTGAGCATGGCAGCAACCTCATCCAGCTTTAACCCGCTCCAGTTTTGCTGCAACAGTTTCCTGCATCCCTCTTCCAGCTCATTCAATTTTTCCACAAACAATTTTCGCCTGTCCTGCTGCATGGCGCATTCTTCAGCCCGGGCTAAATCATCTTCTCCCTTAAAAGAGTATCCCTCATCCATGCCGGTTGTTACCCCTCTATTGTGTTTTTTTCTCAACTCTTTTATCCACAGGTTTCTGCAAACGATATAAATAAAGGCATCAAAGGGGCAAGTCAGCATAAATGGCTGACGTTTGATCCTGTAAAAAATAGATAACATCGCTTCCTGCAGCAGATCCCAGGCATCGTCGTCGGTACCCTGATTGTTAACGACAAAGTACCTGATCTTGCCGAAACATTTCTGGTAAATTTCTTTTAGTAAAATTTCATCGTTAGTGAGCAGCGCATTAATGTATTTACTATCTGGATGCTCCATCTTAATATAAACGTACCATTCTTTTTTTAAATATTAAGGGTAACAGTTGCTTGATCATTGGTATCCTTCTATCAGAGATAAACTTCTAATCACTTACAGACAAAATCATTCTAAACTTTAAATCATTGAAAAATGAAACAATTCTTCATGCTGGTCTTATATGGGCTCATCATTGGTATGGGCACATCCACTAAAGTCCGGGCACAAAAACAGTTTACTATTTCGAATAACTCCGGTACTGGAAAAATGCTTACGCTAAACACCGGAGGAGCTGCCGTTGAAAAAGTGGAGTGGAAATTTAATGGCAAGGTTATCGAAACTTCGGGGTCCTCGAGAAAAGGAGTTACTGTGGCCGGGGGCCATTGCACAGGAAGTAATCCAAATCAGTTAACCAACCCGAATGGCGTATTTGTTGACAAAGATGATAATATATGGGTTGCAGATACCAGGAATTTCCGGATTCAAAAATTTACTCCCGGTAACCGGAATGGCGTTACTATCGGGGCCGAGTTCCCAAATGCGCCATCTTTTCCCGTTGCATTATTTATAAAGCCTAATGGGGATGTATATGTTGCTGACTTTTTTGAAGGAAAGATTAAGTTGTTAAGGAATGGTAGCACTGAATGGATAAATGTAGCGGGTCAGAATAATGAGCTCGACCTGGTAAGAGGTTTATGGGTAGATGAAGATGATAATGTTTTTTGCAGCCAGTACGGCTTCTTCTTTAATGGCATATTTAATCTCGATGTAATAATATTGAAGTATACACCGAATTCATCCGCATTTGAA
>Ga0111538_10005724_pt1 | contig 16942 bp, 16 predicted proteins | sample SoiMethybrSBSTD1_FD_79669 | JGI IMG/M metagenome (GOLD analysis project Ga0111538, IMG submission 79669) | Bulk soil microbial communities from a Populus tree surrounding site in Tennessee, USA - Soil MetaG P. TD hybrid SBSTD1 (version 2)... | ecosystem: Environmental > Terrestrial > Soil >...
AGCGCGCGCAAGTGGATCATCGCCCTCATCGCAACCGTCGCGCTGCTGGGCTGGCCATGGCTGACGGAGGACAAGTTCCTCCATCACGTCGGCGTCCTCATCTGCCTCACCTCGATCGCCGCCTGCTCGCTGCATCTCATCATCCGCACCGGCCACGTGAGCCTCTGCCACACCGCGTTCATGGGCTTCGGCGCCTACGGCTCGGTGATCTCCGTCATGCAGTTCGGCCTGCCCTGGCCAGTCGGCCTGCTGATCGGCACCGCGCTTGCCGCGGGCGTCGCGGCCATCATTGGCCCGATCGTGCTGCGGCTTACCGGCAAGTACTTCGTCCTCATCACCTTCCTGATGGGCGAGGTGGTGCGCATGGCCATCATCGAGAACACGGCGATCACGGGAGGCTCCAACGGCATCTTCAACGTGCCGCCGCCGTTCCCATTCCTGACCTCCAACCGCGCCTACTACTATTTCGCGCTCGCCTTCGCCGTGTTCGGCGTGGGCCTCTGCGCGCGCATCCTCACGTCCGAGTTCGGGCGGGCCATCAACGCCATCCGCGAGGGCGAGCGTCTTGCCGAATGCTCGGGCGTGCCGGTCATCCGCTTCAAGGTGATCGTCTTCGTCATCGCCTGCGCGCTCGCGGGCATGACGGGATCGCTGCAGGGCCACTACATCAAGTTCGTCGGCCCCGATGCCTACTCCGGGTTCCAGTCGCTCAATCTCGTGGTGATGAACGTGATCGGCGGCATGACGAGTCTCGCCGGCGCGTTGATCGGGACGGTATTCATGGTGACCTTGCCCGAGCTGCTGCGCGGCTACGTCAACTTGCAGCAGATCATGTTCGGCGCCATCCTGTTTGCGACGATGGCGTTCCTGCCGGGCGGCATCATCGAGGCGATCCGGCGCATCCGCGCGCTGCTCAAGCCTTCCAAGCCGGGGCTCGCCACGTGACCGGTCTGCTGTCCGTCGAACGCCTCTCCAAGAACTTCGGCGGCCTGCAGGCCGTCTCGGATCTGGGCTTCAACGTCGAGGCAGCCGAAATTCTCGGCATCATCGGTCCCAACGGAGCCGGCAAGACCACGGCGGTCAACCTCGTCTCGGGCGTGATCAAGCCGACGACCGGCACCGTGACTCTGAACGGCAAGGACGTCACGGGGCTCGCCCCGCATGTGCTGGTGGAGAGCGGTTTGGTGCGCACCTTCCAGGCCACCACCGTCTATGCCGACCAGACCGTGCGCGAGAACCTCATGCGCGGCGCCTTCCGGCAGATCTATCCGGGCCTCATCGCGACGCTGCTGTCGACACCGGCGGCGCGCGAAGCCCGAGTCCGGGCTGACGCTCACGTCGACGAGGTCATGCGCTGGCTGGATCTGGGCCGCGTCGCCGATCACGTCGCAAGCAGCCTGCCTTACGGCATCCAGAAGGTGCTGGGCATGGGCATCGGACTTGCCGCCGAGCCGCGGCTGATCATGCTGGACGAGCCGGCCGCCGGCCTCTCCGCGGAGGAGACCGACCACGTGCGCGACACCATCCGCGAGGTGCGCAAGCGCGGGATTGCCGTCGTCGTCATCGACCACAACATGCGCTTCATCGCCGACCTGTGCGACCGGGTGCTGGTGATGGCGCAAGGGCGCGAGCTGGCCCAGGGCAAACCTCGGGAGGTGCTGCGCAACCCGCAGGTGATCGAGGCCTATCTCGGAAAGCGCTATGCCCAAGCTCAGCATTGACGGCCTCAAGGTCACCTACGGCCCGATCGTCGGCACCGACGGGGTGAGCCTGGTCGTGGACGCGGGGGAAACCGTGGCGCTGATCGGCGCCAACGGCGCGGGCAAGTCGAGCACCCTCAAGGCCGTGCTGGGCATGGTGACGTATCCGCAAGGACGCATCCTGCTCGACGGCACCGATTTGAAGGGTTTGCGCCCTTCGCAGGTCATGCGCCGCGGCATCGGCTACTCGCCCGAAGGTCGGCGCGTATTCCCCCAGCTCTCCGTTGCCGACAACCTGCAGGTCGGCGGCATTTCGCGGCCGTCAGTCGAGGTGCCCGAGCGCATGGAGCGCATCTTCGGCTACTTCCCGCGCCTCAAGGAGCGCGCCGGCCAGCGCGCCGGCTCGCTCTCGGGCGGGGAGCAACAGATGCTCGCGATCGGCCGCGCGCTGATGTCGAAGCCATCGCTGCTGATGCTCGACGAGCCGTCGCTGGGCCTCGCCCCCGTGATCGTGGAGCGCATCGGCGAGGTGCTGGCCGAGATCCAGGCCACCGAGAACCTCGCCGTGCTGTTGGCCGAGCAGAATGCGACCTGGGCCCTGTCGCTGGCGCGGCGCGGCGTCATCCTCGACCTCGGCCGCATCCGCATGGCGGGCGAGGCTGCGGCCTTGCTCGACGATCCCGACGTGCGCAAGGCCTATCTGGGCGTGTGAAAGGCGCTCCGGCCCGGCAATCGTACGCCCCCATTCGCGGCCGAGGCGTCACCCAGCGGCAACACTCGCGCCGAGCCCAAGCCATTGCGCGGCCGAATTTCCCACGCCAGCATGCCGCCTTGACCAGGACACGGTTGACCAGGACGCTCGACCGTCAGTGGTGATTCGCCGAGCTCCGATTGTGACCACGATTGGGGCTTAGGGTTGTGCACCGCCGCTGGCGACCGCGGGTGTGATGAAGCTGCAGCCTGGGCATCGGGTGTCGCGAAGAGGATGAAGAGCGCCAAGTTCGGAAAATCGCTGCTCGCATCGGTGGCAACTCTGCTGTTGCTGCCCGCGGGTGCCGGTCTCGCGCAGCAATCCCACGCGCCGGGCGCGCGCGCTGCATCGGCGGCGAGCGACATCGCGAACGCGTTCAGCCAGATCGGCGACGGGATCTATGAACACTGCATCTTCGAGCTGTCGCAAGAGCAGATCGAGGTCCAGCAGGCTCTCATAGGCGCCTACGTCAAGCAGGGCGCGAGCCATGCGCTCGCACGTCAGCTTGCCGTCAAGCAAATCCGGCCTCCGAAGCTGTCGGATGAATGCCAGCAGATCAAGAATCAGTCGAAGCCTGCGCCTCCCGCTGCCGCCTCCACGCCTTGGGCCGCCAAGACCGCGAGGACCGAGACACCCGCGCCCAAGGTCGAGGCGCCAGCCCCCAGGATCACATCGCCCAGAGGGCCCACCCCCACCATATCGCTCACCGCCAAAACCGTGCTGCCGCACTGGGACTGCGCCCCCGGCGTCGACTACGTCACGATCCAGCACAGGGGCTATGAGCGCAAGCTGACGGATGGCGAAATCTGCAGCCCGTTCGAGGACATCGTCCACCGCGTGCCCGACCAGATCACAACCTTCCGCTTCGGCTACACGATCAGGACCGGCCGGCTCTTCATCATCACCGACGAGCGCCAATACACAGGCAGGACGGTCGCGTGGGCCATCTCCGGCCGAGAGGCCTGCCGCAACAATCCCGACCCGGACTGCCTGGCCACGCGCGCCGTGGGGCCGCTGCCACCGGGGGAATATTCGTTCGCCTCCGACAGGGCCAGCCGCGTGAGCTGGGGGCCAAAGAGCAAGCGCATGGTGGCGGGCATCTACCTGACGAAGCTCTGGCATCGGGAGCAGTATACGTCGGCGCAGACCGCGGCCATCCTGGCGCGCGGGAACATCGCGATCCATGTCCGGCTGAAGGGCGAGATGTCCGAGGCGTGCCTGGGCCTGGAGCCGAACGGATGGGAATACGTCGCCTCGCTGATCAAGGAGGGGCGCGCGACCGGCGTCAGCGTGTACATCGACGAGCCCTATCCCCAGATCGCCGAGAAGTCGCCGCCGATCGTCAAGGCATCATCGTTCTCCTTGTCCTCGCTGTTCCGGTGATTGCAGGACGCAGGCAGCCCCACCGGCGCGTGGCACGACCTTGTCATACCGGGCGAGGGCAACAGCCCGAGAGCCAGCACCCAGGGTCGCAAACGACAGCGCTCGGTCTTTGGCCCTGGTCCTGGATATTCGCCTTCGGCGAATTCCGGGATGACAGTTATCATTCGCGCCAGCCGTAAATGCTATGCGCGGCCTCGGGCGTGACGTAGCCATCGGCAACGTCGTCGGCGACGGCCTTGGGATCGCGCCGGGACGCATCGCCATAGCCCCCGCCCCCGTTGAGTCGGAAGCTCACGACGTCGCCGCCTGCCAGCGGACGGACGTCCTTGGAGCCCATGCGCGTCGCCTCGCCGTCGGGGTTGAGGACGGTCTCGGCGAGACTTCCGGACGCACCGCCGAACAAGCCGTAGCCCGTGTGCGAATGCCGCTCGCCCAGCAGCGTCATGACAGCGCGGTCGGCGCGCAACTCGATGTCCTTGCGGATGCCGCAGCCGCCCCGCCATCGACCGGCCCCGCCCGTGTCCGGGATCAGCTCGAAGCGGCGGACCACCACGGGGTTGATGGTCTCGTGCACCTCGACGGGGATGTTCGCGCAGTTGACGACCGGGCTCAGGGCCTCCGCACCATCCTGGCCGGAGCGGGCGCCATAGCCGCCGAACATCAGGTCGTACATGACGAACGGCTTGCCGGTGCGGCCGTTGATGCCGCCGATGTTGGGATTGCTCCAGTGCGAGAAGGCCGCGAACGCCTTCTCCGGCAGCGCCTTTGCCAGCGCGCCGTTGATCACCTCGAAAATACGGATCTGGATGATGGCGCGGCCGCCGCTGGGGGCAGGCTCGTGCGGATTGAAGAACGAGCCCTCGCGCGCCTTGATGTGGATCGGGCGGATGACCCCGCCGTTCTGCGGCAGCAGGGCGTCGGTGAACACCTTGATGGCGAAGAGCGTGTAGGCCCGGGTGTAGTTGATGTAGGAGTTGAGCGCGACCGGCACCTGATCGGAGGAGCGCGAGAAGTCGACGGTGATCTCCTCGCCCGTCACATCGATGTCGACCGCGATCTTGATGGGGCCGCATTCGCTGCCGCACTCGTCGAGCCAATCCTCGAAGCTATAGCGCCCGTCGGGAATGGCGCGGATCAGCTCGCGCATGCGCTGCTCGGAGCGGTCGAGAATCTCGTCGACGGCACGGTCGATGAGCTCCATCCCGTGCTCCTCGTAGAGCTTCGCCATGCGCTGGGCGCCGACGAAGTTGGCGTTGCGCTGGGCGGTCAGATCGCCGCGCAGGATTTCGGGCAGGCGCACGTTGCCGAGGATGAGGCGCAGCACGTCCTCGTCGAACTCGCCCCCGCGCATGATGCGCACGGGCAGGATGCGCAGACCCTCCTGGAAGCGCTCGGTGATGCCCTGCACGCGCTGCGAGCCGGGGGCGGCGCCGCCGACGTCGATGTGGTGGGCGGTGTTGATGAGATAGCCGATGTGCTCCTTGCCGAGGAACACCGGCGTGACGAAGAAGAAATCAGGGTAGTGGCCGGAGCCCAGCTTGGAGTCATTGAGCACCACGCCGTCGCCAGGGCTGAGCGAGCCCGGCGGGAAGATCTCCATCACCGACTTGATGACGTAGGGCATGGAGCCCAGGTGCCCCGGCGTGAAGTTGCCCTGCGCGATCAGCCGGCCCTTGCGGTCGAAGATGGCGGTGGAGAAGTCCTGGCCCTCGCGCACGGCTTCGGAGAACGCCGTCATCTGCAGGGTCGTGCCCATCTCCTCGGCGACCGACAAGAGGCCGTTCCAGAGGACGGACAGCGTGATGGGGCTCAGCGGCTCGTTGCGCATGGGCTAGTGCTCCTGCTCGCGCGTCATCGACCCGCCTCTGCATGCTCGACGGTATGCCCCTCCCCTTGACGGGGAGGGGCTAGGTTTGGGGTGAGATTCCCGGGCGCTGTGGTCGTCGACCCCCACTCGACCCATCCCCGCGTCGCGTCGAAGACGCGACTCCGGCGCGATGGGGAGGGGAGCCGGTATGTCGATGGCACGTGCATCGTGTTCAACAACTGCGGCCATCAACCCTCGCCGAGCGTGATGGTGAGATGGCCGCGCTGGCTAACCGAGGCCGTGCAGCGCGGCAGCAGCACGGTGGTGGCGGCCGCCTCCTCGATGATGGCCGGGCCTTCTATGGTCTCGCCGACGGGCAGCGCGCTGCGGTCGATCACCGCGCACTCCACGTCGCCGCCTGCCTCCGGGAAGTAAGCGCGGCGCACATCGCGCCGGAAAGCTGCACCTGGCTTCGCGGTCCAGCTCATGGCGCGATGGGCGCCTGCGGACGCGTTGGGCACGGAGGCCGTGATGTACCAATCAACAGCCTCCACCACAGCCCCGGGCTGACGGTAGCCGTACTTGGCGAGGTAAGCCTCCTCAAAGCACGCGGCGAGGCGGGCCACATAGCCCGCGTCCACCGGGAACTCCGGGAGATCGACGCGCAGGTCGTGCCCCTGCCCGGCATAGCGCAGGTAGGCGAAGCGCTTGATGACCGGCGCCGCCGCGGCCGTGCCCAGGCGCTTGAGATCGGCCTCCACGCGCTGGGCGAGTTGCCGGTAGATCTCCTCGATACGCGGCCCGGCACCGGCGGTGAGCGTGAGCACCCGCGTCTGGGACGCATCGAGCTTCGAGTTGGCCTCCAGCATGCCGATTGCCGAGCCGACGCCGGCGCCGAACGGAACGATCACCTTCGGAACACCGAGGGCGCGCGCCAGACGCGCCGCGTGCAAGGGCCCCGCGCCGCCGAAGGCGACGAGGGCGTACTTGCGCGGATCGCGTCCGCGCTCCACGGAGACGATGCGCATGGCCCGCTCCATGTTGGCGTTGGCGACGCGGTGAATGCCCCAGGCCGCCTCCTTCACGCCGAGCCCCAGCGGCTCGCCGATATCGCGCAGGACCGCCGCAGCGGCGGCCTCGGCATCGAGCCGCATCGCGCCGCCGTTGAAGTAGGCCGGGTTGATATAGCCGAGGACGACGTTGGCATCCGTGACGGTGGCGCCCGTGCCGCCGCGACCATAGCAGGCGGGGCCCGGATCCGCGCCCGCGCTTTCGGGGCCGACCTTGATGATCCCCATGTCGGCGCGCGCGAGGCTGCCGCCGCCGGCGCCGATCTCCAGCAGCTCGACGGCCGGGATGTTGACGGGGAGCCCGCTGCCCTTGCGGTAGCGCACCTGATCCACCTCGAAGGTGGGCGTAATGGCCGGCTCGCCGCCGTCGATGGCCCCGAGCTTGGCCGTCGTGCCGCCCATGTCGAAGGTGAGCACGCGGTCGAGGCCTTCCTCCTTGCCGATAACCCCGCACAGCAGGACACCGGCGGCAGGGCCCGACTCGACGATGCGGATCGGCATCTCGCAGGCGAGTTCGGGCGACACCAGCCCTCCGTTCGACTGCATGATGAAGAGGTCGGAACGGATGCCCTGCTGCTTCAGCGCGCCGCCAAGCCTGGTGACGTAGCGCCCGACGATCGGCTTGATGTAGGCGTTGGCGACAACCGTGCTGGCCCGCTCGTACTCCCGGAACTTCGGCGAGACATCCGAGGAAAGGGAGACCACAGCAGCGCCGCCCCTTTCCGCCAGCCGCTTGCCGACGGCCTTCTCGTGCGCGGGGTCGGCGTAGGCGTGGAGCAGACAGACGGCGATCGACTCGTAGCCCTCGGCCGCGATCCGCCCCAGGACCTTGTCGAGTGCTGCGGCATCGAGCGGCCGCTCGATGGTACCATCCGCCAGCACGCGCTCGGCAACCTCGAAGATGTCGCGCCGCCGCACCAGGGGCACCGGCTTGGCGAGGTACATGTCGTAGGTGTCGTAGCGCTTCTGGCGGCCGATAATGATGATGTCGCGAAAGCCTTCGGTGGTGATGAGGGCGGTGCGGGAGCCTTTGCGCTCCAGGATGGCGTTGGTGGCGACAGTCGTCGCATGCAGAATGCCCGTCACCTCGGCGTAGGCAGCCCCGGCGGTGCGCAGGAGCGTCGCGAGCCCTTCGAGCACGGCTTCGGCGGGATCGCGCGGCGTCGTCGGGACCTTGTGGAACTGGAGGGTGCCGGAGCGTCCATCCTCGAGCACGAAATCGGTGAAGGTCCCTCCGATGTCAAAGGCAATCCGCAGCATGCTTGCGCCAGTCCCCGCTCTCACGCGCCCGGTCCGTGTCGACGAACGATAATTCCTGGAGCGCTGCCCGCAACGAATTTCGCACTGCACTATCCGGTGGCGCCACGCAAAGTGCAGTGCAGGCATGCGCAACATTGACAACTCGCGTCACGCACCAGCTTATCCGGGCCTGCACACACTCACCACGCAACCCTCCTTCCGGAAGGCGCGAGGGCCGAAAGGTTTCCGTGAAAACATCCAGCACCGTCCTGCCGACACTGGCCATGCTTGCGGCGGTGTTCCTGTGGTCCTCGGCGACGCCAGGCAGCAAGTTCGTGCTGGGCGAGATCCCCGTCGCCGAATTCGTCGTGGTCCGGCTGTCGCTGGCCGCGGCCGCGTTGTGGCTCATCGTGCTCGTGACGGGGACGCGCGCCGGCTTGCGCGCCACGGGCTGGCGCCCCCTCGTGATGGGGCTGCTCGAGCCTGGACTGGTCACGTTGCTGGTGTCCGTCGGCCTCACCATGACGTCGCCGGTCAGCGGCTCGGTGTTCTGGGGCCTGATGCCCCTCCTCATGCCGGTGCTCGGGCGCGTCGTGCTGGGCGAGCCCATCGAGGGGATCGTGGTGGGAGCGGCGGCGGTGGCCTTCACAGGCACGCTGGTCCTGGTGTGGGGCCAGACCCATCACGGCGGCGGCAGCGTTCTCGGTGATGTCCTCGTCGCCAGCGGCGTGCTCGCCGCAGCCTTCAATTCTCTGCTCTCGCGCCGCAATGCCCAGGCCGGCGCCAGCCCCCTGGCCACGTCGAGCTGGCAGCTGACCTCGGCATGCTGCGTGGCCTTCGCGCTGCTCCTCGTGCTGCCGGCAGACGAACTGCGTTCCCCTGGCGCAAGCGGGGCGGCGGTGGCCATCCTGGTCTATCTCGGCCTCGTGGTCTCGGTGGGCGTCTACATCCTCTCCAACTATGCCGTGCGCCATCTTCCGGTCGCCCGCATGGGTCTGCTCGGATGCCTGACGGCGCCGCTGGGGGCCGCACTCTCGGCGGGGCTGCTCGGCACGCGGGTCAGCGTGCTCGACGTCGCCGCGGTCTGCCTGATCATTGGCGCGGTGGCGCTGCCGACGGTGCTGCAGCTGCGCCGGCGCCAGGCGGAGCCTTCAGGATAGCGCAGACTCCAGTGCTTTCTGTGCCTCGGCGAGGGCGGCTTTCCCGACCGCCACGCCTGCAAGCTCTTTCGGGCCCAGATCGATCTCCTCCCCGCTCTTGGGGACCATGCGCGGCTGCACCGCCTCGTTCTCGTCGCATCGACGACCTCGGCCTCAAGCCGCTCGATGTCGGAGAAGGCAAACCGCCGCATATCCGTCCGGTAGAGGTAGCGCCGTTCGAGCGTTACCTGGCGGTCGCGCTCGTCGACCTCAAGGGTCACGTGACTCGCGGAGAGAAACGCTCAGGCGAGAATGGCGACTGCATCCAGCACGACCACGAGATCGGAGGTGCCCCACTCCCGCCACGCGGACGGGTCGGCGCCGGTGGCGAAGCCAAAGCCGAGGTGAAATGCCAGCACGGCCAAAAATGAAAACGACGGCGCCGCGCGTGAAGGCCGCCGGCCGGCCGCTCCCCCCGAAGGTGATCACCAGCCGTTGGTGCCTCCGCACCGCGTCTATCGCCATACCGCCCCCAGCCACGATGTGACCATGCTGAAACTTGCAATACCAATTAATTCCTATTTGACGCGGCGGCGATTATCCATTCGCCCGCAAATTGCGGTCGGCACGCAACACACTATTTAATGATATTGATTTGTTGCTGAAAAGAAAATCGCTTCGACGCGGAACAAATGTCATCATATCGCACTTTCTCGTCAATTCGCGCGTTCTGCGCGAATAAACGCCGGAGATGTCGATGCCCATGGCTTCCAAGAGAGCTGGTCGTGCGCTTGTCGCCGGCGTGGCAGCACTCTCAGCGTCTGCGCTCTTCGCTGTCGGAGCCGAAGCCGCCAGCGCCGGCGTCAAGAGTGCATGCGCCAACGACTATTTCGCCTACTGCAGCGGCCACGATCCCGACGGGCCTGGCGTTCGCCAGTGCTTTCGCGCCAATGGCTCTCGGCTGTCAAAGGCCTGCATAAACGCGCTGGCAGCGGCGGGGCAAATTCCCCAGAAGCTGCTTGCCAAGCGATCTCAAGCGAAGCGGTAGCGTATCCGGCGGCACGGCAACGGATGCTGCGGCGACAGTCGCCCAGCAGGGTCGTGCGTGCCCGAGTGTGCCAGGGGATCAATCCGTAGGGTGCACCGGTGCCGCCTACAGTGGCCGTTTCGCCGTGCTGCGTGGCGAGAAGCCTCGCGGAGCGGTCAGGTGCGACCGCCGTTCGCGCTCATGACGGCCGAGGCGCCGAGCAGGCAGCACAGGCCGATGGCGGCGGCGAAGACCGCCAGTCCGATCGGACCGATGGCGAAGTCGAAGACCAAACCGAGCACCACCAGCAGTAACGTCCAGAAGGCCACGGGGACAGCCACGGCGACGCCCAGGCCGGCGAGCCGCCAGAGCCACGCCGAGTCGGCTTGCGCAGTGCGCGAGAGGTGCAGGGCGGGAACCGCCGCAATCGCTGCCTTCATAGGTCTCTCCAACGGTCGCCTGGCCCCATCCAGGGCCTTCAACGCAGAGCGTGCCGATAAGTTCCGCGCACAGATATTCCCGGCGTTACACAAGCTTGGTTAACGTGGCGGGAAAAATCGCTCAGTTTCGAGGCCACATCTGGGCAAAGCACGCCGGTCCCGGCACAAATAGCCTGCCGGGACCGGCAACGGCCGCGGTAAAGGGCGGAAATCTACGGCAGTTCGCGGGCGCGACTCAGGCGGCCGGCCTGGCGGATTTTGCCGGTTTCGGCCAGCGGCTCGCGACCTGGGGCAGCACCTCCTCGATGAGGCGCCGCGTCTGGGCCATCACCGCGTCCTCGTCGGTCCCCACGGGCCGCAGCACGAACTTGGAGACACCCTCCGCGACGTACTCGCCGATGCGCTGTGCGATCAGGCCCGCGTCACCGACGGCGAAATAGCCGAGGGGATCGCGGCCCGTGCGCTTTCTGTAGGCCTCCATGGATCGCTGCAGCACGGGGTCCTTGGAGGAGCCGAAGTAATAGGGGAAGCTTGCGCCATAGTGGTCGTCGTCGATGCTGCGGCCGGTCTCGACGAGGGCGGCCTTGATGGCGGCGACGATGCGGCCGGCCTCGGCCGGGCCCTCCGGTCCCGCCTGCCAGCCGGTACCGGTGCGGGCCGTGCGCCGTATCGCCGCCTCCGAGGAGCCGCCGATCCACATCGGCAGGTCGGCCTGCACGGGCTTGGGCTGGATGGTGGCGCCCGACAGCCGGAAGTGCTCCCCTTCGAAATCGACGCTGTCCTCCCGCCACAGGCGGCGCACGATCTCCAGGCCCTCGTCGGTGCGGCGGCCGCGGGTCTTGGTATCGATGTGGAGCGCCTTCCACTCGGGCGCGTGCGGGCTGCCGATGCCGAACGCGGGCAGCAGACGGCCCTCCGACAGCACGTCGATGGTCGCGCACTGCTTGGCGAGCAGGACGGGATCACGCAGCGCCAGCGAAACCACGTTCATGCCGAACTTGAGGCGCCGCGTGCGCCCGGCGAGCGCGGCCATGGCGGTCATGCACTCGAGCATCGGCTGGGCGCTGAGCAGACGGTCGGTCTGCCAGATGGAGTCGGCCCCGCCCGCCTCGGCGAGGTCGACCCAGCGCCAGTAGCCCTGCGCCCCCTTGAAGGGGAATTCCATGAGCCCCAGGCCGACGGCAACGGTCATTTCCTCGGCTCCGCTTTGCGAGTTGGATCTCCATTCTACCTCTCATCTCCACACGTCGTCGACCGCAAGCGCCGAAGTTGCACGCCCCCTGGCGCTTTCCGGCGCGAAGTGCTTTCTGAGTGCGCCCGCCGCTGCGCGCAGGCAGGGCACATCCGCAGAGGAGCCTTTCATGTTCGCCGTCGACACGAATGCTGCCGTCAACCGCCTCATGCGCTTCCTCGCCGTGGAGGGCGTGACCGGACAGGAGGCCAGGATCGGCAAGGAACTGGTTGCAGCGCTCAAGGAGGCGGGAGTGCCCGCGCGTGCGATCCGCTTCGACGACGCCAACAGCCGCATTCCCGTGCCGACCGAGACCGGCAACCTGATCGTCGATCTGCCCGGGCGCGGGACACTGAAATCGGCGGACCGGCTGCTGTTCATGACGCACATGGACACCGTGCCGCTGTGCGCGGGCGCCAAGCCGAAGCGGCAAGGCAGGAAGATCATCAACACGGCCAACACCGCGCTTGGCGGCGACAACCGCACGGGCTGTGCGGTGTTGGCGACGCTCGCTGCCGAGCTCGCGCGCGGCAAACACGACCATCCGCCCCTGACGCTGCTCTTCACCGTGCGCGAGGAGAGCGGGCTGTGGGGCGCCCGCCACGTGCGCCTGGAGGACCTGGGCGGGGTGAAGATCGGCTTCAACTTCGACGGCCGGGCGGCGTCAACGGTGGTCCTGGGCGCCGTCGGCGCCGACCGCTGGGAGGTCGAGATCTTCGGTCGCGCCTCGCATGCGGGCGTGGCGCCCGAGCGCGGCATCAGCTCCACCCTGATCCTGGCCGAGGCGCTGGCCGACGTGCGCGCAGGAGGCTGGTTCGGCAAGGTCGTGAAGAACGGAACGAACGGCACCAGCAACGTCGGCCCCGTCAGCGGCGCCGGCGGCGGGCCGGCGGGCGACGCCACCAACGTCGTCACCGACTACGTGCACGTGAAGGGCGAAAGCCGCAGCCACGACGCCTCTTTCTTCAAGTCGATCACCGCGGCCTACAAGGCGGCGTTCGAGAAGGCCGCAGCCAATGTCACCAACAGCGCGGGGAAGGCCGGACGCGTGAAGTTCACGGCGCGCACCGACTATCACCCCTTCCGCATGAAGGAGACGGCGCCCGTGGTGCGCCGCGCCGTCGCCGCCGTCGAGGCCATGGGGGCTGTGCCCGACGTGCGCGCGGCCAACGGCGGCCTCGATGCCAACTGGCTGGTGCGCCACGGCGTGCCGACGGTGACATTCGGCGCCGGCCAGAACGAGCCGCACACGGTGGACGAATGGATCGACCTCGCCGAGTTCGAGGCCGCGTGCCGCCTGGCGGTCGGGCTCGCGACGCGGGCGTGAGGCGACGGGAGGGCGCCTCAGTGAGTCCAGGCACCCTTGCGGCCGAAGCGGAAATTGTCGGCGTAGGATTTGCGGATCGGCTGGCGCAGCTGCGGCTCGCTCACGCGGTAGGGGATGCCATTGCGCTCCGCGTAGGCCACCGCCTCATCCTTGGTGTCGAAGGCGAGGCTGATCTGCGATTTCATGTCGCGCGAGCTGGTCCAGCCCATCAGCGGATCGATCTCGCGCGGGCTCTCGGGCTCGTATTCCAGCAGCCATTCCTTGGCGCGGGCCGGGCCCGACTGCATGGCCGTCTGGGCCGGTTTGTAGATGCGTGCGGCCATCGTGATCGATCTCGAGTTGTGGATGCGCGGCATGCGGTGCGCACAGGCAGTTCCAAGAGCGGCGAACCGCCGGAAATGTCAAGGGCAGCGCCGCAACCGCGAACGCGCCAAGACCCCGACGACAGGTGCCGCCGGGGCCCGGGCTCCGAGACGCTGGGACAGACGCGTTCCGTTACTGCTTCTTGGTCTCGGCAGGCTTCTCGGTGGTCTTGGGGGCGGTCGCGGCCTTTGCATCGGCCTTCGGCGCGGCGGCCGGTTGCGTAGCTGGGGCGGCGCCCTTGGCATCGGTCTTGACGTCAGTCTTGGCGGCGTCCTTTGCGGCGGGCTGCGCCTTCGGCGTCTCGGCCGGCTTGGCGGCCGCCGGGACCGGCTGGCTTGAGGCGGGCTTCGCGTCCTGGGCAAAGGCCGGGACGGTCAAGCCGAACGCAACGGCCGCAACGGTGATCAAGGTCTTCATAGCTCGTTCCTTTGTCTACTGCCTTCGCCTCGATGCGAGGCGTCGAGAGCATGAGGCCCGAGCTTTGCGGCGTGGACTTGCCCGCAGGATAACACCTGCATGAAGGCAGCATTCAACGCCGGTTCAGGAATGCCGTCCGGACGCTGAGCAAATCGAGGCACGGGTCATGCTCCCCCCTTCGACGGGCTCAGGGCGGGGGAAGACGTGCGCTCTCAGAACTTGAAGTTGAGGCCGAAACGGACCGTCTGCGCCGCGAGATCGAGACTGGCGGGGCCGCCGCCGAGCGCACCTGCAGGCGCCGTCACCGAATCGAAGCCATAGTAGAGGTACTCGACCCGGGCGCTAAAGTTCTGCGTCAGCATGTGCTCGATGCCGGCGCCCCCGACCCAACCCGCATGAGTATTGGAGAACCCGGTGCCGAAGGCCGCACCGGTGACGACGTTCGTGGCGGTATAGTCGACATCGGCCCAGGCACCGCCGGCAGTGGCATAAAACAGAGTGCGGTTGTTGTTCATGGTGACACCGGCGCGTCCGCGCACGGACGCCAGCCAGTTGAAGCTGTGGCCGCAGTCGAAACCTGCGTTGGGACAGGCCGTACTACCGTCCATCCACGAGCCCGACAGATCCGCCTCGACGCCAAAGACGAAGTGGCCGGTCTGAATGTTGTAGCCGATCTGCCCGCCGGCCAGGCCGCCCTCGCCGCTGTGGCTGGTCGAGACTCCCGGCGTGGCGCTGAACTGCCAGTCGGCGTCCGACCAGCCGTAGCCGACGTGCCCGCCGATGTAGAGCCCGGTCCAGGTGAACACCGGGCCGTAGGTGCCCGGCCCATCGTAGACGGGGCGGCGGGAGGGCGCTCCGCCGAGATCGGCCGCCGGCACGGCCTGCCCGCAAACGGCACTCGCAACGACAGCAAGGAAAGCGACGCGCCTGATTGTCATTCCGACCTCGTTTTCGTTCTTGCTCTGTCGGGGCTGAAGGCCCCGCTAAACGCGCCACACGGGCTGTAGGAGGGGGCGGCAGAGACGCGGGGTGTCTCTGCCGCTCCCGACGGGATGACGCGGTGGGCGCGCCATCCCGGTTCGCTGGAGCACCGATCCGCGCTGCCTTGTCGCTTCGCCGACGGGCACAGATCCGGCAATTTCTCTCGGCCAGGTGCGGGCGGCACGACGCGCTCGACGCTCCCCGCTGGCCTTTCGCTGGCATCGGCCTCCTCGGCCGCAAGCACCCGCCCATGAACGCTGTCAATGGGGGCGAGAGCGTGACCGCATCTGGGTATCAACGTGACCGCGGCAAATGTGAAGATATTGAAACATATAGAGAAAAAGTTGAGCAGTACGCCGATGAACCTCGGGCTGCGGGCGGCGCCGCGACTTGGAAGCGGGCGCAGATTCCGGCATGGTGCCTGGCGACACCTGGAGGATTCGCGAAATGCGCCTCGCCTACCACGTGCTCGACGTGTTCACCGACAGGCGCTTCGGGGGCAACCCGCTCGCGGTCGTTCTCGAGGCCGACGCACTCGATACCGTGCGCATGCAGACGATTGCCCGGGAGTTCAACCTGTCGGAGACCGTGTTCGTGTGCAAGCCGCAGAATGCGGCACACACCGCGCGCGTGCGCATCTTCACGCCGGCGATCGAGATGCCGTTCGCCGGTCACCCGACCGTGGGCACCGCGGCGCTGCTGGCCCAGCTCAAGGCGCCCGAGCCCGGCGGCAACGGGGATGCCCTGGTCGTCCTCGAAGAGGGGGTCGGACCCGTAAGAATAGGCGTGCGCATGCGGGCGGGGGCTGCGCCCTTCGCCGAGTTCGATGCGCCGAAACTGCCCGAGGAGAGCGGAACGCTGCCTGCGGCCGACCGGCTGGCGGCCGCGCTCGGCCTCATACCCGCCGAGATCGGCTTCGAGAACCATCGCCCGTTGCGGATTGCGGCCGGCAACAGCTTCGCGTTCGTGCCTATCTCGACGCTCGATGCGATGGCGAAGGCGCACGTTGCACCAGCGCATTGGAGTGCGGCGTTCCACGGCGGTCTTGGGGCCTTTCTCTACTGCCGGCAGACCGTGCACACGACCTCCGCCTTCCACGCGCGCATGTTCGCGCCGGAGCACGGCGTGCCCGAGGACCCGGCGACCGGCTCCGCCGCAGTCGGCTTCGCCGGCGTGATCCATCGCTTCGACGACATACCGGACGGTCTGCACAAGCGCACCGTGGAACAAGGCTACGAGATGGGCCGCCCGAGCCAGATCGAGCTGTCGCTGGAGGTGGAGCGCGGCAAGCTCGCGGGCGTCCGCATCGGCGGCCACGCCGTGCGCGTTGCCGAGGGGATGATCGAGGCCTGAGGCTGCCGGCATCGACCTGACCGAAGGGGCGGCAGGCGTGCCGGCGAAGGCTGATGGAGCCCTGGTCATTGCACGCGCGGCAGGTTCCGCTGCACACTGCCCGCGCCGGGAGCAGCCAGCTATAGCCCCGTCACAGCGCCTCCGGCACCGACAACGATCCGACACGAAAGGCACGACCATGGCGACGACCGTCAAACAGATGCTGGAAGCCGCGAATGCAGTAGTTCCGAAGATCACGCCGGCGCAGGCGCAGGCGATGATAGGCAAGGGCAACACGCTGGTCGTGGACGTGCGTGACGCGGGAGAGGTCGAGAAGAGCGGCAAGGTGAAAGGTGCCGTCAACGTCTCGCGCGGGCTGCTGGAATTCCGCGCCGATCCCGAATCCGCCTACCACGACAAGAATTTCGCCAAGGACAAGACGGTGATCCTCTATTGCGCGTCCGGCGGACGCTCGGCGCTGTCGGGCAAAGCGCTCAAAGACCTGGGCTACGCCGACGTCTACAATCTCGGAGCCTTCAAGGACTGGGCCGAGAGCGGCGGCGCGGTCGAGAAATAGGCCCCGGACGGCGGGCAGAGGCGAATGCCTCAGACGACCTATGCGGGGCCCGTCCTGCGCTTGTCGAAGGATGGGCCCTGCACCTGAGCCGTGCTTCGACAGGCTCAGCACGGGGGTGGAGCGCGAGGAGTGCGATGCAAATCCCGGTGCTCCTCCCC
>Ga0111538_10005726_pt1 | contig 16938 bp, 20 predicted proteins | sample SoiMethybrSBSTD1_FD_79669 | JGI IMG/M metagenome (GOLD analysis project Ga0111538, IMG submission 79669) | Bulk soil microbial communities from a Populus tree surrounding site in Tennessee, USA - Soil MetaG P. TD hybrid SBSTD1 (version 2)... | ecosystem: Environmental > Terrestrial > Soil >...
ACCTCACGCAGGCCGAGATCGCCGAGCGCGTCGGCGTCTCCCAGATGCACGTCTCGCGCCTGATCCGGCGCGCCCTCGAGCGGCTGCGCACGGTCGCCGAGCATTCCGGCGGCTGAGTAGTCCGTTCCGCCGTCGGGTAGGCCAACGGCATGGGACTACTCGACAAGATCACGGGACGCACGAAGAAGGCCGCTGGCGATCTCGCGGATGACGCGTCGCTGCGGCGCGAGGGCCGGCTCGAGGAGCGCAAGGGCGAGGCGAAGGACGAGCTCGCCGACGCGCACGAGCGGACCGATCGCAAGGCCGAAGAGGTCGCCGACCTCGAACGCAAGACGTGAGCGAGATCGACGAAGGCTCGTCGGGCTATCCCGAGGAGCAGCCGCCCGGAGCCGATCCGGGCGGCGGCGACCGGCGCGAAGAGAGCCCCGCGCGCGAGGACGCCGAGAACGCGCCGGACCACGACGACGACACGGCGACCGGTAACCCGCACGTCGACCAGTGACGGGGTTCGAACCCGCGGCCTGACGTAGGCTGCGCGGTCTGGCCACTCACCCGTACACGCTCCTCGACGTCTTCACCGACCGTCCGCTGGCGGGCAACGGTCTCGCGGTCGTCCACGACGCCGACGGCGTCAGCGACGAGGTCATGCTCGCGTTCGCGCGCGAGACGAAGCTGATGGAGACGACGTTCGTGCAGACGCCGTCCGCCCCGGAGGCCGACTACCGCAACCGCATCTGGACGGTCGCCGAGGAGATCCCGTTCGCCGGCCACCCGTCGCTCGGCACGGCGGTCGCCGTCGCGCTCGCCCGCGGCGAGGACGAGGTCACCTACCACCAGCAGACGCTGGCCGGCATCCAGGAGGTCACGGTCAGCCGCGCGGGTGACCGCGCCCGCGCTTCGGTCCTGCAGACGCGGGCCGACACCGGGCCGGAGCTCGACCCGGCCGCCGTGATGGCCGCCGCCGGCCTGACGGCGGCGGACGCACATCCCGAGCTGCCGCCGCAGCGCGTCTCGACCGGCCTGCCGGCGCTGATCGCTCCGGTGGCCGATCGCGCGGCGGTGTCCCGGGCACGCCCGGACGTGCCGGCGATCGCGGCGCTCGGTCAGGGCGTCGTGAACTTCTACCTCTGCCACATCGACGCCGACGCCAAGACCGCGCGCGCCCGCTCGTTTCCCTCGCTCGACGTCGAGTCCGAGGACCCCGCGACCGGCTCGGCGGCCGGACCGCTGGGCCTGTACGCGCACGATCGGCTCGGGCTCGACACGCTCGAGGTCACCCAGGGTGTCGAGCTCGGCCGCCCGAGCCGCCTGCTCGCGCGGATCGAGGACGGCCGCGTGCGCGTCGGCGGCGACGTCGTCGTGCTCGTGACCGGGACGCTCAGGTTGCCCTGAGCGCGAGTACGGCCACGTCGTCGCGCGCCTGCGGGACCGGGTCGACCGCCGCCGCGAGCAGGTGGTCCACCGTCGCCGCCGCCGAGGCGCCGGCGACGGCGCGGACCGTCGCTTCCAGTTCCTCCGGCGCCCACACGCGGGCGGGCGCGCCCGCCTCGGTGAGCCCGTCGGTGTAGAGCACGAGCGTGTCGCCCGCGCGCAGCTCGGCCGAGCGGTCCTGCAGGTCCGGGCTCGCCACGAGCCCGAGCAGCGTGCCCGGGGCGCCGACCTGCTCGGTGGTGCCGTCGGCGCGGACGACGAGCGGCAGCGGATGACCGCCGCACGAGATCGTGACCCGCGGCGGCGAGCGGCTGACATCCACGTGCGCGCAGGCGATCGTGCAGAAGCGGCCATCGTCGTCGGCGACCTGCTGGAGCATCGCGTCGCTCAGCCAGCGCAGGATCGCGCTGGGCGACCGGCGGCGCACGGCGGCGGCGCGGATCGTGAAGCGGGCCAGCGCGGTGACCGCCGCGGCCTCGGCGCCCTTGCCGCAGACGTCGCCGACGACCGCGTACCACTGGTCCTCGGCGGTGTTGAAGACGTCGTAGAAGTCGCCGCCGACCTCGAGCCCGGCGCCGGCCGGCCGGTACGCGGCGGCAAGCTCGATCGCCGGGATCTCGGGCAGGACGGGCGGGAGCAGCGATGCCTGCAGCGTGCCGGCGATCGACTTGGCGGTCTCGTACAAGCGCGCGTTCTCGACCGCGGCGGCCGCCCGCAGCGCGAGGTCCTCCGCGAGCAGCAGGTCCTGCTCGTCGAACCGGCGGCCCGACTCGGAGGACACGAACGAGATCACGCCGAGGACGCGGTCGCGCAACCGCATCGGCACGAGCATCGCGGACTCGATGCCGACCGACCGCATGATCTCCAGGTGCTCGGCGTCGCGCGCGGACTGCTCGAGCGTCGTGTCGGTGATCTCGCCGTACAGCTCCGCCGCACCTCGCTCCAGCACGCCGTAGACGCCGGTCCCCGAGTGCGGATCGGGCGGATAGCGCTCCTGGACCGCACGCGCGAGCTCCACCTTCGCCGGGTCCACGTGCGCGACGGCGACCCGGTCGATCGCGTCGCCGTCGGCGAGGTCGACCGCGCACCAGTCGGCCACATGCGGGACGGCGAGCTGCGCCACCTGCCGCAGCGTCTCCTGGTAGTCGAGCGAGCTGGCCAGCACGCGGCTGGCCTCGGAGAGGAACCGGTGGCCTTCCTCGGCGCGCTTGAGCTCGCTGATGTCCTCGATCACGTTGATGGCGAGCCGCACGCCGCCGTCGGCGTCGAACACCGGCGTCGACTGGACGCGCGACCAGCGCACCTCGTCTCCGGTGCGGTCGCGGTAGCGGACGGTCAGCGGCCGCGGCTGCTCTCCCGCCAATGCCAGGCGGCCCGGTAGCCGCTCGAGCGCGATCGGATCGCCGTGCTCGTCGAGCATCTCGAAGCGGTCGAGCATCGCGCGCGGCTCGGCGGCCAGCATCTCCTCGGCGCTGGCGAACCCGAGCAGCCGCACCGCCGCGTCGTTGGCGTAGACGAGCCGGCCGTCGGCAGACTGCGCGGTCACGGCGTCGGCAACGCCTTCGAGGATCGCGTGCAGGTCGTCGCGCGTCTCGCGCAGGGTCGTGTGCAGGCGGGCGTTGTCGATCGCCAGCGCGCAGCGGTCGGCGAGATCCTGCGCGAGCGCGAGGTCCTCCTCGGTGTAGCGCCGCCCCGACTCGGCCGTGGTGAGCGCGATGTCGCCGATCACCGTGCCGCGCACGCGCATCGGCACGATCATCGCGGAGACCATCCCGGCCTCGCGCATCAGCCGCAGCTGCTCGGGATCCTGCGCCGCCGCCTCCCAGAGCTCGTCCGGGATCTCGGGCATGAGGATCGGCTCGCCGGTGCGGATCACCTGCGGGGAGCCGACGGGCGAGCCGGGGTCGAGCGGGTAGCGCTCGTCGTACTCGACGATGAAGCGGCGCTTCTCGGGGTCGACGTGCTCCATGACGACGCGCTCGATCGCGCCGTCGGGTCGCAGCAGCTCGACGAAGCACCAGTCCGCGAAGGCGGGGACGGCGAGACGCGCGACCGTGGCGAGCGTCTCGCCGAGATCCAGCGACCGTCCGAGGACGTCGCCGTCGTCGGCTATGCCAGACCCTCCGCCTCGTACTCGCGCAGGTAGCCCTCGAACAGCCGGCGGTGGCCCTCCTCGTCATGGAGGATCGTGATCACCATGTCCTGGGTCACCCAGTCGAGTCCGTCGGTGAACTCGATGATGCGGTTGTAGTGCTCGATCGCGCCGGTCTCGGCCTCGATCACGCCCTTGATGACGTGCACGATGTCGGTCTGGTGCTCGGGCGGCTGCAGGTAGGTCTGCTCAGCCGAGAAATCGAGCGAGCCGGGCACGACGCCGTAGAGCTCCTTGATCCGCTGCGCGAACTGCTGCGCGTGGCCGAGCTCCTCCTGGATGTCCTCCTGCAGGGACTCGACGATCTCCTGCGCGCGCACGCCGTCCGGGTTGATCGAGTTGGAGATGTAGCTCATCACCGTCTCGATCTCCATCCAGTACGCCTTTTGCAGCAGGCCGATCAGCTCTTCGCGCTGCGAGGCCTTGTCGTCGGAGAGGATGCCCTCCGAGCTCGAACGGACAGTTGCCATGGGGAGTCTCCTTCGCCTTCTGGTGGTACGGAAGGTACCTATCTGATCTCGCGCGGGTTGAGCGCGTCCCGCAGCCGGTCCATCGCGGTGACGAGCTCGTCCGGCTCGACGTCCTCGCTCTCGGCGCGGCCGAAGCGGCGCGAGGGGCGCAGCACGTCCTGGCCGCGCAGCTCGGCGGCGGTGGGGCGGCGCGAGAACGACTGCGCGTCCGGCGGATCGCCACGCAGCAGCCACGAGCCGTCGGCGCGGCGCACGAGCTCCTCGCGCTCGGCGAGCTCGCTGAGCGCGGTCGACACCGTCGGGCGGCGTGCGCCCACGAGCTGCCCGAGGATGCGGTGCGTCAGCGCCAGCGGCACGACCACGCCGTCGCCGGACACGCGGCCCCAGCGCTCGGCGAGGTGCCAGAACAGCGCCTTGAGCCGGCGGTCGACGCGCGTGAGCTGCGAGATCGCCTGGGTCGTTGCGAGGCGCAGCGAGCGTTCGCCGAGGCGGTCGAACAGCGCCGCCGTGATCTCCGGGTAGCGAGCGGCCTCGGCGGCGAAGCGCCGGTCGAGTACCGCGAGCGTGACCGTGGAGAGGACCGACCAGATCGCCTGTACGGGCAGCAGGCCGGCGCCGGCGGCGCCCTGCCACGGGCGTACGAGGTCACCCGGTCCGAGCAGCTCGGCGCTGACGTGATCGGCGACCACGAGCTCGCGCGAGATCACGCCGTCGAGCACGAGCAGGCCGACGTGGTCGGCGCTCGCGCCGGACAGGCGCGAGACGTCCCACGGACCTACGGAAAGACGGTGCGTGCGGACCACCAGGTCGCGCTCGGCGTCGGCGCGGCGCGTACCTGTCAGCAGGGCCCCGAGCTCGGGGTCTGCCTCCAGCAGTCGGACCGTCTCCGAGGTCCGTGACATTCGTGTCTGCGCTCCCGCCACCTGATTTGCCCTACCCAGCGTCGTCGGATTCCAGACCCTACCTGGCATGGCTCTCATTGCTCCAGAAACCCGGCGCGATCGACCTTGCGGTGATAGCGCTCGCCGGCCTTTCCGCCGGTCATCGCAGCCAGGAGCGTGCCCAGCACGACGACCGCCAGCGCGATCGCGCCGCCGGACGCCAGCTCGCTGTCGCCGACCGGCAGCGCCGGCAGATCCAGGCGCTCGAGGACGTTGTACTCGGCGCCCAGCAGTGCGCCCGCGATCGCGAGGATCACGGTGACGATCAGCCCGATCAGCCAGGCGCCCATGCCCTGTCGCGCGCCGTCGAAGCGCGACATCCGGCCGGCCACGTAGCCGCCGCAGTAGTAGGCGATCGCCAGCGCCGCGAGCAGCGCGATCGTGCCGCCGATGCCGATCTCGCTCGCGTTGCCCGCCGCCTCGGTGTCGGACAGCTCGGTCAGGCCGACCGCGGCGCCCATTGCCGCCAGCAGCCCGACGAGCAGTGCGCCGAGCCCGATCGCCACCAGCCAACCGAAGAACGCGGCGCCCCAGTTGACGCCTCCGAATTCCTCTCGCTGACGCGCCCGCACGGCGCGCATGTGGTCGCGCTCGACGGTGCCGTCGGTATCCGCGACGGGGCGATCTATGACGGCAGTGGTGCCGCCATCGGCCTCGTCGCGCCTGAAGCGCTCGAACATTTTAACCGTCCCCTCCCGGCCAAGATGGGTCTTTGATCACTCATCCCCCTACCGGCGGGGAGGCCAAACACCCCAAGTTGCGGTGCGCCCGGGTTTACAGGTTTGGGCATCCGGTGACGAAGACATGGAAGATGAGCCCGGCCCACGACGCGATGAGTGGCGCGCTCGCCGCGCTGTTGGACCGCGGCGAGGATCGCGGCTGCCTCGAGCTGAGCGAGATCGACGAGTTCGCTCAGGCGCTTGAACTCGAAGACGGCGATCTCGGCGGCCTTTATGAGCAGCTCGACGCGCGCGGCATCACGCTGCGCGACGACTGCGGGCGCGAGGCGGCGCCGGTCGCTCCGGTCGACGACGCCGCGCTGGCGCACGTCACCACCGACACCCTGCAGCTGTTCCTGAACGAGATCGGCCGCCACCGGCTGCTCACGCCGGACGAGGAGATCGACCTCGCGCGCCGCATCGAGCGCGGCGACCTGGCGGCCAAGGAGCGCATGATCAACGCGAACCTGCGCCTGGTCGTCTCGATCGCCAAGAAGTACCAGGGGTCGGAGCTCACGCTGCTCGACCTGATCCAGGAGGGCATCCTCGGCCTGATCCGCGCCGTCGAGAAGTTCGACTGGCGCCGCGGCTACCGCTTCTCCACCTACGCGACGTGGTGGATTCGCCAGGCCGTCGAGCGTGGGATGGACGCCAAGGCGCGCACGATCAAGCTCCCGATCAACCTCGTGCGGGCGCAGCGCAAGGTCGCCCGGGCGGAGAACGCGCTGTCGGTCAAGCTCGACCGCGCGCCGACAGACGCCGAGGTGGCCGTCGAGGCCCAGATCACTTTGGAGGACCTGCACGCGCTGCGCGACGCGGCGCGGACCGTGACGTCCCTCGACCGTCCGCTCGGCGAGGAGGACGACGCCTCGTTCGGCGACCTGCTCCCGACCGACGCGCCCGGGCCCGAGGACGAGGTCCACATCTCCCTGCGCGAGCAGGCACTGCGGCACGCGCTGGACGAGCTGCCCGAGCGCGAGCGCACCGTCGTGGCTCTGCGCTACGGCATCGACGGCGGCGAGCCGACCCCGCTGCGCGAGATCGGCCGCCGGCTCGGCATCACGCCCGAGCGCGTCCGCCAGATCGAGTCCAAGGCTTTGGGGCGGCTCGGTCGCATGCGCGAGCTCGACGCGCTGCGCCAGGCTGCGTAACCCCCGGCGAACGTCAACTGCGGCTGGGTGGGGAGGCGAGGGGTCGGGCCGGTTTGGTCACTTTTCCCCGCATAGAGGGGTAAATCGACCAAACGCCACGATCTCGCGACGCGGCCGACCCTGCCGCTCCCCTACCCAGCGCAATTGAAGTTGGTCAGCGCCCACGCTCTCTCACGTAGGCGCGGTACGCCCGGGCGCCGATCCGCCCTCGGCGTCGCTCCGCAAGCCGATCCCGTTCGTGCTCGAGCTTCCGCATGCCCGCCAGCCGCTCCGGCGACACGACCCCGGCGACCGCGCAGCCTGGCTCGCCGCCGTGGCGGCAGTCGGCGAAGCGGCACTGCAGTGCCAGCTCGGCGATGTCGCCGAACGCCTCGTCCAGTCCCGCGGCCTCGTCCCAGATCCGTGGCAGGCGCAGGCCCGGCGTGTCGATCACGATCGCGCCGCTCGGGAGCGGCACGAGCTCGCGGACCGTGGTCGCGTGGCGGCCGCGGTCGTCGCGGTCGCGGATCGCGGCCGTCCGGCGCGGCGGGCCGCCGCTGAGCGCGTTCAGGAGCGTCGTCTTGCCCGCGCCCGAGGAGCCGAGCAGGACCGCGGTGGCGCCGGGCTGGAGCCAGGCGCCGAGCGCGTCGAGACCCGTGCCCGCAACGACGCTCAACGCGATCACCGGGACCGTCGATCCGAGCGCGAGCCGCACGTCGGCCACGCACGACCAGGGGTCGGCGACGAGGTCGGCCTTGGACAGCACGACGACGGCGTCGGCGCGCGCGTCGGCGGCCAGCGCGAGCAGGCGCTCGAGCCGGCGGATGTTGAGGTCGCGGTTGAGCGAGCCGACGATCAGCGCGACGTCGACGTTCGCGGCGAGCACCTGCGACTGCGACTGCCCGCCCGGATCCGCGCGGGCGATCCCGCCGCGCCGCGGCAGCACGGCATGCACCACGCCGGAGTCCGGGTCGACGGCCACCCAGTCGCCGACGGCGGGGAGGTCCGCGGGCGACGCCGCGTCATGGCGCAGCCGCCCGGCGACGCGGCCGGCGAGCGGGCCGTCCGGCCCGAGCAGGTCGAGCCGCCCGCGATGCGCCGCCGCCAGGCGGGCGCCCACGAGTCCGGGGCGATCGAGCGCCGCGAGTTGCGCAGCGCGTTCTGAGGTCCAACCGAGGTTCTGCAACTGAGGCTCCTGACGTCCGGGCACGAGCAGGCGTGCCCGCGAAGAACACGGGACGTTGAGACGGCGGACCGGCGCTGGGCCGATCCGCTTCAGGAGCGGGCGGACAGGTTGGAAACGCGAGTCAGCAGAGGCACTCGCCGTCAAGCGTACCGGCTGCCCGCGGCGAGGTCAGTGCGGCTAACCGCCCGCGGGCGCGCCGTGCGAGGGCGCGTCCGGATCCCAGCGCCCGTCGATGCCGACCGAGCCGGTGACCGGGTTCGCGTCGGCCGGGTCGGCGTCGCGGGTGTACGCGAACGTCATGCGCACCTCGGTGCCGCGCCCGGCGCTGCCGCGCAGCTCGAACGCGTCCGACAACGCGGCGATCAGCGGGAGCCCGAGGCCGAGCGCCGGCGGCTCGGAGCGCGCCGGCCGCGGCTGGATGCCGCTTCCGTGATCGCGCACCACGATCGTCAGGCCTTCGTCCCCCGCGCGCATCTCGACCTCGAGCATGCCGCTGTCAGAGTCGTAGGCATGCACGACGACGTTGGTGCATGCCTCGGTGACCGCCATCTTCATGTCGGCCAGCACCGACGCCTCGAAGTCCAGTGCATCGGCCATGCCCGCCAGCGCCTGCCGAACCACGCCGACTCCCTCTGGCCGTGCGGGCATGGTCAGGACGACTTCCGGGCGCCCGCTCATGTGTTCGCGCCGTTCGTCCTTGCCGCCGCGATGGCCTCGTCTCTTCGGCGGAGCACCGGCAGCACCGGCACGAGACCGGTGATGTCGAGGATCCGCTGCACTCCGGGCTCGACGGTCTCTCCGACGCAGACCACGAAGCCCTGCTTGCCCTCGAGCGCCCGTCGCCGTGCGTCGAGCAGCGCGCCCAGGACCGAGGAGTCGACGAACGTGGCCGCCGTCAGGTCGACGACGATGCCGCCGCCGCGATCGAGCGCCTCGTCGAGGCGCTCGCGAAGGGTGGGCGCGGTGTAGATGTCGTGCTCGCCCTCAACGACGACGACCACGACATCCCCTGCGGTGTCGTCGAGCACGATGGGATTGGCTTCCATACGGGCATGCAAGATACCCGGAACCCCTGCCCGGAAACTCCCATGACCGCGTACCCGCAAATCAATGCCGTCCAACCTGGATTCGTATCGCGCCAAGCGTGATTTCTCGGCTACGCCTGAGCCGACCGGCGAGGCGGCCGAGTCAGCGGCCGAGCGCACCTCCAGGTTCGTTGTGCAAGAGCATCACGCCCGCTCGCTGCACTGGGACCTGCGGCTCGAGCGCGACGGCACGCTGGCGTCATGGGCCGTCCCGAAAGGCATCCCACCCGACCCGCGCAAGAACCACCTGGCGGTCCAGACCGAGGATCACCCGCTCGAGTACCTCGACTTCCACGGCGAGATCCCGGCCGGCGAGTACGGCGCCGGGACGATGCGGATCTGGGACCGCGGCACCTACGAGACGCACAAGTGGCGCGACAAGGAGGTCATGGTCACGTTCCACGGCGAGCGGGTCCGCGGCAAGTACGTCCTGTTCCGCACCGACGGCAACAACTGGATGATCCACCGGATGGATCCGCCGGAGGATCCGGACCGCGAGCCGATGCCCGAGCACGTCAAACCGATGCTCGCCCGCACCGGCGACCTTCCCAAGGACGACCACAAGTGGGCCTACGAGATCAAGTGGGACGGGGTCCGCGGGATCGCCTACATCGACGGCGGCCGGCTGCGGCTGGAGGCGCGCAGCGGGCGTGACATCACGTCCCGCTACCCGGAGCTGCGCGAGCTGGGCCGCGCGCTGGCCGGCCGCCAGGCGGTGCTCGACGGCGAGGTCGTGGCGTTCGACGCCGACGGCCGCCCGAGCTTCCAGAAGCTCCAGGGCCGCATGCACCTGACGTCCGAGCACGCGGTCCGCCGCCTCTCCCAGAGCGATCCCGTGCACTACGTGGTGTTCGACCTGCTGTGGCTCGACGGCCGCTCCCTGCTCGACCTGCCGTACACCGAGCGCCGTGAGCGGCTGGTCGAGCTCGGCCTCAACGGCCCGACCTGGCGCACGCCCGCCAACCATGTCGGCGACGGCGCCGCGATGCGTGACGGGTCGCGCGCCCAGGGCCTGGAGGGCATCATCGCCAAGCGGCTCGACAGCGCCTACGCGCCCGGCCGCCGCACGCCCGCCTGGGTGAAGGTCAAGAACGTCCGCGAGACCGATGTCGTGGTCGGCGGCTGGCTCCCCGGCGAGGGCAAGCGCTCGGGGCGGCTCGGCGCGCTCGTTGTCGGCTTCTACGAAGGCGGCGAGCTCAAGTACGCGGGCCGCGTCGGGACCGGGTTCGACGAGGCCGAGCTCAACCGGCTCGGCCGCCTGTTCGAGGGGCTGGCGCGCGACGACAGCCCGTTCAGCGGCCGCCAGCCGCCGCGCGAGACCCACTTCGTCGATCCGGTGCTGATCGCCCATGTCGGGTATGGGGAGTGGACGCAGACGAGGACGTTGCGCCACCCGCGCTACCTCGGCCTGCGCGACGACATCGACCCCGAAACCGTGGAGTTCGACGATGGCTGACCGACAGATCGACGGCACGGAGGTGTTCCCGATCGGCCTCGGCGAGATGCCGATGTCGCTCTCGTCCCGCCCGCCCGAGGAGCGCTCGATCCGCACGATCCACGCGGCGCTCGACGCGGGCGTGAACCTGATCGACACCGCCGACGCCTACGCCTGGGACCACACCGACATCGGCCACGGCGAGCGGCTGATCGCCAAGGCGCTCAAGGGCCGCCGCGACGACGTGATCGTCGCCACCAAGGGCGGCCATACGCGCAACGGCGAGGCGTGGGAGCTCGACGGCCGGCCGGAGCACATCCGCGCGGCATGCGAGGCGTCGCTGCGCGCGCTCGAGACCGACCGGATCGACCTCTACCAGTACCACCGGCCCGATCCCGACGTGCCGTACGAGGAGGCGATCGGCACGTTCAAGGAGCTGCAGGACGAGGGCAAGGTCCGCTGGGTCGGGATCTCGAACGCCAACGTCGAGCAGATCGAGCTGGCGTGCTCGATCGTCGACGTCGTCGCGGTCCAGAACCAGCTCTCGCTCGAGTACCGCTCGCCGATCGGCAAGGGCGAGGTGGCCGAGTGCGAGAAGCGCGGGATCGCGTTCCTGCCGTGGTCGCCGCTCGGCGGGATCAGGTCCGCGGCGCAGGCCGCCGGCAGCCACGACCCGGTGCAGGCCGCCGCCGACAGCCACGGCGTCTCGCCGCAGCAGGTCGCGCTCGCGTGGCTGCTGTCGCTGAGCGACGTCGTGATCCCGATCCCGGGCGCGAGCCGCCCGGAGTCGATCCTCGACTCGGTGAAGGCGATCGAGCTCGAACTGACCTCCGACGAGCTGGCGGCGATCGGAGCGGAATGAAAGACGTCGTCATCACCCCCTACCGGGACGGTCCGCTGCTCGTGCGCGGGCCGGTCCGGCTGACCGACCAGGACGGCAACGAGATCGACATCGACCGCGAGACGATCGCGCTCTGCCGCTGCGGCAAGTCGCGCCTGCGGCCGTTCTGCGACGGCACGCACAAGCTGGTGCGCTTCCGCGCCCCCAGCGCACCGGAGAACGGGCGCAAAGCGCCGGAGAACGCTCCCTGACGGCCGGGGGCTCGGTTACGCTCCGCCGCGTGACGACCCCTCGCCTGCTCATCGCCCTGCTCGCTGCCGCCGCTCTGTTCAGCGTCGCCGCCTGTGGTGACGACGACGACGACACGCCGCCCGCGCAGCAGCAGGCGGCGGACACGCCGGCCGGCCCGAAGTGCGACAAGGCCGACCTCGAGCTCAAGACGGGCGGCCAGCTCACCGTCGGGACCGACAAGCCCGCGTTCCCGCCCTACTTCGTCGACGACGACCCGACGAACGGCAAGGGCTTCGAGAGCGCCGTGGCGTACGCGATCGCCGACAAGCTCGGGTTCGACAAGTCCGAGGTCAAGTGGAAGGTCGTCCCGTTCAACGCCTCCTTCAAGCCTGGCCCGAAGGACTTCGACTTCGACGTCAACCAGATCTCGATCAGCGACCAGCGCAAGCGGGCGGTCGACTTCTCCGAGCCGTACTACGAGTCGCCGCAGGCGGTGATCGCCCAGAAGAAGTCCCCGGCCGCCGGGGCCGCGAGCCTGGCCGATCTCAAGGACACGCAGCTCGGGGTCCAGATCGGCACGACGAGCCTCGACGCCGTGCAGGCGAGCATCCAGCCCTCCAAGCAGCCGAAGGTGTTCGACGACTCGAACGCGACGGTCACCGCGCTCAAGCAGAACCAGGTCGAGGCCGTGGTGACGGACCTCCCGACGGCGCTGTACCTGACTGCCGCCGAGATCCCCAGCGCCACGGTGGTCGGCCAGTTCTCGGCCCCGGGCGGCGACACCTGGGGTGCGCTGCTGGAGAAGGACTCGCCGCTGACGGAGTGCGTGAGCAAGGCGATCTCCGACCTCCGCGACTCGGGCGATCTCGACCAGATCACCGAGCAGTGGATGGGCGCGGAGACGGCTGCTGAGCTGAACTGACCGTGGCGGAGGTCGTCGCCAGCCGGCAGGCCGTCCGGGCCGCGGCGCGGCGACGCCGGGGCCGGCGCGGCGCGGCGATCTCCGCGCTGTCGACGATCGTCGTCATCGGCGGCCTGGTCGCGCTGGTCGTCACCAGCCCGGGCTGGGAGTCCGTCAAGCAGCTGTTCTTCTCGTGGGAGGACTTCAAGCTCGCGTTCCCGGACGTGCTGAAGGGCTTCTGGCTCGACGTGAAGATGTTCGTGATCGTCGAGGCCGTGGTGCTCGTGCTCGGCCTGGTGGTGGCGCTGGTCCGGACCTCGACCGCCGCGACGCTGTTCCCGCTGCGGATGCTGGCGGTCGTGTTCACCGACGTGCTGCGCGGCGTGCCGACGATCCTGCTCGTGTTCCTGGTCGGGTTCGGCGTGCCGGCACTGCAGCTGTCCGGGGTGCCGACCGACCCGGTCGTGCTGGGCTGCGTGGCGCTGGCGCTGTCCTACTCCGCCTACGTGGCCGAGGTCTACCGCGCGGGCATCCGGTCGGTGCACCCGAGCCAGCGCGCCGCGGCGCTGGCGCTCGGCTTGACCGGCTCGCAGGCGCTGCGGCACGTGATCCTGCCGCAGGCCGTCCGGCGCGTGGTGCCGCCGCTGCTCAACGACTTCATCGCGCTGCAGAAGGACGTCGCCCTGGTGTCGATCCTCGGCCCGCTCGAGGCGTTCCGCCAAGCGCAGATCTACGCGTCGTCGAACTTCAACTACACGCCGCTGATGGCCGCGGCGCTGTTGTACCTGTGCGTGACCGTGCCGCTCGCGCGGGTGGTCGACCGGATGCAGGATCGCCAGTGACCGCCGTCCTCGAGCTGCAGGGGATCACGAAGGCCTACGGCGACGTCGAGGTCCTGCGCGGGATCGACCTGGAGGTGCCGGAGCACCACGCTGTCGCGCTGATCGGCGCCTCCGGCTCGGGCAAGTCGACGCTGCTGCGCTGCGTGGACCTGCTGGAGGAGATCGACGACGGCGACGTGCTGCTCGACGGCGAGGTCATCACCGACCCGTCGGTTGATCCGGTGGCCATGCGGCGCAAGCTCGGGATGGTCTTCCAGGCATACAACCTCTTCCCGCACATGACGGTCCTCGGGAACGTCATGCTGGGGCCGACGCGGGCGCAGGGCGCGGCGGGTCCGGAAGCCCGGGACCGGGCGCGCGAGCTGCTGGCGCGGTTCGGGCTTGCGGGGCGTGAGGACGACAAGCCGGACAACCTCTCGGGCGGCCAGCAGCAGCGCGTGGCGATCGTACGCGCGCTGGCGACCGACCCGCGCGCGCTGCTGCTCGACGAGGTCACGAGCGCGCTCGACCCGGAGCTGGTCGGCGAGGTCCTCGCGGTCGTCCGCGACCTGAAGGCCGACGGCATGACGATGATCATCGCCACGCACGAGATGGCCTTCGCGCGCGACGTCGCCGACGAGGTCTGCTTCCTGCACGAGGGCCGGATCCTCGAGCGCGGCGCGCCCGAGCGGATCTTCAGCGAGCCCGAGCAGCCGGAGACGCAGCGCTTCCTGCGGCGGCTGCTGGAAGCTCGATAGGCCGGCGTAGGGAGCTCTCACCCGCCGCCCACGCGTCGAGCAGGTGGCGGGCGAAGCGGCCCTCGAGCTCGGTCAGCGCGGCGGCGCCCCAGAGGATGTCGGGCGCGAGCGTCGGATCCTGCTTCGCGAGCCCGCCGGCGAGGTCGACCGCCGCGACGTTCTCGTGCACCGCGTCGGCGACCACGTGCTCGTCGTAGAAGTCGAGCGCGTCGCCCTCGAAGCCGAGCCGGCGCAGCCCGTTGGCGTAGCGGCGGTTGGGGACCGACGAGGTCATCTCGAACAGCGCCAGGTGGCCGACGATCGCGCCGCGCAGCCGCCGGTGGAGGCCGAACAGCGACATCAGGTTCACGGTGGCGAGCGTGACCGCGGGCAGGTGGTCGACGTACGCGCCGTACCGCGAGTCGAGGTTCATGGCGTCCATTGCCTTGGCGAACAGCTGGGCGTGGATGCGGTTCGCCTCGCCGCCGCCGTACTCGTCGGCCTGGATCTCGACGATCGCCGCCTTCGGGCCCCCGTGCAGGCGCGGCAGCGCCCACGAGTGCGGGTCGGCCTCCTTGAGCTGGTACGCCGAGCGGTGGACGACGAACTCCAGGTACTGGTCGAGCGTCCCCTTGCGCTCGAGGTGCTTCGAGAGCGACGGCGCCTCGTCGGCCTCCTCGATCGCGCGCAGCTCGAGGTCGATGGCGCCGCGCGGCTGCGGGAGCGGGACGTCGCGCCGCAGATCGGCTTCGAAGCGCGCTTCGAGGGCGGCGCGAAGCGCGAGCAGCGACGGCTCCCACTCCCAGCGGTCGTCCACGCCGGGCAGGCCGCGGTAGTGCAGCTCGTAGCAGAGGTACAGCGCGAGCTGCAGGTCCTCGTCGGAGCTGGGCTCGACGGCGGGCAGGAGCCAGATGCCTTCAGGCAGTGCTTCCAGCAGCAGCTCGGTGACGGCTCCACGGGGCTCTGGCAGGGCGATCACACGTCGGCCTTACCCTCGCCGGAGACGCGGTCAAACAAACTCGCCGGCGAGCGTCTGAATCAGACCGTAGAGGCCGTGCTCGGCGGCGATCTCGCGCTGGCGGCGGGCGCCGTCGAGCGCGGGAGGGGGCGTGCCCAGCGCCCGTGTCAGCCGCTCGCGGGCGGTCGCGCGCTCGCCGGTGTGCGGGTCGGTCATCAGCGCGTCGAGCCCGTGGCGGCAGGCCGCCCAGCGGTTCTGGTCGAGCTTCCAGGACTCGGCGGCCGGCCCGGGCTCGATCCGCGTCGCCAGCTCGTAGGCGACCGTGGCGACGGCCGCGGTGTCGGCGATCGTCGCCTGCGTGTCCGGCACGCGGATCTCGACGGTGCCGAAGACCGGGTGCAGGCGCAGCTCCCACCACCACTGCCGGGGATCGTCGAAGCCGCACCAGCGGAGGGCGTCCGCGTACGCCTCGAAGCTGTCGAGCGCGGGCGGGATGCCCTGCCGGGGCAGCAGGCCGCTGATCCGCGAGCGCGCCGACGCCAGGCCGCTGTCGCGCCCTTCGTAGAACGGGGCGTTGGCGGCCAGTGCGGCGAGGTCGGGGAGATGGGCCCGCAGCGCGTTGTAGGTCGCGAGCGCCCGGTCGGCGCCGGGGATCGCGACGTGCACGTGGAGCCCGAAGACGAGCTGGCGGTGGGCGACGGACGCGTACTCGGCTTCGATCGCCTCGTACCGCGCGCCGGGATTCAGCGGGCCGAGGCCGGACGCGAACGGGTGGAGGCCGGCCCCGGCGACGCGGTAGCGCTCGGCGAGTCTGCGGCGGGAGTCGGCGAGCTCGGCGGCCGCGTCGGCGACCGTGGCGTGCGGGGCGGTGACGATCTCCAGCTGCGCGGCCGGCATCTCGATCTTGAAGCGCGGGTCGTCGAGCGCCGCCACCACGTCGGCCGCGTGCGGCGACAGGTCGAGCGTCTCGGGATCGAGCAGCATCAGCTCCTCCTCGAGCCCGACGGTGACGGCGTCGTGCTGATCGAACGCCGCGCGCAGCTCGGCGGCTGTCGGCAACGAATCCGGCACGGCTCGGGAGGGTAGGCGGCGCGCATGCGGCTCATGACCCTTCCCGGCGTCTTCCGTCCGATCAGCGACACTTGGCTGCTCGCCGACGCGCTCGACCGCGAGCCGCTGCCGCCCGGCGCGCGCGTGCTCGATCTGTGCTCGGGGAGCGGCGCGCTGGCGATCCGCGCGGCGCTCGGCGGCCGCGAGCCGCGGGGCGGCGGCGCGCCCGCCCGCGGGTCGCGGGAGGTCGTCGCCGTCGACGTCTCGCGCCGCGCCGTGCTCACGATCCGCATCAACGCCAGGCTCAACGGCGTCCGTGTGGACGCGCGCCGCGGCGACCTCTTCGGCGCGGTGGCGGGCGAGCGGTTCGACGCGATCGTCTCCAACCCGCCGTACGTGCCCGCGGCAACCGACGACCTGCCCACACGCGGGCCGACACGCGCGTGGGATGCAGGCCGTGACGGCCGTGCGCTGCTCGACCGCATCTGCGCCGGCGCCGCACGGCATCTCAACCCCGGCGGCGTGATCCTGCTCGTGCACTCGTCGCTGCTCGGCTACGAGCCGACCGCCGAGGCGCTCGGCGAGCTCGAGGTCGAGCTCGCCGTCGCCGAGCGGGGTCGCCTCGGCCCGCTGATGCGCGCGCGGCGCGCCGAGGGGCTGATCCCGCAGGTCGATCACGAGGACGTGCTGATCGTCCGCGGCCGCAATACGGCTCCCACGATTGTGGGTCGGCCCCGCTGAACGTCACAATGTGAGGCATGGCTCGATCGATCTGGAGCGGCGCGATCTCCTTCGGACTGGTGAACGTGCCCGTGAAGCTCTACTCCGCGGTGTCTCGCAAGACGGTGCG